>Ga0209248_10000289_pt1 | contig 16306 bp, 17 predicted proteins | sample BogFormECP04_OM1_FD_188241 | JGI IMG/M metagenome (GOLD analysis project Ga0209248, IMG submission 188241) | Bog forest soil microbial communities from Calvert Island, British Columbia, Canada - ECP04_OM1 (SPAdes) (version 2) | ecosystem: Environmental > Aquatic > Freshwater > Wetlands > Bog ... | reverse complement strand
TGAACTGGGTGGCCTTTTGCGACTCCTCGCTGAAGAGCACACCGCGGGCGTTGGCCAGGATGCCCAGGGGGTAGCCGTGCAAGCGGGCCCAGCCGGTGACCAGCGACGAGCCGTACATCGTTTTGAATTCGTCGAATTCGGAGCCGTCGACGATGCGGGCGATCACATCTCGCGGGTCGAACGGGATGCGCAAATCGGAGGGCACGATGCCGATCAGTTCCTCGGCGTCGAAAAGCGGCTCCGTCACCGGTGCGGGTGCCGGCCCCTGCTTGACCCAATTCAGCCGGGCCACGATGCGGCGCCCGATGCGGATCGCGTCGAGTTCGTCGACGGCGAAGTAGTCGCCCAAACCCGAGATACGGGCATGCATTTCGGCGCCGCCCAGCGACTCGTCGTCAGACTCCTCGCCGGTGGCCATCTTCACCAGTGGCGGGCCGGCCAGGAAGACCTTCGAGCGTTCTTTGATCATCACCACGTGGTCGGACATCCCGGGCACATAGGCCCCGCCCGCGGTGGAATTACCGAACACCAAAGCGATGGTGGGGATCCCGGCCGCCGACAGGCGGGTCAGGTCGCGGAACATCCGTCCGCCCGGGATGAAGATTTCCTTCTGCGTGGGTAGATCCGCGCCGCCGGATTCCACGAGCGATATCACCGGAAGCCGGTTTTCGAAGGCTATCTGGTTGGCCCGCAGGATCTTCTTCAGCGTCCACGGATTGCTGGTGCCGCCTTTGACGGTGGGGTCGTTGGCGACGATCATGCATTCGACACCTTCGACGACGCCGATTCCGGTGACCGTACTTGCGCCGACCTTGAACGCGCTGCCCCAGCCCGCCAGTGGGCTTAGTTCGAGGAACGGCGAGTCCTGGTCGACGAGCAATTCGATGCGTTCGCGCGCCGTCAGCTTGCCGCGGGCGTGATGGCGCTCGACGTACTTGGGCCCGCCACCGTCTACCGCGTTAGCGAACTCGGCGGCGATCTCGTCGAGCCGTGACGTGGCCGCCGACGCCGCCTCGGTGTAGGTGTCGGCGTTCGGGTCGATCCTGGACTGCAGCGCGGTCATATGGCGCCACTCCTCTTCATCGCTGCGCTCTGCATCGTCGCCGGCGCGGTCGTATGGCGCCACTCCTCTTCATCGCTGCGCTCTGCATCGTCGCCGGCGCGGTCATGATTGATACCCAAGGAGTTTGGCGGCCAATGCGGTGAGGATTTCGGTGGTGCCGCCGCCGATGCCGAGGATCCGCATGTCGCGATATTGACGTTCGATTTCGGATTCGGACATGTACCCCATCCCACCGAACAGTTGGACGCCCTGGTTGGCCACCCATTCGCCCGCCTCGACGGCGGTGTTTTTGGCGAAACACACCTGCGCGATCAGGTTGGTCTCGCCGGCCAGTTGGCGCTCCACCACATTGCGTGAGTAGACGCGGGCGACATCGATGCGACGGGCCATGTCGGCGAGCGTGTTCTGCACCGACTGCCGCGATATCAGCGGCCGGCCGAACGTCTCCCGGTCGCGGCACCACTGCGCGGTGATGTCCAGGCACCGCTGTGCACTCGAATACGCCTGTGCGGCAAGGGCGATGCGCTCAGCAACGAAGGCCTGCGCGATCTGGGCAAAGCCGGTGTTCTCGACGCCGACGAGATTTGCCACCGGCACGGCGGCGTCGGTGTAGGACAACTCGGCGGTGTCCGAGGACCGCCAGCCCATCTTGTCCAGCTTGCGGCTGACCTCGAAGCCGGGAGTGCCCTTGTCGACAACGAGCAGCGAAACTCCCGCCGCACCAGGGCCGCCGGTGCGCACCGCAGTCACGACGTAGTCGGCACGTACCGCGGAGGTGATGTAGGTCTTGGCGCCGTTGACGATGTAATGATCGCCGTCGCGGACCGCGGCGGTCCGCAAGTGTCCGACATCGGATCCCCCGCCGGGCTCGGTGATGGCCAGCGAGCCGATCAGCTCACCGGCCAGCGTTGGGCGCACATACGTCTCGATCAGCCGCTCGTCACCCGATGCGATCATGTGCGGAACCGCGATGCCGCAGGTTAACAGGGACGCGAACACGCCGCCGGGGACACCGGCCTCGTGTAGCTCTTCGCAGACGATTACCGCGTCGACGCCGTCTCCGCCGCCGCCACCGACCGCCTCGGGGAAGTTCGCGCCCAGCAGCCCGGCCTGTCCGGCACGGCGGTGCAACTCGCGCGGCAACTCACCGATCCGCTCCCACTCGTCGACGTGGGGCAAGATCTCCCGCTCGGCGAATGAGCGCACCGTCTTGCGAAGTTGGTTGCGTTCGGGCGTGGCCCAGATGTTCACAACAGCCTTTCCGGAATGTCGACATGGCGGCTGCGCAGCCATTCGCCCAGCCCCTTGGCCTGCGGGTCGAAACGCGCTTGGTAGGCGACGCCCTGGCCGAGGATCTCCTCGATGACGAAATTCACCGCGCGCAGCTTGGGCAGCAGGTGGCGGGTGACCGGCAGGTCGGCCGTCTCGGGCAGCAGCGTCTTGAGCATGTCGACGGTGAGCGTGTTGGCCAGCCAGCGCCATTGCTCGTCGGTGCGCACCCATACTCCGACGTTGGCCGACCCGCCCTTGTCGCCGCTGCGCGCCGCGGCGATCCGGCCCAGCGGCACTCGCCGGGTCGGCCCCGCGGGCAGCGGTTCGGGCAGCGGCGGCGCATCGGCCGGCGCCAGCTCGAGAGTGTCAGTGGCAGAGGGAATCTCGACGCGAGCGCCGTCGGCGTGCACAGCTGTGTGGGCCACCTTGGTGGCGTCGACGTAGCCGGGAGTGAATACCCCGTACACCTGACCGTCGCCGGGCGGCGCGGTGACGGTGAAGCCCGGATAGCTAGCCAGCGCCAATTCGACTGCCGCCGAGGAAAACTGGCGTCCAACATTCGCCGGGTCGGGATCGCGGACTACGCAGCGAAGCAGGGCGCTCGCCGCTTCTTCGGTATCGGCATCGGAGTGGTCGGTGCGAGCCAGCGTCCACTCCAACTCGGCGGGCTTGACGGTGAGCGAGCCCTCCAACTGGCGGCGCACCAACTCGGCCTTCGCTTCGATGTCCAGGCCGGTCAGCACGAATGTCATCGCGTTGCGGAAACCGCCGATGCTGTTCAGCGAGACCTTCAGCGTCGGCGGCGGTGGTTCGCCGGACACCCCGCTTATCCGCACCCGATCGGCGCCGTCGGCGGACAGCTCGATGGTGTCCATCCGGGCCGTGACGTCCGGGTTGGCGTAGCGGGCGCCGGTGACCTCGTAGAGCAGTTGCGCGGTGACGGTGTCGACGCTGACCAGCCCGCCGGTGCCGGGGTGCTTGGTGATCACCGACGAGCCGTCGGCGTGGATCTCGGCCAGCGGGAAACCCGCATAGGTCAAATCGGGGATTTCGGTGAAAAACGAGAAATTGCCGCCGGTGGCCTGGATGCCGCATTCGATCACGTGGCCGGCGACCACGGCACCGGCCAGTTGGTGATAGTCGGTCCGGCCCCAGCCGAAATGCGCGGCCGCCGGCGCGACGGCCACCGATGCGTCGGTCACCCGGCCGGTCACGACGACGTCGGCGCCACTCTTGAGGCAGTCGACGATGCCCCAGGCACCCAGGTAGGCGTTGGCCGTCAGCGGTGTGCCCAGTCCCAGCTCCTCGGCGCGGGGCGCCAGGTCGTCGCCGTCGACATGGGCGACGCGGGTCGGTACGCCCAGGCGCTCGGCCAGGGCGCGTACCGCATCGGCCAGGCCGGCGGGGTTCAGGCCGCCGGCGTTGGCGACGATGCGTACGCCGCGGTCGCGTGCCAGCCCGAGGCACTCCTCGAGTTGGGTCAGGAAGGTCTTGGCGTAGCCGCGTTCGGGGTGCTTCATCCGATCGCGGCCGAGGATCAGCATGGTCAGCTCGGCCAGGTAGTCACCGGTGAGGTAGTCCAGGTCGCCGCCGGTGAGCATCTCGCGCATCGCGGAGTGCCGGTCGCCGTAGAACCCCGAACAGTTTCCGATCCGGACCGCCGCAGAAGAAGAAGCCATGCGTTGTCCTCCTCCCTCCAGCCGCCGGCCGGACGCACCAACCAACCGGTAGGTTAGCGGGTACCGCGGGTGTCACGTCAAGGATGCTCCCCGCTGTGCGGCGACGCGATGGGTGCCGATTTTTGTGACCAGCAGGTCACCGACTATTATCGGTTTCAACTTCGCCATCGAGGCTGCTCGTGCGGCGACCCCCCTACCAGTAGTAAGGCCCGATCATGGCTGTGCCAAAGCGCAGGATGTCGCGCGCGAACACCCGGAGTCGGCGCGCGCAGTGGAAGGCTGCCAAGCCCGAACTTGTCGGTGTGACGGTGGCAGGCCAGAAGCACAAGGTGCCGCGCCGGCTGCTCAAAGCGGCGCGCCTCGGACTCATCGACCTGGATCGCCGCTAACTTTTCGTCATGAGCCTTGCCGCCCAGCAACGACGCGGGCCGCGCCGCGGCCCGCTGAAGAGCTGGGCAATTAGCCCCTGCGCCTCTCAGCGCGCTCTCAGGCGATTGGACGAAACTGGTGGCCGTGCGAATTCTTGTCGTTGACGACGATCGAGCGGTGCGCGAATCACTGCGCCGGTCGCTTTCCTTCAATGGCTATTCGGTTGCGTTGGCGGAAGACGGCGTAGAAGCCCTCGAGATGATCACCGCCGACCGCCCCGATGCGCTCGTTCTCGACGTGATGATGCCGCGGCTGGACGGCCTGGAGGTGTGCCGCCAGCTGCGCAGCACCGGGGACGACCTGCCGATCCTGGTGCTGACCGCCCGCGACACGATTTCCGAGCGGGTCGCCGGCCTGGATGCCGGCGCCGACGACTATCTGCCCAAGCCGTTCGCTCTGGAAGAGCTGCTGGCCCGGATGCGGGCCCTGCTGCGCCGTACCACGATCGATGACTCAGGCGAATCCGTGGCCATGACGTTCGGGGATCTCACCCTGGATTCGGTAACCCGAGAAGTGACTCGCGGGCAACGTCAGATCAGCCTCACCCGCACCGAATTCGCTCTGCTGGAGATGCTGATCGCCAATCCGCGACGGGTATTGACCCGCAGCCGGATTCTCGAGGAGGTGTGGGGCTTCGACTTTCCGACTTCCGGCAACGCGCTGGAAGTCTACGTCGGATACCTGCGACGCAAGACCGAAGCAAATGGCGAGCCACGATTGATCCACACCGTGCGAGGAGTGGGTTACGTGCTTCGCGAAACACCGCCCTGATGCCGCTGAAAACACCGTTCCGCCGGCGGAGTCGGCGGCAGCTGCGAGCCAGCACCTCGTTGTCGCTGCGGTGGCGGGTGATGCTGCTGGCGATGTCGATGGTGGCGATGGTGGTCGTCCTGATGGCGGTCGCCGTATACGCGGTGATCTCCGCGGCGCTGTACAAGGACATCGACAACCAGCTGCAGAGCAGGGCTCAGCTATTGATCGCCAGCGGATCGTTGGCGGCCGATCCTGCGAAAGCCATTGAGGGCACTGCATATTCGGATGTCAACGCGATGCTGGTGAACCCCGGTCGATCGATCTTCACGGCCAACCAGGAGGGCCAGACGCTACCGGTCGGAGCGCCGGAGAAGGCGGTCATCCGCGGCGATCTGTTCATGTCGCGGCGCACGGCGGCCGGTCAGCGGGTGCTGGCAGTTCACCTGCCGAACGGAAGCTCGCTGCTGATCTCCAAGAGCCTGGCGCCGACCGATGCGGTGATGACCAAGCTGCGTTGGGTGCTGTTGATCGTCGGCGGGGTCGGCGTCGGCGTGGCCGCCGTTGCCGGCGGGATGGTCACCCAGGCCGGTCTACGTCCGGTGGGCCGGCTGACCGAGGCGGCCGAGCGGGTGGCGCGCACCGACGATCTACGGCCGATCCCGGTATTCGGGAGCGACGAGCTGGCTCGGCTGACCGAGGCATTCAATATGATGCTGCGAGCCCTGGCCGAGTCTCGGGAACGCCAGACCCGCCTGGTCGCCGATGCCGGTCACGAACTGCGCACCCCGTTGACGTCGCTGCGCACCAACGTCGAACTGCTGATGGCGTCAACGCAACCGGGTGCCCCACCGATACCCGAACAGGAGATGGCCGATCTGCGCACCGATGTGATCGCGCAGATTGAGGAATTGTCAACGCTGGTCGGCGATTTGGTGGATCTCACCCGAGGCGACGCCGGCGAAGTAGTGCTCGAGCCGGTCGATATCGGCGAGGTCGTCGACCGCAGCCTGGAGCGAGTTCGCCGGCGCCGCAACGACATTGAGTTCGAGGTCGACGTGACGCCCTGGCAAGTCTACGGCGACTCCGCAGGCCTGTCGCGCGCGGTGTTGAACCTGATGGACAACGCGGCCAAGTGGAGTCCGTCGGGGGAGACCGTCGGTATCCGCCTGCGGCAACTCAACGCTACGCACGCCGAACTGATGGTGTCCGACCATGGCCCCGGGATCCCGGCGGCTGAGCGTGCGCTGGTGTTCGAGCGGTTCTTCCGCTCGACCACGGCGCGGGCGATGTCCGGCTCGGGTCTTGGGCTGGCGATCGTCAAGCAGGTCGTCCTCAACCACGGCGGGGCACTGCGCGTGGAAGACACCGTGCCGGGCGGCGAACCGCCGGGAACATCAATCTTCGTTTTACTGCCCGGACGGCCGATCCCGACTTCGGAGTACCCGACTCCTGAGGCTGCTGCGGCGGATGTTTCTGATTGGTCGAATTCGGGGAACTCACCAGCTCCAGCGAACGTTATCTCAGTCGAATCTCAGACCACGCAGGCAGGGTGATCCAGTTACTGTCGAGTCTGAACCGACTGTTCAAGGAAAGAGCGACCTAGCGACATGACGAATCACCCGAGGTATTCGCCACCGCCGCAGCAGCCCGGGTACCGCCCGGGCTCCGATCAGCGTGGGGGCCCAGGCTATTCCGGCCATGGGCAGCAGCAAATACACCCGCAGCACTATGACTGGCGTTACGGTCAGCAGCCCCAGTACCGGCAGCAGCCGTACGGCTCGTTCGGTGGCGGCCAGCCCGGCCCCGCCGGCAACCCGCCGCCACCTCACCTGGGTCCACCGCGAAAGCGTTCCCGCGCAGGAGGATTGGCGGTCGGTGCATTGGCGATCGCGGTCGTGTCGGCCGGCATCGGCGGTGCGGCGGCGTCGGTGATCGAGCACCATGGGCAGCTCCCGATTGCCAGTGACGGAACGTCTCTGGGTGGCGGGACTCCGAGTTTGCCGGCCGCGAACCCCCCGATGGGCACAGTCGAACAGGTCGCCGCCAAGGTCGTGCCCAGCGTGGTCATGCTCGAGACTGATCTCGGCCGTCAGTCCGAGGAGGGCTCGGGCATCATCTTGTCTTCGGACGGGCTGATCCTGACCAACAACCACGTCGTCGCCACTGCGGCCAATCCCGGTCGCCCTGCTCCGCCGCGAGACCGAGAGCACAGTGGCCCCCGCGAGCCGGGTGGCCCCCAGGAGCCAGACCCCGACCCCCGGACGCCGGACAGCGAACGCGGCGGCGGGACACCGAAGACGACGGTGACCTTCTCCGACGGGCGCACCGCAGAGTTCACCGTGGTGGGGACAGACCCGACCACGGACATCGCAGTCGTTCGGGTGCAAGGCGTTTCCGGCTTGACGCCGATCAGCCTCGGGTCATCGTCGAACCTGCGCGTCGGCCAGCCGGTGATGGCTGTCGGATCGCCGCTCGGCCTGGAGGGCACGGTGACCACCGGCATCGTCAGCGCGCTCAACCGACCGGTGTCGACAACCGGCGAGACGGGCAACCAGAACACCGTTCTCGACGCCATTCAGACCGATGCCGCGATCAACCCCGGTAACTCCGGCGGCGCATTGGTCAACATGAGCGGACAGTTGGTCGGCGTGAACTCTGCGATTGCCACGCTGGGCGGCGATTCGGCCGATGCGCAGAGCGGTTCGATCGGACTCGGCTTCGCGATTCCGGTCGATCAGGCCAAGCGCATCGCCGACGAGTTGATCAAGACCGGAACGGCGTCGCACGCATCACTGGGCGTTCAGGTCACTAACGACAAGGGCACGCCCGGAGCCAAAGTCGTCGAGGTGGTACCGAATGGCGCAGCGGCAGCCGCCGGCCTGCCCAGCGGGGTCGTGGTGACCAAGGTCGACGACCGTACGGTCAACAGCGCCGACGCGTTGGTCGCCGCCGTGCGATCCAAGGCGCCCGGCGAGAAAGTGACACTCACCTTCAAGGATCCATCGGGCGAAAGCAAGTCCGTGCAGGTCACCTTGGGCAAGGCGCAGCAGTGATGAGAGTCGCCGCGACGTGGTCCGACCCCAGATATACGGTTGCAGCCATGGAACAGAGGGCGGAGATGGTCGGCAGGGCACTCGTCGTCGTTGTCGACGATCGGACCGCGCACGGCGATGAGGACCACAGCGGGCCACTGGTCACCGAGCTGCTCACCGAAGCCGGCTTCGTTGTCGACGGTGTGGTAGCCGTCGCCGCCGACGAGATAGAGATCCGCAACGCACTGAACACCGCGGTGATCGGGGGAGTGGATCTGGTGGTGTCGGTCGGCGGCACCGGCGTGACGCCGCGTGACGTGACCCCGGAAGCGACCCTGGAGATCCTCGACCGCGAGCTACTCGGCATCTCCGAAGCCATCCGGGCCTCCGGCTTGTCCTCCGGCATCATGGACGCCGGCTTGTCACGCGGTTTGGCGGGGATCTCGGGCAGCACCTTGGTGGTCAACCTCGCCGGTTCGCGATACGCGGTGCGCGACGGCATGGCGACACTGAATCCGCTGGCGGTCGGCATCATCGGCCAACTCTCGAGCTTGGAGATTTGACGCCGGCATGACCAGGCCGGCCGGCGATGACCGAAGCTTGATCGACCAGGTTTTCGGGACCGAGCTGCCGCAGGAGTCGACCGACGAGCGTGATCACGACACCGATGATCGCGAGCAATGGTTGAGGGAGAACGTACCCCCGCACCACATTTGAACGGCCCGGGGATGTCACAGCCTGAATACCCTTGCGTGACTAATTCGCCGCAAAGCCCGCAATCACCGTCTTAGGGACATACGGTTTTTGCGGGCGATCTTGTGTCGCCCTAGTAATTCATGGCGATGGAGGTGGCTTTCGTGCTTAAAGGATTCAGGGATTTCGTCATGCGGGGTGATGTGATCACCGTCGCTGTCGGGTTGGTCGTCGCCTTGGCTTTCTCGAACCTTGTCAAGGCTTTCACCGACAGCGTGATCAATCCGCTGGTCGCCGCAGCACAGCCCCATACCACCTTCGGGTTGGGCTGGCAGCTCGGCAATGCAGGCAACAAGGAGACCTTCGTCGACATGGGAGGGTTCATCTCCGCGATTGTCTACTTCATAGTCTTCATGACCACCATCTACGTCGTGATCGTGTTGCCCTACAAGCACATCCAGAAGCGCCGTGGGGTAACCGTGTTCGGTGACGAGCCCGCGACCAAGGCGTGTGGCGAGTGCATGTCGGACATCCCCGAGTCCGCGCACAAGTGCAAGTACTGTGCCAGCGAGCAGGCCGCCTGAACAGTCTTTCGCCCGCACTCAATGCAGCACTCAATGCAGGGTGAGTGTGACGGTCTGGCCCAAGGCTGCCCCGGCCACGGCATTGGCGGAGGCGGCCGGCAGCGCCACCAGGACCACCCGCTCGTTGGCCGCGGCCTGAGCCTTCTGCTTCGCCGAGACCAGGACCACGATCGCGTCGGTGGCTATGATGCTGGCGACTTTCGGGTTGGAGGGCGGGCTGGTCTGCGACGCGGCAACGACGTCGACGACGTCTCCGGGTCGAACCAGGTCGGCCAGCGCGCTGTCCACCGGATGGACCGGCACGATCCGGGCGCCTGGCCCCGCGGCCGACTCGGCCAGCCGGCGGCCCAGCAACCGGACGTCGGTCAGCACTTCACCGCGCCGAGCCGGCCCCGCCAGTGTCGAGCCGACAACCGTGTCGATATCGGATTGTGCCCCGTCCGGAACGGTTGGCACCAAACGTTTTTCGAGTAGAAGATCGTCGGCACTCAGCGCCGCGCCGGGGCTCAGATCGTGGGCTGCCACCACCACCGGGGTTTGTTCATCGTCGGGGTCGGGCCGCAGAGCCGCAACACCGGCAAGGACGACAAGCCCTGCCGCGGCGACACGCCGGGCCAGCAGGGTTCGTGACCAGTCGGGGCGCAACCACTGCGAGATCCGGGTCGCCAGCGACGGATTCAGCGATTTCAGGGAATCCCCCACGCCGCAACGGTAAGTGGCGCTGGGTGGTATGCGCGGCCGCCGGGCAGTCGCTTGTGGATAACCGGCTAGCTGGCGGCGGCCGCCGCGGACTGCGAGGCCTTCGAGCTCGCCGAATCCGACGATTTGTCGCCGGAGCCACTCGACTTTTCCGATGCGCCGGACTTCTCGCTGCTGCTCGACCCTTCGGTGCCCGAAGACGAGCTCGACGTCGCCGACCCGTTGCTTGGACTCTTCGTCGACTCGCGGCTGTCGGTGCGGTAGAAACCGCTGCCCTTGAACACCACGCCGACGGAGTTGAACAGCTTGCGCAGCCGACCGGAGCATTTGTCACACGTGGTCAGGGAGTCGTCGGTGAAGGCCTGAACCACATCGAACCGGTTATCGCATTCGGTGCACGCGTAGCTGTATGTCGGCACACAAACCTCCGTGATGGTCTAAACGGTTAGCACTCTACAGTCTCAAGTGCTAGAACCGCTATGTGGCGCGTGTCATTCCCGCCCGGCGTGGCCGGTGGAGGGACGGGCTGGCCCTGGTGATCATCCTGGTGATCGCCGCCGGTGTCGGGTGGATCTACGTCCGCGACTTCCGGGGCCGGGAACCCGAGCCGCAGGAGTTCCCCGCGAGCCCGGCCTACAACGTTGCCCGTCACGAGCTTGACGCACTGCCGGTCAAGGGCTGGGACCGTTTCCAGGATTTCAACCGCGCCAGCTTCGGTGAGCCCTGGAGTGACGACGTCAACGTGGAGTTCGGCCACAACGGCTGCAATACCCGCGACGACATCCTGCGTCGCGATCTGACCGACCTGCAGGTGCGGCCCGGGACCTGCTTCGCGCAGAGCGGCATCCTGCACGATCCCTACACCGGAGCGACCATCGCCTTCGTTCGCGGTCCCGATACGTCTCCCGCCGTGCAGATCGACCACGTGGTTTCGCTGTCGGACGCCTGGTACAAGGGCGCACGGTTCTGGGACGAGCAACGCCGCCGCGACTTCGCCAACGACCCGCGCAATCTGCTGGCCGTCGTCGGTCAGGCCAACTTCGACAAGGCGTTCCGCGACGCGGCTTCGTGGTTGCCGCCGAATGTGGCCTTTCGGTGCGCGTTTGTCGCCCGTCAGGTCGAGGTCAAGACGGACTATCAGCTGTGGGTGTCGGGCAGGGAGAAAGACGCTATGCGGCAGGTGCTGCGCGGCTGCTAAGCGCCGCCGCCGAGTTCGATCAGGCCGCGTCGGGGGGTCAGCGCGTGCGTCATCGGCACGTCGTGCGGCTCGTGCGGCAACTCGTCGAGCAGCTCCTCGTCGCGGATCACCGCGATCAGGCGCGCCCGCGGATCCCGGTGCACCAGCGTGCGGTCGTAGAAACCGCGGCCTCGTCCCAGCCGCACGCCCGCGCGGTCGACGGCGAGCGCGGGAACAAACACGACGCTCGCCTCGGCCAGCGTCGTCGCCGGCAGCCACGGTTCGGCCGGTTCGAGCAGTCCGAACCGGGCGGCCACCAGTTGCCCGGGCCGGTATTCGCCCCATTGCAGCGCGACCGGTGAGTCGTCGGTAGTGGTACGCGCGACCGGCAGCAGCACCCGGCCGGTCCGTCGCAGCAACAGATCCAGCATCTCGATCGATCCCGGCTCGCCGCCCACGGGCACGTAGGCGCACACCGTGCTGTCGCTGCTCACCACCGCATCGAGGTGTTCGGTCAGTGATCGCGCCTCGCCGGCCCGGACATCGTCGGCGATCGAACGGCGGGCTGCCAGCAGCTGCTCCCGCAATTCGGACTTGCCCGCGGTCGCCACACGGTCAACGATATGGTTTCAACGATGCCAAGCTCACAGGTTCCGGTTCCGCGCACAGCGATTGTTCCCGCGGCCGGTTTGGGCACGCGTTTTCTCCCCGCGACCAAGACGGTGCCCAAGGAGCTGTTGCCGGTCGTCGACACGCCCGGCATCGAGTTGGTGGCCGCCGAAGCGGCCGAGGCCGGGGCCGAGCGGCTGGTGATCATCACCTCCGAGGGCAAGGACAGTGTCGTCGCGCACTTCGTCGAAGACTTGGTACTCGAGGGCACGCTGGAGGCGCGGGGCAAGAGTGCCATGCTGGCGAAGGTCCGTCGCGCGCCGGGGTTGATCAAAGTCGAGTCCGTCGTGCAGGCCGAGCCACTCGGTCTGGGACACGCCATCAGCTGTGTGGAGCCGGTGCTGGCCGACGACGAGGACGCGGTATCGGTGTTGCTGCCCGACGACCTGGTGTTGCCGACCGGCGTGCTGGAGACGATGTCGAAGGTGCGCGCCGCCCACGGCGGCACGGTGTTGTGTGCGATCGAGGTTTCTCCCGAAGAGATAAGCGCCTACGGGGTTTTCGACATCGAGCCGGTGCCCGGCGCCGACAAAGACGTGCTGAAGGTCAACGGCATGGTGGAAAAGCCGAATCCGGAGGACGCTCCGTCGTTGTATGCCGCCGCCGGCCGCTACGTCCTCGACCGCGCCATCTTCGACGCGCTACGGCGCATCGAGCGGGGCACAGGCGGCGAAATGCAACTCACCGATGCCATCGCGTTGATGATCCGCGAAGGGCACCCGGTACACGTTGTCGTGCATCGTGGCTCCCGACACGACTTGGGAAATCCCGGCGGCTACCTCAAGGCTGCGGTTGACTTTGCACTGGACCGTGACGATTACGGCCCGGAATTACGGCGGTGGCTGGTGACCCGATTGGGTCTGGCCGGAGACTAGCGGCGCCCGACGACGATGCGGGCGGCCCAGCGGCCCGCGGAGGAGGCGGGCAGTCAGATCGGCCTCACTGGCGCGGTTTGTGCCCGCACCGCTGTGACGGCAGAAAGGCGCGCTGTGCGTTCGGTGGAGGAGCAACAAACCCGGGTGTCGGCCGCTGCGGTGGCGCCGAGGCCGGTTCGCGTTGCGATCGCCGAGGCGCAGGGGCTGATGTGCGCCGAAGAAGTCGTGACCGAGCGTCCGCTGCCCGGCTTCGACCAGGCCGCGATCGACGGCTACGCAGTCCGCAGTGTCGACGTGCTCGGCGTCGGTGAGTCCGGGCCGTCCATCGATCAAAACGGCGAGGACCATCTGCGCGCCGTCCCGGGCGAGACGGACGAATCGCCTTCTGCGCCTGGCGGAGTGACGCTGCCGGTGATGGGCCACGTCGACGCCGGCACGCGTACCCCGAGCAGGCTGCAGCCGGGTCAGGCGGTGCGAGTGCAGACCGGTGCCCCGCTGCCGACGCTGGCCGATGCGGTCCTGCCGCTGCGATGGACCGACGGCGGACAGTCGCGGGTGCGGGTGCTGCGCGGCGTGCGATCGGGTGCCTACGTGCGGCGCACCGGCGACGACGTCCAGCCCGGCGATGTCGCGGTGCGGGCCGGAACGATCATCGGTGCCGCCCAGGTCGGGCTGCTGGCCGCGGTGGGCCGTGACCGGGTTTTGGTCCACCCGCGCCCACGGCTGTCCGTGCTGGCGGTCGGCGGCGAGCTCGTCGATATCTCGCGCACTCCGGGCAATGGACAGGTCTACGACGTCAACTCCTACGCCCTGGCGGCCGCCGGCCGGGACGCGGGCGCGGAGGTGAATCGGGTCGGCATCGTCAGCAACGACCCTGAACAGCTCGGCGAAGTCGTCGAGGGGCAGATCAACCGTGCCGAGATCGTGGTGATCGCCGGCGCGGTAGGCGGCGCGGCGGCGGAGGCCGTGCGCTCGGTGCTGTCCGAGCTCGGCGAGATGGAAGTCACCAGGGTCGCAATGCATCCCGGCTCCGTCCAGGGTTTCGGGCAGCTGGGCCGCGAGGGTGTCCCGACCTTTCTGTTGCCGGCGAACCCGGTCAGCGCGTTGGTGGTTTTCGAGGTGATGGTTCGACCGCTGATCCGGTTGTCGTTGGGTAAGCGGCAGCCGATGCGCCGGGTAGTGCAGGCCCGCACGCTGTCGCCGATCACGTCGGTCGCCGGCCGCAAAGGCTTTCTCCGCGGACAGCTGATGCGTGATCAGGACACCGGCGAATATCTGGTGCAGGCGCTGGGCGGTGCGCCCGGCGCCTCGTCGCATTTGCTGGCAACGCTCGCTGAGGCAAACTGTCTGGTCGTGATTCCCCGTGAGGCCGAGCAGATCCGCATCGGCGAGATCGTCGACGTCGCGTTTCTGGCTCAGCGTGGCTGAGCGACACGGTGGCCCCCACTCGTGAACCCGTGGCGCTCCAGCTCCCAGCATCCCGGCTGGCCGATGGCCGTGGGACCGCTGCGCGTCTCCGCCGGTGTGATCCGGCTGCGGCCGGTGCGCATGCGCGACGCCGCTCAGTGGAGCCGCGCCCGGCTGGCCGACCGTGCCCATCTGGAACCGTGGGAGCCCAGCACCGAGGCTGATTGGGCTGCGCGGCATACGATTTCGTCGTGGCCGGCGGTGTGTTCGAGTCTGCGGTCGGAAGCCCGCAGGGGCCGCATGCTGCCGTATGTGATCGAACTGGAAGGCCAGTTCTGTGGTCAGCTGACGATCGGCAACGTCACGCACGGGGCGTTGCGGTCGGCATGGATCGGCTACTGGGTGGCCAGCTCGGTCACCGGTGGCGGAGTCGCCACCGGCGCGTTGGCGCTGGGCCTCGATCATTGCTTCGGCCCGGTCATGTTGCATCGCGTGGAAGCCACCGTGCGACCGGAGAATGCGGCGAGCAGGGCAGTGCTGGCAAAGGTCGGGTTCCGCGAGGAGGGGCTGCTGCGCCGTTACCTCCAAGTCGAGGGGGACTGGCGGGATCACCTGTTGGTGGGGCTGACCGCCGAAGAGGTTTACGGGTCGGTGACGTCGGCTTTGGTGCGCGACGGGCACGCCTCCTGGGCGTGATCGTGTTGCAAATGTGACATTTGTTACTGATGGTGCTTGTAAGCTGCAAATTACAGGTGTGTAATTGTCCTGGGCGCGCCTCGACCGGATGCGCCGATTACCGGCCTAGCCTGGCGGGGAAAGGAGCAGGTCATGCCAAGCATCCCGCAATCATTGTTATGGATATCGCTCGTGGTGCTCTGGCTGTTCGTGCTGGTGCCAATGTTGGTCAGCAAGCGGGATGCGGTGCGGCGCACCAGCGACGTCGCATTGGCGACCCGCGTGCTCAACAGCGGTGCGGCCGGTCGGCTGCTCAAGCGGGGCGGACCTGCAGCAGGGCATCGTAGTAACCCCGACTGGCAGCCCGACCAGGACGAACACCACGACCTCGACTCGGACGACACCGAGGAAATGCCGCTATCGCGCGGCCCAGCCGTCACCGTCGCAGCCGCAGTGTCTGTCGAGGAGACGCAGCCCGAGGATCTGGATGACGAGGTAGACGACACGGACTCCGCTCCACAGCCCGCGGCCGACGAGCAGCCTCAGCCGGTGGCCGAGATCGAGACCGAAGACGAGGACACCGACGCGGAATTCGAGACCGAGGACGCCGACGACGAGGACGAAGCCGTCGAGGACGAAGCCGTCGAGGACGAGGACGACGATCAATACGAATACGTCGACGACACCTCCGGGATACCGGTCGCTGAGGAACCGCCGGCGACCGTCACACACGCATTCGCGCGGCGGCATCGATACGACGAGAACACCGCCGCTGCGGTCAGCGCGCGAAAATACGCCTTCCGCAGGAAGGTGCTGTTGGTCATGGCGCTGACGTTGATCGGATCGGCGGCGACAGCGTTCCTGCTGACGTCGACGGCCTGGTGGTTCTGCGGCAGCGCCGCCGCGGTGACGGTACTCTACCTGGGATATCTGCGCAGGCAGACCCGGATCGAGGAGCGAGTGCAGCGTCGCCGGATGCAGCGGATGGCCCGGTCGCGGCTGGGCGTGGAGAACGCCTATGACCGCGAGTTCGACGTGGTCCCGGCCCGGCTGAGACGCCCGGGGGCCGTGGTTCTCGACATCGACGACGAGGACCCGATCTTCGAGCATCTCGACCGCGCGCCGTATGCGCGGGAATACGGCTGGCACAGCGACTTGCCACGCGCCGCCGGGCAGTAACCGGTTCGGCGGCTGACCTCGCGACTGGTAGCCTGCTAGCGATCAGGGGCTATGGCGCAGTTGGTAGCGCGACTCGTTCGCATCGAGTAGGTCAGGGGTTCGAATCCCCTTAGCTCCACC
>Ga0209248_10000288_pt1 | contig 16319 bp, 10 predicted proteins | sample BogFormECP04_OM1_FD_188241 | JGI IMG/M metagenome (GOLD analysis project Ga0209248, IMG submission 188241) | Bog forest soil microbial communities from Calvert Island, British Columbia, Canada - ECP04_OM1 (SPAdes) (version 2) | ecosystem: Environmental > Aquatic > Freshwater > Wetlands > Bog ... | reverse complement strand
ATTTCGAGGCAAACATTTAAGGAGAAGAAATGTCCGACACACTCATCAAAATGGAAGGCGTCAAGAAAGTGTTCCTCACCGACGAAGTGGAGACTCACGCTCTTGAGGAAATCCACCTCGAAATCAAGAAAGGCACATACATCTCGATCGCCGGCCCGTCGGGCTGCGGCAAATCCACGCTGCTGTCGATCCTCGGCCTTCTCGATTCGCCGAGCGACGGCAGCTACATGCTGAACGGCCAACCCGTCGGCAAACTCACCATCAGCGAGCGCACCCGCATCCGCAACCGCGAAATCGGCTTCATCTTCCAGGCGTTCAACCTCATCGGCGACCTCACCGTCTACGAAAACGTCGAGCTGCCGTTGACCTATCGCGGCACGAGCTCCGCCGAGCGCAAGCAGAAGGTCCAGAACGCCCTCGAACGCGTCGGCATGGCCCACCGCCTCCGGCACTACCCTTCGCAACTCTCCGGCGGTCAACAGCAGCGCGTAGCTGTGGCCCGTGCGTTGGTTGGCGATCCTCTCATTCTGATGGCCGACGAGCCGACTGGTAACTTGGACTCGAAAAACGGCGAAGCGGTCATGGAGTTGCTGCGCGACCTGCATCGCAACGGCGCCACCGTCTGCATGGTGACCCACGACACGCGTTACGCGAACTTCGCCGAACGCTCCATTCACTTGTTCGACGGTCGCATCGTCGAAGAAACCAAAGAAGCCGGCGTTAGCGTTTAAGGGCGTCCGGGAAAGAGGGCGCTCCATGGGAACGTTCGGGCAGGACATCCGCTACGGCTTGCGGATGCTCATCAAGCATAGGCTTACCACGCTCGTTTGTGTTGCCGCCCTGGCGCTTGGCATCGGCGCGAATGCAGCGATGTTCAGCGTGGCCGAAGCCTTCTTGCTCCATCCAGTTCCCTTTGAGCATGCCGACCGGGTTGCCGCTATCGTGGAAGCCCGGCCGGAACAAAACATCGACCTGAATGGCGTCGCTCCTGCAACTTTTTTTGATTGGAAGAGCGAGGCGCGCTCCTTTGAACAGATGGCGGCGTACGCTTGGGATTCCATCAATCTAACCGGAGACCGCGAGCCTGAGAAGATTCAGGGTTTTGCCGTCTCCGCGAATTTCTTCGACGTGCTTGAGGTACCTGCGCGCATTGGCCGCACTTTCCTGCCAGAAGAAGATCAAACCGGCAAAGACCAGGAAATCATTCTGAGCTACGGTCTGTGGGAACGTCGCTACGCCTCCGACCCGAACGTCCTCGGCAAAATCCTGAAGGTGGATGGCAAAGCTTTTGTCGTTGTCGGCGTGATGCGCAAAGGCTTTGATTTTCCAAAGGCCGCGGAAGCATGGGTGCCTCTTACCTTTAACCCCAAGAGCCGTGCGGTGCGCGATGTGCGCTACGTTTGGCCGCTCGCGCGACTGAAAACCGGGGTTTCCATTGAGCAAGCGGTGGCGGAAATCCGCACGCTAAGAGCGCATCAGGCCGAGATGTATCCCGACGCGTACAAGGGCTGGAATCTTCGCGTGATGACGCTTCCCCATTTCGCGACGGACGACCTCACCCGGCAATTCACGTTCCTGCTGCTGGGCGCCGTCGGTTTCGTTTTGCTCATCGCTTGCGCCGATGTGGCCAACGTGCAATTCGCGCGCGTGACCGGCCGCCACAAGGAACTGGCAGTGCGCACTGCCATGGGTGCGAGCCGGAGCCGTATCATTCGCCAACTGCTTACGGAGAGTGTGTTGCTGTCCCTCGGTGGCGCGGTTCTGGGCTTGCTTATCGCCGAGTGGTGGGTCTTCCTGATCGTGAATCACATGCCTCCCGAGGTGGCCAGATTCATCGCCGGGTGGAAAACCATCAGCCTTGATGCCAACGCGTTCCTCTTCACCTTGGGCATTGCCATTGTCAGCGGCATCGTCTCCGGTATCGCTCCATCCTGGCTGCATTCGCAGACAAACATCAGTGAGACGTTGAAAGAAAGCGGCCGCGGCGCAAGCACTGGTCCGTCGCGGCACCGTTTGCGCAGCGTCCTCGTTATCGCTGAGATTGCGCTCGCCCTTATTCTCCTGGTCGGCGCCGGCCTCCTTGTGAAGGGTTTCCGTGCGCTGATCACCGTGCATGAAAACTACCGTCCGGAATCAGTGCTGACTCTTGTTTTTGGTTTGCCCGAAGCACAATACGAGAAGCAACCAGGGCGCGAGGCGTTCCACGATCAGGTTTTGCGCCGGCTCTCTGCGCTCCCGCGCGTTCAATCCGCTGCGCTCGCTTCCTACCTGCCTTATGCGGATGGCGGTGGCACGGATTTGCGTAACTTCGCCATTGCGGGTCACGCACCTGCCGAGCGCGGCGAGAGCCTCACTTCGATCGTCGAAACGGTCAGCCCAAGTTATTTTCGATTGATGAATATCGGCCTGCGCGATGGCCGTGAACTGACCGATGCCGATGGCGCGGACAGTCTTCCGGCAGCCGTGATCAGCCGCACGCTCGCCTCGCGCTACTTTCCCGGGAAGAATCCTCTGGGAGAAAAGATCAAGATTGGCAAAGCCGATGACGAGGGAGCCTGGCTGACAATCGTGGGAATCGTTGACGATGTCCACTACAGTTGGATCGACAAGCACGAATTGCCCACTATCTACCGCACCTTCCGCCAATCGCCGCCCTACCGCGCCACTCTGGTTTTGCGCACGGACGGCGATCCCATGAGTTTCGTCTCCGCCGTACGGAGCGAAATCGCCGCGGTTGATCCCAATCTTCCGCTTTCCGAAGTGATGCCATTTGACAAACTCATCATGAATTCGATTGTGGGCATTGCCTATGTCGCGGCCATGATGGCGATTCTCGGCCTCATCGCGTTGGTACTCGCGTCCGTCGGCATTTACGGCGTCATGTCATATTCCGTCGGCGAGCGCATGCACGAAATCGGCGTTCGCATGGCCATGGGCGCCACGTCTAGAGACGTTCAACGGCTTATCTTGGGCAACGGCATGTATCTGACGATCGTCGGCATGGCGATCGGTTTGCCTCTGGCTTTTGGGTTGGCCTACGCCCTTTCGAGCCTCCTCTTCGGCGTCAAGGTCACCGACCCATTTGTCTTTCTGGGGCTGCCTTTGCTTCTGGCCTTGGTCGCGACCCTCGCCTGCTATCTCCCCGCTCGGCGCGCCGTGCGCATGGACCCGCTCGCCGCGCTGCGGTACGAGTGAAAACCGGCCCCGGCGCTTGCGCCCCCGCCAGTCCGATATGTCCCCAAGTTTTCGAGGCTTAGCTGACCCTCGGCGCCACAGCGCCTTCCGGATTTAAGTGTGATAGTCTCGAAACGGAATGAGAATTCGGGCGTTATCCTATTAATGCCCAAGGAGCGAGAGTGGAACCACTGATTCAGTTTCGAAATCTCGAGAAAGTTTATGAAGCGGGCGGCAGCAAGTTTTATGTATTGCGCCGCGTCGCCCTGGAGATCATGCCAGGCGAGTTCGTCACCTTCATGGGCCCGTCCGGAGCAGGCAAGTCCACGCTCCTGAGCATCATCGGAATGCTCGATGGCGCATGGACCGGCGAATACTACTTCAACGGCGAACCAGTCCACCGCTTAAACGTCAAGAAACGCAACGAGTTGCATAAAGCCAACATCGGCTTTGTCTTTCAGAGCTACCACCTCATCGACAACTTGACCGTCTACGAGAACCTGGAAATACCCCTCTCTTACAAGAATGTGCCTCATAAAGAACGAGTTAGCCTCGTCTGCGACATCCTCGACCGCTTCAACATCGTCGGCAAGAAGGACCTCTTCCCCAACCAGCTCTCCGGCGGACAGCAGCAGCTCGTGGGCGTCGCCCGTGCCGTCATCCAGAACCCCAAAGTGATCCTGGCCGACGAACCGACCGGCAACCTCCATTCCGCGCAAGGCGAAGAGATTATGGAGCTGTTCCGGAAGCTGAATGAAGGCGGCACAAGCATCATCCAGGTGACGCATTCCGAGAAAAATGCCGCCTATGGTCAACGGATTGTGCAACTTAAGGACGGCTGGGTGGTCAGCGAAACCAGTACCGCAGCTCGTGTTGGCTGAGATCGAAGGGCGAGCTTTCCCATTTTGGGCTGTTCCATTCTGGGAATTCGCCTTGCGATGACCGGTATTGAAACCGCGTCGTATTTAACCGACAGGTTAAATACGAGCCGAAAAATAGCGTTGTATTTAACTGACAGGTTAAATACAAGCCGGTTTTGGCCGAAAACAGGATCGTATTTAACCGGGGAGTTAAATACAAACCGATTTTTCCTGTATTTAACTTGTGCCTTAAATACATCACGGTTTTGAGTTGAGATTATCTTCCGAGACGAATGAAAAACCCTACGATTCATCCCTATCGCGTCCTAGTGGCCGACGATCAGGCGGATATCCGCGACGCATTGCGCCTGCTGCTCAAGCGGGAAAACTACGAAACGCAGGCCGCCGCTTCCCCTGCGGAAGCGCTCGCGGCCATCGAAGGCCGCGAGTTCGACGCCGTGCTCATCGATCTGAACTACGCGCGTGACACGACCTCGGGGCAAGAAGGCCTCGATTTGTTGTCGCGCATCCAGGCGCTGGATTCGACTCTGCCCGTGGTGGTCATGACGGCGTGGGGCAGCGTCGAAGTTGCGGTCGAAGCCATGCGGCGCGGCGCGCGCGATTTTATCCAAAAGCCGTGGGACAACGCGCGGCTGCTGACGATTCTGCGCACGCAGATTGATTTGCGAAATGCGTTGCGGCAGGCGTCGCGTCTCGAAGCGGAAAACCGCCTGCTGCGCGCCGAGTCGCGGCCTACGCTGATCGCGGAAGCATCCGTGATGCAGCCCGTGCTCGATCTCATCGGACGCGTGGGGCCTTCGGATGCGAGCGTGCTCATCACCGGCGAGCATGGAACCGGCAAAGAAGTTGTGGCGCAGACATTGCACGCGCTTTCGCAACGCTCGGGAAAGCCGATGGTGACGGTGAACGCAGGCGGTCTCTCAGAAGGCGTGTTTGAGAGCGAACTTTTCGGCCACGTGAAAGGCGCGTTTACGGATGCGCGCAACGATCGCGTGGGCCGATTCGAGTTGGCGGAAGGCAGCACGCTGTTTTTGGATGAAATCGCGAATGTGCCGCTGAATCTGCAAGCGAAACTGTTGCGTGTGCTCGAAACCGGAGAACTGGAGCGCGTTGGTTCTTCCTCCACGCGGCGCGTGAACGTCCGCGTTCTTGCGGCGACCAATGCCGATGTGAATTCTGAAGCCGCCGCGGGCCGCTTCCGGCAAGATCTCCTTTTTCGTTTGAACACTATCGAAATTCACTTGCCGCCGCTGCGCGAACGGCGTGAAGACATTCCTCTGCTGGCTCATCATTTCCTCCGCGGATACTCACAGCGCTACCGCAAAAGTATTTCCGGCTTCGACCCTGGCGCGACGCAAGTCCTAAACGAACATCCCTGGCCGGGAAATGTCCGTGAGCTTGATCACTCGGTTGAACGCGGCGTGCTTCTGGCGCAGGGGCAACTCGTGCGTTCCGGCGACCTCGGCCTCCGCGCCGGCTCTCCGGGCGGCACATTGCGGCTCGAGGATATGAGCCTGGATGAAGTGGAGCGCCACCTCATCCAGCGGACGCTGGCGCGCCACGATGGAAACGTCAGCCAGGCCGCTAAAGCGCTGGGACTCAGCCGCAGCGCGATGTACCGCAGGCTGCAAAAACACGGACTCGAATGAGCCGCCTTTCGTACGAACGCCGCATCCAGCTTCTGGCGCTGGCGGCGGGACTGCCCGGCTCGCTGATCGCGTTGATTCTGCTCTGGAGCGGCGCGTATTCGTCTCGAACCGCCTGGACACTCACCTTTCTCATCGTGAGCCTGTGGCTGGGCTTCGCGCTTTCGCTGCGGCAGCGCGTCGTCTTTTCCCTGCAAACACTTTCGAATCTTCTTTCCGCGATGCGCGAAGAGGATTTTTCGTTTCGCGCGCGTGAAGCGAGCAGCGAGGATGCGCTCGGCGAAGTGATGATGGAGGTCAACGCGTTGAGCGAGACGCTTCGCTCGCAGCGCCTGGGAGCGATGGAAGCCACCGGCCTCTTGCGCACGGTGATGGAAGAAATTGATGTGGCCATCTTTACCTTTGACAACAAGCGGCAGTTGCGGCTCGTCAACCGCGCTGGCGAGCGCCTGCTCTCGAGACCAAACGAGCGGCTGCTGGGCTTTACGGCTGCGGAACTGGGACTCGAAGCGTGCCTCGAAGGCGAACCGGCGCGCACGATGGAACTGAGTTTTCCAGGCGGCTCCGGCCGATGGGGCGTGCGTCGGGGATCGTTCCGGCAAGGCGGATTACCGCACGACCTGATTGTGCTCAGTGATTTGAGCCGTGCGCTTCGCGATGAGGAGCGGCAAGCATGGCAGCGGCTCATCCGCGTGCTCGGGCACGAACTGAACAATTCGCTCGCGCCAATTCAAAGCGTTGCGCAGAGCCTTGAAAGCGGGCTGGCGGGGACGGCCACGATTCCGGAGTTACAAGGCGGCGCCGGCGCTTCGATGATGGAGGACATGCGCTCCGGCCTGAGCATCATCCGCTCGCGAACGGAGGCGCTGGGCCGGTTCATGGCGGCCTACGCGCGCCTCGCGCGGCTGCCGCAGCCGACACTCGCTCCCGTCAATGTGACGGAATGGATTACGCGAGTCGCGAATCTGGAAGCGCGAGCCAAAGTGCGTCTGGAAAAAGGCCCGCCTTTGGTCATTTCCGCGGACGCCGATCAACTGGAACAACTCTTGATCAATCTCGTTCACAACGCAGCGGATGCGGCACACGAAACGGGCGGCGGCGTGAAGGTGACGTGGTTGCGCTACAGCACTTACCTGGAGGTTTTGGTGCTGGATGAAGGACCGGGAATTTCCAACACGGCAAACCTGTTTGTGCCGTTCTTCACGACGAAGCAGGGCGGTTCCGGAATCGGCCTGGTGCTCAGCCGGCAGATTGCGGAAGCGCACGGCGGCGCGCTTACGCTGCAAAACCGGCGCGATGGACGAGGCTGCGAGGCAAAATTGCGCTTGCCGATCTGAGCTGTCTGAAAGCCCAAGAGCATTTTTGCCGCAGCGTTCATTCGAATCGTGGAGCTCTCGTTGGAACGGCCTACATCCCAATGTGGGACACTTTCGAGCCGCTCGCGTGCCGTAATGGAATTCTTCGCAAAGGTTTCGCTCGCGTTTCTCGTCATTTTTGCCGCTGAAGCCACAACTTATTTATCCACAATAGGTTAGCAGAGTAAATTTTCTCATAGTTTCCTCATCGAATGGCACGCCCTGTGCCTTGCTCCATTGCGCGATTCATTTTTTTGCAGAAAACGTGGGAATGAAAAACTCGCATATTTTTGTTTGGTTGGTTGCAGCCGGTTGTGTTGGGCTTGCGTTGTGTCAGAGATCGTCCGCGCAATCTCCGCCTTCAGAGAATCAGGAAAAGCCTGCGCAGGAAAATAGTTCAGAGAAACCCAGCGGCGACAATTCCGCAAGCGGGGACGCGACCTCCAGTGCGGCGAAGCCCGACGGGCCACCGGAAAACAAGCTGGGGCTCGCGCTGATCAAGAATCTAGCGCGCGATCAGAAGACCATCTGGACAAGCCCGGCCCACATTCGAATGGGCGACGCAACGTGGCTGGTTCCCTTTGTCGGAATCACTGCCGGATTCATGGTGACGGATCGAGACGCAAGTCTGCATCTTTCGAACTCGCCGTCCACACTCCGGCACTACACGAACTTTTCAAACTACGGCCTCGCCGGAATGGCTGGCGCCGGCGCTGGGCTCTATTTCCTGGGATTGGCAACCAAAGATGAGCACAAGCGCGAGACGGGCCTGCTGAGCGGCGAGGCCGCGTTGGACGGGCTCTTCGTTTCCACAAGCTTGCAATATGCGCTGGGCCGGGAGCAGCCAACGCTCGATAATTTTCACGGCAAATTTTTTCAGGGCCGCGATTCCTTCCCTTCCAACCATGCCACCACCGCGTGGGCCATCGCCAGCGTCATCAGCCACGAGTATCCCGGAACACTCACAAAAATTCTTGCTTATGGTGCCGCTGGCGCAATCACCTTTGCGCGTGTGCGCGCCGAAAAGCATTTTCCGTCCGACGCATTGGTGGGCAGCGGAATCGGGTGGCTCACCGGCTGGCAAGTGTATCGTGCTCACCACAATCCAGAATTGAGCGGAGACACCGTAGGAAGTCTTTCCGACACGCCGCTTGTGGCGACCGACCGCAAGCCGGCGCAAATGGGCTCGCCCTATGTGCCGCTCGATAGCTGGATCTATCCGTTGTTTGATCGCCTGATCGGCACGGGCGAAATCACTGAAGCCATTCTGGGGATGCGCCCTTGGACGAGGCTGGAATGCGCGCGGATGGTTGCTGAGGCTGGTGAAAAACTGCAGGATGCGGGCCCGGATTCCCCATCTGTGAAGCTCTACGATACACTGCGCCAGGAATTCATCCCCGAACTTACCCTGTTGGACGGTGGGAGCAACCAGGCGATACATCTTGAATCGATTTATACGCGGTTCACGGAAATTTCCGGGCCACCACTGACCGACGGCTACCATTTTGGACAAACGCTCTACAACGATTACGGGCGCCCGTTTCAAGAGGGTTTCAACAGCATTGCGGGATTTTCCGGCTGGGCAACTTGGGGCCGCTGGGTGATCTATGCGCGTGGCGAGTATCAGCATGCGCCGTCCGGGCCTGAGAATTCGCCCGAAGTCCAGAGCGTTCTGGACAAAATCGACGACAACCCAGGTTTGGGAGCCAGCCCTCAACCCACACGAAACCAGGCGCGCCTTCTCGATGCCTACGTCGGCCTGAACCTTGCGAACTGGCAACTTTCCTATGGACAGGAGAGCCAGTGGTGGGGGCCCGGAGAAAGCGGCCCGCTGCTCTTCAGTGACAATGCCGCGCCGGTTCTAATGTTTCACATCGACCGCGTCTCACCTTTCCGTTTGCCGTGGATCGGACGACTCCTGGGGCCGATGCGATGGGACGCTTTTTTCGGAAAGCTGCAAGGAAATCTGCTCACGCCCGCGCCTTTTTTTCACGGCGAAAAAATCAGCTTCAAACCGACACTGAATCTTGAATTTGGATTCACGCGCACCGTCGAGGTAGGCGGCGAAGGCCGGCCCTTCACACTGGACCGGCTTTTCCTCACCTACTTCAGCGTGACAAGTTATCAAAACAAACCGTCGCTCAAGGATCCGGGCAAGCGCGACGGAGGTTTCGACTTCAGCTATCGCCTTCCGCTATTGCGAAAATGGCTGAGTATCTATAACGATTCGCTTTCCGCCGATGACCCGTCTCCGCTGGCAGCCCCGCGCCGGGCTGCGTTCAGTCCGGGCTTTTATCTCACGCATTTCCCGCGCTTTTCCAAGCTCGACCTCCGCGTCGAAGCGCCTCTGACCGACACCGTCGGCACGGACGTCGCCGGCCGTTACGTCTATTGGGACAACTACTACCACGACCTTTACACCAACCGGAATGTCCTGATGGGCGACTGGGTGGGGCGCGATGGGTCGGGAATTCAAGCGTGGAGCCGCTACTGGCTTACGCCGAAAAACTACATCCAGTTCGGTTACCGGCACGAAAAAGTGGATATTAAGCTCATTCCCCATGGCGGCACGGTCAACGATGCGTCCGTGCGATTCGACTACTGGGTGCGGTCCACCTGGGGTGCCTCCGCTCTCGTACAGTATGAACAGTGGACGTTCCCCCTTTTAGCGACGGGACTGCAGAGAAACGTAACGGGCTCTCTACAAATCACTTACTGGCCGGGAAGCCATGCGCACTAAAGCGTTTAAAAACAAGCGTTTGCGTGCGCTTCAATCCTCACAACTTCTTTAGATACGGTTCATCACTTTCTAAGGCCGATTTCGCTAAACTCCTCCTGTTCGTCAAATGCAGTTACAAACGGCCGGTGGCGCTGCCACATTGCTATAGAAAAACGCCGATAAGACGGCGGCGCTGAGAAACGGGGGCCATGGTATTGCATGCTGATGCGCCTGGCGTGCCGCTTCCCCGTTCGAGCTATCACATGTAATCTGTGAGCGGGCTTTGAAGGGACTTTTAGAGGGAGAGTTGTGTGAGTGATCTTGTATTCGTTGTAGTGACGGTCCTCTTCTTTTTTATCGCTATTGGTTATCTGCGTGGCTGTGAACGCCTGAAATAAACCGGAGATTCGCATGTGGGAAAACGTTGTGCTGATTCTCATTAGCCTGCTTTTGTTTGGCTACCTGATGTACGCGCTGCTGAAGCCGGAGAATTTTTAAAGATGACCGCGAATGGGTGGTTTCAGATCGGGCTTTATGTTCTGGTGCTGTTTCTGATTACGAAGCCGATCGGCATTTTTTTGACGCGCGTTTTTGAACGCGAGAAGACTTTCCTTGATTTTCTGCTGCGCCCGGTGGAACGCCTGATCTATCGCGTTTGCGGCGTGGACGAGAGCAAGGAGATGCGCTGGACGGAGTATGGCACGACCATGCTGGCTTTCAGCGGCGTCTCGCTCGTGCTTTTATATTTGATTGAGCGCACGCAGCAGTGGCTGCCGTGGAACCCGCAAAAACTTGCGAGCGTGGCGCCCGATCTCGCGTGGAACACAGCCGTTTCTTTTACCACCAACACGAATTGGCAGGCGTACACGCCCGAAACCACTATGAGCTATCTCACGCAGATGGCCGGATTGGCTTATCACAACTTTGCTTCCGCGGCGGTTGGGATTGCGCTGGCGATTGCGGTGATTCGCGGAGTCTCGCGGCATGAATCGAAGACGATTGGCAATTTCTGGGTGGATTTGACGCGGTGTTTCCTGTGGGTCCTGTTGCCGGTTTGTCTCGTGGGCTCGCTGGTGCTGATTTCGCAGGGAGTTGTGCAAACCCTGAAGCCCTATGCGACCGCGCAACTTGTCGAGCCACAGACGGTGCAGACGCAGGGGGTGGATGGAAAAACTGTCTCGCAAACGGTGACGCAGCAAGTGATCGCCGTCGGGCCAGTGGCATCGCAGGAAGCCATCAAAATGTTCGGGACTAATGGTGGCGGATTCTTCTACGCAAACAGCTCTCATCCTTACGAGAACCCCACGCCTTTTTCCTCTTTTTTCCAGATGCTGCTGATTTTCGCGATTCCCTCTGGATTGACGTACACACTCGGCCGCATGACGCGTTCGCAAGGGCACGGTTGGGCGGTGTGGAGCGCGATGCTGGCGTTGTTTCTTGTGGGAGTGAGCGCGGCGTACTGGGCGGAGGCCCGAGGGAATCCGCAGCTTGCCGGAGTGGATCAAAACGTAAGCGCGCTGCATTCCGGCGGAAATATGGAGGGCAAAGAAGTTCGCTTTGGGATTGCGAACTCGGCGCTCTTTGCGACGATCACGACCGATGCGAGCTGCGGTGCTGTCAACAGCATGCACGATTCATACACGCCTCTCGGCGGCATGATTCCGCTCGTGAATATTATGTTGGGCGAAGTTATTTTCGGAGGTGTGGGGTCGGGACTGTACGGAGTACTTGTTTTCGTGATTCTGGCGGTGTTTATCGCCGGTTTGATGGTGGGAAGAACGCCGGAGTACCTGGGGAAAAAGATTGAAGCGTTCGATGTGAAGATGGCGATGCTTTCGGTGCTGATCAGTTCGCTGACGATTCTGGTGTTCGCGGCGATTGCCGTGGTTGCGAAATTTGGGACTTCGAGCATCTCCAATCCGGGGCCGCATGGGCTTTCGCAGATTCTTTATGCGTACACGTCGGCCACTGGAAACAATGGTTCGGCGTTCGCCGGATTGAACGCCAATACGCTCTGGTACAACACCAGCACGGCCCTCGCCATGCTGCTGGGAAGATTTTTTGTCGTGATTCCGATTCTGGCGATTGCGGGGAATCTCGCGCGCAAGAAAATGGCGCCGGCTTCATTGGGAACTTTTCCTGTGACCGGGCCGCTCTTCACCATTCTGCTTGTCTCTACCATCCTGATCGTCGGGGCGCTTACTTTTTTCCCAGCTTTGAGCCTGGGACCCATCCTCGAACATCTGTTGATGAATGCCGGAAAGGCTTTTTAAGGACTCCATGGACCGCGCTTCGCAGGTAAAGTCAAAATCGCTGGGCGACGCCAAGATCATGAAGGTGGCGATCGTGGACTCGTTCCGGAAACTGAATCCGCGGACGATGGTGAAGAACCCTGTGATGTTTGTGGTGGAAGTCGGAGCGCTGCTGACCTCGATTCAGCTCGTGCGCGATGCAATGCATCCCAGCGGCGAGTTTGGATTTGGATTGCAGATTACGCTGTGGCTGTGGTTCACGGTGTTGTTCGCGAATTTTGCGGAAGCCATGGCCGAGGGGCGCGGCAAGGCGCAGGCGGAAACTTTGCGCAAAGCGCGGGCAGAGACGGACGCGCGGCGGTTGCGGCCGGATGGCTCGATTGAAACTGTGCCCAGCTCGAAGCTGCGCACCGGCGATCTGGTGCTGGTGGCCGCGGGAGAATTCGTGCCTGGTGATGGAGAAGTCGTCGAGGGAGTAGCGTCGGTGGATGAGTCGGCGATTACTGGCGAGTCCGCGCCGGTGATTCGCGAGTCTGGCGGCGATCGCTCGGCGGTGACCGGCGGAACGCGCGTGCTCTCCGATGAGATTCGCGTGAAGATCACTTCGAACCCTGGAGAAACTTTCCTCGACAGGATGATTGCCCTTGTCGAAGGCGCCTCAAGGCAGAAAACGCCTAATGAAATTGCGCTGAATATTCTTCTCGCCGGATTGACGATTATTTTCCTGATGGCCGTCGTGACGCTCCAGCCGTTTGCGATTTATTCAGGGGCGCCGCAGACAATTTTTGTGCTGGTGTCGTTGCTGGTTTGCTTGATTCCCACGACGATTGGCGGATTGCTGTCGGCGATTGGAATTGCCGGCATGGACCGCTTGATTCAGCGGAACGTGATTGCCATGTCGGGGAGGGCCGTCGAAGCTTCGGGCGACGTGGACGTGTTGTTGCTCGACAAAACCGGGACGATCACTTTGGGAAACCGGCAGGCTACTTCGCTGCACTCCTGTCCGAATGTGACGGAAGTGGAGCTGGCGAGCGCGGCGCAACTGGCGTCGTTTGCGGATGAAACGCCGGAGGGACGCTCGATTGTCGTGCTGGCAAAGGAAAAATACGGACTGCGCGGGCGCGAGCTGGCGCCGCACAATCCCATTTTCATTCCATTTTCCGCGCAGACGCGCATGTCAGGTGTAGACATGGACGGGCAGGAAATCAGGAAGGGTGCGCCCGAGGCTATCGACAAGTACGTTGCGGAAAAGGGGCAGGTCGTTCCCGCGGAGATTAAAGACATTGTGCGGGAGATTGCCAACGCCGGCGGGACGCCGCTGCTGGTTACGCAGAATCGGCACGTGCTTGGCGCCATTGCGCTGACGGACATCGTGAAAGGCGGGATGCGCGAGCGTTTCGAACACCTGCGCGCGATGGGCATTCGAACAATGATGATTACCGGCGACAACCCGTTGACTGCGGCGGCGATTGCGCGGCAGGCCGGTGTGGATGATTTTCTTGCGGAGGCCAAACCGGAAGACAAGATGGCGCTCATCAAGCGCGAGCAGGCCAAGGGGAAGCTTGTAGCCATGACTGGCGATGGCACGAATGACGCTCCCGCGCTGGCGCAAGCAGACGTCGGCGTGGCGATGAATACCGGCACGCAGGCCGCGAAAGAAGCCGGGAACATGGTGGATCTGGATTCGAATCCGACCAAGCTGATTGAGATTGTGGAGATTGGGAAGCAGTTGCTGATCACGCGCGGGGCGCTGACTACTTTTTCTGTGGCGAACGACGTGGCGAAATATTTCGCGATCATTCCGGCGATGTTTGCGGCTGCATTTCCCCAGCTCGAAGTTCTGAACGTGATGCATCTTCGCACGCCGGAATCGGCCATTCTTTCGGCGGTGATTTTCAACGCGTTGATTATCATTGCGCTGATTCCCTTGGCTCTGCGTGGGGTTCGCTACCGGCCGGTTGGCGCGGCAGCATTGCTACGGCAGAACCTTCTCATCTATGGGCTTGGCGGCGTGGTCGCGCCGTTTCTCGGGATTAAGGTGATTGATATGGCCATCACCTATTTGCATCTGGCACGAGGCACTCTATGAAACAACATCTGCGAACCGCGATTTTGATGACGCTGGTGACTACACTGCTCTTTGGGCTGGTGTATCCGCTGGCGGTTACCGGACTCGGGCAACTGATTTTTCCAGCGCAGGCTAACGGCGGAATGATTGTTCGAAATGGCGCCGTAGTGGGCTCGCGACTAATTGGGCAGCCGTTTTCTTCGGATACTTATTTCCACTCGCGGCCATCAGCTGCCGGCAATGGCTATGATCCCGTCGCCGCCAGCGGTGGTGCGTCAAATCTTGGACCGACAAACAAGCAGCTTGTGGATCGGGTAAAAGGCGACGTCGAGAAATTGCGCGCGGAGAATCCCAAAGCAGCGATTCCTGTGGATCTTGTCACCACTTCGGCATCTGGGTTGGATCCGGATATTTCACCGGCTGCGGCTGAGTTTCAGATTCCGCGCGTGGCGCGGGCGCGGCAGATGAGTGATACGGATCTCCGCGCGCTGGTGGCAAGACATACTTTAGGAAGACAGTTGGGCGTGCTTGGCGAGCCGCGCGTCAATGTCGTTGAGTTGAATCTGGAGCTCGACGCGTCGCATCCGAAACATTGAATCGGTTGAACGTTGCAGAATACGCAACGCCACGCGGCAGAAAAGCGGCAGCAAGCCTGTCGCACTCCAAATAGCCATCACGAGAATCTCTGAAAGCCTCAAGAGTTTTTGCGCGAGGCCGGCTTTGCAGGATTCACTTTGGGGGCGAGGAACCGGTAGCCGACCCAGGGTTCCGTCAAAATGTATTTCGGATGCGCAGGATCGCTTTCGATTTTCTTGCGCAATTGATTGATGACCACGCGCAGATTTTCCGTTTCTTCCCCATACTCGGGTCCCCAAACGGCTTGCAGCAGCCTGCGATGGGACATAGGCTTACCCAGATTGCCCACCAGGTGCTTCAGTACATCAAACTCTTTCGGCGTGAGGTGAACGTCGCGGCCACGCACGGTCATCTGGCGGTTTTCGAAATCAATCGTCAAATCTTTGGCGACAAAAGTAGGAATCTCATCGCCGGGCGCGTAACGCCGCAGCGCGGCGCGAACACGCGCGAGCAGCTCCTCAATTCCGAAAGGTTTCACGACGTAATCGTCAGCGCCGGCGTCGAGCGCAATCACTTTGTCGCGCTCGGCATTGCGCACGGTGAGCATGATGATGGGCGCGTCGCTCATCTCCCGAATCTCGCGGGCCGCTTCGATGCCGCCAATTCCCGGCATGTTCACATCGAGCAGAATCAAATCAGGACGCGCTTTTCGCACTGCTTCGACGGCTTCCTCCCCCGTCGTCGCCTCTGTAATGACGTAGCCGTGCATCGAAAGCGTGCTGCGCAGCACGCGGCGAATTTGCGGCTCGTCGTCGACAACAAGGATGCCGGCCGCGTTCATCGGAGCCCCCGCGTGTTGCGGTCCACAGGCAAAGTAAACGAAAACACCGAGCCATGACCGAGCTGGCTCGTCACGGAAATCACCCCTTTGTGCGCGGTGATGATAGCTTTGGCAATGGGCAAGCCCATTCCCGTCCCGCGCACTTGGTAACGCTGGTCTTTGCCACGGTAGAATTTGTCGAAGATCATGCCCTGCTCGAAGTCGTCAATTCCGGGACCCCGGTCCGCCACACTTGTTGTGACAGTTTCTCCCGTGAGCTCCGTGGAAATCGTGATGGGCTGCTCCTTTGGCGAATAAATGTTGGCGTTGTCGATTAGATGGACCATGGCATCCTTGATGCGGTTCAAATCGGCCGCGACGGGTGGAAGATTCGCCGGCACATTCACATCGACCACGCGGCCGCAAAGCGCCGTTCTGCATTGCGAAAGCGCCGCCTGAATGATGTCTCCAATCGGCGTCGGCGCAAGATTCAGTTCAAATTCGCCGGCTTCCAGCCGCGACATCTCCGCGGCTTCTTCGACCAGCCGGTTCAGGCGGTCGCATTCTTCGTCGATGATCGTAAGCAGTTCGCGCGACTGCCCCGCATCAGGATTCTCCGCCGATAACATGCTGGTCGTCGCGGCTTTTATGGAAGTCAGCGGCGTGCGGAAATCGTGCGCGATGGAGTCCAAAAGGGCGGACTTCAGCCGCTCGCCTTGGCGTTCTGCTTCCGTTTCTCCGAGCTTTTCGACAGCCCTCGCTCGTTCGATGGCGATCGCCACTAGGCTGCCGAGCGCATCGAGCGTCTGCCGCGAAAGCCGAGAACCG
>Ga0209248_10000287_pt1 | contig 16329 bp, 19 predicted proteins | sample BogFormECP04_OM1_FD_188241 | JGI IMG/M metagenome (GOLD analysis project Ga0209248, IMG submission 188241) | Bog forest soil microbial communities from Calvert Island, British Columbia, Canada - ECP04_OM1 (SPAdes) (version 2) | ecosystem: Environmental > Aquatic > Freshwater > Wetlands > Bog ... | reverse complement strand
CCCTCGTTGGGCACCTCCGTCGTGGCGTTGTGGTCTGGTGTGGCGCGACGTCTGGCGGATATCTATCACGTCATCGGCTGGGACCTGCCCGGCCATGGCGCCAGCCCGCGACCGAGGGACGCCTTCAGCATCGACGACCTGGCCGGCAGCGTCATCAAACTCGTGGAAGACAAGATCGGCAGGCGGCCGTTCACCTATGCCGGCGTCTCGGTGGCCGGCGCCGTCGGGCTTCAGCTGCTGCTCGGGCATCCGGAGCGCATCGTGTCGGCGGCGCTGATCTGCACGGCGGCGCGAATCGGCGATCCCGACGACTGGCAGTCCCGCGCCCAGGTTGTTCGCAGTGCGGGAACAGGTGAAGTCGTGGCACTGTCGATTCGCCGCTGGTTCGCTCCCGGATTCTTCGAGCGCGATCCCGCATCAGCCCAAACGCTGCTGGACACGCTGCGCCGGGTGGACGACGACGGCTATGCGCGCACCTGTGAAGCGCTCGCCGAGTTCGATGCCCGTCATCGCCTGGGCGAAATCGACACTCCGATTGTCGCTGTCGCGGGCGCCAACGACATTGCCACGCCGCCCGATTCATTGCGGTACATCGCCAGCAACGTAACCCGCGGACGGTTCGTCGAGGTCGCGCAGGCCGCCCATCTCGCGCCGGCTGAACAGCCCGACCGAATCGCCGACGTGTTGGCGAAGCTGAGGAGATTGGGAGCCAGATGAGCGACTATGACCGGGGTTTGGCCGTGCGCCGGGAAGTTCTCGGCGACAGCTACGTCGACCAGGCGGCTGCGCGGACGACCGACCTCACCCGGGACTTTCAGACACTTGTCACCGAATTTGCCTGGGGCACAATCTGGACGCGCCCCGGCTTGGACCGTCGCAGTCGTTCGATGATCGCGCTCACGGCGCTGATCGCTCGTGGCCGTGACGAGGAGCTCGCTTTGCATCTTCGAGCGGCCCTGCGCAACGGGTTGTCGCGGGACGAGATCAAAGAAGTCCTGCTGCAGACCGCTGTCTACTGCGGCGTGCCCGACGCCAATGCCGCATTCCGCATCGCCCAGAATGTTTTCGAAGAAGCCGATGCACACCACGATTCACCGGTGCTTGGCAACTGATAGTCGGGCAGACGTGGATCGGGGCGACCACCGCCCGAATTGTTACAATTTGCGTTGTGTAAACCGGGTCGGCCTGCTTTTATGGCGAATCAGAGCTGATCGCCGGCCTGCCAAGGGCAGAATGTTCGGGAGAATGAGCGTCGTCAAGCCAGCAAAGCAATCCCTCGGTCGCCGTCAGGACGTCCTCAGGGTGTTGAAAGCGGCGGATTCTCCGATGAGCATCGCCACCATCGCCGACGTGCTCGACGTGCACCCCAACACCGTTCGCTTCCACCTCGACACTTTGCTCAGCACGGGCCGGGTGGAGCAGGTCGCGTCGGACCGCAAAGGTCCGGGCCGGCCGGCCCTGCTGTTTCGTGCGACTCAACGGATGGATCCCGGCGGCCCACGCCACTATCGGCTACTGGCCGAGATCCTCGCCTCGGGCCTCGCCGGCGATCAGGACGCCGAGGCCAGGGCGACGACTGCCGGTCGCGAATGGGGGCGGAAGCTCAAACCGCCGCCGCCGAGTACGACAGGGCCGCCCGATGCCGAGGAATCGATCGCGCACCTGGTCGGTCTACTCGACGAGCTCGGCTTTGCCCCGGAGCGTCGCGGAGACGACCAGATCGAGTTGCGGCACTGCCCGTTTCTGGAGCTGGCGGAAAGCCAGACAGCCGTCGTCTGTCCGACCCACTTGGGGCTCATGCGCGGAGCGCTGGAAACCTGGCAGGCACCGCTCACGGCCGACCGGCTCGATGCCTTCGTCGAGCCGGATTTGTGCCTGGTACACCTCGCTCGGCGGGTCGCAACGGCATGAGCCTCGCGCCGGCGGTTGCCGTCGCGGTTGTCTTCATCTGGCTGGGCATGGTGCTGGCCATCTCGTTTCTCGAAGCACCGCTGAAGTTCCGCGCTCCCAACGTCACACTCCAGATCGGCCTCGGCATCGGCCGTTTGGTCTTTCGTGCGCTCAACACCGTCGAGGTGGTTCTGGCCATCGTGATCCTGGTGAGCACCGTGGCAGCCCCGCCTCCAGCCGGCGTGGCAGCGGCGATGGCGGTCGCGTTCGGCGCGTTGGCGCTGCAGATCGGGGCGGTACGGCCACGGTTGAATCGCCGCTCGGACCAAGTGCTCGACGGCGTGGACGCGCCGCGCTCGCGAAGCCATTACGTCTACATCGGCCTCGAGGCGATCAAGGTGGTCGCCTTGGCGGCGGCCGGAATTCTTCTACTATCCAGTTGAGGCAACCCCGACTGAAGGACTATCGATGGAATCGATTTCGCTGACCAAGCTCGCCGACGAAAAGCTGGCCGAGGCACGGCAGGCACACAGCGGGCGGGCTGCACACACATTGCATGGCGGGCACACCCACGAACTGCGGCAGACCGTGATGGCGTTGCTGGCCGGACATGAGCTCTCCGAGCATGACAGCCCCGGACAGGCGTCGCTGCAGGTCCTCAAAGGACATGTGCACCTCGCCGCCGGTGAGGAAGTATGGGACGGAAAGACCGCCGACTACGTTGTCATTCCGCCGCAGCGGCATTCGCTGCAGGCCGTCGACGATTCGGTGATCCTGCTGACCGTATTCAAGAGCCTTCCTTCGGCGTAGTCAGATGCTGTCGACACCGTGGTCCCGGCACATGGGCTTGCGGGTGCCGATCGTCAACGCTCCCATGGGAGGTGTTGCCGGCGGACGACTCGCCGCCGCGGTGACCGCCGCCGGTGGGCTCGGCATGGTGGGCATGGGCACTGCCGGGTCGACGTCGGCGCTCCACGCCGAATTGCCACACGTGCGTGGAACATTCGGAATTGGCTTGGTGGACTGGGTGATTCGCAAGGAGCCGGAACTACTCGATGCCGCGCTGGCCGCCCAGCCGGCGCTTGTCTCGGTCAGTTTCGGAAGTGACTTGTCATGGGTCGATCGCGCCCACGACGCCGGAATCGCCGCCGCGACACAGGTTTACAACAGCGTCGAGGCTCAGCGGGCCGAAGATGCCGGAATCGATCTCCTGGTGGCCCGCGGTTCCGAGGGGGGTGGCCACGGGGATGCGACGATCGGCACACTCCCGCTGCTGGACGTGGTCTTGGACGCCGTCTCGGTTCCGGTGCTGGCGGCCGGAGGAATCGCCTCTCCGCGAAGCCTGGCAGCCGTGCTGGCCGCCGGCGCCAGCGGCGCGTGGTTAGGCACCGTCCTGTCGGCCTCCCCGGAGGCGCTGACGTCGGATGCATCGCGCCGCGCGTTGGTCGCGGCCCGCGAAACCGACACCACCAGCACCCGGGTGTACGACATCGTTCGTAAACTGCCGTGGTCGCAGCGGTTTCCGTCGCGCGTGCTGCGCAACGACTTCGTCGCACGCTGGAGCGGTCACGAGGATGCGCTCGCCGACGACCCCGATGCGCTGGGCGAACTGGCCGCCGCGCTGGCCGCCGACGATCGTCGAACCGCCCCGGTGGACGCGGGCCAAGGCGTCGGGATGGTCACCGGCGTCGCGCCGGTGGCCCAGGTCGTCGAGCGGCTCTGCGGGGGTGCCGAAGCACTGCTCGCAGGGTGGGGTTAGCGCATCGCGCGCCGAGACTTAAACCACCGCGAATGGTATCGGCGTGTCGTCGCAACGCTTTAAGTGTCGCGATAGCCCCGGACGGCGAGCGCCCCGCGGACTCGTCGGACTACATCCACGGGCCTGTCCTCGGCGATCACTCGAATGATGATCCAGCCCAGGGCTTGTAGTTTGCGAAGGCGGCGTTGGTCTCTCACGTATTGGCGACGATTGGAGCGGTGATGATCTCCGTCGTACTCGACGGCGACCTTGAATTTCTCCCAGCCCACGTCCAGGACGCCGACGAGCCGCCAATTCTCGTGCACCGCAATCTGCGTAGTGGGCGGAGGAAGTCGCGCATCGATGAGCAGCAGTCGCAGCCAGGTTTCCTTCGGCGATGCGGACCCGCCGTCGACTAGTGGCAGTGCAATTCGTAGCCGTCGCAGACCGCGGGCGCCCGGATATCGCTTGGCTAGCAATCGCACGTCCTCAGCAGAAAAGGGAGTGGCGCGCGTCAGCGCATCAAGCCGTGCCACCGCCTCCCCGCGTGGCAGCTGGCGAGCCAGGTCGTAGGCAGTACGCGCAGGTGTGGTGACTGGCAACCGGGCGACGTGGGTGATCTCGTCACCGTCGAGCAGTTGATTTCGTGTGATGATGCCTGCCGGGGGATGCGGGTTGCGCCAGATCAACTCGATTGGCTCATCGTCGTCGATCCAATTCGAGCCATGCAATGCCGCCCCGGCCAGTCCAGCCAAAACACCGCGCCGACCCGACCACAGCCATGCGGCTTCTGAACGCTGCCGAAGCGACGGCAGTGAGTAGGCCGCGAGGTACACGTCGGGATAGATCGACCGAAACCTCGACCGGAGCTGATACGGACTTACCTTGCCCTGCCTGACGGCTTCGCCGCCTATGAAAACATCGCTCATGCAGGAAAGGAGTTACGACCGGCCGATACGGTTCCCCAGACTTAATACAGTGCGACGCATGTCGGCGCGTCGCCGCAACGCCTTAAGTGTCGCGGCGAGACCCGGCCGGGGTTAGCGGTCAAACCGCCCGGACGTAGCGTTTGGCGATCACGCGCTGGGCCAGCGACGTGAACGGCCCGCCGGCTTTGCTCCACCAGGCCGCCGGCCGGGAGAATGCCGAGACTTCGGCGTAAACCGCGGCGGTGACCGGGTCGTGGCGCACCACGAACCGTTCTTCACCGGACTCGGGATGACCGGGCAGCGTGCCGTAGGCAAAGCCGCGCACGTCGGGTTCGTCGATGACGTACACCACGCGGCAGGGGGCTTTCAGGAAAGCCATCTTGACCAGCACCACCGCGCCGACCTCGACGGCGTCGCTGCTGGCTTCGACGCGCAACCCGGCGCCGCGTTGCATACCCCAGTGCATGACCGCGTCAGCGGCCTCCTCGAAACGCTGGTGACCTGCGCCGACCTGGGAGACGAAGCCGAGGTGGCGGTATCCCGGCGGCGGGGGGCCGGCGGTCGCACCGACTTCTGGATAGGTCAGCGGCATGTGACTGAGCGTGTACATATCCACCCGGCCAGCTTGCCAGGTGCGGCGTACGGTCGTAAAAGTGACCACTCATACCGCGAAGCCCGCTCAAGCATCTGGAACGTTCACTCTCGGTGGTGATCTCACAATCAACCGCCTCGGCTATGGCGCAATGCGGCTGACGGGCAAGGGAGTTTGGGGCCCACCCGCCGATCGAGACGAGGCCGTTCGGGTGCTGCGGCGAGCGGTCGACCTCGGCGTCAACTTCATCGACACCGCCGACTCATACGGGCCCTACTTCGCCGAGGAGATCATCCGCGAAGCGCTGCATCCCTACGACGGTTTGGTGATCGCTACCAAGGCGGGATTGCTGCGCACCGGCCCCGACGTGTGGATTCCGCTGGGCTTCCCCGCCTACCTGCGCCAGGAAACCGAATTGAGCCTGCGACGGCTCGGCGTCGACACCATCGACCTCTTCCAGCTGCACCGCATCGACGACAAGTTCCCGCTGGAAGACCAGATCGGCGAGCTGGTCAAGCTGCAGCAGGAAGGCAAGATCCGCCACATCGGTCTGTCGGAGATCAACGTCGAACAGCTGCACGCCGCCCAAAAGATCACCCAGATCGTGTCGGTGCAGAACATGTACAACCTGACCGCCCGCACCGCCGAGCCGCTTCTGGACGAGGCGACCAGGCAGGGGATCGGTTTCATTCCATGGTTTCCGCTGGCCGCCGGGCCGCTGGCGGCACCGGACGGTCCGCTGGCCCAGCTCGGCGCCGAGCACGGCAATGCGACACCCTCGCAGTTGGCATTGGCCTGGCTGCTGAAACGCTCACCGGTCATCCTGCCGATTCCCGGGACTTCAAGCGTGGCGCATCTTGAAGAAAACGTTGCGGCCGCCGAGATCGAGCTCAGCGACGACGAGTTCGCGAAGCTAAGCGCGCTGGGGGAGCAGAACAGCTAGCGGCGGCCTTGGCGTTCGGCACCGCCGGCCCACCCAATACGGTGTTCTAGTGGCCGGCGAGCATGCGCGACACCCGGGCGGCGGGTTCAATCCACCCGAACCGACAACCAGAGGCGGGCCCGACTACGGCCGGTTCATCGAGGCGGTGCGTGCGCTGCAGGATCACGCGCGGGCGGTCGACGCGCCCGACGGGGTGATCAGCGAGGCGGCCGACCTGATCGAGAAGGTGTCCGACCTGCTCAGCCCTTTCGACGTCGACGAATGGGCGACGCCGTCGGGCCGACGGATGGACCTGCCGAACCGCGGCAACATCCTGCCGGTACCGATGAAGGTGCGCAGGACGGACGACGGCCGGATCCAGGGCTGGGCGCGTTTCCGGCGGTTTCATCTCGGGCGCAACGGGGCCGTGCACGGCGGTGCGCTCGGGCTGCTGTTCGACTCGGTTTTGGGTATGACGTCGGGGGTGATCACCGGCGGCCCTCGCCAGCGCACCGCGTACCTGCACATCAATTACCGCCAGGTCGTCCCGATCGAAAAGGAGCTGCAGATCGACGCTGGAGTCGACCGGGTCGAAGGACGCAAGATCTTCGTGTCGGGCCGGCTGAGCGACGGCGATACGGTGCTGACGGACAGCGAGGCGCTGTTCGTGCTCCTCAAACCCGGGCAGCCGTAAGCCTTCGGCAGATGCCGCCCCGATAGCATGGTCGGGTCCGTTTACACACCCGAAAAGCATGGAGACCGCGCCGATGACCGCCCCCGCACGCCTCGCCCCAGCAGCCCCGATCCGGGTGCCTGCCGGGACGACCGCCGCCGCCGCGGTGCGCGACGCGGGCCTGCCGGGCCGCGGTGCGCCCGATGCGGTCCTGGTGGTGCGAGATGCCGACGGCAAGCTGCGCGACTTGAGCTGGGTTCCGGCTCACGACGTCGAGGTCACGCCGGTGGCGGCCGACACCGACGACGGGCGCAGCGTCATCCGGCACTCGGCCGCACACGTGTTGGCCCAGGCCGTCCAAGACTTGTTCCCGCACGCCAAGCTCGGGATCGGGCCGCCGATCACCGACGGGTTCTACTACGACTTCGACGTCGCGGACCCGTTCACGCCCGAAGACTTGGCGAAGCTGGAAAAGCGGATGCGCCAGATCGTCAAGGATGGGCAGCTGTTCGACCGGCGCGTCTACGAGTCCAAAGACCAGGCGCGCGAAGAGCTGGCCAACGAGCCCTACAAGCTCGAACTCGTCGATGACAAGTCCGGCGACCCCGACGTCATGGAGGTCGGCGGTGACGAGCTCACCGCGTACGACAACCTCAATCCCCGTACCCGGGAACGGGTTTGGGGAGATTTGTGCCGCGGACCGCACATCCCGACCACCAAACACATCCCGGCGTTCAAGCTGACCAGGAGTTCCGCCGCCTACTGGCGCGGCGACCAGAAAAACGCCAGCCTGCAACGCATCTACGGCACCGCCTGGGAGTCGCAGGAGGCGCTCGACCAGCATCTGCAGTTGTTGGAGGAAGCCCAGCGCCGCGACCATCGCAAGTTGGGCGTCGAGCTGGACTTGTTCAGCTTTCCCGACGAAATCGGTTCCGGCTTAGCGGTTTTCCATCCCAAGGGCGGTATCGTGCGCAGGGAGCTGGAGGAGTACTCGCGGCGCAAGCACATCGAGGCCGGGTACGAATTCGTCAACACTCCCCACATCACCAAGGCGCAACTGTTCCACACCTCGGGTCACTTGGACTGGTATGCCGAGGGCATGTTCCCGCCGATGCATCTCGACGCCGAGCGGGGCGACGACGGAACCGTGCGCAAGCCCGGGCAGGATTACTACCTCAAGCCGATGAACTGCCCGATGCACACGCTGATATTCCGGTCGCGGGGACGGTCGTATCGCGAGCTTCCGTTGCGGCTCTTCGAGTTCGGCACCGTCTACCGCTATGAGAAGTCCGGTGTGGTGCACGGGCTGACCCGGGCGCGCGGGTTCACCATGGACGACTCGCACATCTTCTGCACCCGCGAGCAACTCCACGACGAACTGGCGTCGCTGTTGCGGTTCGTGCTCGAGTTGCTGGCCGACTACGGGTTGGAAGACTTCTATCTGGAGCTGTCCACCAAGGACCCGGAGAAGTTCGTCGGATCTGACGAGATGTGGGAGGAAGCCACCAACTCGCTGGCCGAGGTTGCGACGGAATCGGGCCTCGAACTGGTCCCCGACCCCGGCGGCGCGGCCTTCTACGGCCCGAAGATCTCCGTGCAGGCCCGTGACGCGCTGGGCCGCAGCTGGCAGATGTCCACCATCCAGGTCGATTTCAACTTCCCGGAACGTTTCGAACTGGAATACACCGCCGCCGACGGTTCGCGGCAGCGGCCGGTGATGATCCACCGCGCGCTGTTCGGGTCGATTGAGCGATTTTTCGGCATCCTCACCGAGCACTACGCCGGGGCATTCCCGGCCTGGCTGGCGCCGGTGCAGGTGGTCGGTATCCCGGTTGCCGACGACCACGTCGCCTACCTGGAAGACGTCGCCGCGCAGCTGAAGTCGCACGGAGTACGGGTCGAGGTTGACTCCAGCGACGATCGGATGGCCAAGAAGATCGTCAACCACACCAACCAGAAGGTGCCGTTCATGCTGCTGGCCGGGGACCGCGACGTCGAAGCCGGCGCGGTGAGCTTCCGGTTCGGCGACCGCACGCAGATCAACGGAGTCCCTCGCGACGAAGCGGTGGCGGCCATTACGCAGTGGATTGCCGACCGTGAAAATTCTTCTCCCACTGCCGATTTGGTCAAGGTGCGAAACAGTGGCTGATGAAGAATCGATCATCGATCGAGGGGTTGGTGAATCCGACCACCTGCAGCGGTTGTGGACGCCCTACCGCATGAGCTATCTGGCTGAGGGGCCGCTGAAGCAGGACATCAGCAACCGTGACCAGCCGTTCAGTGAGATCCCGCAACTGCCCGATGAGGACGGTCTGGTGGTCGCCCGGGGCGAACTCGTCTACGCGGTGCTCAACCTCTACCCGTATAACCCGGGGCATTTGATGGTGGTGCCGTATCGGCGGGTATCGGAGCTCGAAGATCTGACCGAGAAGGAGACCGCCGAGCTGATGGCGTTCACCCAGAAGGCGATTCGCGTCATCAAGAATGTGTCGCGGCCGCACGGGTTCAACGTCGGCCTGAATTTGGGGGCATCGGCGGGCGGATCGCTGGCCGAACATCTGCATGTGCATGTGGTGCCGCGGTGGGGCGGCGACGCCAACTTCATCACGATCATCGGCGACTCCAAGGTCATCCCGCAACTGCTGCGCGACACCCGTCGGCTACTGGCCACCGAATGGGAAAAGCAATCGTGAGCAAGCTGCTGTCGCGGGAGGGCGTCGCGCGGGTCACCGGACCGGTGGCCCGGGCGTTCCTGCGTGCCGGCTTCACCGCGGACAGCGTCACGATCATTGCTACCGCTGCCGCGGTGCTGGCGGCGCTGACGCTGTTTCCGATCGGCCGGTTGTTCATCGGCACGTTGGTGATCTGGTTTTTTGTGATGTTTGACCTGGTTGACGGGGCGATGGCGCGGGAAAGCGGTGGCGGCACCCGGTTCGGTGCCGTGTTGGACGCCACCTGCGACCGGATCAGCGACGGCTCGGTGTTCTGCGGGCTGGCCTGGTGGGCGGCATTTGGCCTGCACAGTCCGCCGCTGGTGGTCGCGACGTTGATCTGCCTGGTCACCTCGCAGGTCATCTCCTACATCAAGGCGCGCGCCGAAGCCAGCGGACTGCACGGTGACGGCGGCTTCATCGAGCGGCCGGAACGGTTGATCATCGTCCTGGTCGGGGCGGGACTGTCGGATCTGCCGGTGTTCCCGTTGCCGTGGGCGCTGCACGTGGCGATGTGGCTGCTGGCCGCGGCCAGCATGATCACCTGTGCTCAACGGCTGCACACCGTCCGGCATTCACCGGGCGCAGCCGATCCGATGCCCCCGGCCGGCAAGAGCGAACCGTGATCTCAGTCCCGGGGGGTATGAAACTGCCTGGGGTCAGCGGTCTTTCGCTGGGCGGCCGGATGACCGACTGGGGCTATGCCGCGGGCTGGATGATGGTGCGCGCTATGCCGGAGTTCGCTGCGCGCAACGTTTTTGATGCCGGCGCGCTGTACGCGTCCCGCAACGGGGGACCGGCCCAACTGCGCAAGAACCTGGCGCGCGTCATCGGTCTCCCGCCGAAAGACGTGCCCGGCAGGCTGATGCGGGCATCGCTGGCGTCGTATGCCCGCTATTGGCGGGAGGCGTTCCGGTTGCCGGCGATGGACCTCCACGCGCTAGGTGAAGAGCTCGCCAGAACCGTTGTCGGCAAAGAGCATCTCGATGCGGTGCTGGCCGCGGGCCGCGGTGCGGTCATGGCGTTGCCGCACAGCGGGAATTGGGACATGGCCGGCGTGTGGCTGGCCCAGACTCGTGGCAGGTTCACCACCGTTGCCGAGCGACTCAAACCCGAGTCGCTGTACCGGCGGTTCATTGATTACCGGGAAAGCCTGGGCTTCGAGGTGATCCCGCTGTCCGGCGGCGAGCAGCCCCCCTTCGAGCTGCTCAGCGAACGGCTGCGGGACAACAAGGTTGTGTGCCTGATGGCCGAGCGCGACCTCACCCGTAGCGGGGTCCCGGTCGATTTCTTCGGCGAACCGACCAGGATGCCGGCCGGATCGGCGAAGCTGGCGATCGAAACCGGGGCGGCGCTGCTGCCGGTGCATTGCTGGTACGAGGGCGAGGCGAACCGAATCGAGATCTACCGGCCGCTGGATTGCTCCAGCGGCGACGTCGGCGTCATCACCCAGGCGCTGGCCGACGTCTTCGCCCGCAATATCGGCGAGTATCCCGCCGACTGGCACATGATGCAGCCGCAGTGGCTGGCAGACCTGTCCGACGAGCGCCGGGCCCGATTGGCGGGCACCTGATGCGAATCGGCATGGTGTGTCCGTACTCGTTCGACGTCCCGGGCGGGGTGCAGTCGCATGTCTTGCAGCTCGCCGAGGTGATGCGCTCCCGTGGTCAGGACGTCAGTGTGCTGGCGCCCGCATCCCCGCACGTGTCGCTGCCCGAGTTCGTGGTCTCGGCGGGCAGGGCCTTCCCGATTCCCTACAACGGTTCGGTGGCCCGGCTGCAGTTCAGCCCGGCCGTGCACGGAAAGGTCAGGCGCTGGCTTGCCGAAGGCGACTTCGACGTGCTGCATCTGCATGAGCCGAATGCGCCGAGCCTGTCGATGTGGGCCTTGCGGGTGGCCGAGGGGCCGATCGTGGCGACCTTTCACACCTCGACCACCAAATCGCTGTCTCTGGCGGTGTTCGGGGGCTTGCTGCGGCCCATGCAAGAGAAGATCGTCGGTCGTATCGCGGTGTCCGACCTGGCCCGGCGTTGGCAGATGGAAGCGCTGGGATCGGATGCGGTCGAGATTCCCAACGGTGTCGACGTGGCCTCAATCGCCTCAGCGCCGCTGCTCGACGGGTATCCGCGGCCCGGCAAGACAGTGCTGTTTCTGGGCCGCTACGACGAGCCTCGCAAGGGCATGGCCGTGCTGATCGACGCGCTGCCCGGCCTGGTCGAGCACTTTCCCGGCGTCCAGGTGCTGGTCGTGGGCCGCGGGGACGAAGACGAATTGCGCAGTAACGCCGGCGGATTGGCGGGCCACCTGCGATTCCTGGGCCAGGTGGACGACGCGGCCAAGGCGTCGGCGCTGCGCAGCGCCGACGTCTACTGTGCGCCCAACACCGGCGGGGAGAGCTTCGGCATCGTGCTCGTCGAGGCGATGGCCGCCGGTATACCGGTGGTGGCCAGCGATCTCCACGCGTTCCGGCGAGTACTGCGCGATGGCGACGCGGGCCGACTGGTTCCGGTCGAAGACGGCGCTGCGCTGGCCGCCGGTCTGGTCGCGGTGTTGGAGGACAATCGGTTGGCCAAACGCTATGTCGCGGCAGGCGCCGATGCAGTGCGCCGCTACGACTGGTCGGTGGTGGCCGACCAGATCATGCGGGTCTACGAAACGGTCGCGGGGTCCGGCGCCAAGGTCCAGGTGGCGAGCTGATGATCGTGCTCATCGTCGCCCTGGCGGTGCTGGTGGCGGCGCTTCTCGCGTTCGGCGCCTGGGGGTTTCAGACGGCCAATCGGCTGGACCGGCTGCACGTGCGCTACGACCTGTCCTGGCAGGCCCTCGACAGCGCGCTGGCCCGGCGTGCGGTGGTGGTCCGCGCCGTCGCGGCGAACGCCTTCGGCGGCGCACCGGAGGCCGACGCCGCCGCCGCCCGGCAGTTGGCGGCGCTGGCCGACGCCGCCGAAACCGCCCCTCGGCCCGCCCGCGAGGCTTGCGAAAACACACTGTCGGCCGCGCTGGCGACGGTCGATCCCGCGTCGGTGCCGGCTGGGCTGATCGCCGAAATGGCCGACGCCGAAGCGCGGGTGCTGCTGGCCCGCCGATTCCACAACGACGCCGTCCGGGACACGCTGGCGCTGCGCGAGCGCCGCATGGTCCGGCTGCTGCGGCTTGGTGGAACAGCCGCGCTGCCAAGCTATTTCGAAATCGCCGAGCGGTCCCAGCCGATCCGCAACGACGACCGCTCCGCGGAAGACCGGCGCACTTCGGCGCGGGTGGTGTTGCTCGACGAATCCGGCGCGGTGTTGCTGCTGTGCGGCTCAGACCCGTCAGCGCCCGTGGGCGCTGAAAAATCAGCTCCGCGGTGGTGGTTCACCGTCGGTGGTCAGGTCGGCCACGGTGAGTCATTGGCCGAGGCCGCCGCCCGTGAGCTGGCCGAAGAGACCGGTCTGCGCACCGACCCCGCAGACATGATCGGCCCGATCTGGCGGCGTGATGCGGTGTTCGACTTCAACGGCGCGGCGATTGACAGCGAGGAGTTCTTCTTCGTCTACCGCACCCGACGGTTCGAACCGTCTGAGGCTGGGCGGACCGAGCTGGAAAGCCGCTACATCCACTGCCACCGCTGGTGCGACACTGCCGACATCGCCGAAGTGGTGGCGGCCGGCGAGACGGTCTATCCGTTGCAGCTTTCCGAACTGCTCGCCGAGGCGATCGCGCTGGCCGGGGCGCCGGATCCGGCTCGACAACTGCAGTCCATCCGCTGAGGTGAGCTTGTGCTATCCGAAATCCGCTGGTGGCCGCCTACTACACTGGGTGGGTAACCGTCGAAGGAGAGATCAGCAGTGAGTAACGCGGCGCAGAACGGTCGCGGGCAAACGGGAACCGCGCGGGTCAAGCGCGGGATGGCCGAGATGCTCAAGGGCGGCGTCATCATGGACGTCGTCACGCCGGAGCAGGCCCGCATCGCCGAAGGCGCCGGCGCCGTCGCGGTGATGGCGCTGGAGCGGGTGCCTGCCGATATCCGCGCCCAGGGCGGCGTCTCGCGGATGAGCGACCCGGACATGATCGAGGGCATCATCTCCGCGGTCACCATTCCGGTGATGGCCAAGGCCCGCATCGGGCACTTCGTCGAGGCGCAGATCCTGCAGAGCCTGGGCGTGGACTACATCGACGAATCCGAGGTGCTCACGCCGGCGGACTACACCCACCACATCGACAAGTGGAAGTTCACCGTGCCGTTCGTCTGCGGCGCAACGAACCTTGGGGAGGCGTTGCGGCGCATCAACGAAGGTGCGGCAATGATTCGCTCCAAAGGCGAAGCGGGCACCGGTGACGTCTCCAACGCGACCACGCACATGCGCGCCATCGGTGGCGAGATCCGTCGGTTGGGTTCGTTGTCTGACGACGAGTTGTACGTCGCGGCAAAGGAACTCGCGGCACCCTACGATTTGGTGGTGGAAGTGGCGCGAGCGGGCAAGCTGCCGGTCACGCTGTTCACCGCCGGCGGCATCGCCACCCCGGCCGACGCCGCGATGATGATGCAGTTGGGCGCCGAAGGCGTATTCGTGGGCTCGGGCATCTTCAAGTCCGGTGACCCGGCGCAGCGCGCCGCGGCGATCGTCAAAGCCACCACCTTCTACGACGATCCCGATGTGCTGGCCCGGGTATCGCGCGGGCTCGGTGAGCCGATGGTCGGCATCAATGTGGAGGAGATCGCCACGCCGCATCGCCTGGCCGAACGCGGCTGGTAAGAACATCTCGTGTCGATCGAGAAGATTCTTGATCTTGAGCAACTCGAGGTCGACATCTACCGCGGTAGCGTGTTCAGTCCGGACTCGGGCTTCTTTCAGCGCACCTTCGGCGGCCATGTGGCGGGCCAGTCGCTGGTGTCGGCGGTGCGTACCGTCGAGCCGGAATTTCTGGTGCACTCGCTGCACGGGTACTTCATCCGACCGGGAGATGCCAAGGCGCCCACCATTTTTATCGTCGAGCGGCTGCGCGACGGCGGATCGTTTTGCACCCGGCGGGTCAACGCCATCCAGCACGGCAAAACCATCTTCTCCATGTCGGCGTCTTTCCAGACCGATCAGGATGGCATCCACCATCAGGATGCGATGCCGTCGGCGCCGCCGCCGGACGATCTGCCGGGACTGAAGTCGATGAAGGTGTTTGACGACGCCGGATTTAGCCAGTTCGAGGAGTGGGACATCCGGATCGTGCCGCGCGATCAGCTCGAGCTCCTGCCGGGAAAGGCTTCCCAGCAGCAGGTGTGGTTCCGTCACCGCGATCCGCTGCCCGACGATCCGGTGCTGCACATCTGCGCGCTGGCCTACATGAGCGATCTCACCCTGCTGGGGTCGGCTCAGGTGACTCACCTTGAGGAGCGGTCGCATCTGCAGGTGGCGTCGCTGGATCACGCGATGTGGTTCATGCGGGTGTTTCGCGCCGACGAGTGGTTGCTCTACGACCAGTCCTCGCCGTCCGCCTGCAGCGGGCGCTCGCTGTGCCAGGGCAAGATCTTCAATCAGTACGGCGAGATGGTCGCCGCGGTCGTGCAGGAGGGGCTGACCCGCTTCGCGCGCGGATACCGGCCGGCGCAGTGAGCGTTGTCCGCGTCGGCGTGTTAGCGCTGCAGGGCGATACCCGCGAACACCTGGCGGCGTTGCGTGACGCGGGAGCCTCAGCGGTGACCGTGCGACGTCGCGAAGAGCTCGATGCCGTCGACGCACTGGTCATTCCCGGTGGCGAGTCCACCACGATGAGCCATCTGCTGCGGGATCTCGACCTGCTGGAGCCGTTGCGTAAGCGGCTTGCCGACGGGCTGCCGGCCTACGGGGCCTGCGCGGGCATGATCCTGCTGGCCAGCGAGATTCTGGACGCCGGCGTCGAGGGCCGCGAGGCCGTTCCGCTGGGTGGCATCGATATCACTGTGCGGCGCAACGCTTTTGGACGTCAGGTCGACTCGTTCGAAGGCGATGTCGAGTTCAGCGGCTTCGATGAGCCGGTGCATGCGGTGTTCATCCGCGCGCCGTGGGTGGAGCGGGTCGGTGACGGCGTGCAGGTACTGGCCCGGGCGGCCGGGCACCCCGTGGCGGTGCGGCAAGGTCCGGTGCTCGCCACGGCGTTTCACCCGGAGGTGACCGGCGACCGTCGCATCCACCGTTTGTTCGTCGACATCGTCACCGGTCGGGGCTAGCTCAGCCCGCGGTGGGCAAACGTTTGAGAACCGCCATAGCGGTGTACAGATACCCACGGTTCCGTCTCAGAAAGGACGACGATGAAGCGAACTGTGGCCGCCGCGATCGCGATCGCCGCGCTGTTGCTCAGTGGTTGCTCTGCCTCCCAGATCATCAACACGGGTGGCGACACGAAGTGCTCGGACTTCAAGACGCAGGACGAGAAGAAGCAAGACTCAGAGGTCAGCAAGATGCTCAAGGACAAGAGCGGCGCCGAACCCAACAACCTCGAGGTCTCGGCAACACGCACATCGGCGTTGCTTTACTGCCAAACGATCGGCACACCCGACAGCAAGATCTCTGACGCGCCGCACGGCTGAGCGGGCTTTGCCAACCAGCAAATTCGACGAACCGGTGCGCACGTGGCGCGACATACCCGGCTGGTTTCAGTGGCGTCGCCATCAGGAAGAAGCCGTTGCCCATTTCCCGGGCGGCAGTTGGTTTGTCGAGGTGGGTTGCTACCTCGGGCGCAGCATCTGCTCGTTGGGTGAGGGGAGTCACCGAGAGGTCGGGTGGCGCGTTGACTCATCAAATATGCCCGTGTAGCTCTTTCGTTGCCTCATCTGAGAATGCCCGCGTACGGCGTGTCTTTGGGCTTGAGGTGGGGGCTGCGCTAGGGCCGGGTGATGGAGTTGACGTTGGCGCAGCGTATT
>Ga0209248_10000286_pt1 | contig 16397 bp, 17 predicted proteins | sample BogFormECP04_OM1_FD_188241 | JGI IMG/M metagenome (GOLD analysis project Ga0209248, IMG submission 188241) | Bog forest soil microbial communities from Calvert Island, British Columbia, Canada - ECP04_OM1 (SPAdes) (version 2) | ecosystem: Environmental > Aquatic > Freshwater > Wetlands > Bog ... | reverse complement strand
CACGGCGCCCACATCGGCCGTTCCCGCCTTCACGATGGCTTGGTGCACGAGTTGGAACGAGAGATAGACGTCGGCATCGATGTAGGTGGGCTTGCGCTTGTAGCGCTCCTCGAAGCTCTTCACGAAGGCCGCGTTGACGTCTCCCGGAAGGCCCCAGAAATAGCTCTGCGCGGACCAGAGACCGACGCTGGCGTCGCCGGGAGCGCCGATCAGGATCTCGTTGACCATCGACTGCGAAAGCACGGTCTTGTATTTCTCGAAAAGCTTGAACGGCGCCTGCTGCTTGATGAGCGCAATCCCCCCCGAAGACGGGTAGTACATGAACAGCCCTTCGGCGGGTTTATCCATCAACTGAGCGATATAGCTCCCGAGATCCGGCGCCGTGATCGGCGCGAACAGCGTCTTGTTCACGACGACGCCGTTCGCCTGCGCGGCCGCGGTGAACAGTTTGGCGCTGTCATGCCCCACCGCGATGTCGGCCATCATGAGGTCCCATGACTTGATCCCGCTCTGCTTGGCCAAATCCACGAAGGCGTTGACTTGCATGCCGTCGGTAACGCCTACGCGGAAATAGTTGGGCGTGCAGTTCTTGCCGGTAAGGTCGTTCGACGCCGCGGTAGCGTCGACGAACAGCGCGTTCAGTCCTGGCATTTTAGATTCGATAGCCAGCGAAGTGCCGGATGGATGGAGACCCGTGAAGAACGAAACGCCCTTGTCCTCGACCAGCTTCTTGGCGGCTTCGATGGCGGACGCCGGCTTGCCCTCGTGGTTTTGGATCACCAGTTCGTATTTGCGCCCGAGCGCGCCGCCTTGCGCGTTGAGACTTTCAACCGCGAAGTTCGCGCCGTCGTTGACGAAGGCGCCGCTGACCGCATAGGGGCCGGTGTCGATGTTGACGACGCCGAGCTTGATGGTGTCCTCGGCCATGGCGCTGCCCTGCAACCCGAGGGCGGCGGCTAAAGCCGCCAGGAGTATCTTCATCATTGTTGTTGCTTCTCCATGTCAAAACGCCAGTGCGGCCCGATGCCGTTCGGAATCGATTTCCACGGTGAGGCCTCGGTCGATGATCTCGCCCTTGGCCATCACCACGAAGCGCGTGCTGACGCGGCGCACCAGATTCAGGTGTTGCTCTACCATCAGCAAACCGGCGCCGGCCGCGCGGATCTGGTTGAACGTCCCGACTAGTTCGTCGACGAGCACGGGTGACAGCCCTTCCGACGGCTCGTCGAGCAGCAGTACCCGCGGATTGCCCATCAGGGCGCGACCGACCGCGAGCATCTGCTGCTGGCCGCCGCTCAATGCCGTGCCCGCCGCGTTTCGCCGTTCGCGCAGTACGGGGAAAAGCTCGTACACCTTGTCCACGGTCCATGGTCCCTTGCGTCTGCACGCCGCCCCGAGCCGCAAATTCTCGCCCACCGTCAGATGGGGCAGTATCATTCGGCCTTGCGGCGAGAGCGCCACGCCCTGCTTCGCCGCCCGGTAGGCAGGCAAACCGCGCAACTCGACGCCGCCGACTCGCATCGAGCCGCCGCTGACGGTCGTCCCGCCGAAGAGGGACATCAAAAGCGTCGACTTGCCGGCACCGTTCTTGCCGACGACGGCCACCGCTTCGCCTTCGTCGACCTCGAGGTCGATATCGCGAAGGATCACGGAATTGCCGTAACCCGCGCGCAGACCCTTGAGGTCGATGAAGCTCATGCGGCCGTCCCCAAGTAGGCCGCGATCACGCGCGGGTCCTTGCGCACGTCGGCGGGCGCGCCATTGGCGAGGACGCGTCCCAGGTCGAGGGCCGTGATCGTGTCGCAGAAGCGAAAAACCGCATCGACGTCATGCTCGACGACCAGTGCGGTGACGTTTCGATCTCGCACTACCGCGGCCAGGTGTTCGAACAGAATGGTCGTTTCCGCGGTCGACAGACCCGCGGCGGGTTCGTCGAGGAGCATCAGGCTGGGTCGCCCCACCAGCGCGAGCGCGATGTCCACTCGGCGCTGATCGCCATAGGCAATCCTGTCGGCGATTTCTCCGTAGACGTGGGCGAGGTTCAGCGTCTCGACGATGCCGGCCAGATTCCTCTCGCCGAGGTGCGAAGCCACGAGCTCCAGTTGCTCGCCCACGCGAAGGCCGGGAAAGATGCTCGTGCGCTGGAAGGAGCGCGACATGCCCAGCCGCCGCCGTCGCGCCACCGAAAGCGCGGTGATGTCGCGTCCATCAACGAAGACCCGGCCGCGCGTCGGTTTGCGCCGCCCGGTAATGGCGTCCATCAAGGTCGACTTGCCGGCGCCGTTGGGACCGATGATCCCGTGAAGCACGCCGCTCTCTTTCACCTCGAGCGATACGCCATCGAGCGCCCTGACGCTGCCGTAGGCGACGCTCAGATCCTCAACTCGCAGCATGTTCGCCCCCGTGTTGCGCCTCGGCGTCGCGCGCGCCCGGCTTCGCGACGGCGCCGCGGATGAAGCCCATGACTCCGTCGGGGAAGAGGTAGATGACCAGCACAACCCCGAGGCCTGTGAGAAATTCGAGGTCGCCGGTGGCGCCGAACCGGTCCTGCCCGACGACGTAGAGCAGCGCACCGAGCGCCGGCCCTGCGACGGTGCCGACGCCGCCTATCAGCGTCGAAACCAGGGCATTGCCGCCTGTGGAGAAATCGAGCAGTTCAGGGGATGCGAACGCGGTATAGAGGCCCGTCAACAACCCTGCCACGGCCGCCATGAATCCCGCCAGCGCGAACGCCAGAACTCGGGGACCGTACGTGTCGAAGCCGGAAAAGCGCATGCGCTCTTCATTGACCTTGATGGCGCGCAGCACCTGACCGATGGGCGATCTGCCGACCACCCAGGCCAGCGCCATGACGCCGCAGAGTGCCAGCCACGCGACCGGCCAAAATCCCTCCGGCTTCGACAATTGGGCTTGGCTGAAGTCGAAAAAGGCGCCCTCGAAACTCAACGGCAAGCCGTCGTCGCCTCCGGTCACGGGGCGAAAATCGGTGATCAGCACGAACGAGCGCAGCATTTGCGCGAGCGCGAGCGTCAGCATGGCGAATGGAAGCGGCCGCGCGCGCACGATCAGCGCGCCGATGACCGCCGAGAGACCTGTCGAAGCCGACAGCGTGAAGGCGCTCGCCGCCATCGCGTTCCAGCCGAACTGCGTAATCGCTATCGCATAGAGATAAGTGGCGCTGCCTGTGAAGGCGGCAGCGCCGAACATCATCAACCCGCTCTGATGCGCGAGAAAACCGATCGACACGGCCGAGATCGCCAGCAGGATCGCGTTTATCAGCAAGCCGAGGTAATAGGGGCTGTGGATCGCCGTCGGCGCGAGCAGGCCCAGTACAGTCAATGCGCCTCCGACGGCAACGGTCATGTATACGCTCGCAGATCTCGTCTTTGCGGAACGCGGCCTCGTCGCGGGGTCCGCCGCCAAGCTCTGCAGGGCGCCCATCAGCCGACCCTCCCGCGCCCGAATCCCTGCGGCCGCCAGAGCAGCACGAAGAACAGCAGCAGATACGGCGCCATCACGGCGAGGGTGGGCGACAGCAGCGAGCCGAACACTTGGGTCAAACCGAACGCCACCGCCGCGGCAATCGCGCCGCCGATGCTGCCGAGGCCGCCGATGACGACGACGATCAGACAATTGATCAGGATGGAGCCGCCCAGCGCGGGATCGACGGAGAGATAGGGTCCCGCCAGCACGCCGGCAAAACCCGCCAGGCCCGTACCCATGCAGACGACAAGCAACCCGAGCCGGTCGGTATTGACGCCGAGAATTCGGGCAACCGTCGGATGCTGGCTGACCGCGCGGACGTTCATCCCGGAGCGCGTATAGTTGAGCCACGCCGCCAGAGCGACGCAGACGCTGAAGCCCACCGCAATCAGGAAGAGGCGATACGTGGGGTAGGGCTGGCCGAACAGGTCGGTCGATCCGGCGAGCGACGGCGGCGCCGTTACGGCGAGCGGCGCCGTACCCCAGATCTTGATCACCAGCTGACTTAGGATCAGCGCCAGGCCGAAGGTGACCAGCGCGACGTCCATCTGGGAGCGCTTCTGCAACGGGCGGATAGCTGCGTATTCGAACGCCACTCCGAGCAGCGCCAGCAAGAAGGGAACGATCAGCAGCGCGGCCCAGAAGTTGAAAAGTCCGGAGATCGTGTAGCCGAGATAGGCGCCGAGCATGAACAAGGCGCCATGTGCGAAGTTCATAACGTCGCGGAGTCCGAAGATCAGCGCGAGGCCGCTCGCGAGTATCGTCAGCAACGAGGCTAGCGCGAGCGCGTTGGCAAATTGCGCGGGGCTGAAGGCGTGAAGAAAAGCCATCTAGCCCCGAGCCCCGCGCTCGACCCCAACCGAGCCGCGTCCCATGACGAGGACACGAGATCGCATCTGGACGCCCTCCCTAGAAACGGAATTTCCTTGCTTGAGACCTGGGCGGGGCCGGCGCACGCATCCGTGCCGCGTGGCCCCGCGGACAAAACTAATAAGCATGTGTACGAAAAGAGTCAATTCCTAAGTTGACGATTTCTCCTGCGAAACCCATATGCGCCCGTTCCTAAAGCGTCGCACAGAGCAATTCGCCGCTTGCATACGGTTTACGCGCGAACCATATTATGGCGGTTTCGGCGCCCAAGGCGAATGGCGATGCGGTTCGCATCGCGCGCGGGGAACTGCGACGCGGCCAGGACTAAGGGACGGGCAAATGGCGTATGACTTGAATTGGGAACTCAGGTTGGGATTCCTCGTCCACGACGTGTCACGCTTGAGACGCAGCACCGTCGACCGAGCGTTGAAGCCGCTGGGCGTCACGCGTTCGCAATGGTGGGTGCTGGCGTTTCTATCGCGGGCCGACGGAATGTCGCAGGTCGCCCTCGCCGAAGAACTCGACCTCGGCAAAGTCGCGCTCGGCGGCCTGATCGACAGGTTGGAAAAGACCGGATTAGTCTCGCGGCGCCCGGACGAGGACGACCGCCGCGTCAAGCGCGTCTTCCTCACCAAGAAAAGCCACGCTCTCATCAACGAGATCCGCATCAGCGTCAGCGATACGGAAAAGGTCATCCTCGACCAGATCAACGACGCCGATTTGCGCGCGACCGTCCGAGCCCTTCGCAAGATGAAAGAAAACTTGCTTGCGATGCTCGCCGAGGAAGGCGTTGCGGGTCCGGAGTCTGACGCGGCGTAAGCCGGTCTACCCTCAATCGTCGTCAGGAAAGCCGGCAGTCCCCGCGGTCGAGCACCAGGATATTCCGTTCCAGCGCCCGTGCGCGAAATCGAACCCGATCGCCCTCGCCGTAAAGCTCGACGCGGATCGTGTCGCCGGGCAGCGCGGGATTGGCGAAGCGCGCGGACATGGACCGGAGCCGTTCGGGCGCCCTCGGCGCGAAGCGTTTCAGGATGGCGCGGCACGCCAGGCCGAAGGTGTTTAGACCGTGCGATATCGGCCGCTCGAAGCCTGCGGCGCGCGCGATCTCCGGGTCCGCGTGGATCGGCATGTAATCGCGGCTGGCCTGTCGATAGAGCAGCGCTGCCTGTTTGGAAGTGCAGTAGTCGAGGCACGTCGGCGTGGCGTCCGGGCGAAACGCTGAACTGGGCGGCTGCGGCGCGCCGTAGGCGCCGCAGCCCCCGTCGTCGCGCAGGAATTGCAACGAACGCAAGCTGGCGAGCGGCTCGCCGGTCTGCTGGTCGCTGATTTCGGTCGCGAAATGGATCAGCGCGCCGCGCCCGACCCCTTTGTCCTCGACTGCGAGAACGCTGTGGTCCCCCTTGATCGTTCCTTGCAAGGGCAAGGGACGATGCAGGACGAAGCTCTGCTCGCCATGCAATATCCGCCGCCAGGAAATTTGCGCGGCCGGCTCTTCGTGCCAGAACGGCGGCCAGCCCAGCGTGACGCATTGGCTCGGAACGGCGCGCGGCTCGCGGCCCTCGTAGACATAGGGAAGCTCGTCTCCGTCGAGCGGATTGTCACCGATGCCCAGGCTCAGTGCATAGAGCGCGCTGTCGCGCGCATCGTAATTCTGGAGAGTCGGTTCAAACCGACGGTTGACGACGTAGTCCAGATTCATGGCGGCCGAGCCTCAATTCGGCGTCAGCACGGCGCCGCCGCAAACGGAGATGACTTGTCCTGTCACATATTGCGAGAGGTCGGTGACCAGGAATTCCAGCACGCCCGCGCAATCCTCGACTTGCCCGAGACGGCGGAGCGGAACACGCTCGGCTTCCTCGTTGGTGCCGACGCCGCGCGCCGCCGCCTGCGCGGCTACCCGCGAGGTCATCATGATGCCGGGCGCGAGGCAATTGGCCCGAATGCCATGGGGCCCGAGTTCGGCGGCGAGATAGCGGGTATATTGCGTTACCGCCGCCTTCGCCGCGGAGTAGGCTGCAAGAAGGCCCTGCTGGTAGGTCGAGATCGCAGATTGCGAGGAGATGTTGACGATCACGCCCGACCGCTGGGTCTTCATGATCGGAGCTGCGGCCTGGCAACAGTAAACCGCGCTCATGTAGTTGACGTCGAGCAGAAAGCGGGTGTCCTCTTCGGGCGACTCGGAAGCGCGGCTGCGGGCCGCAGGCGTGAGCGCGCCGCCTGCGTTGTTGACGAGGATGTCAAGCCGCCCAAACGCCTCGTGCGTTTCGCGGATCGCGCGACGCGCATCGTCGCCGCGCGTGAGATCGGCCTGAATTCCGAGGCTGCGACGGCTCATCCGCTCGATTTCGGCGGCCACGCTCTCGGCCTTCAACGCCTCGCCGAACTCGCGCGCCGCGTCCAGGTCGATATCGACGACCGCGACGTCGGCGCCGAGAGCCGCGAGCCGCAGTGCATAGGCGCGCCCCAATCCTCGAGCCGCGCCGGTCACCAGCGCGACCTTGCCTGTGAGCCGGTCAGACGTCGCCACAGCGCTCATCGCGAAACCTCCCTAAGATCGAATAATTAGGACGCTAGCGTATCATAAGGCGACGTACAAGTGGGTCGGGCGACAGAATGGACGGGCTTTGCCAACGCTGGATTTCATTCCCGCGAATGCGAGAATCCAGCCGTGGGGCCCACGACGAGCTGACGTCGGTAGGAACCATCTGCCTCGCATCAAATCCCGATCGCGTCGTGGCGTCCTGGATGGCCGGGTTCGCGGCCATGACGCCGACTTGCCGCAACCACGTCATCCTAGTTCAACTCCTTCGGCGAATACCCCAACAATTCCCGTGCGATGATCAACCGCTGGATTTCGCCGGTACCTTCGTAGATGTCGAATATGCGGGCGTCGCGGAACCACTTCTCCGCTAGATGCTCGGCTGAAAGCCCGTAGGCGCCTAGGATCGCGATGCAGGTCTGCGTCGCCTTGCGCGCGAGACCGCCGCCCATCGCCTTGGCGACGGAGGAATCGATCTTGCCCGGTCCGTCGTTCTGCTCGACCCATTTGGCGCGGACGACCGTCAACCAGGTCGCCTCCCATTCGGCCTCGAGCTCGAGCATGCGATCGGCTGCGGCGGTCATCCCAGTCGGGCCAGCGTCGTAATCGGGCGTCACGCCGATTTCCGCCAGGCGAGCCCAGGTAAAATCCATCGCCGCGCGCGAGACCCCGAGCGCGTAGGCCGCGACCACGGGGCGCGACTCGCTGAAGGATTGCAGAGTCTTCTTGAGGTCGCCGTCGATATGGTTGAGCGCGGGGATGCGGCAATGTGAAAACGAGAGCCCGGCGGTATCCTCGAAACGGATGCCCATCTTGCGAATCTGCTTGCCGACGGAAAATCCTGGCGTTCCCTTCTCGATCATGAAGGTGGAGAGCCCGCGCGGCCTGTCGGGGTGGATCATGCGCGCCAGCACCAGCACCGCGTCGCAATTCTGAGCGTAGGTGATGAAGACCTTTTCGCCCTCGACGATCCATTCGTTGGTCGCTGGGTCGTAGGTCGCCGTGGTGCGCGTCGAAGCGGGGTCGGAACCGCCGATCGGCTCCGTCAGCCCGATCGCGATCGTCTTGTTGGCCCAGCGCGCATATTGCTCCGGCGTGCCCGCGATCGTCAGCACCGTGTTGCCGAGGGAGTAGCGCGATTCGCGCAGGGGAATGCCGCCGTACCAATCCTCGAGATAGAGCAGCGCGTGGATGATCTTGCGCCCACTCAATTCGTCGACATGCGCATCCATCAACGCGCGCACGTCGGGACGTCCCCTGGCTTCGGGATATTCGTGGGGAAGCATCTCGTCTTCGTCGAACTCGAAGTCGCGAGCATATTTGACGGCGAGCCTCGCCTGCTCCCGCGCTTCGGCGAGGATTTCGCGATCTCTCTCGGTCAAGGCGAAGCTGATCATCGGGCGGTCCCTCAGCGGCTCACGCGCCGACCAGTCCGTCGAGCACGGACAGCGATCGGGCGTTGCGGTACCACATCTCCAGCGGCAGATCGCGGACGTAGCCGTGTCCGCCGAAAATCTGCACGCCCTCGTCGGCGATGACGAGCCCGTGGTCGGCGCCGTAGCGCTGCGCCAGCCGCGCGTTGCGCGTCGCCGTCTTCGTCTCGTCGAGTTCCGCCGCGGCCCTCAACACCATCCAGCGCATCGCCTGGACAGCGATATGCATGCCCGCGAGTTTGAAGGCGACGCTCTGCTTTTTGGCGATCGCCTCGCCATGCACGACGCGTTCTTTCGTGTAGGGTAGGGCGTAATCGAACACCGCCCGCGCGAGGCCGCCGAGAATTGCGCTCAACGCCACGCGCGACAGGTCGACGATCCGCTGCACGTTGGCGCCGGCGCTTTCGCCGAGCCGGGCGGCATCCGGGACGAACACGCCGTCGAAAGAGACATCCGCCATTTCGAGCGCCCGCAGGCCCAACGTTCCTTTGGCCGGCGCGATCTTCAAACCCGATTGCCCGGCGGAAACCAGGAAGGCGGCCCGGCCGCCGTGGCTCTCGGCCGTCGCGAGGAAATGGCTGCATCGGGCCGCCTGCGGGATCAATGCTTTGACGCCCGAGAGCCGCCAGCCGCCGGCGACGCGCTCGGCCCGCGTCGTTTGTCCCGCGCCCTGGAACCAGCCGGCGTCGCGATGCGCGATTGCGGCGAAACGCGGTTGGTCTCCGGCGAAGGGGGGCAGATACTCGCGCTTCTGCGTCTCCGAGCCCTGTTCCGCGATTGCCTTCGCGAAGCCCAGCGGACCGGCGAGCGCGAGCGCTACCGCGCTGTCGCCGTAGGCGAATTCTTCGAGCAACAAAACGTTCATGACGGTGGGCTGCTCGAGCGGAGCGGCGCCGGCTTCGGCGATCGTTTGCACCAACCCCAGTCCCCAAGCCGAGGCCAGAACGGAGGCGGAGAAGGCAGCCGCCTCGTCGGCCGCTCGCGCTGCCGTCGTCAGCTCGGCTCGCGCGAACTCGGCGACCGCGGCGCGCGCGATCTCCTGTTCCTCGGACAGCGCAAAGGAGATCATGCTCGGCTCGTCGGGTTGGAGCGCGCAGATCGCCACTCGCCCATCGGCGCGAGCAGACATTCCTGGGTCGCGCTCGCGACCTGCCGCCCCGCCCGATCGTAGATGCGCCCGATCGAAAGGCCCCTGCCGATCGCGCCGCTCGGGCTGATGCAGTCGAACAACAACCAGTCGTCCGCGCGCAAAGGGCGATGCCACCAGATTGTATGGTTGAGGCTCGCGACGTAAATTTCGGAGCCCCCTTCCGCGATCGGGCGGACTTCGGCGATGCAGCCGGCGAAGTTGATCCAATAGTCAGAGAGATAAGCGAAAGCCGCCGCGTGCAGCGACGCCTCGTCGGGCAATCGCCGCTGCATCTTGATCCAGAACCGCACGCGTGGCTGGTCGGTGTCTGGACGTAGCAAGTCGTCGACGAAAGGCGCGCGGAAATCGATCGCCGCGTGCGAGCGGAACATATAGCCGAGCGTGCGCTCGATCGCGGCCACCCCAGGGGCGGCGATGTCCGCGAGCCCCGGCAGGCTCTCGGGATCGCGATCGAGACCGCAATCAGATGCGGGCGGCGCCATATGCTCCGGCGAATCGATTGCGGCGGCGAAAGAGACGTTGGCGTCGCAGACCATGCGTCCGCCGCTCTGCGAGCCCCTGACGTGGCGCGCCGAAAAGCGCTTGCCGTCCTGCAGCGCGGCGACCTCGTAGTCGATCGGCTGGTCTGGAAGCGCGCCCGCAAGGAACATGAATTGCATCGCTGTCGCCGGCCTATCGGCGGGGACGGTCCGCGCCGCGGCCGCGAGCGCCTGTCCGAGCAACTGGCCGCCGTAGACGCGTCCGTGTTCGTTGATCTCGCCCACGCGGCTACGGAAGCGCCCTGACTCAGGCGCAGCGAGGCCCAGGAGGTCGGCGATGTCGGCGCCATCCCAAGCCGGCGTGCGTTCATCCATAAGGAACTCCTGGCGCCGCGCGATGGTGTCCGTTCTCGTTGACGCTGACGACGCCGAGGCCGCAGTCCTCGCGTCGACGGAGACGTGTGATCGAGCCGTAGCCCGGATGGAAATTCGTAATCCGATCGAGGCCTAGAGCATGCGAGAGCGTGATGTTGATGGGAAGTCCGTGCGTGAAGACGACGACGCGCACGCCGCGATCCGCCTGCGGCGCCGTCGCCTGCAACGCGGCGAGGACGCCGGCGCGAAATTCTTCCGGCTCGGCGCCGAGATAGCGAATCGGATCGGCGACGAACCGGGCCCACGCCTCGCCGCCCTCGGCGCGCAACGTCTCGGTCGAGCGATAGCGCATCGTCGCGCGATCGGCTTCGGCCCAGCCGTCGATCGTGTTGATCGACAGGCCCAGACGCTCCGCCAAAGGGACTGCGGTCTGCTGGGCGCGCAGCAGCGGGCTTGCGACGATGCGGGTGACGCCTTCGCCCGCGAGCCAGTCCGCGACAGAGCGCGCTTGACGCCGGCCGTCCGCGTTCAGCGGGGGATCGTGGGGAGAGACGGCGTCTTGCTCGTCGGGACGCCCGTGGCGGACGAGGATCAGCCGCATTGGCACAACTTCATGTCTGCGCCATCGCCTTGGCGGCCTCGAGCGCCGAGACTTCGGCCTCGGACAGGCCCCATTCGCGCAACACTTCGCGGCTTTGCGAGCCGGGCGCGGGAGTCGGACGCCGCAGCGAGGCGGGAGTTCGCTCGAAACGCGGCGCGGGGCTCGGGTGCCTCAGGCCGTCGAACTCCGCATAGGTTGCGCGCGCCCGCATCTGCGGATGTTCGGGCGCTTCATCGATGGTCAGCGCAGGGGCGAGACAGGCGTCGCGCCCGGCGGACGCCGCGACCCATTCGTCGCGGGTGCGGCCGCGGAATATCGACGCGAATCGTTTCCGCATGTTGGGCCATGCGGCGCGGTCGTTCTGATCGGGCAGGGTCTCGCCCGCGAGCCCCATCACGCTCAACAACGCCGCGTAGAACTGCGGTTCGATCGCGCCGACCGCGACATATTGACCGTCCTTGGTCTCATAGCTGCCGTAGAACGGCGCGCCGCCGTCGACGATGTTGTCGCCGCGCTTCTGCGTCCAGGCTCCCTGCTGTCGGAAGGCCTGGAACGCCGACATCAGATGAGTCACGCCATCCAGCATCGCGACATCGATAGTCTGGCCCTTTCCCGAATTGCGCGCCTCGATCGCGGCCGCCAGCAGGCCGACGGCCAGATAGAGCGCGCCGCCGCCGAGATCCGCCACCAGATTGAGCGGCGGCGGCGGCGGCCGCTCTGGGTCGCCCATGCTGTGCAGCGCTCCGGTCAGCGCGAGATAGTTGATGTCATGGCCGGCCTCTTGTGAGATCGGGCCTTGTTGTCCCCAGCCGGTCATGCGGGCGAACACTAGGCGCGGATTGATCGCATGGCAGATCTCGGGGGCGAGGCCGAGCCGCTCCATCACTCCAGGACGGAAACCCTCGATCAGCGCATCGGCGCTCCCTACGAGTGTCAGCACGGCCGCAACCGCGGCGGGTTGTTTGAGGTCGAGCGCGATGGAGCGTTTGTTGCGGTTGTAGAAGTCGAACCGCGGCGGCGTTTCGGGTTCGGCGCCCGGCCGCGGGATGCGGTCGATCCGCACTACGTCAGCTCCGAAGTCGCCGAGCAGCCCTCCCGCGAAAGGCGCTGGGCCGATGCCTCCCATTTCGACGATGCGAAAGCCGTGCAGCGGACCCGTCAAGCGTCTCTCCTTTGTTTCGATTCGGCGCGCCAGGGCGCGAGACCTTCGCCACGCGCAGCCAAATCGCGCAGCCACGGCGACGGCGCGAACCGAGCCCCGTCGTTGTGCGCGAGCGTGTCGCAAGCCGTGACGAAGGCGCTGAGACCGAAATCCTCCGTCCAGCGAAGAATGCCGCCGACGCGTTTGGGAAAGCCGAGCCCGAGCACCGAAGCAGCGTCGCCGTCGTCCGCGCTGGCGATCACGCCTTCCTCGAGGCAATGTAGCGCTTCGCGCGCTTCGGCGGATAGGAGGCGCAGCTTCACGGCTTCGCCGTCAGACTGATCGATTCGGAGCGGGAATGCGCTCCCAAGACCTGGCCAGACGGTCCGCGGCCCGTCGGCAGGCCAATCGAAGAACCCGCCGCCGTTCCGCCGCCCGCCGCGGCCGAGCTCTGCCATGCGCGCGAGCACGGGCTCGGCGAGCTGACGGCAGAATCGCGGTTCCAACCCATCCGCGCGCGCCTGCTGCGCCTGCTGCAGGTTGAGCGCCAAACCCGTCTCGTCCAGCATCGCCAGAGGCCCCAGCGCGCGGCCGTTGGCGATCGCCGCGGCTTCGATCAGCTGCGGCGCGACGCCTTCGCTCAACATCGCCAGCGCTTCGTCGAGATAGGCCGCGAAGACGCGGGTGGCGAAGAAGCCTGGGCCATCGCGCACGAGAACCGGTCGTTTGCCGATCTGCTGGATGAACGCGAGCGCGGACCGGACGCAATCGGCCTTGGTCGCTTCGCCCTTGACGACCTCGACCAAGGCCATGCGGTCGGCGGGCGAAAAGAAATGCAGGCCGAGGAACCGACCCGGGTCGCTCAACACTTGCGCGAGCCCGCTGATCGCGAGGCCTGAGGTGTTGCTGGCGATCAACGTCTCGCGGGGCGCCGCGGCTTCGATCCGGCGCAGCACGCTCGTCTTCGTGCCGCGATCCTCGTCGACGGATTCGATGACGATTTCGCAGCCGCCGAGCGCATGGTCGCTTTCCGCCGCTTCGACCCGAGAAAGAATCTCGGCGCCGACCGCGTCTTCGAGTCGACCGCGCGCAACCTGCCGCTCCATTGCGGCGTCCAGCCGTCGCCGACCAGCCTGAGCCGCCTCCGCGTTCCGAGCGCACAACACGACCTTCGACCCCGAAGCCGCGACGGCCTGCGCGATTCCGAGGCCCATCAGGCCCGGACCGACGATTCCGACGCACCGCGCCGCCGTCGGCGGCTCAGGAGTGGAAATGGGCGGCATGGTCGATTTCGGCGCGCCCGACGCGGGCGGCGTTGGCTTTGGCCTGCGGATCTTCGTAGCCGAACGAGACGCCGAACAGCAGTCTGTAGTTGGCGGCCACCCCGAGTTGCTCGCGCACGATGTCCGGAAACAGCCCGAGCGCCCCCTGCGCGCAAGAGGCGATGCCGCGCGCGGCGAGCGCCAGCATCAGCGTCTGTGCATACATGCCGATGTCGGTCGCTTCGCGCGTGTCGAACGGCTCCGGCATGAAGACGAATACGACATGCGGAGCGTCGAAGAAGGCGTGATTGCGGACGTAGGCAAGCTTTCGCCCCACGAGGTCACGGCGCTCCACGCCCATCGCGCCATAGAGCCGCTGCGCCGCATCCACTTGCCGCTCGCGATAGACGCCGACGAACTTAGTGTCAGCCGGCCAATCCGGCTTGATCGGCTCGTCCCGCATACCCGCATCGACGAGCGCCTCGCGCAATCGCTTCAGCGTGGCGCCGGAGACGACGTGCGGGGTCCAGGGCTGCACGTTGCAGTTGGAGGGCGCCCATTGCGCGAGCGCGAATACTTCGCGCAGCGTCGCCTCAGGCAGCGGATCGGGCAGGAAGGCGCGCACCGAGCGGCGGCGACGGATCGCCTCGTCAACCGAAAGAATGGGCATTTCCCTCGCGCTCATGGCTCCTCCTCGATCAGCGCGACGCCGCGCTTCGCATAGGCGCGCGCGAGACGGCGGCCGATACGGGCGGCGTCCGGCAGTTCGCCGTTGCCGAGTTCGCCGCGAGCGGCGACGCTGGCGCTGCCGACCGCGCCGCGGAACATCGCGAACACCTGATGAAATCGGGTCAACCGTTCCTTAGCGCCGGAGAGTTCATAGTAGAGTTCGAGATATTCCCCCTCTGACGGAATGCCCATCTCCTCGAGCGGGAGGCCGAGCAGGCCGCCGTTCTCGTCTGGCGCCATCCGCCAAGCCTGGCTACTGAACGCGAGATCGACGAGGGGATGCCCGAGCGTCGAGAGCTCCCAATCGAGCACGCCGATCACGCGCGGCTCGGTGGCGTGGAAAATCACGTTCGCGATGCGGAAGTCGCCATGACAGAGCGCGATCGCTTCGCTGTCGGGAACGCGCTCCGAGAGCCAGCGCACGATACGGTCGAGGTCCGGGTTGTCGTCGTCGCCGCGCCGAAACTGCGTCCACTGGCTCGACCAGCGGTTCAGCTGCCGCGCAAAATAATTGCCGGGCTTGCCGAAATCGCCGAGGCCCAGCGCGCGAAAGTCCAGCTTGTGGATCGATGCGAGCGTCGCGCACATCGAGCGGTACGATTGCGCGCGTTCTTCGTGATTCAGTCCCGGCGTGCGGAACTCGTGGTACACGCGACCGTCGAACCGCTCCATCAGATAGAACGGCGTGCCGATCACTCCGCGGTCGTCGCAATAGAGATAGGGCTCGGGTGTCGGAACGGGGCTATTCCGCAGCGCGGTCAGCACCCGATATTCGCGATCGATCGCATGCGCCGAGGGCATCAACGTGGCGTTCGGCTGCTTACGCAGCACGGCGCGCCAATCGCCGCGCGTGAGAAAATACGTAGGGTTGGACATGCCGCCCTGTGTGCGCTCGACCCTTGTCGGCTCCGCGCCGCCGAATCGGCCGCGCAGGAACTCGTCGAGCCGCGCGATCTCGAAATCGACGCCGCGGTCTTGGGGCGTAGCGTCCATCAGGCGTGGCTCGCGCGCTTGCCGCGGAAACCAAACAGATATTGAGCCACGCGCCGCATCTGAACTTCCTCGGTGCCTTCGGTGATGCGATAGCGGCGGTGATGGCGATAGATGTGCTCGAAGGGCAGAGCGCGGCTGTAGCCCATGCCGCCGTGAACCTGCATCGCCCGATCCGCCGCCTCGCAGCAGAGTCGGTTCGCGCGAAAATTGCAGATCGAGACCATATCGCTGATCTCCAGCGGGTTCTGTCGATCCATCTGCCACGCGGTTCGGAAGATGAAGTTCTTCACCAACTCGTACTCGGCCCAGAGTTCGACCAGTGGGAACTGCACCGCCTGCTTCTTGGCGAGCGGTTCGCCGAAGGCAATGCGCGAATTGGCGTATTTGACCGCTTCCTGGATGCAATAGCGCGCGGCGCCGGCGCTCGCAGCCGCCTGGCGGACGCGGTTCTCGTGTACGAAACGCTGGGCGACGACGAGACCGTCGCCCTCCTTGTGCAGGATCGCACTGTCGGGCACGCGCACGTCCTTCAACTCCACCTCGGCGTGGTCGCTCGGCATGTTGAAGGTCCAGTGATTGTAGAGGATATTGTGGCCGGGCGAGTCGGTCGGCACGATGAAGGCCGTGATGCCCTTGGCCTCGCCGGCCTCGCCTGACGTGCGCGCGAAGATCAAATTTCCGTGCGCGCGCGCGACTTGGCTGTTCCAGCGCTTGCGGCCGTTCAAAATCCAGTTCTCGCCATCGCGAACTCCGGTCGTCTCCAACCAAGTGGCGTCGCTGCCATGGCCGGGCTCGGTGAGGCCGAACGAGAGATGTTTCTTGCCTGAGATGATCCCCTCGACGTAGGTCTTCTGCTCGGGCGTGCCGTAGTCGGCGAGCGCCGGAATGATTGGGAAATTACCGACGATCGAGGATTCGTCCTGCAGGTCGTTGTGCAATCCGAGGCCCTTGCCGGCGAGATGCTCGCGGATCGCCGCGATCGCGAGGGTGGACGCCGCCTGACCGCCGCAGGATTTGGGCAGGCCGTAGCGGAGATGCCCGGCGCGGTCGGCGCGACGCTCCATCTCGACGATCAGCGCGCGCCATTCCGCGCGTGGACACCCGTCCTGCTCCCAATCGGTGCGCGCATTCTCGCGCCGATGGTCGAAGAACTGCATGTTTTCGCGCTCGAGCGGCTTGATCTCGGCTTCGATGAAAGCATCGAGTTCCGCGAGTTTGGCCGTTATTTCGCCCGGCAGCTCAAAGTCCATGTCGCGTCTCCCCGGCGTCTGTCTGATCGCGTGAACATATCGTACGCTGGTGTACGAGATGCGTCAAGAACCTGTGCCCAGCTATAGCGCTA
>Ga0209248_10000283_pt1 | contig 16569 bp, 14 predicted proteins | sample BogFormECP04_OM1_FD_188241 | JGI IMG/M metagenome (GOLD analysis project Ga0209248, IMG submission 188241) | Bog forest soil microbial communities from Calvert Island, British Columbia, Canada - ECP04_OM1 (SPAdes) (version 2) | ecosystem: Environmental > Aquatic > Freshwater > Wetlands > Bog ... | reverse complement strand
AAGAAGACCACGTCGACCGACACGTGCGGCACGAACACGCCATGCTCTGCAGGGCCGATCGCTAACAGCACCAGCACGCAGTACACGGCAGTCGCCACAAACGTGCCCAGCGTGAGCTGAGTACCGCGATCGCGGATGAAGTTGCGCAACATCCGGGGTCCGAACTGGGTCGATGCCAGCGTCAACGTGACGATCGTGACCGAGAAGTTGATCCCGATGACCGTCATGATCGCCGCGGCCACCGCGAGGAGAATCTCGCGTGCTGTGTCTGCGCTGCCGGCTTCCACCCATGCCGGAAGTGTGAGCGTGCCGTGGTAGACGGCACGATCGACCTCCAAGGTGGCCCAAAATAGGAAGATCGATGCGATCACCTCCAGGCTCGGCACCAGCCAGAAGTTGGTCCGCAGTACTTCGCGCCGCGCCTGCGACACAGACATCCCCGAAATGAACAGCATGACGCCACGCTAGAGCAGGCCCTCTGTCGGCGCGAATCGCTCAACTGAGTGGGGTGATGGGCTGAGATGGCATCGGGCAAGCGGCAGGCACGCTATGTGGGTCGGGAGCCGCCGCGACACACCGTTGGGGGAGTATGCAACAGATTGGTTGGCTACCAAAAAGTCAAGCCGCCGAACCTAGACGATGTCGGCCTCGAGCAACTGATCGCCTGGCCTGCTTAAGTCGTTGTCGAACACCGTCGGCGCGATCGCCCACTGCTTCAACTCAGGCATTGAGTGCGGCACGAACCCTATGAGGCTTGACGGTGGTCGACCCGATCAGCAGGGCCCAGAAGAACCGCACAGCCCGGCCATGGTGCCTCTGGAAGATCTCCGTCTGGGTCACCGTGTCCCTCTCATGTTGTGCCTCACCTGGATGACGCACTGTCGACCCAGTCACCCGATCAGTGACCCCCGCCTTGGCCAACATGACCGGGTCGTGCAGCTGAGGCACGATCACCGTCGTCACCAACCGCACCCGATCCGTCCAGGCCGCCAGCGCGCCCATCAGCGTCAAAGTTTCCGGGTTGTCGAAGGCCATCCGCTCGCCCCAACACAGCGACGCGAACGAGCCGTCGTCGATCGCGCGGGCCCAGTCCCGCAGCACGGCCGCATCCAACTCCGGCTCCATGACGGGCATGGTCATCGATATCTGCACGATCGCGATTCTGGCATGCACACCGGTGAATGCACGCGGGCTGCACAGTGGCACCATGACTGGGATGGGCATCACCGCCAATTCCATCGCGCATGTACGGCTCACCGTCAGCGACATCGAGCGGTCCCGACAGTTCTACGAGAGCGTCTTCGGTTGGCCGGTTCTCATTGAGATCCCCGACAACGCCGACGCGGCGACCCGTGAGCAGCTGGCGTTCCTGTTCGGTGGCGTTATCTACGACATGGGCGGCGCGCTGATCGCGCTACGACCGGTCGCCACCGATCGCTTCCACGAGGACCGCTGCGGGCTGGACCACATCGCATTCAGGTCGGCCGATAAGGCCGAATTAGAGGCCGCAGCATTGCATCTCGACGACCTGGGCATCGACCACGAGCCGGTCAAGGACATCGGGCCGTCATACATCCTCGAGTTCCGCGACCCGGACAACATCGCCTTGGAGCTGACCGCGCCGAAGTAGAATGGCAGCACCATGCCTATCGAGTTCAACCACACCATTGTCGCCGCCCGCGACAAGCGGGAGTCCGCGGAGTTTCTCACCGAGCTTTTCGGGTTGCCGAGCCCGGTGCCCTTCGGGCACTTCATGACCGTCACGATCGAGCACGGCGCAAGCCTCGACTACGCCGATGTATCCACGGGCGACGAGATCCGACCGCAGCACTACGCGTTTCTGGTCTCGGAGGACGACTTCGACGCGATCTACGGCAAGATCGCGTCGCGCGGGCTGGAGCACTGGGCCGACCCGGGCGGTCATCGACCCGGCGAGATCAACACTCGGGACGGCGGACGCGGCGTCTACTTCCGCGATCCCGGAGGCCACTACCTGGAGATCCTCACCCGGCCATACGGCTCAGGCGGCTAGCCGGCGGTGCGGGGGCCGTGGCGCCTGCTCTCCTGGTCGCGATAGTCGTCGGCCATCCGACCTACGTGGTCCGGCAAAGCGCCGGTCGCGACGTCGGCCAGCGTCGTCTCCTCCAGCACCGAGCGCATGCTGGCGCGCAGCGCCCGCCACACGTCGGTCAGCGCCGCGGTCGGACCGGAATACGGCAGATCGCCCAAACCGACGTCGCGGACGCTGGCCAGCGGGCCGTCGATGGAGCGCAATACGTCGGCGATGCTGATTTCGTCACCGGGGCGCGCCAATTCGTATCCACCGTCGCGGCCGCGGTGGCTGCGCACCAGGCGGTCGTTGCGCAGGTCGGACAGGATGTCGACGAGGAACTGCGGCGGGATGCCCTGGGCCTGCGCCAGGTCGTCAGTCGTGACCCGTACACCGCCATCGACGGTGGCCAACTGGACCATGGCCCGCACCGCATACTCCGCCTTGGCCGACATGCGCATGGACACGATCCTCCCACCGCCAGGTTAAGAACCGGGGAGGCTAACTGGTCACCGTCAGCACCGCGTCGGCGAATTCAGGTCGGCACACCACCAAGTCGGGCAGCAGTGGGTCGGGCCGGTTGTACTGCAGCGGCGAACCGTCGATACGCGAGGTGTGCAGACCGGCCGCACGGGCCACCGCGACGGGCGCCGCCGAATCCCACTCGTACTGGCCGCCGGCGTGCACGTACACGTCGGCCAGACCCTGAACCACCGCGGCGACCTTCGCGCCGGCGGATCCCATTTCGACCAGCGTGCCGTTCAGGTGGTCGCGGACCTCCAGCGCGATCGCCGGCGGGCGGGTGCGCGAGACGACGATGCGGGGCGCCTCTGTCGCGTCCGGCGGTGGCGCGGGATCGGGTGTGGCCAACGTGACGCCCTGTGCCGGCAGCGCTACCGCACCCGCGACCAGCTCACCGGATTGCCACAGCGCGACGTGGACCGCCCAGTCCTTTCGGCCGAGTTCGGAGAACTCCCGAGTGCCGTCCAGCGGGTCAACAATCCATACCCGTTCGGAGCGCAGCCGTATCGGGTTGTCGGCGCCTTCTTCGGAGAGCACCGCGTCGTCCGGGCGTTCGCGTGCCAGCGCATCCATCAGGTAGTCGTGGGACCGCTTGTCCCCCGCTGCTTTTCGCTCAGCTTCGGTGGCATCGGCCAGCTCGTCGCGCACCGCGAGCAGCAGCCGGCCAGCGTCGGTGGCCAACCGCGCTGCTACCTCGTGGTCGTTGCGGTCACTCACGTCGCTCAACTGCCCGACTCGATCAGGTCGACGACTTGCTGCGCCAGCTCGTCGCAGCTGCGGTCCGGCGTGAGCCGCAAATCGGGATTCTTCGGCCGCTGGTACGGGCTGTCGATGCCGGTGAAATGGGTGATCTCGCCCGCACGGGCCTTGGCGTAGAGCCCCTTGGGGTCTCGGCGCTCGCAATCTTCGAGCGGGGTGTCGCAGAACACTTCGAGGAAATCCAGCCCGGCGTCGGCATGCACCCGGCGGGCCAGGTCGCGATGCTCGGCCAGCGGGCTGATCGCCGGCACCAGTACGGTGTGCCCCGAGTCGGCGATCAGCGCCGCCACGTGCGCCAGTCTCCGGAGGTTCTCCGCACGGTCGGCCATGCTGAACCCAAGGTCGGCGTTCAACCCGTGCCGCAGGTTGTCGCCGTCGAGAACATAAGCAGGAACGCCCTTTTCGAGGAGCTTCTGCTCGACGAGCATGGCCACCGACGACTTGCCGGAACCCGACAATCCGGTGAACCACAACGTGCGGCCCCGAGACATCCGGTCCTCGGCGGTCACCAGCGACTTGTGTTGCACGGTGTTAGGGCTCGCGGTGCGGGCCGCGACCTCACGCAACACCATGCCCGCGGCGACGGTACCGTTGGTGTCCGGATCGATCAGGATGAACGACCCCGTGTTGGGGGCGCGGGTGTATTCGTCGAGCAGCAACGGCACCTGGGTACGCAACGTGATGCGGCCAAGTTCGTTGAGCTGCAACGCTTCTGCGGTCTTATCGCGGCGCAGCGTGTTGACATCGAGCCGGTAGTCCAGCGCGGTGACCCTGGCCCGCGTGGTCCGGGTGGTGTGCTTTATCAGGTAGTCACGCCCGGGTTCGAGCGTCGACGCATCCGCCATCCAACACACCGTCGCATCGAATTCCTGGGCGACCCTCGGCTGATTGGTGGGCCGGGCGATCATGTCGCCGCGCGAGATGTCGATGTCGTCGGCGAGGCTGACCGAGACAGCCATCGGCGGAAATGCTTCTGCCACTGGCCCGGTCGGCCCGTCGATCGCGGTGATCCGGGTGGGCTTGCCGGTCGGCAGCACGACCACTTCGTCGCCCGGACGCATCACGCCGCTGGCCACCGTGCCGGCGTAGCTGCGGTGGTCTCGGTGCTCTTCCGTTTGCGGCCGGATGACGTACTGGACCGGGAAACGGACGTCGACCAGGTTGCGGTCACCGGCGATGAAGACCTCTTCGAGATGCGACAACAGCGCCGGCCCGTCGTACCACGGGGTGTGCTCGGACTTGGTGACCACGTTGTCGCCATGCAGCGCCGACATCGGGATGGCGAGCACGTCGTGCACATCGAGGCGGGTAGCGAAGGCGTGAAAATCGTCGCGAATGGCCTCGAAAGCTTCTTTGTCCCATTCGATTAAGTCCATCTTGTTGACCGCGAGCACGATGTGCTCGATGCCCAGCAGCGACGCCAGGAAGGTGTGCCGGCGAGACTGCTCGAGCAGACCGTGGCGGGCGTCGACGAGCACGATCGCCAGCTGCGCGGTCGATGCACCGGTCACCATGTTGCGGGTGTACTGGATGTGGCCCGGTGTGTCGGCGATGATGAATTTCCGCTTGGGAGTGGCGAAATAGCGGTAGGCGACATCGATCGTGATGCCTTGTTCGCGTTCGGCGCGCAGCCCGTCGGTGACCAGTGCCAGATCGGTGTAGTCGTGGCCGCGTTCCTTCGAAGTGGCTTCTACCGAGGCCCACTGGTCTTCCATGACGGCCTTGGAGTCATACAGCAGCCGCCCGATCAGCGTGGACTTGCCGTCGTCGACCGAGCCGGCCGTCGCGATGCGCAGCAATGTGGTCGATGCACTCATCAGAAGTATCCCTGCCTCTTGCGGTCTTCCATTCCGGCCTCGGAAATCCGGTCGTCTGCTCTGGTGGCCCCGCGTTCGGTCAGCCGTGCCACCGCCGTCTCGGCGATGACCTCCGCGACCGTGGATGCCGGTGATTCCACACAGCCGGTGCAGGTGACGTCACCGACGGTGCGGAATCGCACGGTCTTCTCGACCACCTTCTCGTCGGTGCGGGGCTGCAAGTGACGGTGCACCGCCAGCAGCATGCCGTCGCGCTCGAACACCTTGCGGCGATGCGCGTAGTAGATCGACGGCAACGCGATCTTCTCGGCGCCGATGTAGGCCCAGATGTCGAATTCGGTCCAGTTGGACAGCGGGAACACCCGGATGTGCTCGCCCTTGTGGTGTCGCCCGTTGTAGAGGTTCCACAGCTCGGGCCGCTGCACCTTGGGGTCCCACTGCCCGAACTCGTCGCGGAAGCTGAACACTCGCTCCTTGGCGCGTGCCTTCTCCTCGTCACGCCGGGCGCCGCCGAATGCCGCGTCGAACTTGTTTTCGCGGATCGCACGCAACAGCGTCACCGTCTGGATCGGGTTGCGCGACGGGATGGTCTCGACCACCCGGCCGGCGTCGATGTCGTCCTGCACTTTGGCGACCACCAGGCGCACCCCGGCCTCGGCGACCAACTCGTCGCGGACCTGGATGACCTCGTCGAAGTTGTGGCCGGTGTCGACATGCATCACCGGGAACGGCAGCCGACCCGGCCGGAACGCCTTGAGCGCCAGATGCAGCATCACGATCGAGTCCTTGCCGCCGGAGAACAGCAGGACCGGACGCTCGAACTCGGCGGCCACCTCACGAATGATGTGGATGGCCTCGGCTTCCAGCGAGCGCAGGTGGCTTAACTCGTACTGCCCCGCCGCTGGGCTAGTCGCGGTCGCTTGTGTCATGACCCTCTCTATTCCCGGTAATGTTGGTTGGATTGACCATGTTTATGAGCATTACCGTATATGAAACCAGCCGGGACTGCGGCTGTCAATGAATTCGCTTCGATCCGGCTTGGGCATCAATAGCCACAGCAGCACCGTCAGAGGGGCGCGACTCTTTTCTGGAAAGTGATATCGCCCGCGGTGTCGAAATGAGAGAGGCAGTGACCCCTCACTGAGCGACTGAAGAGGCTATTGAGTCTCGTGAGGCGAGCCAGATCTCTAGAGCTTAACCTCGCTGAGCTTGCCGTTTGCGACGTCGAAGATGAAGCCGCGCACCGACTCATGCTTGGTGACGAACGGGCTGTTCCCGATGCGGCGTAGCGACTGCTTGACGTCCTCGGCAAGGTCGGGGAAGGCCTCGGCCGCCCACGGCGGTTTGAGCCCGGTTTCCTTCTGGATGTCGTGCTTGAAGTCGTCGTCCTTGAAGGTGAGCATCCCGCAGTCGGTGTGGTGGATCAGGATGATCTCTTTGGTTCCCAGTAACCGCTGGCTGATCGCGAGAGAGCGGATGGCGTCGTCGGTGACGACCCCGCCGGCGTTCCGGATGACGTGCGCTTCGCCCTCGTTGATTCCGAGCAGTCGGTAGACGTCCAGCCGAGCGTCCATGCAGGCCACGACCGCCACGTGTTTGCCCGGTGGCATTGGCAGCGGCCCCTTGAAGGAACTCGCGTATTCGGCGTTGTGGGCCAAGTAGTCGTCGGTAACCGTCACGCCAATCTCCTTGTGTCACAAGTGTCGTTTGCTGCACGGCCCCCGGCCCAAGTGGGTGATTCTAACAATCCGCGCCCAAATTCTCACCGGTCCGGATCACCCCGATCAGAAGGGCTCGGCTGGCGTCGGAGCCGGGCCCGAGTTGGCCGCCGCGCCGCCTAGCTGCCCCTTTGCCCCGCGCCGCGACGTGCCGGACCAGATCTTTTACCCTGGCCCCATGCGAGACAGGCAGGGCCGGCAGGCATGATTCCCTTCCTGCTTCGTCGCCTCCTCAATTACCTGGTGTTGCTGGTGCTGGCCTCGTTCTTGGCCTTCGGCCTGGCCTCGGTGACGTTTCACCCGCTGGACAGTTTCATCGAGCGTCACCCCCAGCCGCCGGCCGAGGCGATCCACGCCAAAGCAGTCGAGCTCGGCTTGGACAAACCCGTGCCCATCCGGTACGCGGAGTGGGCCGCCGGCGTGGTCCGGGGCGACTTCGGCACCACAGTGACCGGTCACCCCGTCGCCCAGGAGCTGTGGCCGAGGGTCGGGGTCAGTTTTCGACTGGTGCTGATCGGTTCGGTGGTGGGCACGCTGGCCGGTGTGGTCCTGGGCGCCTGGGGGGCGGTCCGTCAATATCGGCTCAGCGACCGGGTGATCACTGTGCTGTCGCTGATCGTTCTGAGCATCCCGTCATTCGTGCTGGCCGGGCTGCTCATCCTGGCCGCGTTGCGGGTCAACAATCTGGCCGGGGTGCGGATCTTCGCCTACACCGGGGAAACCTCGCCGATTCCGCCCGGCGGAGTCTGGGACCAGTTCGTCGACCGCGCGCGGCACATCGTGCTGCCGAGTCTCACCCTGGCGTTGGGCGCGGCCGCGAGCTTCAGCCGGTACCAACGCAACGCGATGCTCGACGTGCTCAGCGAGGACTTCATCCGGACCGCGCGGGCCAAGGGTCTGACGCGTCGGCGTGCGCTGTTCAAACACGGTCTGCGGACCGCGCTGATTCCGCTGGCCACCTTGTTCGCCTATGGGGTCAGCGGCCTGGTGGTCGGCGCGGTGTTCGTCGAGAAGATCTTCGGCTGGCACGGCATGGGCGAGTGGGTGGTGCAGGCCATCTCGAGTCAGGACACCCATATCGTCGCGACGATCACGTTGTTCACCGGTGCGGCACTGCTTTTCGCCGGGCTGTTGTCCGACATCATCTATGCCGCGTTGGACCCGAGGGTGCGCGTGTCATGACGGACCACGCCACTGCGGAAACCACCGACACCACGCCGCTGCGGGTCGGCATCAAGCCGGCCACCTTCACGTCGCGGCGAAGCCTGGTGATACGTCGCTTCGTGCGCAACAGGCCTGCCGTGGTGGCGTTGATTCTGCTGGTGGTGCTGTTCATCGGCTGCTACGGGCTGCCGCCGCTACTCCCCTACGACTACAACGCTCTGGACTATCACGGGCTGCTGCAGCCACCGTCGGTCAAGCATTGGTTCGGCACCAACGCGCTCGGCCAGGATCTGTTGGCCCGGACGCTGCGCGGCATGCAGAAGTCGATGCTGATCGGTTTCTGCGTGGCGGCGATATCGACCAGCATCGCCGCCACTGTCGGCTCGATCGCCGGGTACTTCGGTGGCTGGCGTGACCGGGCGCTGATGTGGCTGGTGGACCTGCTGCTGGTGGTTCCGGGCTTCCTGATCATCGCCATCATCACTCCGCGCATCAAACAGTCGAGCAGCATGTTCTGGCTCATCGTGCTGCTCGCGATCTTCGGCTGGATGGTCAGCTCACGCATGGTGCGCGGGTTGACGATGAGCCTGCGAGAACGTGAATTCGTCCGTGCGGCAAGGTTTATGGGAGTGCCGGATCGTCGCGTGATCATGCGCCACATCCTGCCGAACGTCGCCTCGATCCTGATCATCGATGCGACCCTCAACGTCGGGTATGCGGTCCTGGCCGAAACCGGACTGAGTTTCTTGGGATTCGGCATTCAGCCACCCGACGTCTCGCTTGGCACGCTGATCGCCGACGGCACTCCTTCGACCACCACTTTTCCCTGGGTGTTCCTGTTTCCGGCCGGAGCTCTGGTGCTGATCGTGTTGTGCGCCAACATCACTGGAGACGGGCTGCGCGACGCGCTGGATCCGGGCAGCCGATCGTCACGCCGCAAGAGGCGGCGCAAAAAGTGACAGCCCTGCTTGAGGTGGCGGATCTCAACGTCACCTTCGATACCGGTGACGTGCGGGTGTCCGCGGTGCGCGGCACGAGTTACCGCATCGACCCCGGTGAAGTGGTCGCGATCGTCGGTGAATCCGGTTCGGGCAAAACCACTGCCGCGATGGCCGTCGTCGGGTTGCTGCCCGAACACACCGACGTCTCGGGATCGGTGCGGTTGCACGGCGAAGAGTTGCTCGGGCTGTCCGACCAGGCGATGTCGCGGATTCGGGGCAAGTCGATCGGCACCGTGTTTCAGGACCCGATGTCGGCGCTGACGCCCGTCTATACCATCGGCGATCAGATAGCCGAAGCTATCAAGGTTCACAACCGCGAGATCAGTCGAGCGGGTGCCCGCAAGCGGGCCGTCGAGCTGCTCGAATTGGTCGGGATCGTGCAGCCGGAAAGCCGCGCAAGGGCTTTCCCGCACGAGCTGTCCGGCGGTGAGCGCCAGCGGGTGGTGATCGCGATCGCGATCGCCAACGACCCGGATCTGCTGATCTGCGACGAGCCGACCACCGCTCTGGATGTTACCGTGCAGGCGCAGATCCTCGACTTGTTGCGAACTGCGCGCGACGTCACCGGCGCCGGTGTGCTGATCATCACGCACGACCTGGGTGTGGTGTCGGAGTTCGCCGACCGGGCGCTGGTCATGTACGCGGGACGTCCGGTCGAGACCGCAGGAGTCGAAGAGCTATACCGTGACCGCCGGATGCCCTACACGGCCGGATTGCTGGGCTCGGTGCCGCGACTGGACTCACCGCAGGGCACCCGGCTGGTTCCGATCCCGGGCGCGCCGCCGACGATGACGTCGCTGCCCGATGCCTGCCAGTTCGCCCCGCGGTGCCCGTTGGTGATCAGCGAATGTCGTTCGGCGGAACCCGATCTCGTCGAGGTTCGGGACGGCCACTGGGCGGCGTGCATCCGCACCCACGAGGTCGCGGGCCACAGCGCGGCGGACATCTATCACGTGTCAACACAGCCGGTTTCGGACGATGGCACCGTCGCGGATCCGCCGGTGGTACTCCAAGTGACCGACCTTGCCAAGACCTACGCACTGACCAAGGGCGTGGTTTTGCGGCGACGGGTGGGTGAAGTACGCGCGGTCGACGGGGTCAGCTTCACGTTGGAGCAAGGCCGCACGTTGGGCATCGTCGGCGAATCCGGCTCGGGGAAATCGACGACGTTGAGCCAGATTGTCGAGCTCGCGGCACCCCAGGCCGGTGCCATCAAAATCCTAGGCTCCGACGTCGCAGCCCTCGATGCCGCCGCCCGCCGCAAGCTGCGGACCGAATTGCAGGTGGTGTTTCAGGATCCGGTAGCGTCGCTGGACCCCCGGCTGCCGGTGTTCGACGTCATCGCTGAACCGTTGATCACCAACGGGTTTGACCGGCCTCGATCGGAGGCACGCGTGGCCGAGCTGCTGGGAATAGTCGGGCTGAACCACGGCGACGCCAGCCGCTATCCCGCCGAGTTTTCCGGGGGGCAGAAACAGCGGATCGGTATCGCGCGGGCGCTGGCACTGCAGCCGAAAATCCTCGCGCTCGACGAGCCGGTGTCGGCCCTCGACGTATCGATTCAGGCCGGCATCATCAACCTGCTGCTGGACCTGCAGAAGCGCTTCGGGTTGTCCTATCTATTTGTGTCGCATGACCTTTCGGTGGTCAAGCATCTGGCCCACAAGGTCGCCGTGATGTACCGGGGAAAGATTGTGGAGCAAGGCGATGGCGAGCAGGTGTTCACCAACCCGCAGCACGAGTACACCCAGCGCCTGTTGGCCGCAGTCCCGCGAGCGCACGCGGATGTCGCCGGTGGTTAGCATGATTCGCAGGCTTGCGCTGCTGGCGACCGTGATGATTTGTCTGATCGTCACGGGCTGCTCGGACGGCTACAAGGACGTCGTCGGCCGGCGTGCTGTGCGGGTCGGCACCAGCAGCGACATCAACCCGCAGGACCCGGCGACGCTGCGCGACGGCGGCGACCTGCGGCTCGCGATCAGCTCGTTTCCACCAAACTTCAATGTCCTGAACATCGACGGCAACACCGCCGACGTCGGTTCGGTCGTCACGCCGACGCTGCCGGGGGCGTTCATCACCCAGGCCGACGGGTCGCTGAAGCTCAACACCGACTACTTCACCGCTGCCGAGTTGACCAGCGCCAGCCCGCAGGTCGTCACGTTGACGATCAACCCCCAAGCGGTGTGGAGCGACGGCACCCCGATCACCTGGGAGGACATCAAATCCGAGGTCGCCGCGTGCAGCGGCCGCGATAAGCGCTACTTGATCGCCAGCAGAGCCGGATTCGAACGAGTGAAGTCGGTGACCAGAGGCGTCGACGATCGCCAGGCGGTGGTCACCTTCGCCCAGCCGTACGCGGAGTGGCGCGGGATGTTCGCCGGCGGTATGCAGCCCCGCAGCATGACCGAGAACCCGGACGTCTTCAACAAGGGTCAGCTGGATGCCCCCGGTCCGTCGGCCGGACCGTTCATCGTGTCCAGGATCAATCACAGCGCGCAGCGCATTGTGCTGACCCGCAATCCCCGCTGGTGGGGCCGCAAGTCCCGGCTGAACTCGATTACCTTCCTGGTGCTCGACTCCTCCGCCGTCATCCCGGCCCTGCAAAACAACGCCATCGATGCCGCCGGCGTGAGCACGCTCGACGACATGGTCACCGCCGAGCGCACCCCGGGAGTCGTGATCCGAAGCGCGCCGGCACCGACCTGGTATCACTTCACCTTCAACGGCGCACCGGGAAGCATCCTGTCCGACGACAAGCTGCGTCTGGCGATCTGCCGAGGCATCGACCGCCAGGCGATTGTCAATGTCGTTCAGCACGGTCTGACCAATCATCCGACGCCGCTGGACAATCACGTGTACGTCGTCGGCCAGGTCGGCTACCAAGACAACAGTGCGCCGGCCGCGTACAACCCAGACCAGGCCCGCAAAGACCTCGACGCGCAGGGCTGGAAGCTCAACGGCGCGGTGCGGGAAAAAGACGGTCGCCAGCTTGTCGTCCGCGACGTGCTTTACGACTCACCGGCCGCCCGCCAAATCGCCCTGGTGGCCCAACAAAACCTGGCGAAGATCGGTGTCAAGCTGGTGCTCGACGTCAAGGCGGGCAACGGATTCTTCAATCAGTACGTGAGCGTCGGCGACTTCGACGTCGTCCAATTCGGCTGGGTGGGAAACGCTTTCCCGCTGTCTGCGCTGCCGCAGATCTACACCTCGGACGGTGAGGGCAACTTCGGCAGGATCGGCAATGCCAGCATCGACGCCAAGATCGATCAGACGCTGTCCGAGCTCGATGAGAACACCGCGCGCTCGCTGGCTAATCAGGTCGACGCGATGATCTGGCGGGAAGGCTTTAACCTGCCGCTGTTCCAGTCGCCCGGCGACATCGCGGTGCGCACCGATCTAGCCAACTTCGGCGCACCCGGGCTGGCCGACGTGGACTACACCGCGATCGGATTCATGCGCTGAGATCATCAAGCGGAAGAGGATCGCTAGGCGCACAACTCGATCCGCTGCGCGCCCTTGACGCCGTCGTATCGGGCTGGCGTGCAGGTCAATACAATCACCTGTCCGCGCTCGCCCAAGGTGTCGAACACCTCGGCCATCTTGGCCAACCGCGCTGGGTCGGAGAAGCCGAGCGCGTCGTCGATCAGGATCGGGACAGCGTCTTCTTTGGCGACCAACGCTGCCCCGGCCAGCCGCGCCAGGATGCCCAGTTGCTCCTTCGCCCCGCCCGACAGTGACTCATACGGCACGGTGCAACCGTCGAGAGTGCGGTTGAGGATGCAGAGGTCGGTGTCGATATCGACTTCGAAGCTCGGTCCGAAAACCGGACGCCCGAGTCGCTCCAATTCGGCGCGGAACGGCTCGACGTAACGCAGCCGTGTGGTATCGCGGTGGCGGACCATCACCGCCTTCAGCAATTCGACGGCGCGAGCTCGGCCAGCCACCCGGGCATGTTCACTTCGAGCATGCTCGAGCGTGATCTCGGCTGCATCGAGCTTGCCCTTACGGCCCTGGGTGCCGAAAAGTGTCAGCTCGACGCTGATCTCATGCAGCGTGCGGGCGATTTCGTCGTGGCGGCCTTTCAATGCCTGAGCCGCCGTGGTGGCATCGGCCAGTTCGGCGGCCACTGTGTCAGGTGCTGCGGCGGCCAGCCGTTCTTTCAGTTCGGCGACCCGGCCGTCTGCTGTTTGCGCCGCCTGCAGGTCCGCCTCGGCGGTGGCTTGGAGCGTCTCGTCGGTGGCGACTGCCCGCTGCTGGGTCAGCCGGTCAGCGACCGCCGCCAGCTCGACGCGTTGGGCAGTCAGTTTGTCGTTGGAAAGGGTTACCTGGGTCGCTTTTTCGGTGAACTTGGCCGTCGCCGCGGCCGCGACCTTGCGGTGCGTCTCGAGGTCGGCGGCCGCCTTAACGCGGGCCGCCTCAGCTTCGTCGAGCTCGGCGCGGGCGCGGGCGGCGTCCATCGCGATGTCGTCAGCCTGTGTGTCGGCGCGCAGCGCAGCCAAGCTTGAACGCAATTGCTCGACCTCGTCGTCACCGCACAATGCGACCAGGGTTGCGGTCAGCCGGTCGCGGCTGTTGACCAGTTCGCGGCGCCGCTGATCAGTCAGCCGTGCGGTCGCCACGTCAGGGACCTGCGCCGCCGCCAGCGCGGCAGTCAGGTTCTGTTGGGCTGCAGCGTGTTCAGCCTGAATGTCGAGCGCCGTTGCGCCCGGAGTGAACCGCGCGGTCAGGATGCCGGGGACCTCGACCTCGGTGGCGCCGCCTGCGGCGGTCGACCAACTCTGACCTGCGGGCAGCGACACCCGCTGGTCGCCGCTGACAAGTTCGATGTCGGTGGCCGCGACGAATTCCACCGTCGCCGACACCAAGGCGAGTTGGCCCTCGACCCGTTCGACGGTTGCGGCGGCGCGCTCGATCTGTTGAATGAGATTGTCGGTCACCGCAATTGCCGAGAGCTCGGTGAAGATCAAGTCACGGTCGCGCTGGGCGGCGTCGATCTTGCCGAGCCGGGTTGTCAACCGGTCGACTTCGTCGCGGCGAGTCAGTTCGTCGACGATGCGGCGGGCATTGTCGGCTCGCCGCTGCGCGGCGCCGAGAAGCTTGTCGGCCTCCTCGACCATGGCATCGGCTGCCACGGCGACTTCCTGCGCCGTCGCCGCCGCTTCGGCGGCCTCATGGGCTTGAGCTTCCAAGGTCGCGACCGTGGCTGCGCGCGTGTCGGTTTCGGCCCGCAACCGTTGCCGTTCGGCGTATGCGCCTTGCGATGACGTGCTGGTCGCGGTCGCGGCGGCAGCGATCAGCTCGGCTTCTTTCACCTGTTCCGTGAGCCGGGCGATCGTGTCCGCGGCGGCTTGGGCGGCGGTCTGCCGGACCGCGGCCGCCTCTCGAAGCGGCGACAACTCAGCCAACTCGACGGTCAGCGTCGCGTGCCGGTTCACGCGATCGTCGACTTCGGCGACGGCCGCGGCACATCGCTGCCCCTCTTCTTCGGCGGCGCCAAGCGCGGTGATGGCGTCCGCCCACTCTCCGGTGGCACGACGGCCCGTCGGGGTGAAGTAGCGGCCGAACTCGGCGTCGATCCGCTCGATCAGCAGCGGCTCGGTGCCAGACAGCGCGGCGGAGTCGCCCGCCGCGACGTCGAGCGCCCGGGTCAGCGCGTCGCAGCCCGACAGATCGACCGCCGCCGTCGACGCCGACTGTACTACCCGTTGGGAATGCCAAAGCTCGGTGTCGACGGTCTCGGCCAGCATGGCCTGCACACGGTCGTGCGCCTCGTCGCCGCTGTGCGCTTCGCGGCGCGGCTCCAGGACCGTCAGCTGCGTCTCGGGTTTCTTATTGAAGCGCTTGCGATAGATGAAACGATAAGGGCCAGTGCTGATCTCGGCGGTAACCGCGGACCCGACGTCGGCGTTGGTCGGCTTAACCTGCTTGACTTCCTTCTTGTTCGAACGGTCCTTAGATTCCAGCAGCAGGTCCAGCGCCTCGATCATCGACGACTTGCCGATCTCGTTGGCGCCGGACACCACGACCACGCCGTGGTCGGGGAATTCGATCTCGCGGCGCTCGATGCCGCGGTAGTTCTCCAGAACCAGGCGGTGCAACTTCATGCCGCACCTCGCCCGTGGTCGGTGAGCCGCAACAGCAGCGCCAACGCCGCCTGCGCGTCGCCGGCAGTCGCGGCATCCCCGGTGCGCGCCGTCTCGACCAGTTCCTCGACCGCCGCAGCAGCAAAGCCACCGATGCCGAGGTCGGTGAACTCGCCGTCGGCCGGTATGACGGCCAGATCGCTGTGGCTGTCCCACACCCGCAGTGACGCGAACAGCCGCGAATATTTGTCCAGGCAGGCGTCCAGCGCCGCGCGGTCGGTCACCGTCAACGAACCAATCAAGGACAGCCGCAACACCGTTCGGTCCTTGTCCGGCATCAGATCCAGGTTCAGATCCAAGTCGGCAATGTCGCGGCTGCTGTCCACTTGGCGGCTCAGGGTGCTGAACCGCCAGCGCCCAGCTTTTCGGGCGTCGACGGTGACCGCGCGCTGCGGATCCGACTCGTCGAGGTCGACGACCAGCACATGACCGGGATCGGATTCGACGTTGTCGTAGTTGGTGACCTCGGGCGAGCCCGAGTACCAAATCCGGCCGGTGCTACCGACTTCGGTGAGTGAATGCTTGTCGCCCAACGCCACATAGTGCACCGCGCCGCGGGCCAACGCGTCTTCTACGCCGGCCAGCCGGATCAGCGAGTGCTTGGTGGGATCGGGGTCCAGCACGTCGACGCCGCCGTGGGCAACAAGTACCCGGGTGACCCCGTCGGCCAACAAGTCGTCGAGCACGTCGGCAACCAGATCGGTCGTCGGCGCTTTGGATCGCCATGGCGCTGCGACGATCTGCAGGCCGGGCCGGACCTCGTGAATACCGGCGCTGTCGAGCACCGTCACGTTGGCCGGGCATTCGGCCTTGAACAGCGCACTGGTGTACACCGACGACGCGTCCAACGGATCGTGGTTGCCCGGCAACAGGTAGACCGCAATCCCGATGGCGCGCATGGCTTCCAGCGACTGACTGATCACCTGCGGCGCCAACTGGTTGTGCTCGAAGACGTCGCCGGCCACCACGACGAACTCGGCGCTCACGTCGGCTGCCAGCGAACCCAGCCCGGCCACCGCGTCGCGACGGGCCGCCGAGTACCGCGGCTGCGCTTCGCCCGCGAGAAAGTGACGGGTCATGCCGAGTTGCCAGTCGGCGGTATGCACGAATCGCATTGCGATCCCGTCCCTTCTGCTTCATGCTCGGCCCTGCTGCGGCCAGGCATCGCGAGTGTAGGACCCGGCGCCGACAAGTCCGGGGACCTCGATCGGCAGGTCGGGAGTTGACCAGCGACCGTCGCCTCATCGACGTTTCATGAGTCACATCCGCCACATCAGCCCCGCTCAGAGGTGGTGCCGCGTTGACTCATCAAATATGCCCGTGTAGCTCTTTCGTTGCCTCATCTGAGAATGCCCGCGTACGGCGTGTCTTTGGGGCTTGAGGTGGGGGCTGCGC
>Ga0209248_10000282_pt1 | contig 16584 bp, 14 predicted proteins | sample BogFormECP04_OM1_FD_188241 | JGI IMG/M metagenome (GOLD analysis project Ga0209248, IMG submission 188241) | Bog forest soil microbial communities from Calvert Island, British Columbia, Canada - ECP04_OM1 (SPAdes) (version 2) | ecosystem: Environmental > Aquatic > Freshwater > Wetlands > Bog ... | reverse complement strand
GGTCAGCCCGGAAAAGCGCTGCCGACCGTGGACAAGCACTCCACCGGTGGAGTGGGGGACAAGACCACGCTGGTGTTGGTGCCTATCATCGCCGCGTGTGGGGCCGCGGTGCCCAAGGCGTCCGGTCGTGGTTTGGGCCATACCGGCGGCACCTTGGACAAGCTGGAATCCATCGCGGGCTTCACCACAGAGATTTCGATCCAGCGAGTGCGCCAACAACTGTGTGACATCGGCGCGGCGGTATTCGCTGCCGGTCAGCTGGCACCCGCTGACAAGAAGCTGTACGCGCTGCGCGACATCACCGCGACAGTCGAGTCGCTGCCATTGATCGCCAGTTCGGTGATGAGCAAGAAGTTGGCCGAGGGTGCCGGCGCGTTGGTGCTCGACGTGAAAGTGGGCTCGGGGGCGTTGATGAGCTCTGAAGCGCAATCCCGCGAGCTGGCCCACACCATGGTCGAGCTGGGCACCGCGCACGGGGTACCCACCCGCGCGTTGCTGACAGACATGGAAGGTCCGCTCGGCGCGACGGTCGGCAATGCGCTTGAGGTTGCCGAGTCCCTGGAGGTGCTCGCCGGCGGGGGGCCGCCCGACGTGGTGGAGCTGACGCTGCGGTTGGCCGAAGAGATGCTCGCCCTGGCCGGCATCGACGACCACGATCCCGGGCAGACACTGCGCGACGGCACGGCGATGGACAGATTTCGCCGGATGGTCGCCGCGCAGGGCGGCGACTTGTCGGTACCGTTGCCAATCGGTTCGCATTCAGAGACCGTGATCGCCAACCGGAGCGGCACAATGGGCAGTATCGACGCAATGGCAGTGGGGCTGGCAGCTTGGCGGCTCGGCGCGGGCAGATCCCGCCCGGGCGGACAGGTGCAGTTTGGTGCGGGTGTCAGGATCCACCGCCGTGCCGGGGAGCCGGTCGCGGCCGGTGACCGGTTGTTCACGCTGTACACCGACACCCCCGACCGCATCGGCGCCGCGATGGCCGAGCTGCACGGCGGCTGGAGCGTCGACGACACGCCACCGGCGCGGCGGCCGCTGATCATCGATCGGATCGTCAAGTGACCACACCTTTGGCTCTGAACCAGATCAGAAAAGCGCCCAAGGCCCTGCTGCATGACCATCTCGACGGTGGGCTGCGCCCGGCAACCGTGATCGACATCGCCGGCCAGATCGGCTACGACGGACTGCCCGTCACCGACGCCGACGCGCTCGCCACCTGGTTTCGCACCCAGTCGCACAGCGGCTCGCTGGAGCGTTACTTGGAGCCGTTTTCGCACACCGTAGCGGTGATGCAGACGCCGGATTCGTTGTATCGGGTCGCCTACGAATGCGTAGAAGATCTGGCCGCCGACTCAGTGGTCTATGCCGAGGTGCGTTTCGCGCCCGAATTGCACATCAACCGCGGGCTGTCGTTCGACGAGATCGTTGACAGCGTGTTGGCGGGCCTCGCCGAGGGAGAGAAGGCCAGCGCCGTCGCGGGCCGTCCTATTGTGGTCCGCCTTTTGGTCACTGCGATGCGGCACGCTGCGGTGTCCCGGGAGATCGCCGAGCTGGCGATCCGGTTCCGGGACAAGGGGGTGGTCGGATTCGACATCGCCGGTGCCGAGGCCGGCAACCCGCCGACGCGCCATCTGGATGCTTTCGAATACATGCGAGACCACAATGCGCGCTTCACTATTCACGCGGGCGAGGCGTTCGGCCTGCCATCTATCCACGAAGCGATCGCGTTCTGCGGCGCTGACCGGCTGGGCCATGGGGTGCGAATCGTCGACGATATCGAGGTTGTGGAAGGTGCCGGGGTCCGGTTGGGGAGGCTGGCATCGATCCTGCGGGACAAGCGAATTCCGCTGGAGCTGTGCCCCAGCTCGAACGTGCAGACCGGCGCGGTCAAAAGCATCGCCGAGCATCCGTTCGATCTGCTGGCCCGGTCACGGTTCCGGGTGACGGTCAACACGGACAACCGGCTGATGAGCGACACCTCGATGAGCCTCGAGATGCACCGGTTGGTGGAGGCGTTCGGTTATGGGTGGAGTGATCTGGAGCGGTTCACCATCAATGCGATGAAGTCGGCGTTCATTCCGTTCGACGAGCGGCTGGCGATAATCGACGAGGTGATCAAGCCGCGGTTCGCGGTGCTGATCGGGTAATTAGTGCAGGATTTCGCTTCCGTCGGGCTGCTGTGCCGACGCCGCCACCGCCGCTACCGGTCATCGCTGAACCTCGAAATGTCGCGCGCAGCGATTCGAAGCCTTGAAGCGTGTTGTTGAACAGCCGGACCGGCTTGGCAACACTGATGTTTGCGACTTCGGGGATCATCGCGCGCATCAATGCGTGCATCTCCAGTCTGGACAGATGCATGCCGACGCAGGCGTGGGCGCCGAAACCCCAGCCGAGATTGGTTCCCTTACGGTGCAACGAGAAGACCTCGGGTTCTTCGAACTGGGTTTCGTCCATATTGGCTGACGCATACAGCAACACCACGCGTTGGCCGCCGCGCAGAACGACACCGTCGATCTCAGTGTCCTGCTTCACAATTCGCGTGAAGCCGCGTACCGGCGACCCGAGGCGGACGGCTTCGAGCGCCGTTGCCGGCACGAGATCGGGATTGTGCCGGAGTTCCTCCCGTACGTCGGGGTTGGCGCCTAGGCTCCACAACAGCTGCGCGGATGCCAGGATCGTGGTGTCCAGGCTCGGGCCGATGAAATCGATCACCATGGCCTTGGCTTCCGCCGGGCTCACTGTATGGTCGCGTCCGGCCGCGAGGATCGATTCCGCCCATCCGCCGGGCTTGACGTTCTTCGTGCGCAGCGATCGCGCATAGTGCCAGAAACTCAATCCAGCCCTCGCCGCCTTGAGGGTCCGACGGTTGGCCGGGCCCAGTACGTCGAACCCGGCGCGCCCGTACTTGAGCATTCGGTTGTGGTCGATGTCGACACCGACGAGGTCGGCGACCACCCGGATCGGAAGACACGCGGCGAACTCGGAAACCCCGTCGAAATCTTCGCGGCGACAGAGCTTTTCAATGAGCGCGGACGCTTCGGTCTGCAGAACTGGGTCGACAGCCGAAAGTGCTTTGGCCGAAAGGGATTGCCAGAGCAGGCGGCGCCGTTTGACATGGTCGTCGCCGTCGCTGGCGATGGTGGTGCCCGCCGAGAGCGCATTGGTGAATGGATTGGCCGCGACCCCGTTACCGCTGCGGTAGGTGCCGTCGTCGCTAAGCGCCTGGCGGACATCGCGATAGCGGCCCATGACCCAGAGCGCGTGCTTTGGCAACCATACGGCGGTTCCTGCCTGGCGGCGGATCCGGCAGTAAGTCTGCACCGGATTGAGCAATGTCTCTCTGCTGTAGAGGTCGACCGACAGCGTGGGAACATCGGCCTGCGCCTGCCTGGACATGTACTAAGCAGTGAACAAAACTGTTCACAATAAGTCAATAGTGTATCGATCCGGTGCGGTACCTTCGCGACCGAAGGAGGCTCGCGAACGCCATCGATCAAAGAGTCACAGCAGCGATGCGCCCCCAAGGTGGGGAAGACACCCCTGGGCGTCTTATCGTCGGCGTTCCAGTGTGACGAACCGGGACGACAAGTTGTCAGAAGACGCCCCACACGGCAGTACCGACCGGGTGATCGCGTGCACCGCGCCGCCCCTGTCAAAAGTGGACCCGAGCTGTGGAGCCCGACCGGCGGTCCGCGCATGATGGATACCTGAGCATGATGGATACATGAGGTTGCCCCTACTGGGCCCGGTGTCACTCGCGGGCTTCCAAAACGCCTGGTTCTTCCTGTTCCTGCTGTTCGTGCTGCTAATGGTAGGAATCTACGTCGCACAGCAATACGCCCGCCGCCGGCGGGTTCTGCGGTTCGCCAACATGGAGGTGCTCCAACGCGTCGCGCCGAGTCGCCTCAGTCGGTGGCGGCACGTGCCGACGATCCTGCTTGCCACGTCGCTGGTGCTGCTGACGACGGCAATGGCTGGGCCGACGTCCGACGTCCGGATCCCGCTCAACCGCGCGGTTGTGATGTTGGTGATCGACATCTCGGAGTCCATGGCGGCCACAGATGTGGCTCCGAACCGGCTGGCCGCAGCACAGGAGGCCGGCAAGCAATTCGCCGACGAGCTGACGCCCGCCATCAATCTCGGACTGGTGGCATTCGCGGCTAACGCCACGCTGCTGGTCGCTCCGACGACGAACCGCGCAGCGGTGAAAGCGGCTATCGACACCCTGCAGCCGGCTCCGAAAACCGCGACCGGAGAGGGCATTTTCACCGCGCTGCAAGCAATAGCCACGGTCGGCTCGGTAATGGGAGGCGGCGACGGTCCGCCACCCGCGCGGATCGTGCTGGAGTCCGACGGCGCCGAAAACGTACCGCTGGACCCTAATGCTCCGCAGGGAGCTTTTACAGCGGCGCGGGCCGCCAAAGATCAAGGGGTGCAGATATCGACGATCTCGTTTGGTACGCCCGACGGAACCGTCGTTTATCAGGGCGCCACGATTCCGGTTCCAGTCGACGATCAAACCCTGCAGAAAATCTGCGATATCACTGACGGCCAGTCTTTCCACGCCGACAGTCTGGAATCGCTCAGGGACGTCTATACGACCCTGCAGCGCCAGATCGGCTACGAAACCGTCAAGGGCGACGCCAGCCTCGCCTGGATGCTGCTCGGTACGGTCGTCATGGCCGGCGCCGTACTGGCTGGTCTGTTGCTGAACCGCAGGTTGCCAGCCTGAGCGATCAGGCTGGAAGTCGCCGGTTGATCAACAGTGCCGCCAGGGTCGCGATCAAGGCGGTGATGACGCCGAGCCGCAGCCAGCCGGCACTGCCGGGCCCGGGCACCGTGCGGTACCCGATCTCGTTCTGGATGGCGTCATAGTCCTTATTGAGTTCGCCGAGGTTGGTCGCGGTATAGGACTGCCCACCAGCCAGTCGGGCGATCGTCTTCATCTGGTCCGCGGCAACGGGAACAGCGACGCGCACTCCCTCCATCTCGATTTCGCCGTTCGGCGTTCCGAACGTGATTGTCGAGATCGGCACCCCTTGGTCTTTGGCCAGGCGCGCCGCGGTGTAGCCACCATCGTGCGGATCGTTGGGATCTGACGGCTTGTTCTCGGCACCGTCTGAAAGCAGCACGATGCGGGCCGGCGGCGGAGTGTCCCCGCCGGCGACGGCCGCGGCTCCGATCGCATGCAGGGCGGTGTAAATGGCCTCACCGGTGGCGGTGCTGTCGGCGAAATCCAGTTTTTTCAGGGCGTCAATGACCGCCTGGTGCTGTGGGGTTGGGGGCACCAGAAGGTAAGGCGTTCCCGCGAAACCGACGAGTCCCAGATTGACACCCGGCGTCAGCTGACTGGCGAACTGGCTAGCCGCCTGCTCGGCAGCCTTCAGCCGGTTGGGCTCGACATCGGTTGCCCGCATGGACTGCGACATGTCGATCACCAGCATGATGACGGCGCGGTTGCGCGGAATGCGCATGTCGTGGGTGGGGGTGGCCAGGGCCACGGTCAGCAGGGCAAGGCAGAGCAGTGATACAGCGATCGGAAGGTGCCGCCAGAACGACTGCGGCACATTCGCCTGGGTGAACCGGCGCAGCCGGTGCCGGCGTCGAACCTGGACGATGACGTAGACCGTGAGCAGCGCCAGCGGGACCAGGCCAAACAGCAACATCGCCGGGCGCTGGAACCCGTACAGGGGTAGGGGGCCGATTCCGGGCAGCGTCATGCAGCGTGCCCGGCCGACAGCGGATCGCGTGTCACCGCCATCGGCTCACCTCCCCGTTTGACCGCCTCCTTGATCGCTGGCGGGTGCTGCCGCCAGTAAAGAGGAGTCTTGGGTGCCCGTCAAACGGGTGTTCCGACGCCGAGCGTGAACTGACAACGAATTTTCGACTTTTCGCCGTGAGAGCACGCTGGGCGTGCCGCACCGGCCTGGCTACTCGCGCCTTAGCCGCGACTCTCACGCTCAATGTCGTCGCCGGCTCGCGGCGCTACTCGCGCCTTAGCCGCGACTCCACGAACTGTTCCAGCTTCTCCCACTCCCGCACTGCCCGGGAATATGGGGCCGTGGGCTTGCCGACCGAGTCGGAGTCCAGCACGTAAGCCACCAGCTTGCCCAGCGGACGGTTCGTTTCGAGGGCCTTATCCACCGTGCTCTCCTCGGAGTAGTCGCCAATATCGCGGAGCAGCTCGACGGCCAGGTCGAGTTGCTCGCGATCCACGGCGTCCGGCCCGTCGGCAAAATCGTCGGCCAGCTCGCTGAGCACGTAGATGTTGTCGTCGGCGATTTCGACCACCAGCGAGCCGTCAGTGGCGGCCGTGCGGATGTCGTCGTAGGTGCTCAAATCGGACAAGTCATGGTCGTGTTCGTCTGCCAGGTAGCGAGCTAGTGCCCGTTCGGAGCTGAACACGCTGATGCGTCCGTTGCGGCCCAGGAAGATCGGACGATCGTCCAGGTAGCAGCGAAGTGTGTAGAAGGTCCCGAAACCCGTCAGGATCCGGATCGGGTCGATACCCACCTGCAGCCAGAAGTCCTCTTGGCTGCCCAGCACCACGGTGTCGCCTGCCGCGCGGGCTTCTTCTTCGTCTTGGGTGTCTTCTTCTTCTTCGTCTTCGGTGTCTTCGGACTCTTCGCTGTCTTCGGCGTCCCCGGCATCTTCTACGTCGTCATCTTCAGCGGTCTCGCGCTCCTGGTCAGAGGCCTCGCTGCCCCCGTCGTCTGATTCCTCCGGCTCCTCGGGCTCCTCAGCGAGCTCGTCGGCGGCCTTGGCCGACAGGTCGGCATCGACCTCAGGGGTGCTGATGATCTCTTCGATCGCGCTGAGTACGTCTTCCCAGCTTCGCCCGATGACCTCGGCGATCGTATTCCAGCGTTTGTGTCCGGCTTTCCCGCTGAAGTTGTCGATCCCACCGGAGACCGTGCCCAGGCTGGGATTGCCGTTGAAGAACTTCGACACCGTCGGCAGCTCACACACCGATCCGATCGACGACACGATAGCCAGCGCGCCCGCCAGCGCCGTCACCGACTCCTCGGTCGGCTTCTCGGCCAGCAGTTCCTCAACAATGACCAGATCGAACTGCCTGTCCTCGGCAGGATTCAGGTCGCGCGCGTGAGCGGAGGTCAGGTCCTTCCACGCCGGATGGTCGGTCAGATCGTTGTCGGAATCGGTGCGCACGAATGCGACCAGGTCAGGGACGGTCTCAAAGGCATACAGATCGTCGTCCTTACCGAGAAACGCTTCCCACTCGTCGCCGGCGTCGCGCCAGCGGGGAGCCCACACGGTGTAGCGGTCACCTGCGGGCAGGCTCAGACGGACGGGAACGAGGTCAGCAACCATGCGGCACAGAATAGCGACGGCCCGCGAAGGCCTCGGATCTAGTCCACCCCCCAGCCCGGCGCGGGGCCCGGCCCGTCGTCGGTTATCCACCCCAAATTTCGGCGATCGCAGGAGCGTTGGCCGCATAGCCCGTCTTGGGCAGCCCGTACATCTGCTCCAGTGTGGAAAGCACGTTGTAGTGGCTGATCTGCTGGTTGTAGCTTCCGGGCTGCACGTGCGCGCCGTAGATCACCGTCGGGATCTGGTTGCGCGGGGTGCCGTCATCCTCGTCCCAGGTCACGATCAGCAGGCTGTTATTGGTCACTGCCCAGTTGGCGTACCCGGACAGCTCGCGGTTCAGCCAGTCGTCGCCCGCAGCGATCGAGCCGTCGTGCATGTTGTCGTCGTTGTTGGGAATTACGAACGAGACAGTCGGCAAGCTGGCGTAGTTCCCCATCGGAAATGCAGAGAACGGCAGTGAGTTCGCGGGCGGCACGTTGGTGAAGTCGGCCCAGGGCACATGCTTGCGCGCGTACTTGCCTGCGCTGCAAACGGTTGAGCCGACCGCGGGCAAGCCTTCGGCGAAACCGATGAATGTATAGCCGGCCGCGAGTAATTCAGAACCCAGATTGGGAGTGTTGCCGCCGTCAACCGGACACGCGTCCCTGGTCACACCGAGGGTGCTACCGGCAAAGAGCGCCAAGTAATTCGGTTCGCTGGGATGTGTTTCGCCGAACGACTGAGCCATCATTGCGCCGTGGGTGGCCAGCGCGTTGATGAAGGGCGTCGACTTGTTGCCGATGATGTTGGTCTGAGAACGGTTCTCTTCCACCACGATTACGATGTGTGCCAGGGTCGGAAGGGTGGCTGCCGTGAGGCTGACGCGGGGGGCCAACGGAGACAGCGCGACCGCAGATACCAGCACTGCACCGATCAGCCGAAGAGCTCGATATGGCCTGCTCGTCAAGTTTCGGGGGAGGCGCACTTCGGGGACTATATGGGCGGGTTGGCCCCGTCGAGGGGACGCAACGCGAGCGTGTCAGCAGGCCGTTAGAGAACAGCGGCCTGATTGTTATATAGGGTCAAACACCATGGAGTTGCGCGTCGTTGACCATCCGTTGGCCGTGGCCCGGCTGACCGTGCTTCGCGACGAACGCACCAACAACGCCGACTTCCGGGCCGCCTTACGCGACGTGACGACGATGTTGGTCTACGAGTCGACCCGGGGCGCGCCCCACGAGTCGTTTCCGATCCGCACGCCATTGGCCGAGACACTTGGAATCCGGCTGGCCAGACCGCCTCTGCTGGTGCCCGTATTGCGCGCCGGGCTGGGGATGGTCGACCAGGCCCTAGCTCTGTTGCCGGAATCCCGGGTCGGGTTCGTCGGCGTCGCCCGCGATGAGGAAACTCACCAGGCGAAGGGGTATCTGGAGTCGCTGCCCGACGACCTGACCGACCTGCCGGTGATTGTGCTGGAGCCCATGCTCGCCACCGGCGGCTCGATGACACATACCGTTGGGCTGCTGCACCGCCGTGGCGCTGTGGAAATCACCGTGCTGTGTGCGGTAGCTGCGCCCGAAGGTATTGCAGCACTTGAAAAAGCGGCGCCGAGCGCACGGCTGTTCACCGTTGCCGTCGACGACGGGCTAAACGAAATCGCCTATATTGTCCCCGGCCTCGGCGATGCCGGCGACCGCCAGTTCGGGTCCCGCTAGACATCCCGAGTTACCACTGCCGCACCGCGGAGACCAGCTCGTCGCGCAGCCCGCGCGCCCGCTCCCGGGCAGTTCGCAAGTCGCCGGCCACCGCGCAGCGAACTTCTAAGTAGCACTTCAGCTTTGGCTCAGTGCCCGAGGGCCGCACCACCACCCGTGCCGACGTGTCGTCGTCGCCACCGGTGAAAATCAGCGCTTCGGTGATATCGGTGGTGGTCGCGGTGAACCCGGCCAGCTGACTCGGAGGGGCCGTCCGCAACCGCCCCATCATTTCGGTAGCCTCGTCGGGGTCAGCGACCCGACGCGACACTGCGGCAACGTCATGCACGCCGTACCGGTGGGCGAGCTCGTCGAGCAGGTCAGGTACCGAACGGCCATGCATTCTCAACGTGGCCACCAGATCGCACACCAGTACCGCGGCGCTGATGCCGTCTTTGTCGCGTACGGCGGCCGGGTCGGCGCAGTACCCGATCGCTTCCTCGTACGCGTACCTCAGAGTGCCGGCGGGCACATTCGTATCGGCGCGCGCCAGCCATTTGAAGCCGGTTAGCGTCTCGACATGGACCGCGCCATAGTGCGCGGCAATCTTCGCCAGCATCCGGGAGGACACCACAGTGCTGGCTACCACCGCGGTTGTGGCCTGCTCATGAGATAAAATGTAATCGCCCAGTAGCCAACCGGTTTCGTCGCCTGACAGCATGCGCCATCCCGCTGCGGTGGGTATGCCGACTGCGCATCGGTCGGCGTCGGGATCCAGCCCGATCGCCACGTCGGCCCCGACATTTGAGGCCAAGGCGAGTAGTTGGTCGGTTGCGCCGGGCTCCTCGGGGTTGGGGAATGCGACGGTAGGGAAGTCGGGGTCCGGCGCGAACTGGGTCGCAACGGTGTGAACGTCGTCGAAACCGGCACGCCGCAGCGTCTCGACGGCAACCGCACCCCCCACCCCGTGCAGCGGGGTCAGCGCGACTCGGACTGAACCGGCTGACCGTCGCACTGCGGCCGCGCGCTCGATGTAGCGGTCGAGAAGATCCGTGTCGGCGACTTCGACGGGCGCGCGGGTGATTTGGTCGGCCGGGGGAGCGGCGGACATCGCCGTTTCGATCTCGCGGTCGGTGGGGGAGATGATTTGGATGCCGCCGTCGAAGTACACCTTGTAACCGTTATCGGCCGGCGGGTTGTGTGATGCGGTGATCTGTATCCCGGCGGCGGCGCCAGCGTGGCGCACCGCGAACGCCACTACCGGCGTGGGCACCGGGCCGGGTAGCGGCAGCACCGAAAAACCTTCGGCAGCAAGCACTTCAGACACTGCAGCGGCGAATGCTGCTGAGCCGTGTCGAGCGTCGCGCCCGACGACCACCCGTGAGCCGGCCAGGCCGCGATTTGTCAGCACCTGCGCCACCGCCCAGGTGGCGCGCAACACCACCGCGACGTTCATAGCGTCCGGCCCGCCGCGCACCGGTCCACGCAACCCCGCGGTGCCGAACGTGAGCGGGCGGGCGAACCGCGCGCGAAGCTCGTCGGGGCTGCATGCGGCGAGCTCGGCGGCCGTGTCCGGATCGGGATCGTGCGCGATCCACTCTTCAGGCGTCACTTCTTTTAAAACCGGGCTATGACATCGGCTAATAGAGAGCCCATCCGGCTCGCTGACGCGGCCCCGGCGGCAAGCACCTCGGCGTGACTCAACGGCTGACCGGTGATCCCGGCGGCCGGGTTTGTCACCAGCGACACGCCCAGTACCTCGGCACCCGCGGCTCGGGCCGCGATGGTCTCGTGCACCGTCGACATGCCCACCAGGTCGGCGCCCAACATCCGCAGCATCCGGACTTCCGCAGGCGTCTCGTAGTGCGGCCCGGGCAGGCCCGCATAGACGCCTTCGGCCAGTTCCGGGTCGGCTTCGCGGGCGAGCTGCCGCAGCCGGGGTGCGTAGGCGTCGGTGAGGTCCACGAATTGGGCGCCGACCAGCGGTGACCGCGCCGTCAGGTTGAGGTGGTCGCTGATCAGCACCGGCTGGCCGATCGCCAGGTCCGGGCGCAATCCGCCGGCGGCGTTGGTGAGCACGACGATGCGCGCCCCTACCGCACAGGCCGCCCGAACCGGGTGCACGACGTGGCGCAGGTCATGCCCCTCGTAGGCGTGTACGCGGCCGACCAACACCAGTACCCGGTGTTCACCGATGGGCACTGACAACAGCTCACCGGTGTGCCCGAGGGCGCTTGGCGGGGTGAACCCGGGCACTTCGGCCTGCGGCAGCGCGACGATCGGCGTGCCGAGCGCCGCAACCGCCGGAGACCATCCCGACCCGAGCACGATTGCGACGTCGTGCTCGTGGACGCCGGTGCGCTCACTGATGACCTGAGCCGCCCGCAGCGCGAATTGAACGGGATCAAGCGCAGGCTCAGTCACACTGCGCGAGCTTAGCTGGCGCTAACGACCGGGCCTCGGTGCCCGAAGAGACCCGCCTCGAAATCACGCGAGCTGAAAAGCCCGAGGAATGCCGGCGTGAAAGCGCGGCAACGCGAGCCCTTGGTGTCAAGGACGCCGAGAAGAACGTCGAGAAGAAACGTCGAGAAGAACAAGGTGACGCCGCTCGGCCGTAATCTGTTCCTCGCTCACCTGATCACCGCCCCCTATGAGGGCCCCGATGAATGTGATGCCGTCAGGCGTGTACCGCTGGGCCTCGAAGTCGACGGGCCCAGCGGGCGACCGACTCATCGAATCAGCGATCATGCCGCCGACAGACGTGCCGTCGACGGTTCCATCCCACGGACCCAACTGCGGCGGCTTACCCTTGGTACGGATGATCCTGGCTAGCTCCACGTGGGTCCCCAAGCGGTCTAAATGCATCGCTATCAGGCACTCCTCGCGGTCACGGGCGCGGACCTCGGGCCTGGATTCGTCACACTCCGCCGTCGAGGTGGGCGCAATGAGGACGGCCTGAATGGCTCTGGCGTGCACGAGGGTCTCGTAAATGGCGCGAGCGGAGATGCTGAAATGGTCGTCGTCCAGCGAGTTGGTGCCGAGTTCCTGCACGCGCCTCTGGCCACCCCTCTCTTCGTACAGGAGCATGGGTGACCACTCGCCGCGCGGGCCGCACATGACCTCCGGTGCCCGCTCTGCCCCCTGCTTAGCGGCCGAGAACAGCGATACCTTCGGATCAGCCTTGACCGTGGTCACCAGCGGCCTCCTTATTGCCTTTCAGCCAGGTCCTTCAGCGCCTCGTTACGGAGCCGGGCGAAGCTGCGCGCCACCGGCGCGCGCTGCTCGCTCGGCATCAGACAAATCTCAACGACTAATCGACAACATAGTAGTCATGCAAACGAAAAATTTACATACCCTTTGTCGCTAAATTCAAATAAGAACATACCGCCGACGGACCTCGTCGGTTCGGGTGAGCGACTGCGCCGTAGCCGGGGTGCGTAGGCGTCGGTGAGGTCCACGAATTGGGCGCCGAGAAGCGGCGACCGCGCCGTCAGGTTGGCGTGGTCGCTGATCAGCACCGGCTGGCCGATCGCCAGGTCCGGGTGCAATTCGCCGGCGGCGTTGGTGAGCACGACGATGCGTGCCCCTGCCGCACCGGCCGCCCGAACCGGGCGCACGACGTGGCGCGGGTCATGCCCCTGGTAGGCGTGTACGCGACCGACCAACACCAGTACCCGGTGTTCACCGATGGGCACGATCCTCGCCGGTCCTGGTCGGTGAGATACTGCGAAGGTGCCCACCGCCACCGCATTGGACAGCGTCGAGGATGTTGTGCGGCGTCGCGGTGCCGACCTTGTCGAGTTGTCCCACGCCATCCACGCCGAGCCCGAGCTGGCGTTCGCCGAGTATCGCAGCTGCGCCAAGGCGCAGGCGCTGGTCGCCGAACGCGGTTTCGAGATCACTGCGGCCGCGGGCGGTTTGGACACCGCGTTTCGCGCCGACTTCGGCTCCGGACCGCTGGTTGTCGGGATATGCGCCGAGTACGATGCGCTGCCCGGGATAGGGCACGCCTGCGGCCACAACATCATCGCGGCGTCGGCGGTGGGGACTGCGCTGGGGTTGGCCGAAGTAGCCGATGACCTAGGTCTGACAGTGGCCCTGCTGGGAACTCCCGCCGAGGAGGCCGGCGGCGGTAAGGCGCTGCTGCTGCAGGCCGGTACGTTCGACGATGTCGCAGTTGCCGTAATGGTGCATCCCGGGTCGATCGACATCGCCGCGACCCGCTCGCTGGCATTGTCTGAGGTGGTCGTGAACTACCGTGGCAAGGAATCGCATGCCGCTGTCGCGCCCCATCTGGGGATCAACGCCGCTGACGCCGTGACCGTGGCGCAGGTGGCCATCGGGCTGCTGCGGCAGCAATTGGCGCCTGGGCAACTGGTACACGGGATCGTCACCAACGGCGGGCAGGCAGTCAACGTCATCCCCGGGCATGCGACGTTGCAATATGCGATGCGGGCCGTTGAATCGGATTCCCTGCGCGAACTAGAGGGCAGGATGTTTTCGTGCTTTGCTGCCGGCGCGCTGGCCGCTGGCTGCGAATACGAAATCGACGTCCCGGCCCCGGGATACGCGGAACTCAAACCTGACCAATGGCTGGCTGACGTGTGCCGGGACGAGATGCGCCGACTGGGACGCGAGCCGGTGGCGCCCGAGGTCGAGGCGAATCTTCCCATGGGCAGCACTGACATGGGCAACGTGACGCAGGTGCTGCCCGGGATCCATCCGGTGATCGGTGTCGACGCCGGCGGCGCCACAGTCCACCAGCGCGCCTTCGCCGACGCAGCCGTCGGTCCCAGCGCCGACCGCGCGGTCGTCGACGGTGCGATCATGCTGGCGCGCACGATTGTCCACCTCGCCGAGACACCTGACCAACGTGATCGGGTATTGCTCGCGCAGCAGCGCAGGGCGGCAGTATGAGCCTTGCCGACGCCGCCCAATCGTGGCTGGCCGCCCACAACGAGGACCTGATTGCCTGGCGCCGGCATATCCACCGCAATCCGGAATTGGGCCGGCAGGAATTCGCCACCACACAGTTCGTCGCGGAGCGGTTGGCCGACGCGGGGCTCAACCCGAAGGTAATGCCCGGTGGAACCGGACTGACCTGTGACATCGGCCCTGAGGATCAGCCGAGGATCGCGCTTCGCGCTGATATGGACGCGCTGCCCATGACCGAGCTGACCGGCGCGCCGTACGCCTCGACGATGCCCAACATCGCGCACGCCTGCGGTCACGACGCGCATACCGCGATCCTGCTGGGTACGGCGCTGGCATTGGCGTCGGTGCCCGAGCTGCCGGTCCGGGTGCGGCTGATTTTCCAGGCTGCCGAAGAGCTGATGCCGGGCGGCGCGATCGATGCCATCGCGGCCGGTGCGATAACCGGCGTGTCCCGAATCTTCGCCCTGCACTGCGATCCCCGGCTCGAGGTCGGCAAAGTGGCGATCAGACAGGGCCCAATCACCTCCGCGGCGGACCACATACACATCACGCTGTATTCCCCGGGTGGGCACACGTCGCGTCCACACCTGACCGCCGACCTTGTCTATGGCCTCGGCACCTTGATTACCGGGGTGCCAGGAGTGCTTTCGCGCCGGATCGATCCGCGCAACGGCACCGTGTTGGTGTGGGGCGCGGTCAACGCCGGCGTGGCCGCCAATGCCATACCTCAAACCGGCGTGCTGTCGGGCACCGTTCGCACCGCCAGCCGGCACACCTGGGTCGCACTCGAGGAGATCATCCGGCAGGCCGTCGATGCGCTGTTGTCGCCGCTGGCGATCGAACATACCCTGCAATACCGGCGTGGCGTACCTCCGGTCGTCAACGAGGACGTCTCGACGCGCATCCTCACCCACGCGATCGAAGCCGCCGGCCCCGATGCGCTGGCCGACACCCGGCAGTCGGGCGGCGGCGAGGATTTCTCCTGGTATTTGGAGGAAATACCCGGCGCGATGGCGCGATTGGGCGTGTGGCCAGGTGAGGGACCGCAGTTGGATCTGCACCAGCCGACCTTCGATCTCGACGAGCGGGCCCTGGCGATCGGACTACGGGTGATGGTCAACATCATTGAGCAATCAGCCGTGTTCGAATTGCCTTAAGCGCTAGTCCCCGGCCCGATGTTGCGAGCCGGGCGGGTCCGCAGGTCGTGTACGTAATCGTTTGGTGCGCCAGCGATTTCGGCGGCGTCGGCCATCACGCCCAGATACTGCGCCGACGGCAGTCCGCCTTCCCAGCCGTCTAGCACATACAGCCATGCCAGCACGGGATCGATGGTGGTGTCGGAGGATAACCGCTCCACTCGGCACCGGATCTTCTTATGGACGCCGAACTCGGAACCCTCCCAACGGTCCAGGTTCATCTCGTCCGCAGGCGTCATGTCGTAGAGGACGACGAACACCCTGGAAGGCGGATCCTCGACGATCGTGGCCAGTGCCCCTTCCCAACCGATGTCCTCGCCGCCGAACGTCAGCCGCCAACCCGGCAGCCAGCCGGTTCCGGCCATCGGAGAGTGGGGTGCTCGCTTCAGCATCTGCTCCGGATGCATGTTCGACCCGTAGGCGGCGTAGAGCGGCACGGGGAAAGCTTAGACGGCACCCGCTCGAGCGGTCTTCACCCGACGGACTGAGTCGTCACCGTCTGATGGCTCGGCTCGCCCCTCGCCGCTCGCCGCTGCGCGGCTGGCGGTGCCCCGACTCACTCCGCGCTGCGGAGTGAGTCGTCACCGAGCTAGGTTATGGGCTGTGGTGACCCGCATCGTGATCATCGGAGGAGGCCCGGCCGGTTACGAGGCGGCGCTGGTGGCCGCCACCTCACACCCCGATACAACCCAAGTCACCGTGATCGACTCCGACGGCATCGGTGGGGCGGCCGTTCTCTACGACTGTGTGCCGTCGAAAACATTCATCGCCTCCACCTGGCTGCGCACCGAGCTGCGCCGAGCGCCGCGACTGGGCTTCGACATCGACATCGACGACGCCAAGATCTCGTTGCCGCAAATCCATGCCAGGGTGAAGACGCTGGCTGCAGAACAGTCGGCCGACATCACCGCCCAGCTGCTCAGCATGGGTGTGCACCTGGTCGCCGGCCGGGGCGAGCTGTGCGACTCCACACCCGGCCTGGCCCGCCACCGGATCAAGGCGACCGCCGCGGACGGCACTACCAGTGAGCACGAGGCCGACGTCGTGCTGATCGCCACCGGCGCCAGCCCGCGCGTTTTGCCATCGGCTCAGCCGGACGGCGAGCGCATCCTGACCTGGCGGCAGCTCTACGACTTGGAGGCGTTGCCCGACCACCTGATCGTGGTGGGCTCCGGGGTCACCGGCGCCGAGTTCGTCAACGCATACACCGAACTGGGTGTGCCGGTGACCGTGGTGGCCAGCCAGGACCACGTGCTGCCCTACGAAGACGCCGACGCCGCGCTGGTGCTGGAAGAGTCGTTCTCCGAACGCGGCGTCGTGCTGTTCAAGAATGCCCGCGCAGCATCAGTCACCCGAGTTACCCGCCCCAAAACCGGGGTTCTGGTGACGATGACCGACGGCCGCACCGTCGAGGGCAGCCACGCCCTGATGACCATCGGGTCGAT
>Ga0209248_10000281_pt1 | contig 16600 bp, 14 predicted proteins | sample BogFormECP04_OM1_FD_188241 | JGI IMG/M metagenome (GOLD analysis project Ga0209248, IMG submission 188241) | Bog forest soil microbial communities from Calvert Island, British Columbia, Canada - ECP04_OM1 (SPAdes) (version 2) | ecosystem: Environmental > Aquatic > Freshwater > Wetlands > Bog ... | reverse complement strand
AAGGTCGAAGGCGTTGAATTCGTAGCCCGGCGCAAACTGCATCGTCGTATAGATCGCCTCATGCCGGCGCTCCGGCCCGACCGCCTCCTGAATGAGGCGGACGAACCCTTCCGCCGACGAGCCGATATCGAGCTTGCCGATCAGCGGCAGTTTCGCCTTGGCGCTTCCAAGGACGGCCGATGACAGGCAGAGGCCGATATTGATGGTGTTGGCCAGGACCGACTTGCCGGAGCCCGGCGGGGCCACGAAAATGTCGATCACCAGCGGCCGCATCGAGCCTCCGCTCGGATCGTAGGGCCAGATCGCGCCGTTCGGCAGACGGAACAGCACCGATCCCCGCTCCCAGGGCGAGATCGTGTGCGACCACGGAAGGAGCGGCAACGCCTCGCCAATCGGGGCGAGCGAGGGATTGCCGGTCGAGGCGAGCGCGAGGCCCGGCACGGAACTCATCACGCCATCGAGCGGATCGCCGGCGACGCGGGCGGTCTTGCAATTGCCCCATCCCTCGATCCTTTGCGCCAGAGTGGAGGCCCGACGCCTGAGCTTCCGCGTCTCGCCGATGGGCGCCCAGGTCGCAAAGGAGGCGCGGAGCCTGACGGATATGTGGTTCTCCTGTTCGCGTAAGTTGCGCAGCGACGCAAAGGCGCGCTGCAGATCGCGGTTCGCCGGAAAGATCGACAGGAACGACGATCCGATCTCCTTGAACGCCATGCCTGTCTTGCCGCCGCCCTCGAGGATGAACGAGCAGCGCCACGGCAGCCGATCCTGGCCGAGCCAGCTTGCGAGTTCGACGAAGGGACGCGGATCTTCCGGCCCGATCATCATGTCGACGCTGGCGTATTCATTCTCGCCGATCTCGACCCGCTGGCCGCCGTGCGTCACGGCGTCGATCCGGAAGATCTGGCTGCGCAGCGACGGCCACAGGAGACCTTCCTTGCTCGGCTTCTTGACGTGATCCTCGGGAAGGCGCGGCATGACTTTGTCGCCGATAAGGGTCGGCTTCCATTGCGATCCCGCGGTCTCCCGGTAGAGCGCCTCCCGCGCGAGGACGAGTGCGTCGCGCGCCGAGAGTTCAGTCGCCGCGACTTCGGCCCCGCGAAGCGCCGCCATGACCCGGTTGACGAACCCGGTATGATGCGCCGCCATCAGCTCGGAGCGGAGGAAGAAGCGCTGGGCGTCGCCGATCCGCGGGACCTCTTTCGCGGCCGCCGCCTTCTCCTCCTTCATCTGCTTCAGTTCCTCCTTGGTCAGGACCGCGCGGCGCGTCCAGAGGATGAAGCAGGAGGTCTCCCAGCGCATCGTCTCGCTCCAGAGACGCAGGCGTTCGTCAAGAATATCGGAGAGATCGAGACCGACCTCGCGCCCGACTCGGCGGCAGGAGTCCATGTTGATCCGCTCGATCTCGCGCGCCGCCATGTCGGGGTCGGAGAGATACCAGCCGACGATCGCATGGCCTTTGCTTTCGAGGGCGCCCGAAAGATCGAGGCGAAGCGCATTGGCGAGCCGTGTGATGTCGTCGCGCGTCGCCATGCGCTTCATGCCGCCGATTCGGATGAAGGTGCAGTAATCCCCCTGTTTCGTGACCAGCGCGTCGCCATGGGTGGTCTCGACGTCGCAATAGCCGGCAAGGGGCTGCTTCAGCCCCAGCGACAGGCTGGCCAACAAGCTCGAAACGGCGCTCAGCATTCGACCCCTCCGCAAATATTGGATAGTCGCGCGCGGTCAGGCCGCGACGCGATCGGCGATCAGCTGCGGATAAACGTCCTCGCCGTCGACAAAGAACCGCCCACGCGGCCAAAGCCTGAGGCCGCCTAGCAACCGGGCGCGATCCTCGTAAGCCCTGGGCTTCATGCGCATGAGCGCGGCGCCGAGCACGCGGGGCGAAGACGCGCCAAGCCGCGTTTCCGCCTCAAAGCTCCGCGCCTCGAGCGCGCGAATCGCTTCGAGCGCTCCATTCGGAACGTGTTCAGGGGCCAAACCGAACGGACTCGCCGCCCGGTGTAGCGCGCCGTCGCGCGCAAGCCGCCTGTGCGCGCCATGAGCCAGCGCATTGAGAGCCGGTTGCGTCATCTCCGGAAGCCAGATCAGCACGGCTTCCTCAGCGATCGTATCGCGTTCGAGATGACGCACGAGGTGGCAGGGCGCGCATGAGATGTCTGCGCTCCCGTCCGGGCAGGGGAAAGGCTCCTGCCCTTCTGCGAAGCGCACTCCGCAGAATGGACAGGAGCCCTGGGCCACGCCGCTACGCGTTCGACCGCTCTCGCGAACGGAAAGGACGAGCGGCGCAAGGCGCATGATGGCGAACCTCTTCCGACGCTTTACGGGAACGTTACGGCCCCGGCGGTGCTCGAGATCGATGCCGCCGTTCCGGTCGCGGTCTCGGCCGCCTTGTTGATCCAGGCGCCGCCGGTTACGAGGAGACCGGTCAGCACGAGACCCGCCACGCCTGCCGCAACCTTGCCCGCCTCCCGGTTTTCCGGCTGGCGCGACTGCCACAGGAACCACGCGCCCGCGACGAAGCAGATCAGCGCGCCGACATACATCGCGGTCGAGGCCGCGAAGCCGCCGGCGGTCGAGAACTCCTGCGCCATGGTCTGGACCTGCGCGCCGATCGTGCCGCCGGCGGCCTGTGCGAAGGCGGCATTGCTGGCGACCATGGAGCCGCCGAGCCCCGAGGCTCCGACAAGGACCTTCCAGAAACCGAGAGAACGCGCCTTGGGGTTGATGAACGAACGATGTGTCACGAGTTTGCTCCAGGGTTTGAACCAGAGGGTCGAATGCGTTCCGCCTTGCCCTCGGGAGCCAAGGTTCGCCGCCTGCGGCGCGAACAAGTGCGAGAAAAAACGACGGCTTCAAAGAAAATCTTCAGGCGATAAACATCGCGACCAGCGCATTGGTGATCGCGAGAATGTTGATGAGCATGATCCCGAACACGAACTGCACCACGCAACCCATCTGACTTCGGTTGGCGTGGCCATTGATCACCGCGCGCCAGGTGAGAAGCGCGAAGAAGGCGCACATCGCCCCGAAACTCTGAAAGAACCCCTGAAACAGCGTCACGACGTTCACGAGCGTCGCGCTCGGCGTCGATCCCATCAGGGACGACGTGTCTGTCACGCTCGGCGGCGAATAGCTCGACAGCGACGTGATCGAGGCCGAGAGACTCGATCCCCCGGAGGCGAGCGCCATGGAGAGGATCTTGTCGAAGCTCGCGAACGCGCCCGCCAGTATGAGCGACACGAACGGTATCCATGGACGGCCGCGGAACGGATTGTGTGGCTGGCTCTGCATCCAGAAGCCCCAGGCTGCGAACAGGAAGCACCCCAGGGCCACCAGATAGGCGAAGGTTGGCAGGAGAACGGCAAAGACCTCGCCGATCTGGCTGGCGAAATCGACAAGCCCTTGCATTCTCGCTGCCCTTTACTCAATCGAGCCGCGATCGGCCTTCACCACCCAGGCTTGGCCGTGCTGTTCGATGCTCATGACCTTGCCGTAGCCGGGAAGCGCCGTTCCGATCGCCACTTCGACGGGCCTGTCGTCAGGACTGCCGTCGACCGCCGTCAGCATGGCGAGTCCCGGAGAGGCCGCCTGGATGCGGTATTTGTGCTTCACGTCCGCCGCGGCGACCTTCGTACGCGTCTGCTCTTGAGCCTCGGAACCGTCCGCGGACCCTTTCGCCTGCGCCTGCGCCGCCAAACCCGCCGACCCCGCGTTCTCCGCGCTCGCGACGGCGCGATTGGCTTCGCCGAGCGCAACGCGGCGCGTGAGATCGGCGAACTTTTCGTCCGCGCCCGTCCACAGGGTCTGAACTTTGTCCTGCAGGTCCTTCACCTGCCCCGTCAGGCGCGTCACGAGCGCGCCGAGTTCGGCGATCTTTTCGAGCGTATGGGTTTCCGCTTTCTCCGCGTCGAGCCGCGCATGGGCTTCATTCGAACGGTCCTTCACCGCCGTCTCCAGATTGACCAGCCGCGCTTCGATCTTGGCGGCCTCGCCGAGGCCGGGTTCCGGCGGCAGAGCCGCCGTCGACGGGGCGGGGTCGCGGGCGAAAGCGCCTGGCGTCGGCGCTAAGGACGGCGGCATGACGAGATGGGATCCGGGCGTTTGTGCGGCGTCAACCGATTTCGCCTCGCCGATCGGCGCCGGCGGCGTCGCTTCGGGGGCGGAGGGAGGAACAGCGCTTCTCTCGGAGGCCGGATGCGCTGGCACGGGCTTAGCCGTCTCAAGCGCCTCCGCCACGACCGGCGACTGAGCCGCCGGAACCGCAGCCGGCGCGGCTGCTTTCGGCGTCGATCCGTCCGCGGCCTGGTCGGCGGCCTTGAAAGACAGCATTTCGCTGAGTTCGTCGCGCCGCGTCTCGTTCACAAGCGGCCGGTCACGGGAGACGTTCAGCGCCTCCCTCGGCGGCGCCGTCGCCAACGCGGCGGACGGAGCCATCACTTTCGTCTGTGCGTCCGACAGCATGCCGGGCTCGACAACGGGCTGCGGCGCGCTATGCGGCCAATTCAGGACGACGATCGCCGGAATGGCGACGCCGGCTGCGAGCGCGGCCGCGAGCGCGCCCTTGCGCTTCAGGAACGGACGCTGTGCTTTGGCGGCCGCCGCGACTGCGGCGCCGTCCCGATCCCGGCCGCCGTCGACGACAGGACGATCATCCTCCGCGAGAGCCGGGTTTGCCGGCTCGCCGTCAGGGCCCTGCTGCGCCTCCTCCTTCTTCCGCTCGCCCCCTTCGCCCTCGCTTTCGTCGCTTTCGCGTGCAAGTTGCCGCGGCGCTTTCACCTTCGGCGGCCAGACAAATGCAATCAGCTTCGCGATGCCCTTTTTCGTTTCCGCATTGGCGTCGCGCACCCCGACCGCGCGGTCCTCGCGCTCGGCGATGAGCGGAGGCGGCGCCTCGCCAAGACCATCGTTCCGGTTCGAACCGCCTTCCTCCGGAAGCCCGATCGGGGCCTCGTCGCGGCCCTCGGCGTTCTCGTGAGCGTCATGAATGTTGGCGTCTTCGGCCACGGTCTCGGACGAGACCAAACGGACACGCGCGTTCATCGGACCAATCTCCCAAGCGAGTTCATGAGTCCCGAGGATGGCGGCGCGCGGCGCGAAGACGAAAAAGAAAAATCGGCGGCCCCAACCACGAGGCCGCCGATCAGCATGTCGGTCCCCGATAACGCGGTCTACTTGACCGAGACGTTCGACAGAAACATCACGGCGACAGAAACATTGGCCGCCAGATGAACCGTTGGACCCTTCGGGATCGAGGCGGTCATGGCGTTGCCAACCGCCTGCGCCGCCGCGCCGCCGGCAACAAGGGCTTCCTGCTTGACGGTTAGAGGCCCAAAGGTTTGCGTCGTGCCTCCGAACGGGCTGACGGTGGTGGTCGAGTTCCCCATCGCAACCGCCGTCCCCAGTCCCTGAACGAACGCCGCCGCGGCCGGCAGGACAAAACGCTCGAGATAATGCTCATCGACGCTGGTCGCGACCGCTTCCTCCATCGAATCCGGCGCAACCACGATCCCGTTGGCCTCGAGCGCCTTGCCGCGATGCTCGACGGTCTCGACCCTGACGATCAGCCGATCGTTGCCGGACTTCGAGAACGTGCCGATCATCCGGTCACCCGCGATCGGTCCGGTGTCGGCCTCGAGGACGATCGGCCCGTTGGTGTCGGAATCGACCGCCAGAATCGTGTGGGCGTAGACGCCGCGCCCCGCCGGGATCAGCACCTTCTCAGGCGCCGTCCCGCTTCCGACCCCCTTGCCGAGCGCCGGAGGATCCCCCGCGCCTTCCTTCAAGACCGCCGGCTCCAGCACGACCGTCGTCTGCGGCGGCTTGGAACTCCAGGCGTTCAGCATGTCGCCGATCGCCTTCTGGCGTTGCTGATGGGCCCCTTGCGCCTCTGCGGCGGCGGCCTCGGCGGCGCCGTCGTCAGAGGCAACCCGCTCGACGCGGGCGCCGTTGAGTTCGCGTTCGGGAGCCAAGGGCTCAGGCGGCGTGTAGGCCGGCGGCGGCGCGGGCACGATTGCCGGCGCGGGAGGCGTCTCGACCTTTGCGATCGTCGGCTCGAACGCCTGAGACTGCCCCATGCCGACCTCGGTCGGCAGACGGCCGTTGAACGGATTGGAGCTCGGCATGGGCGGCGTATAGGACTCGTGCTTTTCTCCCGCCTTGTGGGCCTTTTCCTGCGAATCCGTCTTGAGGAGCGCATCCTGCGCCGGCGTGCCCTCAAGGCCGCCCGGCAGCAAATTGCCGGGCTTCATCTTGGCGACCTGGGACTGCGGCAGGAACCGATTGCCGTGCATCGAAGCGAAGATCGCCACGCCGAGGGCAAGAGCGATCACCGAGACGATGCCGACGAGCCGCAATGGACCGCCTCGACCGGCGCCGCCGAGAAGGCCGCTCCGGAACCACTCAAAGCGCGAATGGCTTGCAGGAATGAGGCTCATTGCGATCAGGGCTCCGAGAGGGACGCGGAAATCGTTCGACCGTCCTGCGAGAGCAGCACGATCGGGGTGACAGGCAGGGAATAGACGGTGACGCCGCCCTCGCCGGTCTCAGAGGCCAGCCATTCCGGCGAGATCAAAGCAAAGCGGGTGCGCAACACCACACGGTTCCCCACCTTCCAGGCGCGCAGATCGTCCGGCGAGACGCCGCTGACCGCCAAGGGCTCGGCCTCGGCGGGCGGCGCGCCGTCGAGCATTGCCGTCAGGAAGGGCGAAGCGGTGTCGGGCGCGACCGGGCCGGTCGCCGGACCCTTGGCGTTCGGACCTCGCTCCGCCACCTGGACCGTGAGATCGGCGTCGTAGGTTCCGCCGCCAGCGACCAGCATGAACGAGATCGGCTTCGGCGCGCCCTTGAGCGTGACCAGGAGCCCGCCGCGCGGCTGCAAAGACGCCGCGGCCACCTGCAGGACGTTCGAGCCCGCGGTGGGCGCGCAGACATAAAAACCGGCGCTGGCGACCGCAGGACCGCCGCCGCCCGCCGGACCTTGGTTGCAATTGCCGTTATTGGCCTGTGCGGCTGGATTGGAGTTGGTGTCCCACTCGATCGGCCAGGGCTCGCCCGTGCGGTCGAAAAAGCTCAGCGCCGTTGGGTAGCCTTTGACGACCCGCACGATCGGCGTCGACTGTCCCGGAGCAAACGAGACATTGACGCGCCGGCTGATCGGCGAGGCGATCTCCGTGTTGACCTCTTCCTCGGCGCGCTTGTTGTCCCCGACCCGTCTCCCGAGATCGCGGATCATGCCGGGCGTCAGCGGGATCGCCTGCTCGACGTCGGCTTTGGCGGACGGCGCCGGCGCATTGCCCGGTTGCGGCGGAGATTGTTGGGCGAATGCGGGGCACGACAGCGCCACCACAGCACAGGCCAGACGAAGCGTTTTGCGTGACATCCCCACTGCCTCCTCACCGGGCTTCGGCGACGAGCTGGTCGATCGCGATGCCGTCGCGATGATCCTCGTCGTTGGTCCTGACGACCAGCGCCGCCAGCATCATTTTCTGGGTGTTGGCCTGCTGGCTGTTCTGGCAGGTCTGAAGGATGGGGAACTGGATGCGATAGGCGAGCGCGCCCGACTGGATCTTGGTCTCGACGATGACGGCGGCGCGCTGCGCCTGGGCGAAGCAGAGCATCATGCCCTGTTTCATCGCTTCGTAATTGCCCGACTTGATGTAGCTTTCCGCGAACGTGCGCCAGCCGTTCGGCGTGAAGTGACGCCCCGCCGTGTTCAGCTCTTCCGGATAGTCGTGATAATTGACATTGTATGGCGCCGAGGCCCACTTCACCGTCCAGTCGAGCAATTGCGCATCGTTGACGATCGGACTGTCGAGCGCCGCGACCGGTCGGGGGTCATGCTCGCCGTCGACAATGAAATATTTCGGAGTCGCCGGGTTGGCCCAGATATAGGCGTCGTGGATCACGAACGCCGCAAGCGCCACAGAGAGCCCCATGACGAGGCCGAGGCTCTTATTGACGAGCGACGACTGAAAGTCCGGATCGGACAGTTTTCGGGTGACGGCGGCGCGCTGGTTTTCCATGGAGAACAGCCTGCGGGGTCACGGCGCGAACGAGAACGGCGGTCCAGCCAAAGAAATTGGAAAGTTGCGCGTAACGCCATTTGCCGCCGGATGGACGTGCGCCGGTACGGCAAGAGTCGACGTCAAGCGGACATTGCGGATCGAGGCCGTGGGGCGTCGTGGTCGGGGGAGGCTGTCGTTCGTGATTGCCGATCCCGGGGGATGATGATCTAACGAAGGGCCGTTGATTTCGGCGCGAAATAACCATAGCGGACGTCATTTCGGGCAACGCAAAATGACGCAGCACAATAAGCCCAACATCGTCTTCATTCTCGTGGACAATGTCGGCTGGGGAAGTTTTGGGGCGTACGGCGGCACGATACCCACGCCGCGCATCGACAAGTTGGCCAGCGAGGGCGTCCGCTTCAACAACTACAACGTCGAGGCGCAGTGCACGCCGACGCGGTCGGCCATCCTTACCGGGCGGCATCCGGTTCGCTCGGGGACCTTCAAGGTCCCGTTTCCCGGACAGGGGCAATCCGGGATATCGCCGTGGGAATATACCCTCGCCGAGCTCCTTTCCGACGCGGGTTATGCGACCGCATTATACGGCAAGTGGCATTTGGGCGACCACCAGGGCCGCTTGCCGAACGATCAAGGTTTCGACGAGTGGTGGGGAGTCATGAACAGTTGGGATGAAGCGGGCTATACCGCCTGGCCGCTGTTCAAGGAGAGCGGCATGCCGGTCCCCATGATCTGGGAGGGGAAGAAGGGGGAGCCCTCCAAGCCGGTTATGCCTCTTGATCTGAATGTGCGGCCGATCCTCGACGGAAATTACATCATCCCGAAGACGGTCGAATACATCAAGCGGAACGCGGCGGCGAAGAAGCCCTTCTTTGTCTACGTGGGCTACTCGGAGATGCACCCGCCGGTGATCGGCAATCCGGATTTCGTCGGCAAGTCCGATAAGCGCGGCGGATTGTTCGCCGACATCATCGGCGAGATGGACTACCGGGTCGGTCAGATCCTGGACGCCGTCAGGGAAGCGGGCGTCGACGACAACACCGTCGTTATTCTCAGCAGCGACAACGCGGGCGGCGGGGCAGTCCCTCAAATTGGGCCTGGGTCGAACGGCCCCTGGCGCGGCGATTTTCTGAACACGCCATTCGAGGGAAGCATGAGGGTCCCTGCCATAGTCCGGTGGCCAGGTACGGTCCCTGCCGGCGTCGTCACGAACGAGATGCTCGCCGCTGTGGACTGGTTGCCCACCCTGGCCGGGATGACGGGCGCGGCTAAATTCGTTCCCAAGGACCGGCCGATCGACGGCGTCGACGCTTCGGCCTTCATGCTCGGCAAAAGCGCGACGAGTGGGCGCGACAGCTACATGTTCTTCGGCCCGGACGGCGAGCTGATGTCGATCAAGTGGAAGATTTACAAGATGATCTTCCGGTACACGGAAAACACGGCGCACCCCGCTATTCAAAGCGGGTTCACCACGCCTCAGTTTCCCATGTTCTATGACCTGAGCAGCGATCCGCACGAGGACAGCAATTTGTTCTACACGGACCTGACATGCGGCTGGATGCTTGCGCCGGCTTTCAAGCTCATCGGCGAATATGAACTTAGCCTCAAGAAATATCCCAACATCAAGATCGGTGAGGACTTCCAGGGTTACGCTACGTAAATTGGAGGGTCAGTATGGAGAGCGCAACGCAGCGGAACTTCCGCGGTTAGTTTGCGTGCAGGTCGTACGTGTTCGGGTCGCACGCTCGGAGCGTGACTCCAAATGGGACTTGGTTTGCACGCCGCCGCCCGCGTACTGTGCGCGAGCGCGCCTCTGATTTTCGGCGCATTCGCATTGCTGTCGCGGCAAGCGACCGCCGACGAAGGCGGGGTGAGCTTCTGGCTGCCAGGGACCTACGGCAGTCTCGCCGCAGCGCCCGGCGCGCCTGGATGGTCGTTCTCAGCCTTCAATTATTACGATTCGGTCAGCGCGTCGAAGGGCGCGGATTTTGTTCGTGGCGGCGGCATCGTGGCAGGCGTCAATAGCCGCATCGATTTTCTGTTCGTTAATCCCGCTTACGTGTGCGCGACGCCCGTCCTCGGCGGCCAGGCGTCGCTCGGCATGGGCGCGCTCATCGGGCCCAACACGACATCCGCTTTTGGAACCCTGGCCGGTCCCGGCGGCGCGTCGCAATCGGCGAGCCGAAGCGAGTCCGTATTCGGGATTGGGGACCTCTATCCGACCGGCTCGCTGCGCTGGAATTGGGGCGTCAACAACGTCATGACCTACGTCACCGGCGACATTCCGGTCGGCCTCTACAATTCCCAGCAGTTAGCCTATCTCGGCATCGGCCACGGCGCGGTCGATGCGGGCGGCGGCTACACCTATCTCGATCCGCGGACGGGTCACGAATTTTCGGCCGTGATAGGCGCGACCTACAACCTCATCAATCCGGCGACGCAGTACAAGAACGGCATCGACGGCCATCTGGATTGGGGGGCGTCGCAATTCCTCTCGGCGAGCCTCCAGGTGGGCGCCGTCGGCTATGTCTATGACCAGCTCACGGGAGACAGCGGATCGGGCGCCAAGCTCGGGCCGTTCGAGTCGCGCGTGATCGGGGTGGGGCCGCAAATCGGGTATCTGTTCCCCGTCGCCGGCATGCAGGGCTACGTGAACCTTAAGGCCTACGGCGAATTCGACAACCGCAATCGACCGTCCGGTTGGAACGCGTGGCTCACCTTTTCTATATCGCCGGCCGCGCCGACAAAGGCGAACTCAAACTGACGAGCGCTGCTTGTTCATCGCCCAACATGCGCCCCTGCAAAACGAGCCACGTTTTGGCCGGTTCGCAACGCCGTGAACCCTAGCGACCGAAATGCACGGCGTCTGCGGGCGCTCCGCTTACTGCCGCGCCATGGCGATGCGGATAGCATCCTCAGGCGAGACGAGGTGATCCGAGTTCTCGGCGGCATCGGCAATGGCGAGCTGAACGCCCTTGACTCGGCCGTTGAAAGCGTTGCCGCGCGAGCCGTAGTCTGGGGAAACGGGGGCGCCGCTATCCTCTCCGACGTCGCAGCCGTCGTCGGCAGAGAAAACCATCGCCTGCGTCATTGGAACGGCGCCCTCGCCGACCTTCTTGCCGTCGACAAAGAGCGTCACCTGGCCGCCCTTACCGAGTCCGCCGCCCGCGTAGGCGAATTCCATGCGAACCTGGTGCTCGCCGACGGGCAGCGGGCTCGCTGACTCAACATAGTAGTGGTTCACTCCGGCGACGTTGTAGCAGTACTTGAGTTTGCCACCTTTCGCATACAGGCTCCAGCCGCCGATGTTTGCCCCCTGAGCAACGATCACGCCTTCGGCGCCCGACTTCGGCACTTCGATCTCGGCGGTGACGGCGTGGGACTTGTTCTTGATGTTGAGAACGCAGTTCTCGGACAAGCGTCCCATGCCGCCGAACAGAAGCTGGGTGTTTCCCTTGATGAGCACCGGCCGGCCGGCGGTGTCAGGATTCATCTTCTCGACAACCCGGTCGTCGATCGGCAGCACGTTGTACCGAGTCGCCTCGATGAGCCACAGACGCTGGAGCTCGTGGAGCTTTTCCGGCATCTGCTTCGAGAGATCGTTCGCCTGGCTCCAATCCTTGTTCGTATCGTAAAGTTCCCAGACGTCGTCGTCGAGGGGAACGGTCTTTCGGCCTACGAGCACCCATGGCGTCCCATGCTTTGTCACCGCGGTCCAACCCTTGTGATAGATGCCGCGGTTGCCGAACATCTCGAAGTACTGCGTCTCATGGCGCTCCGCCGCCTTGGCGTCGTTGAATGAGTACAACATGCTCACGCCCTCGATGGGGCGCTGTTGGACGCCATTGACCGAGACCGGCTCGGGCAGCCCTGCTGCCTCCAGTATCGTGGGCGCCACGTCGATGAGGTGGTGGAACTGCGCCCGGATTTCGCCCTTCGCCTTGATGCCTTTCGGCCAATGGACGATTGTGCCGTTGCGAGTTCCGCCCCAGTGCGAAGCGACCTGCTTGGTCCACTGATACGGTGCGTTCATCGCGTGCGCCCAACCGACCGCGTAGTGGTTGTATGACTCGGGGCCCCCGAGCTTATCCAAGCGCTCCATTAGGAATTCCGGGGTCTCGAGCGCGGCGAGGCCATTGAAGTTGGCCATTTCATTGTAGGCGCCGTTGAGGGTGCCTTCGGCTGAGGCGCCGTTATCGCCGATGATATAGTAAACGAGCGTGTCGTCGGAGATGTCGAGTTTCTTCAGGCCGTCAAGCAGGCGTCCGATATGGTGGTCGGTGTACTCCATGAAGCCTGCGTACACTTCCATTTGCCGACGCAGGACCGGCTTGAGAGCCTCCGGCATGTCGGCCCAACTGGGAATCTCCGCGTGGCGCGCGGTGAGCTGTGCATCCTGGGGGATGACGCCCAGCGCCTTTTGCCGGGCAATGGTTTCCTCGCGCAGCTTGTCCCATCCTTGGTCGAATTTTCCCTGGTATTTGTCGGCCCACTCTTTGGGGACATGGTGGGGGGCGTGCGTCGCGCCCGGCGCGAAGTAGACAAAGAAGGGCTTGTCCGGGGCCAGCGCCTTCTGCTGCGAAATCCAAGCCATGGCCTTGTCGGTCATGTCCTCCATGAAGTGATAGCCCTCTTCGGGCGTCTTCTTGGGTTCGACCGGCGTCGTGCCCTCATAGAGCGTCGGGTACCATTGGTTCGCCTCGCCGCCGATGAAACCATAGAAATACTCGAAGCCGCCGCCGCCCGTTGGCCAGGCGTCGAACGGCCCTACCGGGCTCGTCTCCCACACCGGCACTTCGTGGCATTTGCCGAACTGCGCCGTGGAGTAGCCGTTGAGCTTCAGGGTCCGCGCAAGCGGCGAAATCGTATTGGGCAGAACGGAATTGTATCCCGGCGCCCCTGTGGCGATTTCAGTGATGCCGCCCATGCCGGCGGAATGATGATTTCGCCCGGTCAACAGGGCCTGGCGGCTTGGCGAACAAAGGGCGGTGGTGTGAAAGCGATTGTATTTCAGGCCGACCGCCGCAAGTTTTTCGGCGTTGGGAGTCTGGCACGGGCCGCCGAACGCACTCGACGAGCCGAATCCGGCGTCGTCGATCAGCACGATCAGGACGTTGGGCGCGCCCTTCGGCGGACGCAGCTGCTCGATCGGCGGGAATTTGCTGTCCGGATCCTTCGCATCGTAAGTGATCAGGCCGGTTCGCTCAGGAGTGGCCATGGGCAGATGCGACCGATGTTTCTTGTCTTCGTCGCTCATCATTTTGGCTCCCTTCGCGTGGCCAGGATTGGATAGTTGTCGAACGGCGATACAAGCGCAAGCGATCCTGGGTCCCTGGCTAGGCCGTCGGGAATGTCCGCTGTTTGCGCACGACGGCCATTCCATGCAAGCAGCGCTTGTTAACCATTCGCCGCCTTCACGGCGGAGAACCGGCTCCGCGACGTCGTCCGGTGCGTTCTCTTCAGGCCATCGCCATCACGTCGCCGCAGCTCCGTTCGGCCTTGCGCGACTGGAACTTCTTGGTCTCGAATTCCCGGCAGGTCCAACGGTTGCCGCCTCTCGCCTTGCACCACCAGAACGAGCGATTGAGTTCCGAGCATCGGCGCAACGTCGCCCCGAGACGTTGCATCGCCTCAGCGGCGCGACGCTCGACGGCTTCTTCGTCGCATTCACTGATCATGTCGCGACGTTCGCGAACGATCTGCAGGCGCGAAATTCGATTGTTGACCGCCGAATCCGTCAGGCGCACGCCGAACTCGACCAGCATGCGCCTCGCGATCGCCGGGGCTCTTAAGCCCGCGAAGCCGAGAATCGAAAACCGCTCGTCCTTTTCCTTGTCCCGGCCAAGCGCCCATTTGACCTCGACCGGAAACTGCACGGGCGGACCGACCTTGTGGACGACCGTCAAAATGCCGGGTCTCGGACTCATCAGCCGGGCGACGATCGCGCTGACGTCGAAGGTCGGCTTCCACGGCAAAGCTGTCGCACGGCATTGGGCGATCGGGCGTTCCTGAAGCCGCTTCCGGTCTCGCACGCCGAGGCCGAGCCAGCGGCGTTTGCTGTGGATGCTCGAGGGTGAACGACCGAGGGTCGCGGCGATCGACGCCGCCGAGACATTATCGAGCCAGACTGCAATTAGGAGACGCACATGCTCGACCAGCCATGGGTTCGCCGAGGTCGGCCGGCGAAGCGGTTTTTCCTTAAGGTCGGCAAGCCCCAGCGACGACGCCCGCTCCCGGACTTCCGCTTCATCAAGCCCCAGATAGAACGAGAGCGCCGCAACCCCGTGGCCGGCGCCCGCCATTCCCGACAGCAAGAGGTCAAGCGTCGACTCCCGCCCTGCCGGATCGCATAAGGGATGCATGAAGCGCTGAGACCATTGCTGCGAAATCTGAACCTGCGGACGCGACTGGGAGAGAACGGCGCCGATGGCGACGATCGAAGTCAGAGAAGGCTTGGCGAACTCATTGACGGCGAGCATTGGCGGCCCCATTGCGAATCACGATGAAATCAACTTATCGTCATTAAAACATGTTGTGCAATAGATATGATGTATCATATATATGGTATAATATTCTGTGTTATCCGAGGGTTAACCGCCGCGATCGGTCCGTCCGCAGAGCAATTTGCCGTGGAGATAACAAAGATTGTTCTGGAACTGTGTTTTTTAGGCCACAGACGGTCAGGGGCCGGACGCCGCTGTCAAGCTGTCGTGACCTGGACGAATTTGGTGGTTAGTCGTCTTTCAAACCGGTTCGGACATCGCGCTTAAATCGCGGTCGACGCCGAGCCGCTTCCCGACGCGCCTCATGAGTCCTCGGCCGCGCCGTCAGCACTCTTGATTTTAAAACGTTGAATCCGCGGAAAGCCGGACCCGCCTAAACGATCGCAGATATCCGCTCTATTCTTAGTTCGGGCCTTCTTCGCGGCTGGCCGATTTCGGCTGTCTGCGCGTTTTCCCGACGGGCTCGGGGCCGCGCTCAACCGCGGTCGAGTTCGGGGCTTCCCGGTGCTCTCTCATGAAGTCTTTCAACTCATCGCCAAAGCGCGCGAACTCGTCCCTGCGCCGCTCGAGGTGCTTTTCGACCTTCTCCAAAGTTCCGGAAAGACGGACGATCGCGCTGTCCACGCCGCTCTTCCCGCTGCCTGCGCCTTCGAATAGATCCGCAACAGAAACCCCGAGGGCTTTCGCGATCTTAACCAGGACAAGCAAGCTGACATTTCCAACGCCGGCCTCGATCAGTCCAAAATGCGGCCCCGATACATCGGCGATGCTGGCAAGCTGGCGCTGACTGAGGTCCCGGTCCAGACGCAACCTCTTGATCTTTCGCGCTAGCGCGCCCTGAACCTCGAGAAACACCTCGCTGTTCTCGAAATCATCTCCCCGACGACGCGCCATGAGCAGTCAATCCCCGGTAGCTTTTGTTATCCCGGTCGCTTTGAGCGACAGCGGCGCCGATTCGGCCGATGGATCGGCGCTCTCGGCTTTTACCATTCATCATAAACACTACAATTTATTGAAAGGAGTAGACACCCTCTATCCCGCCCTAAATTTGCGAATCTCGTTCGCGCCGCAGCGCCCTACCTCGCCAAAAGCTCGATGGAGGTTTCATGCGCTTGACCTGCTTGATCCTGGCGACTGCCGGCCTCGTGACGTCGGCCAACGCCGAATTCGTGATGGTTTCGCAGCCCGCGGCCGAAATCGACGCCCGTGACCCCGCGCCTGCGCCTGCGGCGAATCTGAGACCGAAGTCTCTGAGCCCAACCCTTCGGCGCCCCGCGCACCAATCGGTCTTGGCCGGCTTCGGCGACCAGGTTCCCTTGAGCTTCGCCGTTCGCCAGATCGTTCCGGCCCGCTTTCAGGTTGCCTTTGGCGAAACGGTCGATAGCGACACTCCTGTCGACTGGAAAGGCGGCAAGCCCTGGCGCCCCACCCTTTCCGACGCTGTCCGCCCGCTCGGTCTCACCGTTTCCGTGGTCGGCGCCACGGTCAAGATCCAGCCGGCCAGATCTGCGCGATGACAGGGCCAACTTTCTGTTCAAGGGCTCATCTCGTTCGCGCCGCGACCGGCCATGCTCCCGTCATGACCTAGACGCGGAGATGAGCCCATGACCGACCCCGTACCCCAGGAAAACTGGATCGACGCGCCCTACACGTTTCCCCCGCCGACTGACCCTCCGGACGACGTCGACAAGGCCCTCGACGCGCTCGCCGACGCAATCGGGCGTGCGAACGGCGGAGAGTGGCGGAGCGTGGCGAGCCATCTCGCGCGGACGCCGGCCGTTTCGAAAACCGCAAAAGTCCTTTCTCAACTGACGGCCTCGCGGCTGATTGCCTTCCTCGAACGCCATGGCGGTCGCAACTCCGCCGTCCCAGCCGCCCTCATGCCCGGAATCGTCGCTTCCGGCGCCGCCGACCGTATGGCGCAGGCGCAATTGTTTCGGCGCGTGACGATGCCTCCCCGCCTCTATGCGCTTAAACGCGCTTGCGACGCCGTAGCGCTTGAGCGCGCGGGAGGGCGCCCGTGAAGGCCGCCCGAGTCCTCCTCGCCGTCGCGCTCGCGGCCGCTTCCCCGGC
>Ga0209248_10000280_pt1 | contig 16617 bp, 17 predicted proteins | sample BogFormECP04_OM1_FD_188241 | JGI IMG/M metagenome (GOLD analysis project Ga0209248, IMG submission 188241) | Bog forest soil microbial communities from Calvert Island, British Columbia, Canada - ECP04_OM1 (SPAdes) (version 2) | ecosystem: Environmental > Aquatic > Freshwater > Wetlands > Bog ... | reverse complement strand
CGCGAGATCGCTGCGCCCACGGCGGCGACGATATCCGCGCCGCTATTCTCGCGACTTTCGAAGACGACATTGCCGCTCTGGATCAGCGTCTCGACCCCGAGCGCGCCCGCTTTTACGAACAGCCCCCGCAGCGCGGTCATAGGCAGCCCGTGCGCGCCGCCGACGTTGACGCCCCGCAACAGGGCGACATAGGCGGTCATCCCGCGCGCTCGTTCTTCTTCGCCTCCACCCATAGCGCTTCCATCTCGTCGAGACTCGCGCCGGCGGGCGCGCGGCCTTCGGCGGCGAGGCGCGCTTCGATATGGCCGAAGCGGCGTTCGAATTTGGCGCTGGTCCCGCGTAGCGCGGCTTCGGGGTCGGCGCTGAGATGGCGCGCGAGATTGACGACGGCGAACAAGAGATCGCCGATTTCGCCTGCGGCGGCGCTGGCGTCGCCCGCCGCGATTTCCGTCTCGATCTCGTCGAGTTCCTCGCGCACTTTGGCGAGGACGGAGCGCGCCTCCGCCCAGTCGAACCCGACCTTGCCGGCCTTTTCCTGCAACTTCAGGGCGCGGGTCAGCGCAGGCAGGGCGAGCGGCACGCCGGAAAGGACGCCTCGGGGGCCTTCAGCGCCGTCGAGCGCGCGCTCCCGCGCCTTGATCTGACCCCAGAGCGCCTTGACCTCGTCGGGCGAAAGATCGCGCGCGTCCGCGAAAACATGGGGATGCCGACGGATCAGCTTGGCGGTGATCGCTTCGACCACGTCGCCGAATTCGAAGCGGCCCTCCTCTTCCGCCATACGTGCGTGGAAGACGACTTGCAGCAGGAGATCGCCGAGTTCGTCGCGCAAATCCGCGAAATCGCCGCGCTCGACCGCGTCGGCGACTTCATAGGCTTCCTCGAGCGTGAAGGGGACGATCGTGGCGAAGGTCTGTTCGAGGTCCCACGGACAGCCGGACCCACGGGTTCGCAGCGCCGCCATGATTTCGATCAGGCGTCCAATTTCGCGCGAAGGCCGCATTTCAAAAAAAGCTCCGCCGCTCGCACCCGCGCGCTCGGCGGGGCGACGGAGCCGGACCGCTCATCTTCTCACAGCGAAAGCGCAATCGCTTCGCGGCCCTTGGGCGTATCGACGACGCGCATGTTCACATGCTGGCCTTCGGCCAGATGCGAGATGCCGGCGGGGCCGAGCACGGAGATATGTACGAACACGTCCTTGCCGCCGTCGTCGCTGGCGACGAAGCCGAAGCCCTTGGCGTCGTCGAACCACTTGACTTTGCCGCTGACAGCGACCGCGCTCGATGGATCGGGCGCCATGCGGCGCGGTGGACGCGGCGCGTCGGGGGAGAACGAGCGCTGCGGGCGCGCCTCCACGATGCCAGCCGCGTCGACTTCGACCACCCGGGTGACCTGTGCGCCCTTGGCGCCAGCGCCGACGATCACGCGCAATTTAGCGCCCGCCGGAACCGTCTCGTGGCCCGATGCGTGCAACGCGTTGGCGTGCAGGAACGCGTCGCCTTGGCCGCCCGCCAACTCGACGAAGCCGTAGCCCTTATCCGCCTTGAACCACTTCACCACAGCGTCGACCGTCGGTCCACTGACTGGCGCCGCCGCCGCTCCGCCCGGACCACCCAAAGACGCGCCGCCAAAGCCGCTATCGGGGCCGCCCCCGAAGGCGCGCGAACTGCGCGTCTTCGGCTCGAAGGGCATCGGCCCATCGTCGTCGAATCCGCGCTTGCGAGGCGCCCTGAAATCCTTACCCTTGCTCATGTGACCCCAAATCTCCGCCCAATAAGTACCTCGGAAGCGCTTCCGCCTCTACGGAAAACGCCCCGCTGTCCCGCCGAGTGACGGCGAAACCTCGTGTCGGCGCGACCTGACGCGCTCAATTTCAGAAAAAAGACAGACGCGCGAGCGCGCCACGCTCGGCCCGACTGCGCTCCAGCGCGCAAACACGCGACTGAAAAATATAGGAAATAGGCCCAGTGCCGCACTGGCCCGCATGGCCGTCGCCACCGGGCCATCGACTGGGTCGAATCCCCTATTTGCTTCCGCATCGCCCAAACCTGCCCGGCCGATCGCGCCACGATGTCGTTGCCGAGCGGCGGAGATTTACCACGCTCTCTTCGATTTTGCTAGATCATTCGTGAGGTATTTTTGGGCAGAATCTCAGTTGATCGCTTCGTCGCTTCGCCGTCCTCACGGCGCGATTGGCTCGCCTGTGCAAGGGCTGATCACGATCGTCTGACCCTTGATCGAGCCCGTCGTCGCAAAGTCTATCGTGTTGAAATTGGGCCGCGCCGTTTTCGCTGGGCCGTCGGAAGCGATCTGGCCGCCGTTCGTCGGCGCGTTCAGGCTCGAGAATTGCGCGGCGCCCTCGCCGATCAACACACAGGTCACCGATATCACGGCGGCCCATGTGGCGGCAAAGCCGACCATGCGCGGGCCGGCAGGCGTCTCGGAATCCATTTCCATTCTTTCGGTCTCGTAGAACTAGCGGCGTCGCCTCCACATTACAGGTGGTAGGGTAAACGAACCCTTGCCGAGCGGCTCAAATATCCACGAGTTCGCGCGCCTGCGGCGCTCGTTCCTGGATGAAGGCGAAGCGCGCCTCGGGTTTTGAGCCCATCAGCCGCTCGACTGTGTCGGCGGTGCGCGGGCCGTCGTCGCGAGCGATCGCGACGCGCAGCAATGTGCGCCTCGCCGGGTCCATCGTGGTTTCCCGCAGATCGCGCATCGGCATTTCGCCGAGTCCTTTGAAGCGACTGACCTCGATCGCGCCGCGCCCAGAAAAACCGCTCTTCATCAGCCGTTCCCTGTCGGCATCGTCGCGCGCGTAGATGGACTTGGCGCCCTGCGTCAGCCGATAGAGCGGCGGCACGGCGAGATAGAGATGGCCTTCGTCGATCAGCTTCGGGGTCTGCCGATAGAAGAACGTGATCAGCAACGAAGCGATGTGGGCGCCGTCGACGTCGGCGTCGGTCATGATGATGATCTTGTCGTAACGCAGATCGCCGGACTTGTAGTGCGATCCGGACCCGACGCCCAGGGCCTGCATGAGATCGGAAAGCTGCTGGTTTCCCGCGAGCTTGTCGCGCGTCGCCGAGGCGACGTTGAGAATTTTTCCGCGCAGGGGCAGGATCGCCTGCGAAGCGCGGTCGCGAGCCTGTTTGGCCGATCCGCCGGCGGAATCGCCCTCGACGATGAACAGTTCGGAGCCCTGCGCCGAAGTGTTGGAGCAATCGGCGAGCTTGCCGGGCAACCGCAGTTTGCGAACGGCGGTCTTGCGCGCGATGTCCTTCTCCGCGCGCCGGCGCAGCCGCTCGTCGGCGCGTTCCACCGTGAAGTCCAGCAGCCGCAGGGCCTGGCTCGGCGCCGCGGCTAGCCAATGATCGAACGCATCGCGCAGAATCGTCTCGACGATGCGCGCGGCTTCGGCGGTCTGCAGCCGGCCCTTGTTCTGTCCCTGGAATTCCGGCTCGCGGATGAAGACCGAGATCAGCGCGGCGCAGCCCGACATGACGTCGTCGGTCGTCAGGACGGAAGCGCGTTTGGCCTGCCCGATGCGCTCGGCGTGGTCCTTCACCGCACGCAGCAGCGCAATGCGCAGGCCCGCCTCGTGCGTGCCGCCGTCCGGCGTCGGGATCGTGTTGCAGTAGGAATGGACGAACCCATCCTCGGCGGCGAGCCAGGCGACCGCCCATTCGACCGAGCCGTGTTTGCCCGATTTCTCCACCTTGCCGGTAAACGGCTGATCGACGACCATGTCCTGGCCCTCGATGTCGGCGGCGAGATAATCCTTGAGGCCGCCCGGGAAGTGAAACACCGCCTCGGGCGGCGTTTTGCCCTCAGCGACGAGCAGCGCGGCCGCGCAGCGCCAGCGGATTTCAACGCCGCCGAACAGATAGGCCTTGGCCCGCGTCATCTTGAAGACGCGGGCCGGATCGAACTTCGCGCTGGCGCCGAAAATCTGCGGGTCCGCCAGGAAGCGCACCTTGGTGCCGCGCCGATTGGGCGCCTTGCCGACGATTTCCAGCTTGCTGACCGGCTCGCCGCGCTCGAAACATTGGCGATAGAGCGTCTGCCCGCGCGCGACCTCGACCTCAGTTCGCGCGGAGAGTGCGTTGACGACGGAGACGCCGACGCCGTGCAGGCCGCCGGACGTCTCGTAGGCGCCGCTGTCGAATTTGCCGCCCGCGTGCAGCTTGGTCATGATGATCTCGAGCGCGGATTTGCCCGGGAATTTCGGATGCGGATCAACCGGCATGCCGCGGCCGTTGTCGGTGACGGCGAGCCAGCCGCCCTCCTCCATGACGACCTCGATGAAGGTGGCGTGGCCCGCGACCGCCTCGTCCATCGCATTGTCGATGACTTCGGCGAATAGATGGTGCAGCGCGTTGGCGTCGGTGCCGCCGATATACATGCCCGGCCGGCGCCGCACCGGCTCCAGCCCCTCCAGAACCTCGATCGAGGACGCGTTGTATTCGCCCTCTCCGGGCGTGCCCGCGCGGGGCGCCGGCTTGCCCTTGGCGGGCGGAATCTTACGGGGCGGCGGCGGGCCGCCAAACAGGTCGTCGGTCATGCGGGATTTGGGGCTCCGAATCGTTTGGGCTGCATTCTACCACAGCGGATACGAGAACGAAAAGCGAACGACAACGGAGCAACAGCGCCGATGACGCGAGCTTGCAAGAACCGCTGGGATGACGCAGATTTTCGAGGGGGTCGCGATCGTCCGGCAAATGTCGGTCGAGGAATGTCCGGCTCGGTGGCGACTGCACAGCAGCGAGGTTTTTGCCCGACATGACGGCCGAGGTCGAGCTCCGAGACGCCGCTCCGCCGTCGACACGCGCCGCGGCCGCGGTGAGGCCCAAGCGGCGCCGGCGCGCCTGGATCGCGGGAGCGTTTCTTCTCGCGGCGGCGATCTATTTCGGATTCGGCTGGTTCGTCGCCTACACCGAGGATGCTTACATTCAGTCCGACCTCGTCGCGGTGGCTCCCGAGGTCGCCGGGATCGTTCAATCCGTTGTTGTCCACTACAATCAGCGGGTGAGCGCCGGCGACTTGATTGCTACGATCGATCCACGCCCCTTCCAGCTCGAGGTCGATCTGAAGCAACAGCGGGTCGCCGTCCTGGCGGCGGCGGTTCTGGTGACGTCGCAGTCGCGGGACGCCGAGGCCGCCAAACTCAACGCGGCGACCGCGGCGCTGACGATGTCGCAGCGCGAATTCGACCGCGTCGCGGCGCTGGCGGGCGACCGCGACGTGTCGCAGGCCGATTTGGACCGAGCTTCGGATGCGCTCAAATCTGCGCGCGACAATCGGACCGTTCGCCAGGTGCAAGCTGAGGTGAACGATCGCGAAGTGACGGCTGCGAAAGTCGCCGTCGCCGTGGCGCAGGCCGAATTGGCGATCGCGCAATATGCTCTTTCCAGGACGCGGCTGACGGCGCCGGTCGACGGGTTCGTCAATAATCTCACACTACGGCCGGGGGACTATGTCCGTGTCGGCGAAGCGGTCGTCGGAATCGTCGACGACACGCGCTGGCGGATCGTCGCCAATTTCAAAGAGGAGGTCGCTGCGTCTCTGGCGACGGGCGCCCATGCCTGGATCTGGCTCGACAGCGATCCGTGGCGACTCGTATCGGGCAGGGTGCAGGGCGTCGGCCGCGGCATCGCCCGCGACCCCGTCGCGGGGGGCCTGTTGCCCTATGTCGCGCCGACGACGGATTGGATCCGCCTTCGTCGCCGCCTTCAGGTCACCATCCTGTTCGACCCGCCCGCGCCTTCAAACGCGCTGTTCATGGGCGCCGACGCCCGTGTCTTGTTGTTTCGGTGAGCGGGATGACGGGACTGGCGACGCGTCTGATCGGCGAACTCGGCGACGAGCTGAGCCAGCTGTCGCTGTCGGGACCGCGCACCAACGCCGCTGTGCGAACCATGCTTTCGGGCGTCCTGTCGATGCTTGTTGCGCTTTGGCTCCACCTCGACGATCCGTGGTGGGCCGCGATTACCGGGTTTTCGATCATCCAGCAGAACGCCGCCGCCACACTTTTGCGTAGCATCGATCGCGCCCTCGGGACGATCGTCGGCGCCCTGATCGGGTATTTCGCCGTCGGGTTGGTCGGCGACCACCTCGTGTTTCTGCTGATCTGCGGCGGCTGCGCTGCCTTCGGGATCTACGGGCAGGAGCGCGCCGAGCACGGTTACGCCATTCTGCTCGGCGCCGTGACGGTCATCCTGGTCATGTTCGGCTCGCTCGTCGAGCCGGAGATCACTCGGCGTCTCGCGACCTACCGCGCGCTCGAGATTCTCGTCGGCGTCGGCGTCGCCTGCGTCGTCGACTCCATCCTGGCGGAGCCGGGCATCATCGCCCAAGGCGCCGCAGCCAAGCCCGGCGTCTGGGCCTCGCCGATCGACCGCGAGTTGCTCGTCGTCGCGGTTAGCGGCGGCATCGCGATCGCAATGATCCCGATCATCTGGGAAACTCTGCAATTGCCCGGCCTCGGGCAAACCCCGATTACCGCCTTCGTCATCATGACGGCGATGCGCCACGGGCCCGCCTGGAAGGCGGCCACTCGCGCGTTCGGCTGCCTGCTCGGGGGACTCTATGGCCTCCTCGCCATGAGCTGGATAGGCGACGCCTTCTTGCCCTGGCTCCTCTTCCTGGCGGCCGGGTTGTTCGTCTGCGGGCATATCTACCGGGGTTCTGGAGATGCGTCCTATGTCGGCCAACAGGCGGGCGTCGCGATTATGCTGGCTATGATTCAGGGCGCAGCGCCGAGCTCAGACATCGTGCCGGCGATCGATCGAATGGTCGGCGTCTTCGGCGGCATCCTGGTCGTCGCGGCTTGCCACCCGGTGCTGGCGCCGGTCGTCCGACGGCTGATCGGGCCTGCCCCGGAGACCTGAGCGAGTGCTCTCCCTGGGAAGACCCACGGTCATCGCATTGGGCGCCGCGCGATACCACGGACGTCGGGGATTCGCAGTGACACGACCGCATCCCGTCGTGCTTCCCGCATGACCAAATATTGGCGCATCACTGTTATTCGGTTTCGGTCTAGACGAAAGTACCCTCTTGCGGAACGCAAAGCGAACATATAGGCACATGTTCGCGATCTGTTTACGCTTCGCCGCGATTCTCGCGTCAAGTCGTTCGCTGCCGTTGATTCGCGCCGCGCCGTTCGGGAGACTGCCATGCTGACCAGGAAGCAGAGCGAGTTGCTTCGTTTCATTCACGAGCGCCTGCAGGAGGAGGGCGTGCCGCCGTCCTTCGACGAAATGAAGGAGGCGCTCGATCTACGCTCCAAGTCGGGCATTCATCGGCTGATCATGGCGCTGGAGGAGCGCGGCTTCATCCGGCGACTCGCCAATCGCGCGCGCGCGATCGAGGTGCTGCGTCTGCCCGAATCCGCGACTGTCGCCCAGGCGCGGCCGCAGAAATTCTCCCCGAGCGTCATTCCCGGGAATCTCGGCCGCATGCGCCCGCCCTCGGCGACCGGCGAGAACGAAAATCATCCGGTGATGGTGCCGATCATGGGCCGCATCGCCGCCGGCACGCCGATCGAGGCGATCCAGACGCGCACGCAGACCCTCGCCATGCCCTCCGATTTCCTCGGCGGGGGCGAGCATTTCGCGCTCGAGGTCCGCGGGGATTCGATGATCGAAGCGGGGATCCACGACAACGACACCGTGATCATTCGCAAGCAGGACACCGCGGAGACCGGCGACATCGTCGTCGCGCTGATCGACGAAGAGGAGGCGACGCTCAAGCGCCTTCGGCGCCGCGGCGCCTCGATCGCGCTCGAAGCGGCCAATCCCGCCTATGAGACGCGCATATTCGGTCCCGACCGCGTGCGCATCCAGGGCAAGCTGGTCAGCCTCTTGCGGCGATATTGAACGCCGACGGGCGCGGTCGTCGACCGCGCTCCCTTTCCCCCCTTGTGGGGGAAGATGTCCTTGCGCGAAATAGTGGCCGGTCCGAGACAGCTTCGAGGAGGCCACTCCTAAGCTGCCCCAGACCGGCCGACCCCACGGACCCGGGAGATGCGGCGGACCCGAGCGACCCGCGGGGTTTGTCGGTGCAGTCATATTGACCGACGACGATGACAGTATCCGGACGCTCCACGATTACAATCGATAAGGACCGATCTTGGTGTGAAACCAATTATTTACCTTTATGACTACGGTTAAGAGCGAATGTTGGGTTACCGACACAATTTAGCGACGCCGCCGCGGTAGAGATTGGCGCCGACCCAGGAGAATCAGATATATTTCGACCTGTGACCGAGATGCTGTCCGATCGCTACTCGAATACTGTCCATATCGTCGAAAGTAGCCTTGCGCGCCGGATTGAGCCGACCTCGGCGTCAAAGGCCGATAATCTCGACGTTGCTGAGACAGCCGTTGCGCATGCTGGTCGCCGGCGCGAGTGGTGGATGTGCGCGGATGTCGGCTTGCGGCGCGGGCGGTCGCGCGCCATGATCCTCTAGGGATGATGAGAGGCGATTCGGATGGCTGGCGCGTCCGCGCTCGAGGATGATTTCGAAGCCGACCGCGGGGCCGATGAGCCCGCGTTCAAGGTCGATCTCGACGGCTTCGAAGGTCCGCTCGACCTGCTGCTGGAGCTCGCGCGGCGCCAGAAGGTCGATCTCGTCCGCATTTCGATCCTCGAACTCGCCAACCAATATCTCGCTTTCGTCGAGGCCGCGCGCGAACTGCGGCTCGAACTCGCCGCCGATTACCTCGTCATGGCCGCATGGCTCGCCTACCTGAAATCGCGGCTCCTGCTCCCCGTTCCGCCGAAGGCGGAGGCGGAGGACGCGGCTGGGCTCGCGGACGCGCTCGCGCGACGCCTGCGTCGACTCGAACAAATCCGACGCGCGGCCGAGCTGCTGATCAGCCGGCCCCGTATCGGCCGCGACGTCTTCGCACGCGGCGCGCCCGAGCCGATCGCGTCGGCGGCGACGAAGATCACGTTCGAGGCGACGCTCTACGACCTGCTTTCCGCTTACGCGCGCCAGACCCAGAAACGCGCGCGCGCGCATGTCCGGTTCCAAAAGCGCGAAGTCTGGTCGCTCGCCGAGGCGCGCGAGATGCTGACCCGGCTGCTCGGCCAGACCGTGGAATGGACCGACCTCGAGAGCTGGCTGATCGCTTGGGGCGTCGAACCGAAAATGCGCCGCACCGCGCGCGCCTCGTCCTTCTCGGCCTCGCTCGAACTGGTGCGCGAAGGGTTGATGGAGCTCAGGCAAGAACGCGCCTTCGCGCCGCTCTATGTGCGCGCCCTCGCCGCATCGGCGCGGGCGGCCCCTGGCGCCGGGGCCGAAGCGTGAGATCAAGAAACGCAGCAGGATCGATGATGGGCGCTGTGACGCAGCTTTTTGAGGACCCCGCACAGCGGCGGTTCCAGCAGGAGGACGTCCGCGTCGCGGAGGCGCTGGTGTTCGCCGCGGCGGAGCCTGTCGAGGAGGCCGTGTTGGCCGCTCGACTGCCTGATGGCTGCGACGTGGCCGGCGTCATGAGCGAGTTGCAGCGCCTCTACGCCGGACGCGGCGTCAACCTCGTGCGGGCGGCGGGCCGCTGGATGTTCCGCACCGCGCCGGATCTCGCCTGGCTCCTCGCGCGCGAGGACCAGGAAAAGCGCAAGCTGTCGCGCGCGGCGATCGAGACGCTCGCGATCGTGGCCTACCACCAGCCGGTGACGCGCGCCGATATCGAGGACATCCGAGGCGTCGCCGTTTCGAAGGGGGCGCTCGACGTGTTGATGGAAGCGGGCTGGGTGCGCATGCGCGGGCGCCGAAAAGCCCCCGGACGCCCGATAACCTATGGCACGACGCCCGCCTTTCTGGTTCACTTCGGTCTCGACACGATCGGCGACTTGCCCGGCCTCGACGAATTGCAGGGGGCAGGCTTGTTCGAGGGTCGACTGCCCGCCGGCTTCGGCGTGCCTCAGCCCGACGACGCGGATGCGTTGCGCCCGGACGAGGAGCCGCTCGAACCGGCGCCGCTCGAGCGGGCATGGGGCCCGGTCGGCGAGTCGGACGAAAGTTGAACTCGGCCCGCGGCTGCCACGAAAGCGCCGGAAAATGCGATGACAAGGTCCGATCCAACGACTGCGAACGATGTCGGAGATATCTGATGAAGTTGAGATTTTCGCATCCGAGAGCTTCGGTCGCGATCTTGGCCCTTGCGATTTCGGCCGCTTCGGCGCGCGCGGAAGTCGCGATGCCGCTGGCCTCGCATCGCGCGGCCTATGAAATTTCGCTCTCCGACACGGACTCGAACCGTCCGCCGAGCGGCCAAACCCCGATCTCCGCCTCGGGGCTGATCGCGTACGAGTTTCGCGGCTCGTCCTGCGAAGGCTACGCCTCGAATTTTCGCCAACTGACCCAACTCCAACGCAACGAAGGCAACCCGATCTCATCCGACATTCGCGCTCTCACCTTCGAGGACGGCGGCGGGAAAAGTCTGACATTCCAGATCGATTCGCAAAGTTTGGGCGAGCCCGCGCCGCCGATCGCCGGCTCGGCCGCGCGCGGCGACGCGGGCGACACCACGATCAAGCTCACGAAACCGACGGCGCAAAAGATCGACATCGGCAAGGACGTGCTTTTCCCCACGCAGCACGTCGAGCGGATCATCGCCAAGGCCCGGGAGGGTGGCGGCACGATGGAAGCGCGCGTCTATGACGGCTCGGACACGGGCAAGAAGGTGTTCGCCACGCTCACCGTCATCGGCAAGGAGGCGACGAGCCCCGGGCCCGACTCGACGACCGCGGAGGCGCTGGGCAAGATGCGTCGCTGGCCCGTGTCGGTCTCTTATTTCGACGAGTCTTCCAAGGATGCGCCGCCGGAATATGTGCTTTCGTTCGATCTTTATGAAAACGGCGTCTCGGGGACGCTTAAGCTCGATTACGGCGCGTTCGTGTTGACGGCCAAGCTCACTAAACTCGAAGTGCTGCCGACCCACACCTGCGCCAAGTGAGGCTAGGCGCGTCCCTTCCCCCCTCGCTGGGGAAAGCCTTTCTCCTGTGTCATCCTCTCCGGGGCGCGGATGGCCTGAAAGCGAGGCCGCGCACGACCGCGCCGGAGCCGAACCTGTCGCGTAAGGCGTCGATCGCCGATTCGCGAGCCTTCTCGCGACCCCGATCGCCTTCGATCAGGTCGACCTCGTCCGCATCCGCGCCGGGCTTCAGGTCCGCCGCCGCCACTCCGATCAGGCGATAGCGCTCACCCGCGGGCTGGGCTTCCAGCAAGGCGCGCGCGGTTCCGAACAGGCGCGGCGCCAATTGCGTCGGCGTCAGGCCGGAGCGGCTGCGCGTGCGCAATTTGAAATCGGGCGTGCGCAATTTCAAAGTGACGCCGGCCGCCGCCAGCCCTGCCCGCTTCAGCCGCTCGGCGAGGCGTTCGCAGAGGCCGAGCAGCGCTCGCGAAAGCTCGGCGGCGTCGCCGACATCGTGCTCAAAGGTGATTTCCGCCGAGATGCTCTTGGTCTCGCGTTCGGTCGTGACGCGCCGATCGTCGATGCCGTTGGCGAGGCGCCAGAGCCGTCGCCCGTCTTCGCCCAGACGCGCGACGGCCTCCGCCGGCTCGAGCGCCTGCAATTCGCCAATCACGCCGAAGCCGAGACTTCTCAATCGCTGCCCCGCGACCTTGCCGACGCCCCAAAGCCGGTCGACGCTCAGCGGCGCCAGCCGGGCGCGCGCTTCTTCGCGCCCGATCGTCGCGAAGCCGCGCGGCTTGTCGATTTCGGAGGCCAGCTTGGCGAGAAATTTACAATAGCTGAGGCCGACGGAGACGGTCACGCCGATCTCGATCTCGACGCGGCGCGCGAACCTGGCGAGGGTCGAGGCCGCCCCTGTCCCGTGAACGCCCGCGCAGCCGGTCAGGTCCAGAAACGCCTCGTCGATCGAGATCGGTTCGACAAGTGGCGTCAGTTCGAACATCAGGGTGCGTATTTCTCGGGCGACGCCAGAATATTTGGCCATGTCGGGCGAAAGAACGACGGCGTGCGGACAGAGCTTCAGCGCCCTCGCCATCGGCATCGCCGAGCGCACCCCGAAGGTTCGCGCGATATAACAAGCGGTCGAGACGACTCCCCGCCGCCCGTCGCCGCCCACGATGAGCGGCTTGTCGGCGAGGACCGGATTGTCGCGCTTCTCCACCGAGGCATAAAAGGCGTCGCAGTCGACATGAGCCAGCGTCAACTCCGGCGAATCGGCCACCGACAGCACGCGCGGCGAGCCGCAATCCGGACATCGCCGCGGCCCCGGGCCGGTTTGCGCGAACGAGGCGAGGCAATCGCGACACAGCGCTCGCGGCGCGGCCGGGCGCTCCGGGCTCAAGCTTCGTCCGCAGATCGGCCCCCGAGGGCGTCGCGGGCGCGAACGACATCGGCGGGAGGCCAGCCCTGACGGCTCGCGAACGCGAGCAGCAACGGTTCGTCGCCGGCGAGATATTCCAGCACCGCGCTCAGAAAAGACGGGTCGGCGGCCGCCCGACGCAAATTATGCGGTCCAAGGCCGGACAGAGCCAGGAAGCGTTGCAGCCGTTCGGGATCGTCCGCCAGAAATCCCAGCGCGGCGATCGCGACCTCGGCCGCGAAAGACTGCGCGGGAACCGATTCGTTTTTTGGAGATCGCCCCATGGTTCGATTCTCCTTTCGTAAATTTATCGGGCCTAGGGTGAGCGCACGTTAAGGGGTATAGCCTGTCGCCACGCCCGGACGAACAACGGAATGGCAAATGTCGAAAACCGTGCTCATCGTAGAGGACAATGAGCTGAATATGAAGCTCTTCAACGACCTCTTGGAGACGCGCGGCTGCCGAATAGTGCAGACTCGAAATGGCGTCGAGGCGGTCGAACTCGCGCGCACGCACCAGCCCGACCTGATTCTGATGGATATCCAACTCCCGGAAGTTTCAGGCCTCGAGGTCACGCAGTGGTTGAAAGACGATGAAAACTTGCGGTCGATCCCGGTGATCGCGGTCACGGCGTTCGCCATGAAGGGCGACGAGGAGAAGATACGGCAGGGAGGGTGCGAAGCCTACCTGTCGAAACCGATTTCGGTCGCGAAGTTCTTCGAGACGATCGATCAGTTCCTGGGAGCTAGGTGATTCGATGACCGCGCGTATTCTCGTCGTCGACGACAACGCCGCAAACCGCAAGTTGCTCGAAGCGCGGCTCAGCGCGGAATATTTCGACGTCTTGACGGCAACGAACGGCGCCGAAGCGATCGCGATCTGTGAAAAGGCCCTGTGCGACATCGTTCTGCTCGACATCATGATGCCCGAGATGGATGGTTTCGAGGTCTGCCGACGCCTCAAGAGCCACGTTTCGACCGCGCATCTGCCCATCGTGATGGTCACGGCGCTCGACAGTCCAGCCGATCGCGTGCGCGGCCTCGAGGCCGGCGCCGACGATTTCGTCACCAAGCCGATCGACGAAATGCAGTTGATCGCTCGGGTGCGCTCGCTCGCCCGCCTCAAGGTCGTGATCGACGAATTGCGCAATCGCGCCAACACCACGGTCGCGCTCGGCATGATCGCGCCTTTCGCGACGCCGAGTTCGGAAGATGGCCGACGCGGGCGGCTGCTGCTCGTCGACGACCGCAAGAGTTCGTCCGAGCGCCTCTTGGAGGCGCTGTCGCCGCATCACGTAGTCACGGTCGAGGCGAATGCGCAGGAGGCGATGTTCAAGGCCGCCGAGGACAATGTCGACGTCATCGTCGTCAGTCTCGGCCTCTCCGACTACGATGCGTTGCGCCTCTGCAGCCAGGTTCGCGCAGTCGAACGCACGCGAAACCTGCCCATTCTCGTGATCGCTGACCTCGAGGATCGCCCGCGGATTCTGCGCGGGCTCGAGCTCGGGATCAACGATTGGCTCAGCCGGCCGGTCGATCGCAACGAATTGCTCGCCCGCGTGCGCACGCAGTTGCGCCAGAAGCGTTACGCCGACAGTCTGCGTGAGAAGGTGCAGCAGTCGATCGAACTGGCCTTGTTCGATTCCCTGACCGGGCTCAACAATCGCCGCTTTCTGGAGAATCATCTGCCGACGATGATGGAGAACGCGCGCATTCGCCGAGCGCCGCTGACCCTGATGATACTCGACATCGATCACTTCAAGCGCGTCAACGACACCTATGGACACGACGCCGGCGACGAGGTCCTGATCGCGTTCGCCGATCGGCTTCGCGGCATCATCCGCGGCGGCGATCTGCTCTGTCGGCTGGGCGGCGAGGAATTCGTCATCCTGATGCCCGGAGTGAATGTCGTGGCGGCGTCACGGATCGCCGAGCGCGCCCGGCTCGCGATCGAGCGGGAGCAGTTCCCGATCAACAAGGGAGCCCGGGCGATTTCGATCACCGCGTCGATCGGTCTGGCGGAGCGGCGCGACGACCTCGACCCGCACGAACTCTATCGCCGGTCCGATCGGGCGCTCTACCGCTCCAAGGCGGAAGGCCGCAACCGCGTCAGCGCCGACGCGGCCTGACCCGCCCTGCCCTACCCGGCGCTCCGGCTCACATACCGAGCGCCCGAGCGAGATCCTCGTGCCGCGGCAACGCATCCAGGACCCGACCGCCTCTATTGATGACGATCCGGTCGGCTTGGTCGCGGCAGAACAGGCTGTTCAAACCCCGACCGTCCGTGACGGGCGCGCCTCTTTCACGGTTGCTATTTACAAATTGGGGCTTCGTCGCTCCGAGATCTCGCTCTCGAGCTTTTCGGCTTCGGCTGCCAATTGCGTTATCTCAGCGGAGACGGCTTTGGCGACGCCCGCTGCGGCTTCGTCGAGGAGACCGGGCCGGCCATTGCTGAGTTGGTGCAGCTCGTACAAAGGACTCCCGTGAAGACCATTCAGGGCCCTCAACTTGTTTACGATTTCGGCATGCAGCGTGCCCAGGAGTTTCGTTAAGGAGGCAATCTCGTCAGCATCGCTGAAATCCAACCATGTCCAACCTTGCCGCAGGACGAAGCCCCCAGGATCGTTGTAAATCTCACGCAATCGGCCTATGTCCCGCTCCTCCTTGGCTCGATTGATCGTGCTCACGAGCTTCACGTATGTGTCGATGGTATCCGCCTCGCCCGCATGGCGATCGGGATGATAGAGAAGAATGAGCTGTTTCCAGAGCTTCCTGAGTTCGCGTTCCGCCTCGTCGCCCAGTTCCTTTCTGTACTCCGCCGCACTTGCCCTCCGCTCGTGGTTTGACGCGGTCTCGGTAGTTGTCCTTTTATGCTTGCCCGCGGTGTGAACGGCTTCGTGCTCCCGCCCAGCGAGGAGGACCCTCAAGTACTTGCGCCTGTCGCGGATAATCAATCGCAGCCGATCTCGTTCCTGATAATGTTGTTTGACCAGATTGAACAGCTTCGCTTGCGTCGCCTCGACTGCGCGGCGGTCTCCAGTGTAATTCGCCTCAATCTCGGCTAGTCGCGCGCGAGCCGTCTCGACCAGGCGCCGCAAAGGCCCAATCGCTAAATTGACATCGCCGACTTCAGCGCGTGATCTCGGGGCATGTACAACTAAAGAGTTACGCTCATCGTCCGCCATCTGGCGCTTTCAATCCAGATCGGAGAAATGGGGCCGTTTCTCCGTTTGTCTGTGCTCTGACGCATTCTGTCGCAGCAGTTGGGTGGTGCGGTCAACCTTTCGACGACGCTCTACGCCTTGCTGCTGCGCATCGCTTGCGAGATGCCGCAATTTTAGTTTATGTATGAACGATTTTGATTTTGGTAGCATGGACGATCGGAGCCGCGGAGATGACAACTCGCGTTCAGTGCCGCTGCGGGGAGGTGGAGATTGAATTGACCGGCGAACCGCTCGTTCAATTTTATTGCCATTGCGATGACTGCCAGGCGGTCCATGGAGCGGCCTATGCCCCTGAATCGGTTTATCCGTCCGACGCGGTGACGGTCGTTCGCGGCGGTCCAAAGGCATGGACCTTGAAGAGGAACCCGCGATTCTTTTGCGGCCAATGCGGGACGCGCTTGTTCATCGACGTCCTTGCTCTCGGGGTGCGAGGCTTGAACGGCTATCTTCTTCCGGACGGCCAGTTTCGCGCCGCGTTCCATATGCAGTGCCAGTTCGCGGTGCGTCCGGTCTCGGATGAACTGCCCCATTTCAAATCACGGCCCGCTCGGTTTGGCGGTTCGGACGAACTCGTCGAGTGGTGAGCACGATCACACTTACTCAACTAGTGTCCAACGGCATGTTGCGTCCGCGCGTCCAGACGAGCGGTTCGAGGCTCAGCTCGGCCTGATACCAGCATTTGGCTTTCGCGGGCTATTCGTTGGACGACACGTTCGAGCGCGGATGATTGCAAGCCGCTACAACTAAGCGCCGCCTCAGACGGTTGTCAGCTCGCACCGAACGTTGTGAATCCGTTGGTCGGAAATCCTAATGGGAAAGCCGCCGATTTGGTACTCGTACTCCGAAAATCCTGGCTTCAATGCCAAATTTATCGTTGCGCTGCAGGACGATACCCCGTCCGTCGTCACCACTGCCCTTTCGATGTGCGAGCGATAGACGCCGATGAACTGTAAGCTATGCGCGGAAGCGTGGACGGAAAATTTGAAGGGCCCAAACAGATCTCCATAGGGTCTAGATTTACTACCAACCAAATGTATATCGCCATTCACGTTCCC
>Ga0209248_10000279_pt1 | contig 16618 bp, 11 predicted proteins | sample BogFormECP04_OM1_FD_188241 | JGI IMG/M metagenome (GOLD analysis project Ga0209248, IMG submission 188241) | Bog forest soil microbial communities from Calvert Island, British Columbia, Canada - ECP04_OM1 (SPAdes) (version 2) | ecosystem: Environmental > Aquatic > Freshwater > Wetlands > Bog ... | reverse complement strand
ACGGCGCCGATCCCGAGCTCGCCGGGTTGTACCAACCGATGCTGGCGCGGGAAACCAACCGCCGCCTGGGAACGCCCCGTCCCATCGCCGCAGACACGATCAGACAGCTGCACGGCGTCACCGAGCGGGAGGGCGCTCGGCTGCATGTCTTGACTGGGCGAGACGATATCGCCCGGGCCGCAACGATTATCGCGGCCGCCGACCGCACCCGCTACCTGACGCCAAAATTGCACGCAGAAATGATTTCTGAGCTGCGCTGGCCCGGTGATCCGTGTCCTGAAACGGGTATCGATGTCGGCAGCCTCGAACTCGACCCCGGCGACCTAGCTGTGATTGACATCTTGCGCCGCCCAGACGTGATGATTCATTTGGCCCAGTGGAACGCTGGGACCGCCTTGGGCGAGGACACCCGCCGCCGCGTGTTGGCAAGCTCCGCCGTAGCCGTCATTTCGGTGACCGAACCCGCGTTGACCGATTACGCACGCGGCGGATCAGCTGCTGAGGCGGTATGGATTACCGCACAGCAGCGCGGGCTGGCTGTCCAGCCAATATCGCCGGTCTTCCTGTACGCCTGCGACGTCAAAGATTTCAGCGAATTGTCGAGGTCCTTCGCCCGTGAACTGGCGGAGCTGCAACGGGAGTTTCGTCAGCTTTTCGGCATGCCGGCCGGCGCTTCGGCTGCGCTTGTGCTGCGGCTGGCTTTCGGCGAACCGGCTTCCGTTCGGAGTCGGCGCAGTCTCGATCGCGTCTTTATGCTGTAGCGCCAACACCGGCTACCGTATGGGAATGTCCGGTTCGCTGGATGACTTGGTCACGGCGGCGGCCGCTGAGTTGATGGCGGCTACCGCGACGAGCCATGTCGCGATCAGTGAACGGGTGATTGAAAACGTAGTTAGCCACTTGGGCGTAGATTTCGGCTTTCTGCGCCACAATGACCACACGATCCGCGCGACTGTGCTCGTCGCTCTATGGCCGCCACGCGAATATGTTCCCGACCCTGACCCGCTCCGTGTGGTGCATTTCGCCGACGCCGACCCGGTCTTTGCGATGGCCGAAAACCTCAAAGAGCCCGGCGTTTTGCGTCCCGAGGCGGAGAACGCCGACTATCAGCGCGGTATCGAGGAGGGCACCGGCGTTCCTGCCAGTTCCATCGCGTGCGTGCCGTTGCTGTCTGGGGACGTCACTACCGGCACCCTGGGCTTCGTCAAGATCGGAGACCGTGACTGGTTACCCGAGGAGCTGAATGCGCTGCAGGCTATCGCCACGCTATTCGCTCAGGTGCAGGCCCGCATCGTCGCCGAGGAGCAACTGCGCCACCTCGCCGAACACGATGATCTGACCGGGCTGCTGAACCGCAGGGCGCTGATCGCCCACCTTGACCGCCGACTCACTGAGGGCCAGCCAGGTCCAGTCGCTTTAGTGTTCCTTAACTTGGACCGCCTCAAGGCAGTCAATGACCACCTCGGTCACAAGGCTGGCGACCGGTTCATTGAGGTCTTCGCCCGGCTCTTGCGGGAAGCCGCTGGCGCTTCGTCGGTCATCGCGCGCTTCGGGGGTGATGAGTTTGTCGTTGTGCCGGCCGGCCCCATGCAAGCCGAAGACGTCGCGGCGTTGGCCGGACAGTTGCAGAAGCAAGTTCACCAGCAGGTCGAGGTGGACGGTGAGACGATCACCCGCACCGTCAGTATCGGCGTCGCCGTGGGCGTACCGGGGTGCGACGACGCGTCGGACGTACTGCGCCGAGCCGATCAGGCCGTCGTGTCGGCCAAGAGTGTCGGCGGAAACGCGGTTGCAGCCTTCGACCCGGAGATGTCGGAAAAGTACGCGATCCGCAACGACATCGAGCTGCACCTCGAAGGGATCATCGAGAGCGATACCGGCGCATTGGTCCTGCATTACCTCCCGGAGTTTGACATGCGCACCGGTGAGATCCTCGGGACCGAGGCGCTCATCCGTTGGCGGCACCCCACTCGAGGGCTGCTGATGCCTGATTCGTTCATGGGCGTGGTCGAATCGATCAATCTCGCGGGGAAACTCGGCCGTCTGGTAATGCGCTCAGCCTGTGCGCAATTCAGTTATTGGCAGGGCCGCGGCCTCGGGCGCGATGTTGTGCTAAGCATCAACGTTTCGCCCGCGCAGCTTGTCACGGACGGCTTTGTCGCCATGGTCGCCGCAACCCTCGACGAGTTCGGTCTCAACGCCCGCACGGTGTGCCTGGAGATCACCGAAAACGTCGTGGTCCGAGATATCGACACCACCCACAAAACTCTGGCGGGGTTGAAGGAGGTCGGCGTGAAGGTCGCGATCGACGATTTCGGCACTGGCTACAGCGCGTTGACATATTTGAAGTCTCTTCCTGTCGACACGCTCAAGATCGACAAAGAATTTGTTCTCGACCTCGGGGCAGACGCCGCTGATCTGGCGATCCTGCGGCAGGTTATAGCCTTGGCTGACGCCTTTGGGCTCGACGTTGTCGCCGAAGGCGTCGAGACGAAAGCGGCGGCCAGGGCACTGCTTGATTTGGGTTGCCATCGGGCGCAGGGCTTTCTGCTGTCCCGCCCGCTGGATACGGCGGCGATGGAGTCGCTGCTCAGGCGGCGGTTCATACAAATAGACCTTACGGAGTAGGCAGATTGTCAAGCGTGATTCGTCTGGCGGAACATGCCCTACAGCGCTCACGTCGCCAACACGGCGCTGCTTGAGATGTTGGGGCCGCCCGTCGCTGCCGTGAGCGGCCAGGCGAGCTAGCTGAAACTTCCCGTTGTCACGAAATCATGCGGACGCGGCCGCCCGCTCGATGACGAGAAACGCCGCGGCTCAGGTGCTTACGCCTCAGCTGGCTCCGGGAATGCTCGTCGCGCGCGGTGGCTTCGAAACGCCAAGGATCGGTGCGCGGCTACCTAACCCACATTCCGCGAGGCGAATTCCTTGGCACGGCGGCCGTAGAACTCTTTGGTTAGGCGCTGCGACTCCGTGAGGATCTTGGCAGCCTGCCGGGGTTCGGCGTAATTAATGAAGTCGCGCCGGTTCCACCAGATCATTTTGGTTTGGTAGCGGTCGTCAGGGTAGGGCGCAGCCGGAATGGGTGCCACTACCCCCCCCGCAGACCGCCAGCGGTTCAGCACGTGTGTCGCTGCGGTGGCCATCATGAACTGACAGTCGAGGAGAGCCGTAATGTGGCAACCGCTGCGGGCCAAGGCGGTGATAAGGGAACGGTTCCGATCCGCGTCTTCGATTACCCAGCCCGCCTTCATCTCCAGGACGCCGAAGGGAATCCGGTCTGTGATCATGTCGCGGACCGCCTGCTGGCCGGGTTGGCCCGCCCATTCGACGACCGCATGCGAGTCGTCAGCCGACCGCAGCGGTCCCTTGGCTCGCAGCCCACCCACCATTCGTCCGGCATCGTCGATCATGGCGAAAAACATGATGGTATCGGCCCCGCTGCGCAGCGCATCGACGTCGAGGGCGCACTCGACACCGTGCTTGCGATAGCTGTGCTCCGCACCGAGAGAAAACTCGGCCCACAGGTCGGGGTCAACTGCCGGCTGCGACAGCACCAACGTGCCGCCGACGTCGGGATCACGCCAGCTAAGGCGCTGGTCGGGCTGGAACCGACCAACAGTCACGGTATCGAGCGGAACAACACTCGTTGGTATCAATTCCCGCATAAGGTCAAACTCCAGTTTCTCTGGTGCTTTTTAATATACGAATCGAATCTATTCACGGGTAATAACCAACTTAATTTCTGCTCCGTGTTTAACTATAAACCTTCTTCAGGTTTCTTATAAGAACCAACAGCAGGTGGGGGTCCGCGTTTCCGGGCCATGAACGCGCTGGCACGGAGGTTAAAGCACACTATGCGGCGCCGTTTGACTAAACGGCGTTCTGGCTCGGCGACGCGAGGCGACATCCCGCAAGAAATGTACCCCGCTCTCACGGGAACGCCAGTGTCGGTGGAAGTTTGCCGACAGGTACTCAGCCGCGTTTAAGAATGGACTCAGGTTCTGGGGCCGCGCATATTCAAGGCCGAACTCTTGCGCACATTTGTGGACGACAAGCCAAGATGTCAGCAAAACCGTGCGGCAGTGCTCAAACGGCTGTCGCCGCCTCGCTCAAACTCGGTGCGCGCGGCTGGCAAAGTCAACCGGCGCCGTCGGCCACCTGGCGCGCCAGCTGCTCGATCGTTGGAAACGTGTAGGGCAGCGCTGCAGACAGCGGCCGGCCAACGAAATCCTCTAGCTCGCCCACCAGCGTCACCGCGTCCGCGGAATCGAGGCCGAGGTGATCGAACCGGCGCGTGCGATCGATTTCGTTGGCTGAAGTTTTAGTCCGATGCGCGATGTGTGCGGCCAGCATCGCTTCGATCTCCTCATAGCTCTTCATCCCAGTCACCATCGTCCCGGCAGATCGATCCGCCGCATGGTCAAGCGGAGCAGTGTGAAGGCGCCGAGCTCAAACGAGTACGCGAACATGCGCAGGTAACGCTCGCAGCGCGCGACGACCTCCTCGCTGGACACCGCGACCGCGTCCGCTCGCTGCGCACGCAAGCGGTCGAACCATGCGCGCAAGGTTTTGACGTAGTCGTCGCGATCGTTTCGCACCTTTTCGATCTCGAGTTCCATTTCTGCGGCGAGCGCAATGTCCGCAAGTCGTGGCAGCTCCGAGTCCGGGAAGACCTCGTCAACGATGAAACGGTCGCGCAGTGGTCGATCACGCGGAATATCCCCGTACGCGATCGTCTGGAGCGAGAGCCGCCCGCCGGGCTTGAGCCAATCTCGGCACGACCGAAAGAACCTGCGGTAGGCCTCGATTTGCTCCTCTGGCGACAAGCCCTGGCGCGCAAAATGCTCGAACGCACCGACGGAGATGATGGCATCGAACGGCTCAGTCGGCTCGTAGTCACTCCAGTTGCGCACCAAGACCTCGACGTTGTCCGGTGCGATCTCGCGCAGGTATTCGGCCTGCGCGTCGGAGAGCGTGAGCCCTACAACATGTTTGGCGCCGTGCGAGGCCACCAGATGCATCGGCATGGCGCCCCAACCGCAGCCGACGTCGAGCACGCGCGCTGCGCTGGCTGCGCGCGACTGATCGACATGGAAGTCAAGCTTGCGACGTTGCGCACGCTCGAGGTCGTCGTCGGGGTCCTCCCACATCGCGCACGAGTAACTCATCGTCGGATCGAGCCAGATCCGCCAGAACTCGTTGCCGACGTCATAGTGATGGCGAATCGCGGCCGGCCTGGCGCCTAAGTACGTCTCGCGCATCCAGTCAGGACTCCGTCTTACTGAGCATCGGCTGCTTGAGGTCGCTGGCCAGCCCGCACGCCGACAACACGCGTAACACCGCGCCGCCGACGTCGATCTGCCACCAGCGCACCCTGGTGGTGTAGGCGCCCGGTGCGTCGTGGTGGTTGGCGTGATATCCGCCACCGAAGCCTGGCAGCACTAGCCACACGCTGTTGCGCGCCCGGCCCGAGTGCGGCAACTGCGCGCGGCCACCGAACGCGTGGCCGAACGAATTGACGGCCCAGGTGACCTGAGTCACCACGAACACGCGAATCATCCCGCCCCACAGAAAGCCTGTGAGCGCGCCGCGCGCGCCGCCGGCGGCGAACCCGATCACCGTAGGGATCACCAGTCCCAGCACGCCCCATATGAGGTAGCTGCGGTGCAGCGAGACGGTGCGCGGGTTTTGCCACAGGTCCTTCACCTCGCCCGCGGAGATCGTCATCGCGGTGTGTTCGGGACGAAAGAGCCATCCGACGTGCGCGTGCACCAACCCGTGGACGCCGCTGAACGGCCAGTGTGGCGAGTGCGGATCACCCTCGCGGTCGGCGAGCGCATGGTGCCGGCGATGCGTCGCGACCCACCACATCACCGGGCCGAGGAACGCGCTCGATCCGAGCGCGCCGAGGATCCAGATCAGCGCCGGATGTGCGGTGAAGGAGCGGTGCGTGAAGTAACGGTGGAAGCCCAGCTCGACTCCCAATAGGGTCGCTGCCGTGCCGACTGCCAACACGATCAGGTCGGTTCGCGAGGGTCCAACTCCGCCGAACCACAAGGCCGTGGCCGCGATCACGGCGGTCGGCGGTGCGAAGACTGCGAACGCGGCGAGCGCGTAGCCGCGTGTCATGTGCGTCGCTCGGTTAGATGACGATGCACCTCGACGAGCTCGCCTCGCGAGTACAGAGCGCGACACTCGCTGCGCCTGATCTTGCCACTGGTCGTGCGCGGGATGCCGCCGCGGTTCACGAATACGACCGAGTCGGCCGGCGTCCCGTGTGCGGTCGCGACAGCAGCGACGATCCGGTCGGCCACCTCGCTCCATGCCGCCACCGCGTCGCGCGCGATCTCGCTGACAATCACGAGCCGCTCGCGCAGGCCGTCATCGTGGCTGAATGCCGCGCATCCGTTCGCATGCAGCGACTCAAGGCGCAGCTGTTCGACGGTGGTCTCGAGGTCCTCCGCGGCATAGTTGACGCCGTTCTTGACGACCACGTCTTTGGCTCGGCCGGTGATGTACAGCTCGCCGTCGACGATGCAGCCGAGATCGCCGGTCCGCAGCCACCTGGAATTTTCGGGGGTGCCGTCGAGCGTGGCGGCGAACGTTTCGCGTGAGGCCTCCTCGTCACCGAAGTAACCGGCCGCGACGCTCGGGCCGTGGACCCAGATCTCGCCCTCAACGCCATCGTCGCAGCGAGCACCGCGCGCCCGGTCAACGATCGTGAGCTCGGTGCTGAGGCGCACGCGACCACAGCTGACGCGCGCGGGGCCGTTCGGGTCGCGCCACACGGTCGGCGGCGTATCGCGCCGCCCCCCCGACACGATCAGCGTCGCCTCGGCGAGCCCATAGCAGGGGTAGAACGCCTCGCGGCGAAAGCCGACCTTGGCGAATGTCGCCTCGAAGCGGTCGAGGGTTGCCGCGCGCACCGGTTCGGCGCCCACGAACGCGAGGTCCCAGCTCGACAAGTCGAGGCCGGCGAGGCTCTTGTCGCCCTGGCGCTCCACTGCGGCGACGCACATTTCGTAGGCGAAGTTCGGGCCGCCACTCCTGGTCGCGCGGTGCTGCGTGATCTCGTGCAGCCAGCGCAGCGGGTGCTTGAGGAACTGCAGCGGCGACATGATCACGCACTCGAAACCCACGTAGACCGGTTGGATCACGTAGCCGATGAGGCCCATGTCGTGCTGGAAAGGCAGCCAACCCAGCGCCACCGTCGACGACGTGTGCCCGAACGCGTCCTCGATCATCGCTTCATTGGCCATCAGGTTCGCATGGCTGACCATCACGCCGCGCGGCGTGCCGCTGGAGCCCGATGAGTACTGGAGGATGGCGAGATCCTCGAGACTGACAGTTGACTCGGGCGCCGGCGCGGGGGCTCCGTCGCCTAAGCCAAGGTCGTCGACCGCGATGCACGGGATATCGGCGAGCGCGGGGACTAGTTCTCGCGCGGGGAGTATCTGGCGGGTGGTGAGCACGATGTCAGGTCGTGCGTCGGCAACGATCGCCAACAGGCGCGGCAACGTCTGCGCGAGCCGCGACGGGATCGGGATGTGCGCCGGAACCGCGCACACGCCAGCGTAAAAGCAGCCGAACAACGCGTCGAGAAACGTCGCGTCGTCGGGCAGGAGCAGCAGAGCGCGCGGCTGCTCCTGCGTGCGCGGGAGGTCCGCCAAAACGGCGGCCACGGCGCTCGCACCCGCGGCAAGCTCGGCCCAGGTGCGCGTCGTGACGCCGTCTCCGTCCCCGAGGAACGAGAAGGCGCGGTGATCCGGGTCGACAAGTGCGTGGTGCTCGAGGCGGTGCGCGATCGTGAGGCCGCCATCGGCGTCGGCTTTCGAGCGAGGTTGCGGGCCTCGTTCGTGACCTGTCGCACCGAGCGCCGTCATGTCGGTATCTCCCTATAACAGCCGTGCCCCTTACGGCTGCGTTAAAAACACAGCATATCCACGAATACTGAAGGACGTGTTCGTGACTGCCCAGATTATCGCCGTTAAGCAGCCGCAGATCCGGTGCGCCGTTGCTCCGTCGCCAGGACTCGAACCTGAACTCTCAGAACCAAAATCTGATGTGCTGCCGATTACACCACGACGGACCGCGCATCAGCGGCGAGCCGATCGGCCGCCGTCGGCCGGCCACGGGGTCGGCCGCGCATACTGATGCCTTCGTCAGACTGTAGTGCAACCGATAACCTGGTAGGCGTGGCAGCGCCGGAGAAAGAGGTGCGCGCCCCGCGCGCCAGGATGACCGGCAGCGAGCGGCGGCATCAACTCATCGATATCGCCCGGTCGCTGTTTGCCGAACGCGGCTACGAGGGCACCTCGATCGAGGAGATCGCGCTGCGGGCCAACGTGTCCAAACCGGTCGTCTACGAGCACTTCGGCGGCAAGGAAGGGCTGTACGCGGTCGTCGTCGACCGGGAGATGTCGGCGCTGCTGGACGGCATCACTTCGTCGCTGACCAACAATCGGTCCCGGGTGCGCGTCGAGCGGGTGGCGCTGGCATTGCTGACCTACGTCGAGGAACGCACCGACGGCTTTCGCATCATGATCCGCGACTCGCCGGCGGCCATCAGTTCGGGTACCTATTCCAGCCTGCTCAACGATGCCGTCAGCCAGGTCGCCTCGATTCTGGCCGGCGACTTCGCCCGTCGCGGTCTGGACCCGGGTCTGGCGCCGCTGTACGCCCAGGCGTTGGTCGGCTCGGTGTCGATGACCGCGCAGTGGTGGCTCGATACCCGCGAACCCAAGAAGGAAGTCGTGGCCGCCCATCTGGTCAACCTGATGTGGAACGGCTTGACTCATCTGGAAGCCGATCCGCACCTGCAGGACGAATAAGCCCCTCAGCCGCGCGGCGATCGCAAGCGCGGCGTAGCCGGGCGCAGCGGGTCGCCGCTTAGCCGTTGTCGCGTGACAACAGGTCGGCGGTCGTTTCGCGGCGGACCAGTTCGCTGGCCCGGCCATCCTTGACCGCTACCAGTGGCGGCCGGCCGACCATGTTGTAGTTCGATGCCATGCTGTGGTGGTAGGCACCGGTGCAGCCCACCGCCAACAGGTCGCCCGGGTGCAGGTCCATCGGAAGCTCGACATCGCGGGCGATCTCGTCGCCGGCCTCGCAGTGCCGTCCCGCCACTGTGACCCGCTGCCTGGGCGCGAGGGAATGCCGATTGGCAAGCGCGACGGTGTATTTCGCTCCATACAACGACACCCGCGGGTTGTCGCTCATTCCGCCGTCGACAGCGACGAAGGTACGCCCGCCGGGTTGTGTCTTGATGCCGCACACCTGGTACAGGGTGACACCGGCCCGGGCACTGATGGCCCGGCCAGGCTCGATCACGATGCTCGGCCGAGGGAAGTGCTCGGCGGCGCAGGCGGCGTCCAGCCCGTCCTCGATCGCTTGTGCCAGCTCGTCGACGCTGAGCTCCGGGTCGCCGGCCAAGTACGGAATCCCATGGCCGCCACCGATATTCAGCTGGGTCAGGATGACGCCGTGCCGGGCACGGACGTCGGCCATGGCGGCGATCATCCGGCGAATCGCTTCGCCGTAGAGCGCGGCATCGGTGACTTGCGAGCCGATATGACAGTGCAGCCCGATCAGGTCGAGGTTGGGGTGCGCCAGCACGCGCGCCACCGCCTCCGCGGCGTGCCCACCTTCGAGGGTGAACCCGAACTTCTGGTCGCTGATCCCGGTGGTGATGGCGCGGTGGCCGTGGATGTCGATGTCGGGGGTGACCCGGATCAGCACCCGCTGCCGTTGCTCCGCCAAACCCGCGAGGTCGGTGATCTCGCTGCACGAATCCAGCACGATGCGTCCGACCCCGTTGCGCACCGCGGCCCGCAACTCGTCCTGCGACTTCGCATTGCCGTGCATGATGACGCGGGCTTTTTCCACGCCGGCGGCCAGAACGGTGGCCAGTTCACCGGCTGAGCAGACGTCGACGCCGAGCCCCTCTTCGCGGGTCCAGCGTGCCACCGCGATGCTCAGCAGCGACTTTCCGGCGTAGACGACCTCGGTGTGGGGCAACGCCGTGCGATAACGGCGGGCGCGACCCCGGAAGTCGGCCTCGTCGATCACGTAACACGGGGTGCGGAACTCGTCGGCGATGTCGGTGAGGGGTACCTCGCCGATGCAGAGTCGGCCCTCGTCGTCGGAGTGAGTGGTAATCGGCCAGATCGCCGGATGAAACCGCGGCGGAGCCGCGTAGCCTATGGAAGGCAGGACATCCGGCAAAGTTGTTGTCATGACTCCAGCGTCCGCGCGGTTTGGCCGGATGCCGCTGCCTTAACGGATCCTTGACAGTGCCCGGCCTGATTTTTGACGAAGTTCGGCCCCCAACTTCGGCCCCATACAATGGGCGGCATCATGACCGCACCGGGGCCGGAATGTGTAGTTACCCCGATCGCGGGGCTGGTGGAGTTGGCGTTGCGCGCGCCGACGTTGCAGCGACTCATCGACCTCGCCGCCGATCGACCCGACGAATTGACGCTGGTCGGACCGGCCAGCGCGCGGCTTTTCGTCGCCAGCGCACTGGTCCGCCAGGGGCCGTTGCTGGTGGTGACCGCCACCGGCCGCGAAGCCGATGACCTGACCGCAGAACTGCGCGGTGTATTCGGCGACTCCGTCGCGATGTTCCCGTCCTGGGAGACGCTGCCGCACGAGCGGCTCTCACCGGGTGTGGACACCGTGGGCGCCCGCCTGATGCTGCTGCGCCGGCTGGCCCACTCCGACGACGCCCGGCTGGGCCCCCCATTGCAGGTGGTGGTCACCGCCGTGCGCTCGCTACTGCAGCCGATGGCCCCGCAGCTGGGCTTGCTGGAACCGCTCACGCTGGCCGTCGGCCAGGACACCGGCGCCGACGGGGGGTTCGATGGTGTGATCGCCCGGCTGGTCGAGCTGGCCTACACGCGGGTGGACATGGTCGGTCGGCGCGGCGAGTTCGCTGTCCGCGGCGGCATCCTCGACATTTTCGCCCCGACCGCCGAACACCCGGTGCGGGTGGAGTTCTGGGGCGACGAGGTCACCGAGATGCGGATGTTCTCGGTGGCCGACCAGCGGTCGATTCCCGAGATCAGCGTTGAGACCCTGGTCGCGGTCGCCTGCCGGGAGCTGTTGCTGACACACGAGGTGCGGGCACGGGCGGCCGAGCTGGCCGGGCAGCAGCGGCGGCCCGAGCACGACGTCACCGGCGGCGTCGCCGAGATGCTGGCCAAGCTCGCCGAGGGCATCCCGGTCGACGGCATGGAGGCGCTGCTGCCGGTGCTGAGGCCCGACGACTTGTCCCTGCTGACCAATCAGCTGGCCGACGGCACGCCGGTGCTGGTTTGCGACCCGGAAAAGGTCCGGACCCGCGCGGCTGACCTGATCAAAACCGGCCGCGAGTTTCTCGAGGCGTCCTGGTCGGTGGCCGCGTTGGGCGGTGATTCGCCGATCGACATCGAACAGCTCGGCGGATCGGGATTCCGCGAACTCGACGACGTGAGCTTCGCCACCCGGGCATCGGGTCATCCATGGTGGACGCTCAGCCAGCTTTCTGATGAGTCGGCAGTCGAGCTGGACATCCGGGCCGCGCCGTCGGCCCGCGGGCACCAGCGCGACATCGACGACATCTTCGCGATGCTGCGCGCGCACGTTTCGACAGGCGGGGTCGCGGCCGTCGTCGCGCCCGGAACCGGAACCGCGCATCGCGTGGTCGAGCAGTTGGCTGAATCCGACACGCCCGCAACGATGTTGGAGCCGGGAGCGGAACCCAAAGCCGGCGTGGTCGGGGTGCTCAAAGGCCCACTGCACGACGGCCTGATCGTCGGGGGCTCTACCGCAGCGTTGGTGATCATCACCGAGACCGATCTGACCGGCAACCGGATGATGGCCACGGACGGCAAAAGGCTTGCCGCCAAACGCCGCAACACCGTCGACCCGCTGGCGTTGACCGCGGGCGACCTGGTTGTTCACGACCAGCACGGCATCGGGCGATTCTTAGAGATGACCGAACGCACCGTCGGCGGAGCCCGGCGTGAGTATCTGGTGCTGGAATACGCGTCGAGCAAAAGGGGTCAGAGCGAAACCGACAAGCTTTATGTGCCAATGGATTCGCTGGACCAGCTGTCGCGGTACGTGGGCGGTCAGGCGCCCGCGCTGAGCCGGCTCGGCGGCAGCGACTGGACGAACACCAAGACGAAGGCCCGCAAGGCGGTCAGGGAAATCGCCGGCGAGCTGGTGTCGCTCTACGCCAAGCGGCAGGCATCCGCGGGACACGCGTTCGGGCCGGACACCCCCTGGCAGGCCGAAATGGAGGACGCGTTCGGCTTCACCGAAACCGTGGATCAGCTCACCGCGATCACCGAGGTCAAGGCGGATATGGAGAAGCCGGTGCCGATGGACCGGGTGATCTGCGGTGACGTCGGCTACGGCAAGACCGAGATCGCGGTCCGGGCGGCGTTCAAGGCCGTGCAGGACGGCAAGCAGGTCGCGGTCCTGGTGCCCACCACGCTGCTGGCCGACCAGCATCTGCAGACCTTCACCGAACGGATGGCCGGCTTCCCGGTCCGGATCAAAGGCCTGTCCCGGTTCACCGGCGGCGCCGAATCCCGCGACGTGATAGACGGTCTGGCCGACGGCTCGGTGGACATCGTGATCGGCACCCATCGGCTGTTGCAGACCGGGGTGCGGTGGAAGGACCTCGGCCTGGTGGTCGTCGACGAGGAACAACGCTTCGGCGTCGAGCACAAGGAGCACATCAAGTCGCTGCGCACCCATGTCGACGTGCTGACGATGAGCGCCACCCCGATCCCGCGCACGCTGGAAATGAGTTTGGCCGGGATTCGCGAGATGTCGACGATCCTGACCCCGCCCGAAGAACGCTATCCGGTGCTGACCTACGTCGGGTCGCACGATGACAAACAAGTCGCCGCGGCGCTGCGCAGAGAGCTGCTGCGCGACGGGCAGGCTTTCTACGTGCACAACCGGGTGAGCTCCATCGACGCCGCCGCAGCGCGGGTGCGGGAGCTGGTGCCCGAGGCCAAGGTCGGCGTCGCGCATGGCCAAATGCCCGAGGCTCTGCTGGAAACCACCGTCGAAGGATTCTGGAACCGCGAATTCGACATCCTGGTCTGCACCACGATCGTCGAGACGGGCCTGGATATCTCCAACGCCAACACCCTGATCGTCGAGCGGGCCGACACCTTCGGGCTGGCCCAACTGCACCAGCTGCGAGGCCGGGTGGGCCGCAGTCGCGAACGTGGTTATGCCTATCTCCTTTACCCGCAACACGCCCCGCTGACCGAGACCGCCTACGACCGGTTGGCGACGATCGCGCAGAACAACGAATTGGGCGCCGGCATGGCGGTGGCGATGAAGGACCTGGAGATCCGCGGGGCCGGCAATGTGCTGGGCGTCGAGCAGTCCGGGCACGTCGCCGGGGTGGGCTTCGATCTGTACGTGCGACTGGTGGGTGAGGCGGTCGAGGCTTACCGTGCGGCCGCCGACGGGCAGACCGTCACCACAGCCGAGGAGCCCAAAGACGTGCGGATCGACTTGCCGGTCGATGCCCACCTGCCGCCGGACTACATCCCCAGCGACCGGTTACGGCTGGAGGGGTACCGACGGCTGGCCGCGGCGGCTAATGACAGCGAAGTCGATGCTGTTGTCGAGGAGCTGACCGACCGCTACGGCTCGCTGCCCGAAACCGCCCAGCGATTGGTGGCCGTGGCGCGGCTCCGGCTGGTTTGCCGCGCAGCCGGCATCACCGAAGTGTCGGCAGCGTCCGCGGCCACCGTGCGGCTGGCACCGATGGCACTGCCGGACTCGGCGCAGGTGCGACTCGCGAGGATGTATCCGGGTGCGCGTTACCGGGCCACGACGGCGACGGTGCAGGTTCCGATTCCGCGCGCCGGGGGCGTCGGCGCGCCCCGTATACGTGACGTCGAGCTGGTGCAAATGGTCGCCGATTTGGTATCTGCGCTGGACGGGGGAGAATCGAGCAGGGCTGGTGTAAGGAATTCGGCCGGCGCCGGGTAAGGAGGGGTAAACACAATGACGGTCGTCTTGGTCGACCCTCGCCGGCCTTCGCTGGTTCCGGTGGAAGCCCTCGAGTTGCTCACCGGCGAGGTGCAGTACACGGAGGAGATGCCGGTCGCGGTGCCCTGGACGCTGCCGGCCGCGCGCCCCGCGCATACCGGCGAGGATGCCCCGGTGCTGCTGTCCTCCGATTCCGAGCACCCGTCCGTCACGGCGCGATTGGCCGCCGGTGAGCGGCTGATCTCCGCGCCCGACCAGCAGCCGGGGGAGCGGCTGGTGGACGCCGTCGCGATGATGGACAAACTGCGAACCGCCGGCCCGTGGGAAAGTGAGCAGACTCACGACTCGTTGCGCCGGTTCCTGCTGGAAGAGACCTACGAGGTATTCGACGCGGTCCGTAGCGGCGATGCCGATGCGTTGCGAGAAGAGCTTGGCGACGTGTTGCTGCAGGTGCTTTTCCACGCCCGCATCGCCGAGGACGCCCCACAGCATCCGTTCACCATCGACCATGTCGCCGATACGCTGCTGCGCAAACTGGGGAACCGGGCGCCGGGAGTTCTTGCTGGAGAGGATATTTCGCTGGACGAACAGCTGGCGCAGTGGGAGGAGCGCAAAGCCTTAGAAAAGAAGGGAAAGGCGCGCAACTCGGTGATGGACGATGTTCCCACCGCGCAGCCGGCTTTGGCGTTGGCGCATAAGGTGGTTCAGCGAGTCACGCGGGCGGGCTTACCGGCCGACCTGATCCCGGCAGAAATCACGTCGATCACGGTGACGGCCGACGTCGATGCCGAAAATGCCTTGCGCACGGCGGTTTTGGAATTTATGGATACCGTCCGGGGCGCTGAGAAGGCGATCGCCGCCGATCGCCGCGGCGAGGACGTGCCCGCGGAGCTGGATGTCGCTGCCGTCGGCGTGATCACCGAGGAGGAGTGGCGCGCTCACTGGCTGCCGGCCGTAGACGAGCCCGCCGTCGACAAGGTCGAGGAGCCCGAGTCCGCGGAGGCCGACCACGAGCCCACGGACGAGGACGAGGCCGTCGACACCGACGCCGAGGCGTCTGAGGATGCGGCGGGCGACGAGACCGGCGACGCCGAGTAGGTCGGCGACACGCCCGGTGCGGCGTCCAATCGCCCGGTCGATCGCAGCTGTGGTGCAGATCATCTTGGCTGGACAACTGCGGTCTGCCACACAGCCGGCGCCGAGGCACGCCTGAGCTACTCGATTCGCGTGGGACCATGGTCGGGTAATCGCGTGTAGGGAGTGTCGTGTCGCCGGTCCGTTGGCTACGGGCGTTCGCCGTCGTGGGTGCGACGGCGCTGCTCTTGGCATCGAGTTGCAGCTGGCAGCTAGGCCCTTACATTCCGAAGGGCGTGCCACCGCCGGCCGGCGCTCCGATTCCGCCGGTCGACACCCACGCCAAAGGCCGGCCTGCCGACCAGCTGCACGGGTGGGCGGCCGCACGCGCTCCGGCGCTGAAAATGCCCATCACCGCGCTGGAGGCGTACGCCTACGCCGCGCGGGTGGCCGAGGTGGAAAACCCCGGCTGCCACATCGCGTGGACGACGCTGGCCGGTATCGGCCAGGTGGAAAGCCATCACGGGACCTACCACGGCGCGACGTTGTTCCCGAACGGAGACGTGCGTCCCCCGATCAGGGGTGTGGTGCTCGACGGGACCAACGGCACGATGCGAATCGTCGACAGCGATCCGGGCGGCATGGACAGCGACTCGGACACCGTCCGGGCGATGGGACCGATGCAGTTCATCCCCGAGACATGGCGGGAATACGGGGTGGACGCCAACAACGACGGCGTGGTCAGCGTGGACAACATCGACGATGCGGCGCTGTCGGCCGCGGGTTACCTGTGTTGGCGTGGGAAGGATCTCGCCACGCCGCGCGGGTGGATAACGGCGCTGTGGGCCTACAACAACTCCGACGTGTATGCCCGCGCCGTGCGCGATTCGGCTACCGCCTATGCGGCGGGTCACCCGCTCTGAGCAGGCTCTAGGCTACTGATGGCAAGTCCGGAGCCCTGACGACGCAAGGAGAACTCAGTGCCGATTATCGAACAGGTCGGAGCCCGCGAGATCCTCGATTCGCGCGGCAATCCGACGGTCGAGGTCGAGGTGGCCCTGATCGACGGGACATTTGCGCGGGCTGCAGTGCCCTCTGGCGCGTCGACCGGCGAACATGAGGCGGTAGAGCTGCGAGACGGCGGGGACCGCTACGGCGGCAAGGGCGTCAAGAAGGCCGTGCAGGCGGTACTGGACGAAATCGCTCCGGCCGTCATCGGGCTGAACGCCGACGATCAGCGGTTGGTCGATCAGGCGTTGCTGGACCTCGACGGCACCCCGGACAAGTCCCGGTTGGGCGCTAACGCCACCCTTGGGGTATCCCTGGCCGTCAGCAAGGCGGCCGCCGATTCCGCCGAACTGCCGCTGTTCCGCTATCTCGGCGGCCCCAACGCGCACATCCTGCCGGTGCCGATGATGAACATCCTCAACGGCGGCGCCCACGCCGACACCGCGGTGGACATCCAGGAATTCATGGTGGCCCCGATCGGGGCGCCGAGCTTCTACGAGGCGCTGCGCTGGGGTGCCGAGGTCTA
>Ga0209248_10000278_pt1 | contig 16642 bp, 12 predicted proteins | sample BogFormECP04_OM1_FD_188241 | JGI IMG/M metagenome (GOLD analysis project Ga0209248, IMG submission 188241) | Bog forest soil microbial communities from Calvert Island, British Columbia, Canada - ECP04_OM1 (SPAdes) (version 2) | ecosystem: Environmental > Aquatic > Freshwater > Wetlands > Bog ... | reverse complement strand
ATGCCCCCAAAAAAGTGAACGCCCAGCGCTTGTCCCCGGTCATGCGCTGGGCGTTCTATACAGTGGCTTGCACGGCACTGTGTGGCCCAATCGCAAAGCGCGATCCACAAGTGTTACCCTGCGATTCGCACCCATGCAAATAGGCCGACCGCATACTTGCGCGAACCGCTCCGCGAGGCAAAGGGCATCACGGGACAAATCGGGACATTTGAGGAATTCGCCCCCGAAACACGCGCGAAAATCATCAACGAAGCCCCGAAGTGCCGCATTCGCAAAATGATACAAAGCCCAAGGGAGGCTCTGTAATGAAGCTGAAAATCGCAGGATCACTCGCACTTTTGCTGCTGGCCGCGCGTCCCGCCGCCGCCCAAACCAAGCATTCAGTGAAGTGGGAAGAGCTGACCTCAGCCGATTTTCGCGAAGCAATCACCCAGGCCCAGGGAACCTGCCTGCTCCCCTTCGGCATCCTGGAAAAGCACGGCCCCCACCTGCCGCTAGGCACCGATCTGCTGGACGTCCGCTACGCCGCGCTGCACGCCGCCGAACAAAACTACGCCGTGGTGTTCCCAGAATATTATTTCGGCCAGATTTTCGAAGCCAAGCACGAACCCGGCACAATCGCCTACAGCGCAGACCTGCAATTGAAATTGCTGCAGGAAACTGCGGATGAAATGGCCCGCAACGGCTGCAAGAAAATCATCATCGTAAATGGCCACGGCGGCAACGAAAATCTGCTGCCGTATTTTGCGCAAAGCCAGCTGGATCAGCCGCGCGATTACGTTGTGTACGTGCAGTGGGGACGCGATGAACCAAAGGGCGGCCCGGCAAAAGAAGACCACCTGGACATGCATGCCGGCGAAACCGAGACGTCCACGATGATGATCGCGCGCCCCGACTTGGTGCATCAGGATCGCGCTGCCAGCGAATCGGGAGCCGATCAGAAACGTGTGCATTTGCCGGAAGACGTGTACACCGCAATCTGGTGGTACGCGCGATTCCCGAATCATTATTCCGGCGACGGAGCGCTGGCGACGAAGGAGCTTGGGACGTTCGAAATGAATGCGTGGATCGCGGCGATTACGGAAGCGATTCGCGCCGTGAAAGCCGACGACCAAAGCCTCAAGTTGCAGAACGAGTTCTACGAGAAGAGCAAACATCCGCTGGACACGCGGCCGTAAGCGCGGTTTTTTCCCGCGACGCCGGGGCAATCGTGCTACGGTAAATTGTGCAGCGTTTGGAGAAACTAACGCTCACTTCTACGATGATTCGGCATTCTAGTCTCGCTAATTCACTTCGTTGCGGCATTTGCTCGCCGAATTGCGTTTGCGTCGCGGAGCGGCAGTCATGAAAATTCTCAGCGCCGCTGAAATGCGCGAAGTGGACCGGCTGACGATCGCGCGTTGCGGAATTCCCGGTCTCACGTTGATGGAAAATGCCGGCGCGAGCGTTGCGGAATTCATCGCGCAGCGCTGGCCGAAGTTTGCGCAGCGCCGCATCGTGGTTCTCTGCGGCAAAGGAAATAACGGCGGCGACGGATTTGTAGCGGCGCGGCATTTGCTGGAACTGGGCGCGAAACCGGAAGTCTATTTGTTTGCGGCGCCCGACGAAATGCAGGGCGACGCGGCGGCAAACTACAAACGCTGGCAGGAAGTGTCCGCCGCGATGCAAATGGTGCGCAGTTCCTCTGATTTGCAGAAGATCAAGCCCGTTCTCGATGCAGCGGACATTGTCGTGGACGCGCTGTTGGGCACCGGCACGCGCGGCGCGGTGGAAGGGCTTTTTGCGGAAACGATCGAGGCGGTGAATAAGCGCCACCGGACGGTGCGCTCGGTGGTAGTTGCGGTGGACATTCCATCCGGGCTCGTCGCAGATACCGGCGAGACATTGGGCGCGTGCATCAACGCAACGTACACCGTCACGTTTACCGCGCCGAAGATGGGCATGATTTTGGGCACGGCGAGCGATGCAGTGGGCGAGCTGCTTGTGCGCCACATCGGTTCACCGCCGGAATTGACTGACGAAGTGGGGAAGAGCAACGTTCGCTGGATTGATTGGCGCGAGGTGAGCATTTTCGCGCGTCCACGCCGCGCGGATGGCAACAAGGGAAATTACGGCCACGCGCTGGTGGTGGCGGGATCGGTGGGGAAGAGCGGCGCGGCGGTGCTGGCTTCGTGGGCGGCGTTACGGATGGGCGCGGGCCTGGTGACAGTGGCAACGCCCGAGCCGGTGCTGCCAATTGTTGCCGCGCATACGCCGGAAATAATGACGGAGCCGCTTCCGGCCACCGATGCGGGCAGCATTTCGCTGCGCAGTTTCGAATACGAGCGTTTCGATCGCCTGCTGAAAGGGAAGCGCGCGCTCGCGATCGGCCCCGGCCTCACGACGAATGTTGAAACGCAGCAGTTCGTGCGCGGAGTGGTGGCCAAGCGCGACGTTCCGATCATTCTCGATGCCGATGGACTGAATGCGTTCGCCGGCCGCGCGCAGGAACTGAACAACGGTGGCGGCGGGCTCACGCTGACGCCGCATCCGGGCGAGATGGCGCGATTGCTGAGCTGCGGAATTCCGGATGTGCAAGCGCAGCGGCTGCAAGTGGCACGAAAATCCGCAGCGGATTGGAACGCGATCGTGATTTTGAAAGGGCATCAAACGATCATCGCGGCGCCGGATGGACAGGTGTTCGTGAATTCCACGGGGAATCCGGGAATGGGCACGGGCGGCACTGGTGATGTGCTGACGGGAATGTTAGCCGGCGCCACCGCGCAGTTCGGCACCGCGGATTGGGCGCGCGTGCTGGCGTTCGGCGTGTATTTGCACGGGCTCGCGGGCGACATCGCGTACGCGGATACCGGCGAAGCTCCGCTGCTGGCTTCCGATCTAATTCGCGAGATTCCGCGTGCATATCAGCAATTTTATTTCGAGTGTGGCCGTGGCTAGACGCGAGTTCGAGACACGCTCAGCGGAAGAAACCATCGCGCGCGGCCGGGAAATTGGCGCGGGGTTGAAGCCTCCGGTATTGGTGCTGCTTTCCGGCGATTTGGGAGCGGGGAAAACCACGCTGACGAAGGGGATCGCGGCGGGCGCAGGCGCGGCGCGGGAAGACGACGTCACCAGTCCCACATTCACGCTCGTTCACAGATACGAGGGCGCGAAGCGCGTTTATCACGTGGACCTCTATCGCGTGGGAGATTTTCACGATCTGGAGACGCTCGGCCTCGAAGATGTTTTCAGCGAAAACGCGATCGTGATCGTGGAATGGCCCGACCGATTAAAATTGCGCACGGATTGGCCAGTGCTGCGGATTGGCCTCGAGCATGTGTCCGAAGACGTGCGCAGAATCGTGATTGACGACGACGGAAAATCGCCGAGTAAGAATTAGTCCTCAGGAGTTTTTTCTGGCCATCATTTTGGCGGTGCTGGAGGTTCCAGGCCCATGATCTGGAATCCGGCATCCACGTAGAGAACATTTCCGGTTACACCGCGGCCCAAATCGCTGCCGAGAAAGACGGCGGCGTCGGCGACTTCGGCGATATCGGTATTGCGGCGCAGCGGGGCGTGTTCCTGCACGAAATCGAGAACCTTGGAGAAGTCTTTGATGCCGCGGGCGGAAATGGTTTTTATGGGGCCGGCGGATATGGCGTTGACGCGGATTTTTTGCGCGCCCAATTCGGCGGCAAGGTAGCGAACTTCGGCTTCGAGCGCGGCTTTGGCGATGCCCATGACATTGTAATTTTTTACGACGCGCGTGGAGCCGAGATAGGTGAGGGTCATGATGGCGCCGCCGTTGGTCATCAGCGGAGAGAGCGCGCTGGAAACAGCGACCAGGGAATAGGCGCTGACGTCGAGCGCGAGTTTGAAGCCATCGCGCGACGTTTTCAGGAACGGCTGATTGAGATCTTCGTGATTGGCGAAGGCGAGGCAGTGGACCATCACGTCGAGCGTGCGGCCTTCTCGTTTCAGCGATTCCGCGAGGCTGTCAATATCGGATTGCTGCTGGACGTCGCAGGGGTAAAAACCTTTGGCGCCTAGTTCGTTGCCGAGTTCTTCGACTACCGGTTTGGCGCGTTCGTTCTGATAGGTGAGCAGGAGCGTGGCGCCTTCGCGGGCGAATGCTTGAGCGATGGCGTAGGCGATGCTCCATTTGTTCCAAACGCCGAGAACGATTGCGGTTTTGCCTTCCAGTAATTTGGGCATGGTCCGGTATTTTACGCGAAAACTGGGATTTCGGGGTTGCGGAAGTCAAAAGATTTGACACAGAGCGGAAGGGAGGAAAGGCGGAGGAAAATCTGAGAAAGACGACGGAATTTACCGCGGAGGCGCAGAGTACGCAGAGAAAGAAAGAGAGGTCCTTCGCTGCGCTCCGGATGACGATGCTTGTCGCGGATCGCCAATCGGGAGATTGGCGTTCCCAGGAAAGGCGCGTGGCGGCCTTAGTGCGCGTGGATCCAGCGGATTATTTCGCGGAGTAGGTCCGCGACTATGGGCCAGAGGGCGGCGAAGATGGCGACGCCGATCGCGACGATGCGGGCCAGCGGGCGTGAGCCTAGGGCGGCACCGCCGGGCCGAGCATAACTTGCGGCGCTTGGATTTGCGGACTCGCCGAGCTGCGCGGGCATGTGGCGCGCGCAGAATCCGTTGGCGATGGCGGGGCGGCTGCAGCGTTGACCTTGCGGGCCGAAGTAGAGGCAGGGGCCTTGATCGTTGCGATTTTTGCCGGAGGTTAAGGCGCCGTCACCGCGAGTGGTTAGGACGCCGTAAGAAGTGGTCTCGACGCCATACGAATCGGGTTCGACGCCGAATTCGGAGTCGGTCGCGGCTTGCTCCGGATCAAGATTAAAGTCCTGATTCCCGCGCGGAACCGGCGGGCTGCCCGAAAAATCATTAACGGTTAGGACTCGTGCCATTGCGCTGCGCATCTCCTCTCGTTACAGTGAAATTGAGCCGTCTCGCTGCGCCCAGATGCCAGATACCCGCATTGCGCCTTCGCCCACCCATCCCGCCCGGATGAAGCTGGAGCCTTACTCCGCCGAAATTCGGCTGAGCAATCTTACGCTGGGCGTTGACAATATTCATTATGACGTTTTTCTGAGCCCGCGGTTCGTAGATTTTACGCGGAAGTATTCGCTGGACCTGGTCCGGCAGAAAATCAATATCAGCCTGTTCTACGGGAAAGACCGCAAGCAATCCGGCGCGCCGGAGCATGGCGCGTTCCGCAAGCTGCTCACCGAAGTGCTGCAAGCGTCGCTGACGCGCGCGAAATTTCAGCAATCCATCGAGACGGACATACTGCACCAGTTGGCGCTGGTGAAGCACCTGACCTCCGAAATCGCCAGCCAATTTTCCAGCATCCTGGTGGAATGCAAGGACTGGATCCGTTCGCGCGGTGAATTATTCGAGCACAGCGAGCAGGCACACGTGATGCGCGCGAAAATCGCGGAAATCCAGGCGGACAAAAAGAATACGTATCGCGAGGTGGGCGACACGCTGTGCCGGATTTGGCGCGAAGTGGAAGAGGGGACGCTTTCGAAATCGCGGCGGGCTCTTTTCGGCGAGGATTACCACGAGACCTACGAGCTGTTGCAGAACCGCTTTCTATTTGTGGAGAACGGGAACGACGATCATTTGTTTTTGGAGCATTACGTCCTGCTGGCGAATTTCGTAAACGACCCCGACCGTTTTGAAATATTCGACGGGATTCTGCTGGATTTCGTGCGCGATTTGATTTTGACGGGCGACGACGCGGACGAATTGAGCAAGGCGCGTAAGGCGCACGAGCGTTTGCTGGAACAGGCTCGCCAGATGCGTTCAGAGATGGCGCGGTTGGAGGAGGAACTGGAAGAGGCCACGGGGCGCGCGGGAGAAGGCGACGGGCTTTTTCCATCCATTTTCAAGCGCAAGGGCGGAGCGAGCGCGGAATCGCGCGCGGAGCTGGAAGCGCTGCGCAAAAAATCCGCGGCGAGCGAGAAAAATCTGGAAGAGCTGGGACCGCAGATTGACGCGGCCAAGCAGCGCATGGACTTCCTGATCGAGGAATATCGCAGCCGGCTGGGCGATTATTTGAACGAGCCGCAGAACGCGCGGCGACTGTTTGACGCGTCGGCGCCGGCGGGAGAAGGCGAGGCCGCGCCGGAAACGCGCGCGCAACTGCTGGAAGAATGGATGCACCGGCTGGAAGAGCGCGACCTGCTGTTTCACATGCTGGCGGGTTATGAATTGCGGCGCATTTATGCGGATTATTGCCCGCCGATCCACTTGCAGGCGCTGAAAAAGGCGCTGGTGAATCGCGACGAGGCCAAGCGCGTGGAAACCATCCTGGAACAGTTTCCCGCGCGCAAAATTTCGATGAAACGGCTGGAAGACGCTTCGCGAGCGATCCGGCGGCGCTCGCACGAGGAGCAACTTTCGATCACGCTGCAATTCGCCGAAGATTTCATGCGCTTGCGGCGCGACCGGCGCAACTACCAACACGTGGCAGCATGGATGGAGCGGATCAGTTTGGTGCGTTCGGAGCGGGCGCGGGAGCTTTCGCGCGTTAATAAGAGCTTGTACGAATTTTTGCACGCGGACGAAGGGCGGCCGACCGACGATCCGGTCATCAATCACACGGTGATCAAGGCGGACGTGCGCGGTTCGACGGGCATCACCAAGGATTTGCTGGCGAAGGGCATGAATCCCGCCTCGCACTTCAGCATGAATTTGCACGAGCCGGTGAAACGGATGCTGGAGCGATTTGGCGCGGCGACGGTGTTTATCGAAGGCGACGCGATTATTCTGGCGATTTACGAAACCGAAGCGACGCGAGCCAGCACGCGGGCGGTGGCGCGGGCTTGCATTCTGGCGCGGGAAATTCTGGCCGTGACTTCGGCATACAACGCGCGGACGAAGACCACGGAGCTGCCGCCGCTGGAAATCGGGGTGGGCGTGGCGTTTCAGGATTCCGCGCCGTCGTTGTGGATGGATGGCGATTCGAAGATCATGATTTCGCGGGCGCTGAATTTGTCGGACCGGCTATCGAGCTGCACGAAAATCACCAAGCGATTATTTAAGGATAATCCTTCGCCGTTCAATGTGTTTGTGCTGCAGCCTTTGATGGAGGATGCGGCGGAAGACGAAGGCGAGGAATTGCTGGTGCGGTATAACTTGAACGGCATCGAGCTGAATGAAGAAGGGTTTCAGAAATTGAGCGCGGAGATTTCCATGTCGCCGATGGGCGGTACTTTTCCGATGCCTTGGGGGAAAGAGCGCGTGCAGCTTTATTTTGGTGAAGTGCCGCTGGGAGAATCGCTGGAGCCGGTGGTGATTCGCAAGGGATTCGTGCATCAACTGCTGTCCGGCGCGAAAGTGGGAGCGCCGGGCCCTCGCCCGTACTACGAAGTGTGCACCGACGCGAAATTGCTGGACCTAGCGCGGAAGAAATTCGCCTCCAGCGCGCCGCGAAGTTGAAGTCGCACGAAAGTTAAACCCGCGCGAAAGTTGAACCGGCGCGCTTCCTGAGCTCGCACGAAACTTGAAGCCGTACTCCCGCGACACTATAATCCAAACACGGAGGCGCCAGGGGCCCGGTGGTCCTCGTGGCCTTCAAAGCCATTGATTCTGTCCTTCGCGGACAGAATGGTGGGTTCGACTCCCACACGCTTCCGCCACGACCTACACGCTTCCACCACAGCTTTGCCGAAATGAGGTGCAGTGTTTCGCCCCTAACGTGCCGTTTTGACACGCGGCCAGAGCAACTGAACTGGGACGCCGGCGGATTTATTACGCCGGCTGCGGGGCGCGGCGTCCTGTCACGCTGCAAACGGCCAGCTCGAACCGACTTATCCAGCTTGCTCCAGACTCAGATAGCCTGCGCGTCAAATTATCGGTGACGATGGCGTAGCCGCGCGGGAACACCGTGCGAAGAAGAGGCCGTCCGCGGCGAGATTAACCTCAAGAGACGAAAGAAGTTGCCGATACTAAAGCTGTTGGCGGTGGTGCGGGGATTGATTTGGTGCGTTTGAATGCGCTGGGCGCGCGCCGTCGCGGAATGTCTTCCCCTCCAGGGGGTGCAAGCTGATGAGCGACGAAATCGTTCGCGAGTTTCTCGTGGAAGGTAACGAGAATCTCGACACGCTTGACCGCGAACTGATCCAGCTGGAAAAAGATCCGCACAATAGCGCCACGCTGGCGAGCGTATTCCGCACGATTCACACGATCAAGGGGACGTGCGGATTTTTAGGATTTACGAAGCTGGAGGCTGTGGCGCACGCCGGCGAAAACCTATTAAGCAAGTTGCGTGACGGCGCATTGCTGTTGAATCCGGGAATTACCACGGCGTTGCTGCGCATGGTGGATGCAGTGCGGCAGATGCTGCAGAGCATCGAGGCGATTGGCAACGAGGGCGAGCGCGACGACGACGCACTGATCCAGATGCTGGCGCGGGTGACGCAAGGCGACTCGCTTGCGGACGCACCGGCCGCAACGCCGCCCGCAAAATTGCCTGCCACGGCGCTCGCGACAGCCCACGTGACTAAGCCGGCCATTCCACCTGTTGCGCGCGGTAAGAAAGCTAAAACGAAGCCCGCAACGCGACACGCCGCAACCGACAAGAAGTCCAGCCACGCAGTAAGTCTTCCAGTCGAAGCCCCGGTCGAAGTGCCGGTCGAAGCGCCGGTTGCGGCCGCGCACGCACAGGTTGCCAGCGCTGAGGTTGCAGCGAACGCAAGCGCCGGCGCGACAACCAAAGAAGCGCCGCTCGACGCGAAGATCGTCCCGGCAAACCCGGAAACAATTCCACGCTCGGAAGAAAGCGATGCTGCGCAGGCGCAACCGGCCAGCCGCACCAGCGTAAGCGAAGGATCCATACGCGTGGACGTGGCGCTGCTGGACAAGCTGATGAATCTGGTGGGCGAGCTGGTGCTGGCGCGCAATCAGGTACTGCAATTTTCAAACGCGGCGGACGATCCGGCGATTGTGGCACCGAGCCACCGGCTGAATCAGATCACCTCCGAGCTGCAGGAAGGCGTGATGAAGACGCGCATGCAGCCCATCGGAAATATCTGGAGCAAATTTCCGCGGACGGTGCGCGATGTGGCGACGAGTTGCGGCAAACAAGTGCGCATCGAAATGTTCGGGCAGGAAACGGAGCTGGACAAGACCATCATCGAGGCCATCAAAGATCCGTTGACGCATCTGGTGCGCAATTCGGTGGACCACGGGATCGAGCGTCCGGAAGCGCGCGTGGCGGCTGGGAAACGCGCGGAAGGGTGCTTGACGCTGCGCGCTTATCACCAGGGCGGGCAAGTCAACATCGAGATCAGCGACGATGGCGCTGGCCTGGACCAGGAAAAAATCCGGCGCAAGGCGGAGGAGCGCGGACTACTGACCGCGGAAAAGGCGGCGCGACTGAGCGAGCGCGAGACACTGAACCTGATTTTCCTGCCGGGGTTTTCCACCGCGGAAAAAATCACCAATGTATCCGGCCGCGGCGTCGGCATGGACGTGGTGAAAACCAACATCGAAAAAATCGGCGGGACGGTGGATGTGCAGTCGGCCGCGGGCGTGGGCACCACGGTGAAAACAAAAATTCCGCTGACGCTGGCGATTATTCCCGGCCTGGTGGTGCGCACGGGCGGGGAGCGCTTCGTGATTCCGCAGGTGAGCTTGATCGAACTAGTGCGCATTGATGGCGGCGAGGCGCGCCGGGGAATCGAAATGGTGCACGGCGTGCCGGTCTATCGCTTGCGCGGACGTTTGCTGCCGCTGTTGTACCTCGATCGTGAGTTGCAGATCCAGAAGCCAGCGGTGAGCAGCGCTCCGGAGGGCGAACCGGTTCGCAACATGGTGGTGCTGCAGGCGGATGGACGGCAGTTTGGTCTCATTGTGGACGAGATTAGAGACGCGGAAGAAATCGTGGTGAAGCCGCTGGACCGGCGGTTGAAAGCGCTGAAGGCGTTTGCGGGCGCGACGATCATGGGCGACGGATTGGTGGCTTTGATTTTGGATGTGCTGGGCCTCGCGCAACGGACTGGAATCGTTTCCGAGGCCGGTGAACGCGCGACTTCGGCAGGGAGCGCGGAAGTTCACGAAGCGAGCGCGGAAAAGCAGGCGTTTCTGGTTTTTGCCGGGCCGGACGACGCGCGCATGGCCATTCCTCTGGACGCACTGGCGCGGCTGGAAGAGTTTCCGGCTGCGCGAGTGGAAAAGTGCGGCGCGGAGTCTGTGGTTCAATACCGCGGCAGAATTCTGCCGTTGGTGTATTTGAACACGGCGCTGGAGGAGCGGCGGCAGACGTCGCGCCATCCGCGCGCGGCGTCAGCAAATGCGGAGGCCGGAGTGATTCAGGTTCTGGTGTGCAATCACGACGAGCGCGCCGTGGGGCTGGTGGTGGAGCGCATCGTGGACATCGTCGAAGAGCGCGCGGAGGTGAAATCCGCGGCGACGCGGAAGGGCGTGCTGTACGCGGCGGTAATTCAGGAGCATGTGACCGAATTGCTGGACCTGGATGTGATTCTGGCCGGCGCGGCGCCAGCGCCAGCACAGCCGCGCGAATGGGAGCCGGCCGGAGTGCGAGGTTAATCCATGACGAACGCGCGGCAGTTCTGCACTTTTTACCTGGAGAATCATTTGTTTGGGATCGAGTTGCGGGACGTGCGCGAAGTGTTGCAGCAACTCGAACTGACCGAGGTGCCGCTCGCGCCGTACGCCGTGCGCGGATTGATGAATCTGCGCGGGCAAATCGTAATGGCCGTGGACCTGCGGCGGCAGCTGGGGTTGCCGGAGCGTCCGGCGAATCAGCCGGCGATGAATGTGATCGTGCGCACGGGCGAGGACGCGGTGAGCTTGCTGGTGGATGAAATTGGAGACGTGATCGAAGCGGGCGACGACAGCTTCGAACCGCCGCCCGAAACTTTGCAAGGCGCGATGCGCTCGGCGATTCGCGGCGTGCACAAACTGGAAAAACAACTGATGCACGTCCTGGATTCCGAGCGCGCATGCACGGTGGAGGAACGGGCGGCGCCGATGGCAGCGGAGCGTTGAGCGGCGCGCCAATGCCGGAACGTTGGCGCTGGCGAGCAACTCGAATGGGCACGAAAAGTGCGCGGCGTGGACGTGCAGCCGCGCGCAGACTGAGCAACAGATAGGAACGATTGTGAAATTGGCTGAAAGGATTTATGCCACCGATTCGCGTGCTGGTTGTTGACGACTCCGCGGTGATTCGCAAAGTGCTGTGTGACGGGCTTGCCCCGGATGCCGCGCTGGAAGTGGTGGGAACAGCGGCGAACGGGCGCTTTGCGCTGGCGAAAATTCCACTGCTGAATCCGGACATCGTGACTCTGGACGTTGAGATGCCGGAAATGGGCGGCCTGGAGACGCTCGCAGCGCTCCGGAAAATCTACCCCAAGCTTCCCGTGATCATGTTCAGCACGCTTACCGAGCGCGGCGCGGCCATCACGCTGGACGCGCTGGCGCTGGGCGCAAGCGACTACGTAACCAAGCCCAGCAACACGGGAAGCCTGGAGGAGACGCTGCGCCAGCTGCGCGCGGAGCTGATTCCGAAAATCAAAGCGCTCTGTGCGGAGCGGCTGAGCGAGCCAGCCGCGGTGAGAGCGCCGGCAAGGAGTTCGTCCGCCACCAAGGTGCGACGCGCGAGCCAGCCGGCCACGCCAGTACTTAGCCGCGTGGATGTGCTGGCCATCGGCACCTCCACCGGCGGGCCGAACGCACTGGCTGAATTGCTGCCGGCGATTCCGGCGGATTTTCCGGTTCCCATTTTGATCGTGCAACACATGCCGGCGTTATTTACGCGAATGCTGGCCGGGCGTCTGAACCAGCAATCCGCGTTGCACGTGCGCGAAGGAGTGGACGGCGCAGCGTTGAAACCGGGCGACGTGTGGATCGCGCCAGGAGATTTTCACATGACAGTGGAAAAGCGAGGCGCGGCGCTGGTGCTGGCGTTGAATCAGAACGCGCCGGAAAATTATTGCCGACCGGCGGTGGATCCCTTGTTCCGTTCGGTGGCGCATGCCTACGGAACTGGCGCGCTGGCAGTGGTGCTGACTGGAATGGGCAGCGACGGAAGCGCCGGCGCGCAGCACATACATGAGAAGGGCGGGCGGGTTCTGGTGCAGGACCAGGCGAGCTCGATCGTATGGGGCATGCCGGGGCAGATCGCCGCCGCGGGACTGGCGGACGGGACGTACGCGCTGAAGTCCATGGCGGCGGAAATTTGCCGCCGCGCGGCGCTGAAGAGGATTTCGCCCGTGGGGGCGGCGCGGCCGAGCGCGGCGGAAACTGGAAAAGACGCGGTGCCGCAGAGGCCCTGATGAGCACCAACAGCGCGATCGTCCTGAATCAGAAGGCTGGAGACGCCGACTTGGCGGATCCGGCGCTGCTCAAGCTGCGCGATCTGGTGTATCGCATCTCTGGGATATTCCACGCGGAAAACAAATTCTACCTGCTGGCGCTGCGCTCGCGGCGACGCATGAAAGAGATCGGTTCCAACACCTTCGCGGACTACCTGGAACAGCTTACGACGCGAGCGACGCGCGACGTGGAAATGCGCAACCTGCTGAATGAAATCACCATCGGAGAAACCTGTTTTTTTCGCAGCCAGCCGACCATTGATGCGGTGAGCAAAATTATTTTCCCGAAGATCGCGGCGCTGCCCGCCAAGCAGGCGGTGAAGAAAGTGCGGGTGTGGAGCGCGGGCTGCTCGACCGGCGAGGAATCCTACACGCTTTCGATTCTGTTTCTGGAGCAGATCGTGGCCAAATTCAAAGATTGGAAAATCGAAATCGTGGCGACCGATCTGAACGACGATTCACTGGCGAAATGCCGCGAGGGACTCTACGCGGAATATTCGGTGCGCAATCTGAGCGCGGCGATGCGCGATAAATATTTCCGCCAGGAGGGGAATCTCTACAGGGTGAAGGATGCAGTGCGCGCGCCGGTGAAATTCGACCGGCTGAACCTGCAGGACCAGCCGAAAATGCTATTCATGAAAGGTTTTGACCTGGTTTTCTGCGCCAACGTGCTGATCTATTTCGACAGCGCCGCCAAAAAAAGAACGGTCGAACATTTTTACAATGGCCTGGTTCCGGGCGGACACTTTTTTCTAGGCGAATGCGAGACGCTGTTCGGGATTTACGACCAGTTTCGCCTGGTGCACTTTCCGGGCGCGACGGGATATTACAAAGCCGTTCCGGGCGAGGACGCCGGAGGCAAAAAGTGAATCCGGAGACGAGCAAGATGCTGCGGCGCAGAGTGAGCGAGCTGGGAAGCTTGCCGGTGATGCCTTCGATCGTGCAATCGTTGGGCACGTGCCTGAGCGCCAGCCCGGGCGGACCGGATATCGGGCGCATCGTGGAACTGATTTCGTACGACAAGTCGCTGGCGGCGCAATGCCTGCGCGTGGCAAACTCCGCGATGTTTGCCGGGCGCGCCAGAGTGCAATCGGTGCGCCAGGCGGTGCTGTCGCTGGGAACGCAGCGCATCCGCGATATCGTTTATTCCTGCAGCCTGCCGCAGATGTTTGCCGGCGGTGCGAAGCACGGCATGGAGCAATCCACGTTCTGGCGTCACGCGCTGGGGACCGCGCTCGTGAGCCAGCATCTGGGGCGGCTGTTGCTGGTCTGTGATATCGAAAAGCTTTATCTGGCGGGGTTGCTGCACGACATTGGGATCCTGGTGAACTCGTTGCTCTATCCGCGGGAATTTCAGAGCGTGCTGGAGCAGGCGGAAGCTTCGGAAACTCCACTGTGCGAAGTGGAGCAGGAAATTCTGGGATTCACGCATTGCGAAAGCGGCCGGGTGCTGGCGGACATATGGAAATTGCCCGCGGACATTTCCGACACCATTGAATTTCATCACCATCCTTCGGGTGATGAGCTGGACGGGGAAATAACTTGGGTGGTGTATCTCGCGGATGTGCTGTGCCGGTTGCGCGGGCTGGGATACGGATACTACGAGGCCCGCGAATTTGATTTGGCGGCGGAAATTCCCTGGCAAGCGCTGCGGAAAAGGCATCCGGAAGCGGCGGCAGGGTTGGACCTGGCGCGATTTACGTTCGAGCTGGATCAGTACGGAGTGGAAGTGCAGACGATGGTGGATTCGATATTTTCCAGCGTTACGGTTTCGCATTGATAGCCGCCCCAGAGGGAGAACTGCCAGGTCGCGGGGCTTCTTGCTTGTACTTCTTGCTTGTACTTCTCGCCTGTACTCCTCGCCTGTACTTCTCGCCTGTACTTCTCGTGATATAAACCTGCAGGGGTTTCCAAATGAAAAGTTCAGGCCGGACAGTAGCGTTGGTGTTGTGTGCGCTGTGGTGTTCGTGGGGAATTGTGCCAGCGGCTCGCGCACAAACTGCCGAACGCGTGATCATTGACACGGATCCGGGTACGGACGATGCGCTGGCAATTCTGCTGGCGTTGCGGTCGCCGGAACTGCGCGTCGAGGCGTTGACGATCGTTGCCGGAAACGTGCTGGCTCCCGCGGGGCTGGCAAACGCGCTGAAGATCGTGTCGCTGGCTGGACGTTGCGATGTGCCGGTGGCGGAAGGTGCGCAACGTCCGCTGCACGCGAAGCTGAATATCGAGCCGTTCTGGAATGGGCCGAACGGTTTGGGAGGCGCTGAATTACCGGCATCACAGTGCACGGCCGATCCTCGTTTTGGTCCCGACGTGATTATCGAACTGGTGCACAAATATCCGCACCAGATCAGCATCATCGGCGTGGGGCCGGAAACAAACCTGGCGCTGGCGATTTTGAAGGACCCGACGATTGTGCCGCTGGTGAAGCGCGTGTACTTGATGGGTGGTTCCATTTCCGGAGGCAACGTAAACGGCGCGGCGGAATTCAATGTGTATTGCGATCCGGATGCGGCGGACCTGGTATTTCGTGCCGGCTGGCCGGTGACGATGGTGGGTCTGGACGTGACGGAAATCACGCTGATCAGCAGCGCGCAGGTAGACGAGATCGAGCGCAGCGGCGGCGCGGAAGCGAAGTTTGCCGCGGCGGTGGCGCGCTTTCAGGTGGGTCTCTATCAGGGGACGGGATTTGGCGGCGGAGCGATCCACGACGCGTTGGCTGTGGGCGCGGCGATTGATCCTGGTTTTCTGAAATTGCGCACGATGCGCATTGACGTGGAGACCGAGGGGCGCATCGCGCGAGGAGAAACGGTGGCCAACCGGTTGGGGACGGTGGACCGTGTGGTGGACAAGGGCGACCATCTGGAAACCGTTGGCGTGGACGAGGTGAAGCCGAACGCGCAGGTGGCTGTGGGGATAGATTCCGAGCGCTTCTTGAAATTTTTCGTGGCGCGGTTGAGTGGAAGCGGCACGGCGGCTGCGGCTAGCCGGCCGTAGCGGAGCGCGATTCGAACTTGCGGGGCGCGCGCTATCGTGTGGCCGGCGCGCGTGATTTTTTGCGTTTGCGCCACGCTTCGGGTCGCGATTGTGCTGCCTCTGGCGTTGCGGGTGATTTGGTGCGGGAGAGTTTCTGCGCCAGGCGCTGAATACAGATTGCGAGGAGCAGCATGACGATGGGGTCAATGGGCAGGCGATAACGCGGCAGCGCCAGCGTGAGGTAGTAGGCCCAAGGATAGATCAGCGGAAATGCGGCGATGGACACGGCGAAGGGGCTGCGTTCGCGAAATAGAATGATGATTCCGCAGAGCGTGCCGAGCGCCGCGACGACATTGAAAGCCAGTACCGTGCGAAATCGCAGCGAAGGCGTGCCGATGAAATCCTCCAGCGGATATGGAGTGCCGCCGGACCAGATGGAAATCGCGCGATAGAAAATCAAGTGAGCTTCACGGGCGGGATGCGAAAGCATGTACGAGAAGGCTTCCTGCTTTTTCTGCCGCATGTAGGCGATTTCGCCCAGCGAGATATATTGTTCGCGTTCGGCGGCGTTGTAGATGGGGTGCAGGTCGCCGCGGAAAATGTCCTGGGTCTGGTCGTTGTTGCCGAGCCAGAGTTGCAAGCCGAGGACGGAGCGCAGCGGAACGAATTGGTGGAAGACGCGGTAGTTGCGGACGGTCCAGGGAACGCAGCAGAGGATGATGATGGCGACGGCAGCTGCGGCATTCTTGAACCAAGCGCGATTTTGCTGATGCGCGCGGTATGCGAGCCAGCCTGCTAGAAATGGGAATAGCGCGGCGAGCGTCGCGTTGAACATCAGCGCTACGCCCCACAGCAGGCCGTAGGCACACCATTTGCGCGGGCGCTGTGATTCGGCGCGCTCGAGCGCGAACGTAGCCCACAGAATTGTGGCGACGAGCAGCGCAGAAATGGATGCGTCCCACATGCTTTCCACCGGCAGCAGAATGGCGTTGGGAAAGATTGCCCACAGCCATGCAGCGCCGGCGGCGAGCGCAACGCCGCCGATGCGTTTGCCCACGAAATAAATCGGGATGCAGGCTAGCGTGCAGCAGCTGATGTTCAGCAGCACTGTGGCGGCCCAGGCGTGAAAGGTGTACGCGCCGAAGATGCGAAAAATTCCGGCGAGCAGCAGCGGAAAGAGCGGCGTCATCCAGGCGGTGGGGCCGGTATCCACGCGAAAGGGCGAGCTGAAACCGTGGCCAGTGGCAAGGGAATGCGCGATATTGCCTGACTCGAAAAGAAATGGAATGACGCTGACGCCCTGGCGCGAATGAATGTGCTGG
>Ga0209248_10000277_pt1 | contig 16648 bp, 15 predicted proteins | sample BogFormECP04_OM1_FD_188241 | JGI IMG/M metagenome (GOLD analysis project Ga0209248, IMG submission 188241) | Bog forest soil microbial communities from Calvert Island, British Columbia, Canada - ECP04_OM1 (SPAdes) (version 2) | ecosystem: Environmental > Aquatic > Freshwater > Wetlands > Bog ... | reverse complement strand
GTCTTCGCCGAGCAGCTTGACGGTGGCGGCCGGGCCGACGTCGCTTACCACGACCGGCGCGTTCACGGTGATGGTCGCGCCGTCGCGGATCACCTGCACCCCGGTCACCGTGGTGCCGTCGGAGACAATCTTGACGACCGGCGTGGACAACCACACCTGACCCCCGTGCGACTCGATGGCGCCCGCCAACCCTCGCCACAACCCGATGGTGCCCTCCGGATGGAACCCGAATCGCTTGAACGCGCTCTTGCGGGTGAAGTAGGTGAGAAACACCCGCGCCGGCAGATCCTCAGAGCCGACGGCGAAGATGGAGGCGCACATGTTGCGGAAGATGCCGTGCACCCCTTCGCTTTTCGTGTAACGCGAAACCCATTCGGCTGTGGAGATCTCGTCTTCGGGCAAACCCGAGTCGTCGCGTGCCGCGCCGATGCCCTTCACCAGCTTGGCGCCCTGACGGGTGAGTTTGCCGAGCAGTAAGCCCCAGCCTCCGCCGGTGACGTCGACGTCTTTGCCGCCGATGCGATACAGCAGCGGGGGTTTGGGCTCGCGGATATCGAACGGCGCGCCGATCTCCTCGCAGGTCTGTTGGGTGATGCCGCCGACCTCGATGACGATGGCGCCGTTGTTGACCTTGAAGCCATCGATGTCGTCGGTGGAGGCCCGGCCGCCGACCTTGTCGAGGCGTTCCACCACCAACGTGCGATAGCCGCGGTGCGACAGACGGGCGGCGGTGAACAGGCCACCGGCGCCGGCTCCGACGACGACGGCGTCGAATTGCGCTGTGCTCATGAGGGTTTCCTCTTCGGGCCTAGTAGGAGCGTTCTAGGAAGTACTGCGACTCATAGCGAGAGGCGATGCCGGCCAAGGTCTCTCGAATGGCTTTGTGCTCCACGGAGTCCTGAATCAGTCCCACATCTACCTTCCGGTGAATTCGGGGCGGCGCTTGGCCGCGAAATCGTTGATGGCGCTGGTGGCGTCGGCGGTGTCGCCGGTGTAGCGCAGCGCCTCGGTCTCGGCTTGCAGCTGCGTCGGAAAATCGTTGCGCCATGCGTCGCGCAGCAGCGCACGCATCCGCGCGAAGCCACGGGTGGGGCCGCTCGCCAGCTCCCGCGCCACCGCCTCGGCCCGGCTCCGCAGTTCGGCGGCGGGCACGATCTCGTTGATCAGGCCCCATTGCAGCGCCTCTGTGGCCTCGATCGGTCTGTTTCGCAGATAGGCCTCTGCGGCTCGGCGTGGACCGATCAGCCTCGGCAGGTGCCACGTTCCGCCACCGTCCCCGGAAAGCCCCAGAGCAGCGAACGCGGTCACGAACTTGGTGTCCTCGGCGGCGATCACCAGATCTGCCGCGTACACATAGCCGAGGCCGCCGCCGGCGACGGCGCCGTGGGCTGCGGTGACGATGGGAGCGTCGATTCGGCTCAGAATGCGAAGCGCTTCATGGAAAGGCGCGGTCATCTTTGCGAACAGTGTTCCGAATTGCTCGCCGGGGCCGGCGAGGAAGTGCTCAATGTCCCCACCGACGGTCAGCGCAGGCCCGTTGCCGCAGATGAGCACCGCGCGGATCGAATCGTCTTCTGTAATCCGATGTGCCACATCGAGGATTTCTTCGACCATCCGCATGTTGATGGCGTTGCGGACGTCCGGACGGTTGAGGCAAATGGTGGCGACCGCATCGGCGACCGAGTAGTCGATAGTCTGCAGCGCCGCGCCGCCACCAAGGGCTTGTGCCCAGGCCGCGCTGTCGGTCAGCTGTTGCAATGACGCGATGCGCTCATCGGCGGCGAAAGCGATGAGGTGGATGAATGCCGCGTCCAGCCGGCGGCCCGAGGTACGGCCCTCCCCACGGTAATGTCCTGCGACGAACAGCCGGCCGTCATCGAGCAGGCGGAACTCTTCCGGCTGGATCTCGACTTTGTAGTGGCGTCCGATCGTCCACCACACGTCGCGCCGCATCGCCTCGGGTCCGTCGTGGCGTCCCCCCATGTCGAGCGGAAGGCCGTCTGTGACTTGCCCGACGAAGTCTGGATGCAACAGCGTCGAGAGCGCTTCGCGGTCGCCGGCAGCGAGTGCTCGGTAGAGTTGTTGGGCGGTCGACACGTTGGTGTCGAAGGTGTGATCAACTCCCATAACGCACGATCCCCCCTTCGGTGCGGGTGGCGGTGCCATCGCTCACGGTATCACTATTTTCTATTCCTTGTTAAATTCCTGACCGGCCGGGTTGGTGGAACTGAGCTGTTGCACGAGACGAAACTTCTGCACTTTGCCCGTCGGCGTGGTCGGCAGATCGTCCGCACGGCAAAAAACCACCAGCTTGGGGACCTTGAACCGCGCGAGTTTGGCGCGGCACCTGGCCAGTACCTCGGCTTCCGTGAGCACGGCCCCCGGGGCCGGAACGATGACGACACAGCCGATCTCGCCCCAGCGTTCGTCGGGCAGTCCGACCGCGAACACTTGACTGATTGCGTCATGTGCGGCCAGCAGATCTTCAATCTCCTTCGGCATGACCAACTCCCCGCCGCTCTTGTAGAGTTCCTTGCTGCGGTCGGTGACTTGAAGGTAGCCATCCTCGCGCACCACGCCCAGGTCGCCTGACTGTAACCATCCGTCGCGCAGTGCCGCGGCGGTGTCATCGGGCCGATTCCAGTAGCCCAGCATCGTCGTCGGTCCGCGCGACACGAGTTCGCCTTCCTGGCCGGGCGGCAGCGCAGCGCCGGTTTCGGGATCCACCGCCCGGTATTGCACAAGTCCGTCCGCTCCGGGAACTCCCGCGGGGCCGGCCATCTTTGGGCAACCCACGGTGTCGGAGGTCAGTTCCAGCGGATCCTCGGGACGAGTCAGCGTCATCGCGCCTCCGCACTCGGTCATCCCGTAGCCGGTGACGATCTCGCTGACGCCGAAGTCGGCCTCGATCTGCTTCCACAGCCAAATCGGCGCGGGGGCCGAACCGCACAAGATCGCCGTAAGCGAGCTCAGGTCGTAATCGTCGCGCGCCGGGTGCTCGATCATGGCCACCGCCATCGTCGGCACGCACAAGATGTCGGTGGCTCGGTGCCGTTGAATCCCGGCAAAGTAGCCCTTAGCGCTGAAGCTCGTCTGAGGGATGACCGCGCCGCCTACGAAGCCGACCGACAGCAGACCTTCGACGTAGCCGAACATGTGGTAGCAGGGCAGCGAGAACAGAATCCGCCGACCATTCTGGTAAGCGCGGGTCAGCGCCGAGGCGAACGCGGTCCGAAGCACGGCGTCATGAGACACCACCACGCCCTTGGGTGCCCCGGTCGTGCCCGAGGTGTACAGCATGTCGCCAGGCCCACACGGATCCATCTGGCGACCGTCGCTGGCGCCGCGGTTCTGATCGCCCAAGGTGGCGAGGCCTTCGACGGTCAGCGCGCCGGAACGCGTGCGGCCATCGGTGTCGAGCAACACCACTGTAGGGGAATTCGGTATAACATCAAGCGTTGCCTGGTAATTCAGGTCGGCGAAACCAGTCATTGTGATCACGACGCGGCACCCCGCATCCGCCAGCACGAACCGCAACTCCTCGCTGCGGTAGAGATAGTTGAGTGGCACAGCGATCGCCCCGGTCCGGGCGATGGCGAACTTGATTGCCACGAACTCCGGGTAGTTCGCCATGATCATCGCCACGCGATCGCCCGGCTGGACGCCGAGTGCTGCCAAACCGTCTGCCAGGCGCCGTGATTCGGTCGCGACGTCGGCGTAGCTGAGCTCGCGATCGTCGGTGAGCACCATCGGCCGTTCGCTGTAACGTTCGGCGCAGTCGTCCAGCCAGTCCGACAGAGTGCGGGGCCGCCACACCGAAAAACGCCGCCGTAGGTCGTCGCGGCGGGCGTCGATATCTGCCGTCAGGGTCACCAAACCCCTAAGCCTCGCCCCGCCAGCGGCTGTGCGACGGGTCGAGCAGGCCGGTGAGACGTTCGTCCGGTAGCCAGATGATGGTCTCCAGCTCCAGCGCGTCCAGATAGCGCACGCGGCCGCTGCGCAGATCCTCCAAGCGCAGCCGAGGCGCGTTTCCGTCAACGTCGAATCGGACCGACACCTCAGCGAATTCATTGCCGACGACGGCGCCGACACCTGCAACGTCGAGGTCCTCGTCGCCACCGAATTCGATCGTCACGACATTCCTCAGATCACAAAACCCAGCGTGGGAAGGGGTTGGTCGTTGTCCACCAGCACCACCTTCTTGTATGCCAGCCGCAGACCGCTCTCCTCGCGGCGGAGCCGGTAAGTTGTTCGTCCACCCCATAGCCGGGTGCCCCGTGCACGTGATTCGATGGCCAGGAAGTTCGCGCCGACTTCGAGATCGACATCTCCTGCGGGATTGCTTCTGCCGCCGAGGAATTCGATGTTGGATAGCAGCCGACGCAGGTTCGACGGGGGAGCCTGCGCATAGCGTTTGCCGGTACGCAACTGCTTCAACCTGGTCGAAATGCGGTTGCGGTTGTCGTAGATCACCGACATCTGGCGTCCCGGATCGCCGCCCTCACCGTCGATCGGCACCCAATACAGCGCGTCGTCGGTCCACAACGATTCCCATGCGTCGTAGTCGCCCTCGTCGGCCAGCCGCGCCTCCCGGTAGAGGAACTGCTCAACCGTGTGGCGATCGAAGTCGTTGGGCACCGGTCCCAGGCCGCCGTCAGCCCGGACAGCGGCCGTCATGGCGCCTCCATGAGTGACTTGTACTGTCGCCAAAAACCGCGCATGCCGGTCTCGTCGGTGGCACCGCCGACGGTGAAACCGTTCTCGTCGATTGCCTCGCGATTGAGCCCACGACGCACGTCGAGCCATTCCGGTGTCAGCGATCCGAGTCCAGCTTGGTTGCGCTCATACATCTCGGTGTCGTCGGCGAGCAGCATGCCGGCCGGGCCCACCGATCCGACGCACTGAGAAACCATGCGACGGTTGAGTTCATCCGCTCCGGCCAACTGCACCGCAGTCGAGTATTGGACGCACTCACCGACCGCGACCGGTTGAATGTTGAAGACCTGGATCTCCGCGATGAACAGGTTCGGGAATACCATCACGTGCGGGCCGCCCTCGACCAGGATGCGTTCTGCTTCTGGGCCGTATTCGGCCCGCATCGCCGTCACGTAATCGGGCACCCGTGACTCGGTGGTGCCGAACCAACGCATCGGTTCAGCGAACTTGCGGAACTCCGGACGTAGATCATTCTCGCTGTGCCCATTACCCAGGTCGCGGGTCACCGCCGTGGACGCGTCACTGTAGAGCTGGCCAATCGGGCTGCCGGTCACTGCGAAGATCGAGCCGTGCACGAACTGCGGATGATAGCCGTCGGTTTCGTTCTCAGCCAACAATTTCCAGTTGGCTCGTGTCCGGTGCTGGAGCCATCCGGCGGTGAGTTCGACGCGGCCATCGGGGGACAACCGCACCAACCGGTCGATTTCGCCGGCGGCGGCGCCGAGGTGCTCTGCCAGCGTGGGACCGTCGGTAGCGAAGCTGCCGAACACAAAGCCCTGGTACGAGTCGACTCGCGGCACTCGCCCGAGGGCAAGGTCGAGCTTGCGCTGGCCGTAGCCCTTGAAGAACGGGAAACCGACCAGTTCGCCGTCGTTGCGATATGTCCAACCGTGGTACGGGCAGCGAAATGCCGACGCGTTGCCCTTGGCGTCGTTGCATACCTGGTTGCCGCGATGTGCGCAGCGGTTCAGCAGGAGGTGCAGCACGCCGTCGCGGCCGCGGGTCATGATGACGTCCTGCAACCCGAGGCGTTTTCGCACGTAGTCGCCGGGCTGGGCCACTTCACTCTCGTGGCCGACGAAAACCCAGCTGCGGTACCAGATCTTGCGCAGTTCCTCGGCGAAGATCGCAGGGTCGGTGTACAGCGAGCCATGCACCTTGTCACGTTTGATCAGCCGGTCGTAATGGCTGCCGGTGCCGCCGACCGGGTCGGTGACGTGTTCGGTGACAGAGGTCATGGCTGTCCGCCTTGCCTGTCGCCGAAGACCGGTCGTCGCTTCTCCCGGAACGCGGCGACTCCCTCGGCGAAGTCATCGGTGTCGAAAAGCTCTGACTGGCAAACGGCTTCGTGTTCGAGCAGCTCGATCGGATCGATGGTGCCGGGATTGGCCAGCAACGCCTTGATCACCCCGTAGGCACACTGCGGCCCTGCTGCCAGGCGTCGGGCGTCGCGGCGCGCCGATTCCAAGGCCTCGCCAGGCTCCACGACGGAGTCGATCAGGCCCAGCTGAAAAGCCTCCGCTGCGGGAATCGGCGCCGGCAGCATCAGCATCTGCCGTGTCCGCGCCGCTCCGATGCGAGCAGGTAACGACACGAAGGCGCCCATGTCCCCGGCCAGGCCGATATTGGTGAAGGTGGTCGCGAACGTCGCATCGCGCGCGGCCACAACCCGATCGCAGGCGGCGGCCAGCGTGGTGCCCGCGCCGTATGCCGACCCTTCGACCGCCGCGAGCACCGGTTTAGGTGTGCTCCAGATGGCGCGAATAACGCGCTGCGCCAAGTGCACCCGGTCCAATGCGCGTTCGGCGGGCATGCGCTGCATGGTGGAGATGTCGCCTCCGGAACAGAACACCGGGCCCGCTCCGGTCACGATGATCACCCGGATGGCCGGATTAGTGTCGGCGGATTCAATCGCCTCGGCCAGGGCGATGCGCAATTCGATGTCGATCGCGTTGCGCTTCTCCGGCCGATTTAGCGTGACTGTGCGCACCGCCGCGTCGTCGTCGATGAGTACCGGGCCGGCGGTTGTCGTGGTCATTGGCCGTTGAACTTCGGTGGGCGGCGCTCGATGACCGCGCGCAGCCCTTCGAGCGCATCGTGGGTGCCGGACAATTCGGAGACCGTGCGCGACTCCTCGGCCAGCCGCTGCTCGACCGAGGCGCCCAACCCGTTCCACACCAGGCGTTTGGTGGCTGACACCGCCAGAGTCGGTGAGCTCGCCAAAGCGGTGGCGATTTCCATTGCCCGGGTGGACAGTTCGTCGTCGGGCACCGTCTCGGTGATCAGCCCGATCTCGAGCGCCTCTGCGGCCGACAAGGTGGGATTGAGCAGGAGGATCCGTAGCGCCTGACGCAAACCGACGAGTTGGGTCAGCGTCACCGACGACCCGCCATCGGGGGCCATCCCCACCCGCACCGCGCCGGAGAAGAATTTCGCTGACTCGGCGGCGACGACGACGTCGGAGGCACAGACCAGGCCCAGCCCGCCCCCGCCGGCCGCGAAGCCCTGCACCGCCGTGACCACCGGTATGCGCAGCTGGATCAGCGCCGCCGTCGCCAACTGCAGCCAGGCCGTCGCCTCGCGCAGATACTGCGGCAGTTCGCTGCCCTTGGATTCGAAGGTGTGGATGTCGCCGCCCGCGCAGAAGTTCCGTCCTGCACCGGTGAGCAGCACCACCCGAACGGCGGCGTCGGCGTGGCACCGCAGGATGGCCTCGTGCAGCGCTTTCAGCAGCTCGACATTGAGCCCATTGGACGCCTCCGGCCGGTTCAGACGCAGCCGTGCGATGCCATCGGAATCGACATCCAGTGTCACGGGTGCGGCGGCGATGGTGGTCATGAGGAGCTACCTACCCGGTTGAACTCGTCGACTCCGCGCCTGGTGATGTGCGCGACGACGGCATTGATCTCCTCGTCGAGGCCTTCCGGCAGCGACCGCTGGCGCGCGCCGGCAACCAGCCTCTTGATCGTCGTCACCGCGGCGCGGTCACGGCCGGCCAGCTGCGCAACGAGCTGATCGACACCCTCGTCGAAGTCTTGCGGCGCAAAGCTGCGGTACGCCAAGCCAAGACGCACCGCATCCAAACCGCTGAACCGGTCGCCGCTGAGCAGCAGACCGAGCGCGAGCTGACGGCCGACCAGGCGAGGCAGCCGCTGCGTGCTTCCGCCACCGGGGACCATGCCGAAGTTGATGTGGTTGTCGGCAATCTTGGCATCGTCGCTGACGATCACGATATCGGCCGCCTGCATCAGCTCGAAGCCGCCGGCCATCGCGACACCCTCGACCGCAGCGACCACCGGGACGTCGACGCCGGTGATGGCATCACACGCCCGACGGAACGCGTCGAAAAGGGTCCGCAACGGTTCGGGGCCGACGGATCTGAGGCGTTCGACCTCGGCGACATCGCCTCCGGCGCAGAAGTTTTTGCCCGCTCCGCGAATGACGATCACCATCACCGCCGGGTCGCGGGACAGTTCGCTCAGCGCATCCTCGAGTTGGCGCGCGAGGTCGATTGTCACCGCGTTCATCCGCTCGGGGCGGTTCAGCGTGATGCGCCCGATTCCGTCGGCGATCGCGTACTGGACGACGCTCACATGCAGTCCCATCAATTATTCCGCAAATTTCTAATCTAGGTTAAACTAATTCCCAGCCGGTCACAAGCAACGATGCACCTGACAAGCCGTGGCGATCGCTAGCGCGGCGAAGCCGGGCGCAGCGGGTCGCCGCCTAACAAGCACAGAGGAGTCGATATGGATCTCGGGTTGGCGGACGCGCGGGTCGTCGTCACCGGAGGGGCCTCCAATATCGGACGCGGGATCGTGCATGCGTTTGCTGCGGAAGGCGCGCGCATCGTGATCAACGACATCGACGCGCCACAGGCCGAAAAGGTCCGCGCCGAGGCTAAAGAACTGGGCGCCGCCGAGGTCGATGTGGTGATCGCCGACCTGACCAAGCCCGGGGCGGCCGAAGCCACCGTCGACGCCGCCCAGACGGCATGGGGCGGGCTGGATGTTCTGGTCAACAATGCGGGCTGGAGCGTTCCGGGATTCATCGCCACCGATACCGACCGCGGCAAGTGGCAGCGCACCATCGAGATCAACCTGTTCTCGGCGATTGACGCCACCCAGGCGGCGATACCCGTCATGAAAGAGGCCGGCGGCGGCGCGATCGTGTTCATCGCCAGCGACGCGGCTTTCGGCCAGATCAGGCAGGGCGTCTACGGCGCGTCAAAGGCGGCGATGGTGGCATTGGCCCGCACCACGGCGCGCGAACACGGCCGCCACGGCATCAGATCCAACGTCGTGTGCCCGGGCCTGGTGATCCCCGACGGGCCCGAAGCGATTGGCACATCGAGCCTGTGGGCCGTCGGACAGGATGCGGTTTTCAATCCGAAGCAGATCGACTTCATGCTCAAGGACACGCCACTGCGACGGCTGACCACCGCCGAAGACATCGGACGGGCAGTGGTGTGGTTCAGCTCGCCGCAGGCGGCGCGACAAGTCACCGGCCAGCTGATCTCGGTCAGCGGCGGCTACACGATGCCGTGACGGCTACTTCAGTTCGGACGACGACAGCCCCAGCAGGCGGCGGGCAACCACCAGCTGCTGGATCTGCTGAGTGCCCTCGAAGATGTCCATGATCTTCGAGTCGCGGGCCCACTTCTCCAGCAGCGCTTCCTCGGAATAGCCTGCGGTGCCGACCAATTCGACGGCTTTGAGGGTGATGTCGCTGCCCACCCGGCCGGCCTTGGCCTTGGCCATCGACGCCTCTTTGGAGTTGGGGATCTTGTTGTCGGCCTGCCATGCCGCCCGCAGCGTCAGCTGGTAGGCGGCCTCCCAGTCGGCCTCCATCCGCAGGAACTCCGCCGCAGCGGCGCTCTGTGCATGCGACGGCTTGTCGTAGGAGACCTCCACGCCGGCGCTGGTCAGGATCTTGCGCAGCTCTTCCAGTGTGGCGCGGGCGATTCCGACGGCCATTGCCGCGACGACCGGCCGGGTGTTGTCGAAGGTCTCCATCACCCCGGCGAACCCCTTGCCGGGCTCGATGTCCGGGTTGCCCAGCAGGTTGTCTTTCGGGATGCGGGCGTTGTCGAACCGGATGACGGCCGTGTCGGAACCCTTGATTCCGAGCTTGTTCTCCAGCCGCTCGACGGTGACACCCGGATGTTCGCGCGGCACGATGAACGACTTGATCGCCGGGCGGCCCTTCGACTTGTCCAGCGTCGCCCACACCACGATGTGCGTGGCCCGCGAACCGGCGGTGACGAAGATCTTCTCGCCGTTGATCACGTACTCGTCGCCGTCCAGCTTGGCGGTGGTGGACACCGCCGCCGAATCGGAACCGAATCCTGGTTCGGTGATCGCCATTGCCGCCCAGACCTTGCCCAGACGCTGCAACTGTTCGTCGCTGGCCACGGCAGAGACCGCCGCGTTGCCCAGGCCCTGGTAGGGAATCGACAGCAGCATCGCCGCATCTCCCCAACTGGCTTCCAGGGCCTGCAGCGCCGCTGCCATGTTGGCGCCGTTGCGGTTCTCTTCCGAGCTTTCGCTGGCCTTAAGCCCGCCGGCTCCGGCCATGTCCAAGGTGTTCGATTCGGCGGCGCCGGCGAACAACTCGGCCAGCGTGTCGAGCTCGACCGGATAGGCGTGTTCTTTGACGTCGTACTTGCGGGCGATCGGCCGCATCATCTCCGCAGCGCCTTGGTGTGCCTTGTCGATCACCGCGTGCATCTTGCGGGGCAGTTCCAGATTGATTGCCATGATTGATCTTTCGGTTGCGAACTGAATAACGACTTAGATGACGACGACACCCTCGGCCACGCCGATGGCCCGCAGGTCGCGGTACCAGCGCTCGACCGGGTGTTCCTTGGTGTAGCCGTGGCCGCCGAGCAGTTGCACGCCGTCCAGGCCGATCTGCATGCCCTTGTCGGCGCCGAGCCGCTTGGCCAGTGCCGCTTCGCGGGTGAACGGGAGCCCCTGCTCGGCGCGGGCGGCGCCACGCCAGGTGATCAACCGCAGCCCGTCGAGTTCGATGGCGATGTTGGCGCACATGAACGCAACTGACTGCCGGTGCGCGATCGGCTCGCCGAAGGCTTCGCGTTCCTTCACATATGGGATCACGTAGTCGAGCACCGCGTGCGACGTTCCGACCGCCAACGCCGCCCAGCCCAGCCGGGACAGTGCGATGGCCTCGGAGTAATCGTCGTCGCCGGCTCCTTCCCCGCTAGCGTCTTGGCCCAACCGCGCGCTCACCGGAACCGACACGTTGTCGAGTTCCACCCGGCCCAGTGCGGCAGCGCGGATTCCCATGCTCGGGTCGGGTTTCACCGTCAGGCCGTCGCTCGACGACTCGACGATGAACAAAGCGGGCTTGCCGTTGAGTTGCGCAGCGACCACGAATAATTCGGCGTCGGTGGCGGCCGGGACCAATGACTTGACTCCGTCGAGCCGGTAGCCGCTCGGCGTGCGCACGGCCGTGGTCTTCAGCGCTGTCGGGTCGAACAGTGGCTGCGGCTCGGCAATGGCCACGCAGGCCTGCGGGACGTTGTCGCCGGCGAAGTCCTTGAGGTAGGTGGCCTGCTGGTCGGCGCTACCCCAGTGGGTGAGCGCGGCGGCGACGCCCGCCGGCGCCAGGATCGGCAGGGCCAGCCCCATGTCGCCGTAGGCCAGCGCCTCGGCCACCAGGACGTTGGTCACGCTGGAGCGGTGCTCGGCGATGCCGTCGAAATCCTCGGGCACATTGACCGCGGTGATCCCCAACTCCGCCGCCTTGGCGAGCAGGTCCGGGGGATAGGTCGTCGCTTCGTCGGCGTCATGGGCCGCCGGACGCAAGATCTCTTCGGCGAACTCGTCGACGGTTTCGACGATCAGCTTCTGGTCGTCATCGGGCGTCAGGTCGTAGTAGTCCTTGCCGCTGGCCTTGAGCCTGGTCGGCCCGCCGCGGAGGCCCTGGACTCGCTTGAACTGACGGGTGGTGGCTCCGGCGGTGGAGAACATCGTCTTGACGCCGTAGCGCAGCGTCCGGTTGAGCGGGTCGCGCAGGTTGTACTTGTCCAGGAATTCCTGGCCCACGATTGGCGTGAGCAGGCCCAGCGCCACGTCGATGCCAGTTCGCTTGTGCTTGTACTCGCCGACGGCAGTCTTCCGACCGGCGCGCCTGGAGCGCGGCTTTGGGCCGTCTTGGCCCCCTTTATGGGAGCCATTTGTCGGGGCGACAGTGTTTGTCATGTCAGCAGCCTCGTTCGTTGGGGCAGTGCGGATAGACTGTATCTTACTCCAGAGTAAGGTAGCGAGGTCTGTTAAGTAGTTCACAGCGGCTGCCCGGCGGCAAGCCTGCTCAATATCTGGTCGTGCAGCAGGGCGTTGGTCGCCACCGCGCTGCCGCCGTGCGGCCCGGCGTTGCCGTCGAGGCTGGTGAACGTACCGCCCGCTTCGCGCACCAGGATGTCCAGCGGCGCCAGATCCCATACCGACACCTCCGGCTCGGCGGCGATGTCGACGGCTCCTTCGGCGACCAGGCAGTAGGACAGGAAGTCGCCGTAGGCGCGTACCCGCCACACCGCATCGGTCAGCTCGATGAAGCGGTCCCGCAGACCGAGTTGGGCCCAGCCGGATAGGCTGGAGAATGACAAGCTCGCCGAATCAAGTTGTGCCACTGAGGAAACCGAGAGCCGACGAGCCGGGGTATCGCCGACCGCCGCGAAAGCGCCGGCGCCGCTGGCGGCCCACCATCGGCGCTGCAGTGCCGGCGCGCTGATCACTCCAACGCGTGGCACGCCGTCGTCCAGTAGCGCGATCAGGCTGGCCCACACCGGCACACCCCGCACGAAATTCTTGGTGCCGTCGATCGGGTCGATGATCCATTGGCGGCCGGCGAAAGTGGTTGACCCGCCGAACTCTTCACCGAGAATGCTGTCGCCGGGCCGGACGCGCCGCAGCGTCTCGCGCAAACCGGTTTCGACCGCGCGATCCGCGTCGCTCACCGGCGTCAGATCCGGTTTGGTGTCGACCTGCAGGTCCAGCGCCCCGAAGCGGGCCAGCGTCACCGCGTCGGCCTGGTCGGCCAGGGCCAACGCCACCGCGAGATCGTCGTGGGGCTGGTTCATGGAGCAGTCCTACCATGGCGTCGTGTGGGAAATCGGCTCGCTGCTGTTGCTGGGCGGAATCCTGGCGATGATTCTGGCTCCGCGGTTCATCCGTCGCGGTCAACCCGGCGACGCGCTCAGCGGCACGCTGCTGATCACCGGTGTCAGCCCGAGGCCGGACGACACCGGCGAACAGTACGTCACGATCACCGGTGTGATCGACGGGCCAACCGTCAGCGACTACACCGTTTATCTACGGATGGCCGTCAATGTCGACAAGTGGCCGACGGTGGGCGAGTTGAAGCCGGTGGTGTATTCGCAGCGAAATCCGGATAAGTGGGCTTTCGCCCCACCCGATTAGGCCGGGTTCAGCCGTGGCTGATATGTAGCATTTTGGCCAGGCTCGGCAGTTTGACGCGCGGCCGCCCGTGCGGCTCCCCGGCGGAGCGCTCGTGTTCGTCGATCAGCTTCCAGTGCGCGTCGGTGATCAATTTCGGTTGGCGGGACTCGAGCCACTCGGCGAGTCTGTCGCCGTGGTCGTCGGGGAAGTCCGCCAGCTCTTTCGCCTCGGTCAGATCCGCGATCAGAGTGTCGACCGTCTCCTGGGAGTCCTTTTTGTTGGTGCCGATCACGCCCGACGGCCCGCGCTTGATCCAGCCGACGACGTACTCGTTGCGACGGCCCTCCACTCGACCGTGGCTATGGGGAATGGTGGCGCTCTTCTCGTCGAACGGTAGACCCGGAGTCGGGACGCCGCGATATCCCACCGACCGCACGACCAGCTGCACCGGTAGCTCCTCGCGGTCGCCGGTGTCCTTGGCCGACACCCAGCCGTGCTCGTCGGTGACCAACTCGTTGCGGCCCAGCACGATGCTCTCGGCTCTTTCCTCGCCCTTGATCTCGATCGGCGAAGTCAGGAACCGGAACACCATCCGCCGGTGTCCCGCACGCGGCTCTTGGCCGGCGTAGCCGCGTAACGCCTTGATGTTCTGCTTGCAAACCTTGCCCGCCGCTTCGAGGTCCTCGTCGGTGATGCCCTCGAGCTGGGCGGGGTCAACGATCACGTCAAGGCCTTCGAGGTCGGCCAGTTCCCGCAGCTCCAGCGTGGTGAACGCGGATTGCAGTGGGCCGCGACGACCGATGATCACCACCTCCTCCACGCCGCGTGGGCGCAGCGATTCCAGGGCGTGGTCGGCGATGTCGGTTTCTGCCAGCACATCGGGGTCGGTGACGAGGATGCGCGCGACGTCGAGAGCGACATTGCCGTTGCCGACCACGACGGCGCGGGCGCCCGACAGGTCGGGCGTTGTGTGCTCAAAGTGTGGGTGTGCGTTGTACCAGCCCACGAAGTCGACCGCGGCGACGCTGCCCGGCAACTCTTCGCCGGGGATGTTCAAGGATCGATCCGATTGGGTCCCGATCGCATAGATCACCGCGTCATAGCGTTCGGCAAGTTCAGCGGGTTCGACGTGTTCGCCGATGGCGACGTTGCCGAAGAAGCGGAACCGCGGGTCCTCGGCGGTCTTCTCGAACTGCTTGCTGATCGACTTGATTTTCGGATGGTCCGGCGCGACGCCGGAGCGCACCAGACCCCAGGGTGTGGGCAGCATTTCCAGCATGTCGACACCGACGTCAAAGTTTTCAGCGTCCTGCGCTGAATCAGCGGCTTTCAGCAGCGACGCTGCGGCGAAGAATCCAGACGGACCGGAACCGACGATTGCGACGTGGTAAGGACGCATAATTCCCGATGCTAAACGCCCGCCGCGCCCAGCCGCGGCGAGTCGCAGGTAGTCGCGCGTCACGCGTCCAACACGCACGCCGGTAACGTGATCAGCTGTGGACCCCGACCGCCAGGCCGACATCGCCGCACTTGACTCCACCCTGACCACGGTGGAGCGGGTGCTCGACGTCGAAGGTCTGCGCAGCCGGATCGAGAAGCTCGAGCACGAGGCGGCCGATCCCAACCTGTGGGATGACCAGGCCCGGGCGCAGCGCGTGACCAGCGAGCTATCCCACACCCAGGGCGAGTTGCGGCGCGTCGAAGACCTGCGCCGCCGGCTCGACGATCTGCCGGTGCTTTACGAAATGGCGGCCGAAGAGGACGGCGCCGCCGCGGCCGAGGCACAAGACGAGGCGGACGCGGAACTCAAGGCGCTCAGTGCCGATCTCGAGGCCATGGAGGTCCGCACCCTGCTGTCGGGCGAATACGACGAGCGGGAGGCACTGGTCACCATCCGCTCCGGTGCCGGTGGCGTGGACGCCGCGGACTGGGCCGAGATGCTGATGCGGATGTACATCCGGTGGGCCGAACAGCACAAGTACCCCGTCGAAGTGTTCGACACGTCCTATGCCGAGGAGGCCGGGATCAAGAGCGCGACCTTCGCGGTGCATGCCCCGTTCGCCTACGGCACCCTGTCCGTCGAACAGGGCACTCACCGGCTGGTGCGGATCAGTCCGTTCGACAACCAGAGCCGACGGCAGACGTCGTTCGCCGAAGTCGAGGTGTTGCCTGTGGTGGAAACCACTGACCGCATCGATATTCCGGAGGGCGATATCCGTGTTGACGTGTACCGATCCAGCGGCCCGGGTGGCCAGTCGGTGAACACCACCGACTCGGCGGTTCGACTCACCCACATCCCGACCGGTATCGTCGTCACCTGTCAGAACGAGAAGTCGCAGCTACAGAACAAGGTGGCCGCGATGCGTGTTCTTCAAGCAAAGTTGTTGGAACGCAAGCGCTTAGAAGAACGCGCAGAACTCGACGCATTGAAGGGGGACGGCGGCAGCTCCTGGGGTAACCAGATGCGCTCTTACGTCTTGCACCCGTACCAGATGGTCAAGGACCTGCGTACGGAGTACGAGGTGGGCAATCCGGCTGCTGTTCTCGACGGAGACATCGATGGGTTCCTGGAAGCAGGGATCCGGTGGCGCAACCGAAAAGATGACGACTGATAAGCACCTTCTCTCGATAGCGGCGGCCCAACCCTGGTGGGATGTCTGGCGCGGCAATCTGCGCGAATGGCTGCTCACCAGCGGTCTTCACATCATCTTGCTGCTGATCGGGGCGGTGCTCGCGGCGCGATTCGTCAACTGGGCCGCGCAGAAGGTGACCGAGCGGCTCGACGAGGGGTTCGTCGAGAGCGACGCGCTGGTGCGTTCGGAAGCCAACAAGCACCGCCAGACCGTCGCGTCGCTGATCTCGTGGGTGTCGGTGGTGCTGATCGCCATCGTCGTCGCGGTACAGCTGGCCGACATCCTCAATGTCTCGGTGCGCGGTTTTGTTGCGCCGGCGACGGTTGTCGGAGCCGCGCTGGGTTTCGGCGCCCAACAGATGGTGAGAGACCTGCTGGCCGGGTTCTTCATCATCCTCGAGAAGCAATACGGCTTTGGCGATCTGGTCACGCTCACTGTCGTCTCGGCGACCGACGCCACCGGGACCGTCGAAAATGTGACGCTGCGAGTGACTCGGCTGCGGGCCTCGGACGGCGAGTTGTTAACAATCCCCAATGGTCAGATCGTCAAAACGGTGAACCTGTCCAAAGATTGGGCGCGCGCCGTCGTCGACATCCCGGTGCAGGCGAGCGCTGACCTGGGCGTGATCAACGACACGCTGCGCCAGGCGTGCGAGCATGCGCTCGACGACAAGCTGTTGGGTGAGTTGCTGCTGGATGCGCCCACGTTGATGGGAGTGGAAAGGATCGAGGTCGACGTCGTCACCCTGCGCTTGGTGGCGCGCACGCTGCCCGGTAAGCAATTCGAGGCTGGACGGCGGCTGCGGGCCGTTGTGGTCCGTGCTCTAGCCCGCGTCGGCGTCGACACCCCGAGTCAGGAGCCGGTGACGGTGGGAGC
>Ga0209248_10000274_pt1 | contig 16746 bp, 8 predicted proteins | sample BogFormECP04_OM1_FD_188241 | JGI IMG/M metagenome (GOLD analysis project Ga0209248, IMG submission 188241) | Bog forest soil microbial communities from Calvert Island, British Columbia, Canada - ECP04_OM1 (SPAdes) (version 2) | ecosystem: Environmental > Aquatic > Freshwater > Wetlands > Bog ... | reverse complement strand
GGCTTTTACCTTGTCGTTCTCGACCTTGTCGAGCACCCGCTTGATATGCTCGCGCTCGAGCTCCTCCAGCGTCAGCCCCGTATTCTCGATACTCGCGATTACCGGCGAGGTGCTGCGCAGCTTGTCCGGCAGGTCGTGCGAATGAATCACGTCGGTCTCGGCCAGGATCGCGGCGCGCTCGATAGTATTTTCAAGCTCGCGGACGTTGCCCGGCCACGCGTAGTTGATGAGTAGGCGCATCGCGCCCTTCGAAAACCGCATCGCCGTGCGCGACAACGACTTCTCATACTTGCGTAGAAAATGGTTGGCCAGCAGCGGGATGTCGTCCTGGCGCTCGCGCAGCGCCGGCAGATTTATATTGATGACGTTGATTCGGTACAGCAGTTCCTCGCGGAAGTGGCCGGCCTTAACCTCGGCTTCGAGATTCTTGTTTGTGGCGCAGAGCACGCGCACGTCGAACGCCACCGGATCGTTCGCGCCGAGCGGGTATGCTTCGCGTTCCTGCAGCGCGCGCAGCAGCTTGACCTGCAGCGCCAGCGGCAGTTCGCCAATCTCGTCGAGCAGGATAGTGCCCTTGTCTGCCGCCTTGAGCAGCCCGACTTTGTCCTGTCCGGCTCCCGTGAATGCGCCGCGCTTGTAGCCGAACAGCTCGCTCTCGAGCAGGTTCTCGGGCAACGCGCCGCAGTTAATCGGCAGGAAGCGGTTGTTGGCGCGATCGGAGCTGAAATGAATCGCACGCGCGACCAGTTCCTTGCCGGTGCCCGATTCGCCCGTGATCAACACGCTCGAATCGGTGCGCGCAACTTTTTCCATCACGCGGAAGGTGCTCTCGATCGCGTCGCTTTTGCCTATGATGCTCTCGAAGCGATACTTCTCGCGCAGTTCCTGGCGCAGGAAACGGTTCTCCCTGAACAGCGCCTTGCCCTCGAGCGCGTTGCGCATCACCTTTTTCAGATGATCGTTGGCGAACGGCTTGGTGATGTAGTCGTAGGCGCCCTGGTGCAGCGCCTCGACCGCCGACTCGACGCTGGCGTAGGCGGTCACGATGATTCCCATCACTTCGGGGTCGAGCTCGCGCATCTTGCGCAGCAAGTCGAGTCCGCTGCCGCCGCTGGTCAGGTTAAGGTCGAGGATCGCGAGATCGATTTTTTCTTTTTCGAAAATGTGCAGCGCGACGTCCGCCGCCGGCGCCTCCATCACCTCGTAGCCCTCGCTGCGCGCGAGCTGCACGATGATCGAGCGCATCAACGGTTCGTCTTCAACGATCAGCAGTCGGTAAGGCCCGCGTTGTTGTGCGGTCCATGAAGCGTCATTGTTCGCGACTTCGTTCATCGCACCGTCTTCAGGATGCGGCCATTTCCGCAGCCTGCTGCGCGCGCACCGTTTCCTCGGAGGCCGACAGCGTAATCGTGACCGCGGTGCCGCGCCCGACCTCGCTGTCGACGCGAATCGTGCCCTGGTTCGACAGGATCATCCGCTGGCACAGCGACAGCCCGAGTCCCACGCCCGCGCCCGCCGGCTTGGTGGTGAAGAATGGGTCGAACACCCGCTCCAGATGCTCGCGCGGAATGCCGATGCCGTTGTCGACGACTTTGATAAAAACCCGCCGCGATTTGTCGGCGCCTTGCCCGGGCCGCTGATTCTCCGTGATCACCTTGATGACTGCGCCCTCGGCCGGCGCGGCGTCGGCGGCGTTGAACAGCAGGTTGAGCAGCACTTGTTGAATTTCGTTGTCGTCGGCATACGCGCGCCGCAGATCGGGCGCGAGGATCGGTTCGATGCGGATGCCGCTGAAGCGTTTGTTGTAGGTGATCAGCCGCAGCGTCTCGGCGATCAGCCCGTTGACGTCGACCTGCTTGCGCTGCGCCGTGGTCGGCCGCGCGAAGTTGACCAGGTCCTTGAGCGTGCTCGAGATGCGCGTGATCTGCGACAGAATGGTGTGCATCATCGTGCGCCGCTCGGGGTCGTTCTCACCGGTGAGAATCGATTGCACCAGCGACGAGATCGACGCGAGCGGATTGTTCACCTCGTGCGCGACGCCCGCCGCAAAGGTGCCCGCCGCCGCCAGCCGCTCCGCCTTGATCAGCGAATCGAGCATCTCGCGCCGCTGCGTAACGTCGCGCAGGATCATCTGGATGAATTGCTTATTGCCGTAAGTGATGAGCGCAGAGTTCACGTCGAAGAAAAACGGCCCGATCGGAAATTCCGAGGTCTGTGCCGAGCCCTCGCGCAGAACCGTCTCGAGGCTGTCGATCACGCCTTGCCGCAACTCCGGCGGCACCAGGTCCGGTACCGGCTGTCCGATGATCTCCGTCTTGTAGTGGTCGTAGTCGGCTTCCATCTTATGCAGCCGCACCGCAGCCGCATTCAGCCCGATCACGGCCCAGGTATGCGGCTCGATCTCGTACATCGGATCGGGCGCGTGGTCGATGGTGTTGCGATATTTCTCTTCTGATTCGCGCATCAACCGCTCGCGCGATTCGATATAGAACTGCGAGACCATCAGCCGCCGCTCGTCGATCGCCGCGACCATCAAATCGCGGACCCGCTCCATCGCCTGACCGCTCAGCGCCGATTTGACGTGATTGAGAACGATTTGCTTGAGCGCGATATGAATGACGTTGAACTGGGATGGTTTGGCCCGCGCGAGCATTCCCTCCTGGCAATGCCGGCGCAGATAAACGTAGGTGCAAAGATTGTCGGGATCCCGCAGATGGTCAACAAAGCGGATGAGCGAATTGACCATGTTGTCCTGGCGCCCTTCCTTGTCGAACTTCTGGTGACCGTGAATGATGTACGCAATCGACTCGCCCCACTGCTCGACGATTCCGTCGAAGTGCTTGTCGATCAGGTCCGCCGCCTCGCCGCGAATCCGGATGCACTCGGGCGTGCGGCTCCAGATGGTCGGACCCCACAGGCGCGATAAGGATTGCTCGATTTCCGCGAGCTGAACTCTTATCGCCTGAACTTCCTCAGGGGTCGCCTCAATAGGCGCGTCGTTGGTTTCACGATGTACTTTCGATTTCGATGGTCGGCAGCATCCACAGGCGAGCGATAGTTTCATTGCGATACAACCCGGTGGGAGAGTTTTTCAGAGATTATCTAAGCTGACGTATAACATTCGCAAAATAACCAATCTAGGCATGCGGATTGAGTCCGCAACTGCCCGATTTTGCACCTTGCGAACGATTCCCCTGAAGGGCCGGGTCGCTTATCTTCCTTTAACGCCGATGCGCTGCTCGAATTGCAAAACCGAAAACCCACCCGGCAAGAAATTCTGCGGTGATTGCGGGACGCCGCTGGCAAATCTTTGTCCGAAATGCGCTGCCGATAATCCCGCAGGCAAGCGTTTCTGTGGTGAGTGCGGCACCGCCCTCGGATCAGCCGCCGCCCCGGCCTCGAGATCGAACGATGCGCCGATTCGAATAGCGGGCGCGCCCGTCTCCGAAAACCTCGAAGGCGAGCGCAAGAACGTCACCGCACTGTTCGCCGACATCAAGGGCTCGACCGAACTCGAACAAGATTTAGATCCGGAGGAAGCGCGCGCAATCGTCGACCCTGCACTGCGCCTCATGATCGACGCGGTCCGCCGCTACGACGGCTACGTGGTGCAAAGCACCGGCGACGGCATCTTCGCGATCTTCGGCGCGCCTGTCGCACACGAGGACCATCCGCAACGCGCTCTGTACTCCGCAATCCGCATGCAGGAAGAACTACGTCGCTACAGCGATCGCCTGCTGGCCGACGGACGTGCGCCGCTCGAGATTCGGGTCGGCATCAACACCGGCGAAGTCGTCGTGCGCTCGATCGCAACCGGCGCCGGCAATGTCGAATACACTCCAATCGGCCACACGACCAATCTCGCCTCGCGGATGCAGGCCGTCGCGCCGACCGGCTCGATTGCGATCACCGAAAATACTCGCCGGCTGGTCGAAGGATACTTCGCGCTCAAGCCGCGCGGCCCCACGCGCGTTAAAGGCGTCACCGAGGCGGTCAACGTCTACGAGGTCACGGGACTCGGGCCGCTGCGCACGCGCCTGCAACGCTCGGCTGGCCGCGGGCTGACGAAGTTCGTCGGCCGCGAGCGCGAGATGGAAGCGATGCGCAGCGCTGCCGAGCTGGCGCACGCAGGCCGCGGACAAATTGTCGCCGCGATGGCCGAGGCGGGCACCGGCAAGTCGCGCCTGTTCTTCGAGTTCAAGGCGAAGAACCAATCGGGCTGGAACGTGCTCGAGACGTTCTCAGTCTCGCACGGGAAAGCATCGGCGTACTTCCCGGTGATTGACCTGCTCAACTCGTACTTCGAAATCTCGTCGGAAGACGACGCCCGCAAGCGGCGCGAGCGTGTCAACGGCAAGGTCCTGACCCTCGATCGCTCGCTCGAAGATACAATCCCGTACCTGTTCGCGCTGCTGGGAATCGGCGAGGGCGCGGATCTCCAGCGCCATTGGGAGGATACCTTCGATCGCCTCGAACACTATCTGCACGAAGTACAGAGAAAGGATCCGCTCGCGCAGATGGATGCGCAGGTGCGCAAGCGGCGCACGCTCGATGCGATCAAGCGGTTGCTGCTGCGCGAATCGCTCAACCAGCCGCTGATGGTGATCTTCGAGGACCTGCACTGGATCGATGAGGAGACCCAGGCATTCCTCAATCTGCTCGCCGATTCGATTGCCAACGCGAAGATCCTGCTGCTGGTGAACTATCGCCCCGAGTACTCGCATCAGTGGAACTCGAAGACCTTCTACACGCAGTTGCGGCTCGACCCGCTCGGCAAGGAATCCGCCGATGAGATGCTGACGGCGCTGCTCGGCGACGGCGCGCAACTTGCCGCGCTCAAAAAAATCATCACTGAAAAAACCGAGGGCAACCCCTTTTTCATGGAAGAGACCGTGCAGGTGCTGCTCGACGAGGGCGCGCTGGTTCGCGACGGCAGCGCGGTGAGACTGACGCGGCCGCTGGCCGAGCTGAAAATCCCGCCGACCGTGCAGGGGATTCTCGCTGCGCGCATCGATCGGCTGCAATCCGACACCAAAGATCTGCTGCAGACGCTCGCCGTTATCGGGCGTGAATTCCCGCTTTCACTGATTCGGTCGGTGGTCCCGAAATCCGATGACGACCTCAACCGCATGCTCAACGAGCTGCAGTTGGGCGAGTTCATTTACGAGCAGCCCGCGGTCGGCGACGCCGAATACATTTTCAAGCACGCGCTTACCCACGATGTGGCATACAACTCGATGCTGGTCGAGCGCAGAAAGCTGCTGCACGAACGAGTCGGTTGCGTCATGGAAGCGTCATTCGCTGAATCAATCGACGATCATCTGAGCCAACTCGCTTACCACTACGGCCGCAGCGCCAACGTTCGAAAGGCGCTCGAGTACCTGCGCCTGGCGGGCCGACAGGCTCATCAGCGCTTGGCCCATGGCGATGCAATCGTCCTTCTGAGCGCCGCACTCCAATTGCTGAAAAGCGTGCCCGAAGACGACGAGCGCCGTCGCGAGGAAGCGATCCTGCAAATCACGTTTGCGGAGGCTGCAGCCGCCGCGAGAGGTCTCGCCGATGACGAGATGGGCGCGGCGTTCGCGCGCGCCCGGGATCTCTGCACGCAGCTTGGCGACACCCGGCGGACCTTCCGCGTGCTGCTGGGCCTCAGGTTCTTCTACAATTTCAAGAGCCAATGGCAGAATGACCTCGAGACTTCGCAACAGCTCGTTGCGCTGGCCGAGCGTGAACCCGGCCCCGCAAGGCTGTTATGGGCGAACACGGCGCTTGGAGAAAGCCTCGAATACCAGGGCCGGCATCGTGACGCCCGCGCGCATCTCGAGAAAGCCGTAGCTCTCATTCCTGCTATTGCGGAGCACACGGTGTTTCCGGTTGCGGATCCGCGCATTACGGCCCTCGACGTTCTCGGCGAAATTCTTTGGTGCCTCGGTTTTCCGGACCAGGCTCTTGAGCGTTGCCGCGAAGCTCTGACGCTGGCGCGCAAGCTCGGGCGGCCCTTTCCGTTATGCTCGGCGTATTCGGGCGTCTGTACGGTCTACCGATATCGCGGCGAAGTCTCTGCGCTTGAGGAAGCGGCGAATGAGCTGCGCATGCTGGCGGATGAGCACGGGTTCGGGTTCTACAGAGAGGAGGGAACTTACTGGCGCGCCTGGTGCCTGGTGAAAAAGGGCAGCATCGAGGAAGGGCTCAGCGAGGTTCAGCGATCATTGGCCGCGCGACGCGCGATGGGCTTGGCGGGTGGCGGCGCCCTTTTCGATATGTTCGTGGCGTATAGGAAACTCGGCCGATTCGATGAAGCGCTGGCCCTCTTGGATCAGACCACCTGGACGCCGAGGTTCTCCTCTGCTGTAAGGCGCGTCCGGGGTGAGCTGCAGCTGGAGGCCGGACGCTGCAGCGAGCGCGACGCCGAGGACCTCTTCCGCGACGCGATCCGGATTGCTCGCAGCGAGGAAGCCAGATCATTCGAGCTGCTCGCGACCACCAGCCTTGCGCGGCTGCTCGGCAAGCAGGGCAAGCGTGACGAAGCCCGCGCGATGCTCGCCGATATCTACAACTGGTTCACCGAAGGCTTCGACACCGCTGATTTGAAGGACGCCAAGTCCCTGCTCGACGAGTTGAGCACATAACCAGCGTTTGCGAGGGCCACTGACTGCCCGCGCATCCAACCATCTCCGAACAAGTAGAAGCCGCGTCTAACGGCGTTTCGCGCTACTACCTGTCCGACGAATCGTAGTACATTGCCGTGGCCGCAATTCCGAAGGTTCGGCGAATTTGTGTCACACGGATCGGGGATAGTGATAATGAACTTCGTTCGTAAGCATCGGGGATTGATGGTACTCGCAGTCCTCGCAGTGACGGTCGCCTGTTGCGCCAGCGCGTGCGAGATGCTTGACGTGCTGGCGTTTTTTCTAACCGGCGCCCTCTCACCCGGCATAGAGGCGCCTCAAGCTGGCGCCAAGGTTGCTCCTGTCTCCACTTCGGCTGTGCAGCAGCTCTCACGTCCGGGCGGAGCGCGAGGCGTGGCAGATCAGATCAGTACGAACCCGAACGACAACATCGTTCTCGTCGCAGGTGGCGCGAAGTACAACGTTACCGCCGAGATCTTGACGCTCGGTAACTCGCCAACGTTCGCCGCGACCAACGCACCGATGAAAATCGACCGTCATCTGCAGACGGCCAATCTTCTGACGACTGGACCGAATGCCGGGCAGGTGCTGATTGCCGGAGGTAATAGCGTTTCCGGACGATCGGGTATGGCGATTGCGACGGCCGAACGCTATGACCCCGCTTCCGGAACCTTCGCGTGTGTCGGAACACCGGTGAGCGGGCAATGCCCCAACAGCATGGTGTCATCGCGCATCTTCGATGCCGCAACAACGCTCGAGGACGGCACCATCCTGCTCACGGGAGGGGTCGACAAGAATAATAACATTCTGTCGAACGCGGAAATCTACAACCCGGCAACGGATTCATTCAGTGCAACCAAAGGCCCGCTCACGGGCGGCTCCTTCGATCATCAAGCTGTATTGATCAACACTGGAGCCTCTGGCGCCGACAACGGCATGGTTCTGGTCGCCGGCGGTTTCGATTCTTCGGGCAATCCGCAGAACACTGCGATGCTCTACAATCCTGCAACCGGCATGTTCAGCGCGACCAGCCCGATGACGACGACGCGCGCCTTCTTCACCGCGACTTTTCTGGACCCCGCAGTTGTGAGCGCGCACGGCGGCGAGATCCTCATTGCCGGCGGCGACGGCGGCGGTCTGCCGACCAACAACACCGGCACTGCCGAGCTGTTCGATCCAACCACCAACACGTTCACTGCGATCTCGGCACCAATGAAGGAAGCGCGCGCGTTCCAAGGAGCGGTGCTGCTCAAAAATGGAAAGGTATTGCTCTACGGCGGGCGCGTTCATTTCAATCCCGGGCTGGCTGATGCCGAAATCTTCGATCCGGCTACCGAGACCTTCACCCCGACCAATTCTGCTGCATGTTCCGGCGCGACCTTTCCCGCCAATCCTCCCGCCGGATGCATGATCGATCTGGCGTACGGGCAACAAGGGGTCCTGCTTTCGGATGGGACCGTAATGATAACCGGCGGATTCAAGAACGTGCGCGGCGTTGAATTCTTCGATCCAAACACCAACACCTTCAACTTGTCCGCGACCGCGGCTCCTCTCGCCTATCGGCGCGGACTTGGAATGCCGGGCCCCGACGGCGGCGGATATACGGCGACGCTGCTGCCCGACGGCGAGCATGTGCTGGTCGCGGGCGGCGCACCCTGCTACGACTTCCTCAACACGGCCGAATTGTATGACGCCTCGCAGGCTTCAGTCGCCGGCCTCGACTTTATGGTCTCGTCGTTTGCTGGTGCCGCATCCGCGTCGCTTCCAGGCGGCAGAACCCTGATGACCGGGGGCGCCTCCGGCGAACAACTGGGAGGCGCCACAACTTCCGCCGAGCTCTTTGACTTCCCATCGACGTCTTTCCTGTGCCCGGACGGGAGTACGCCGATGGACAATCCGCAGATGCCATGCTCGATCACGATGAATGATGAGCGATTTCTTCATACGGCGACCCTGATGCCTTCCGGTGCCGACGCCGGGCAGGTGCTGATCGCGGGCGGCGATCAAGGATCGACCGGCGGTTCACCAACCGCCGAATTGTTCAACCCGTCGGCTGGCACATTTTCCTGCGTCGGCGGACTGTCATCGACCACGTTTCAATGCAACCCGAGCATGACCATCGCCCGCTTCGGTCACACCGCTACGCTGCTGACTTCCGGCACGGAGAGCGGAGAAATATTAATCACGGGCGGAGCGAACAACTACTTTACCCCATCGGGTGTGTTCAACACGGCAGAATTGTTCAATCCGGCCTCCAACACGTTCTCGTGCGTCGGAAGTGTCAGCTCCAGTCCCCCGCTATGCAATCAGAGTCTCAATACCGGGCGGTACGGACACTACGCGTTGGTGCTCACTACGGGTCCCAACGCGGGTCACGTTCTGATCGCAGGTGGATCGGATGTGAACGGCGCACCGATCGCTTCGGCCGAGCTCTACGATCCCACTGCCGGAACATTCTCGTGCATCGGCGGATCCACCTCGGGAGCGTGCAACTCGGTGATGAGCGCGGGACGGGCCGGCGCCAGCGCGACGATGCTTAACGACGGTCGAATCCTGTTCGCGGGAGGAGTCAGCGGCTCGGTGGCGAACGGATATACTTCGATCGGCAGCGCGGAAATCTACGATCCGGTGCAGAACAAGTTCACCGCGACCGGCAGCATGCTCGCCGCTCGCGCGGGCCATTCGGCAGTTCTGTTGAACAACGGCGATGTGATGATGATAGGTGGGGCAAGCGGAAGCGTCGGCGGCGGCACCACCACCTCGGAGCTCTTTCTCGCCTTTGATAGCGAGGTCAACGGCGCGATGCTGAATTCGACCGAGATCTTCGATCCAACCGCAGGAACCTTCGCGCCCGGCGGCTCGCTTACGGAAACCCGCGCTGTTATGAGCGCGATCGTTGTGCAGCAAGGGACCGTCGCACCGACTACCGTGCCGACTTCAACGCCGACGGCTTCGCCCACCAGCGGTACGCCTACCGCGACTCCAACCTCGACCGCATCCAGCACGCCGACTGCAACAGCAACGCCGACCGCAACTGCAACGCCGACCGCAACCGTAACTGCGACCGCCACCCACACGGCGAGCGCGACTGCTACCGCCACGGCTACGGCAGTGCCGGTCAGCCTGGAGATCAAGCCGACGTCATTGAAGTTCGGCACCGTGAAGGTCGGGAGTCATCGAGAGAAGAATGTCACCGTGACTAACCCCAAAAGCAGTAAGAAGAAGCCCGGCGTCACGGTGCTGATGGAAGGCGTCAGTGGCGCGGTCAGTCCGTTCAGCGAGACCAATAACTGTAATGCGCCGTTGCCGCCTGGCGCGAAGTGCACGATCGGAGTCACCTTCACGCCGGCCGCCCCGGGATCGCAAAGCGGCACGCTGATGATCATCGACAATGCAGAACACGAGCCGCAGTCGGTGAAGTTCACGGGCAAAGGCAAGACCAAATGAGCACGGCGCCCGGACACTGCTCGACGAGCTAAGCGCGCAGTTGCTCCGGTCTCGGACTCGATGCATCGCCACGACTCAACAGCACGCAAAATGACCAGTCTTCTTGCGCATCGAGGCAGCACGCTGCCCGATTTTGCACCGCGCGAAATTTCCCCTCCAAAGCCGCGACGCGCAAATCGTACACCGCCCATCCCAATTGGTTTGCACCGTCTCGTCGGTCGCCAAAAAACCCAATGAACTGCTCAATTTTGTCGGTGGCATGGCTCTGGCAATTACCCCCTCATCGAGAGGACGCCTACATCCATGCTTGCCAAATCCGATTCCATCCACCGCATCACTCCACACGGTAAGTTTTTCTCACGCACGGGACAAAAATTCTTTTTCAAGGCGATGCGCCTGGCCGACGTGAGCGGCACGCTCGACTTCGGACAGAAGCTCAAATTGCGCAAGCGCCTCGACGACCTTCGCGCCGCGCACACCACCGGCCTCGTGCTGACGGAGGCGCAGTCGCAGCCATGCCTCGACATCGCAGCGCAGTCGGGCCTGGTCGCGATGGTCGAGTTGCGAATCACGGCAGACGAACTGACGAGCCGCCGCGGATGGAAATCCGTGCTCTCGCGCATCGCGCACACCGCGCATATTTTCGGAATGCATTCTGCACTGGCCGGGTACATCCTCGATTGCGAAATCGAACAGGATGCGCTCCGCGCGGGCGGACTCGAGAACGCGCGGCGCCGCGTGCGCAGCGTCGTCAAGACCATCAAGGAACGCGCGCCTCAGGCGATCGTCGGCATCAAGGTCCGTCCGGAAACGCGCGCACTCTCAATCCTCGAAGAAGATTTTCTCTACGCGGAAATTCCAGCACTCGCCCCGGTCGAGATTCGCGATTTCGTCGTCGCCCTGCACAACGTTGCGGAAGCGCGGCCAGTCGTGATCGAATTCAGCGATGCATCGCCGGGGCAGGACGAAGCGGTAGCAGTGGCTTTTGGAACGGGTGCGGCTGGCGTGGTTGCTCCGCCGGTGCCTGCCCCGGTGTCTCACGACTGGCTGGGAGTGCGCATGATGCGCGCGTCGGACGTGATGCCGTTCGTGACGCTCAACGGCACTTGCCCGCCGGGACCGGCCAACAAGCCGATGGTCTCGGTCGTCATTTGTGCGTACAACGCCGAGCGCACGATGCGCCCGTGCCTGGAATCGCTCCGCCGCCTCGACTACCCGAACTTCGAAGTCGTCATCGTCGATGACGGCTCGCGCGACAGCACCGCCGACATCTCGATGGACTTCCCAGAGTTTCGCCTCATCCGCCAGCCCAACAAGGGCCTGAGCGTGGCGCGCAACGTCGGGATGCATGCGGCGCGCGGCGAGTTCATTGCCTACACCGACTCCGACTGCGTGGTCGACCCGCATTGGCTGACGCTGATGATGCGCTCGATCGTCGAAAACAACTTCGATGGATGCGGCGGGCCGAATTACGCGCCGCATGAAGACGGATGGATCGAGGCGAGCTGCGCCGCGTCGCCGGGCGCGCCCTGCCACGTGCTGGTCGCCGAGGATCGCGCCGAGCATCTCGCGGGCTGCAACATGGTTTTCTCGAAAGCGGCGCTCGCGAAAATCGGCGGCTTCGATGCGCAATTCAGGACTGCCGGCGACGACGTCGACATTTGCTGGCGCATGCTCAGCGCCGGCTACAAGCTGGGCTTCTCGCCCGCCGCCTTCGTCTGGCACTTCCGCCGCAACACGGTGAAGGCGTACTACGGACAGCAGCGCGGTTACGGCAACGCCGAGGCGATGCTCTATCCGAAATATCCCGAGCGCTTCAACATCATGGGCCAAATTGCATGGCGCGGAATCATTCCCGGCCTCGCCCGCACTATTCCCGGCGGCAACCGCAAACGCGTGCTGTGGAATGCGGCCGCGCGCGCGCAATCGCTGTTCGATCCCGGCCTGACGCTCGCCAGAGTTCTGCCGCAGACGCTCGAGTGGACCGTGCTCTCGGCAATTGCGCTGGTCGCGTCGGTGGTGTTGGGCGTCTCGCTCATTCCCGCCGCCGCGATGCTCGCGCTCGGCCCAATCTGGTCGCTCTACTACGCGTTCCATGCGCCGCTCGAAAAATCTCACGACCGCTTTATCGCGCGACTTCTGATCGCGTATCTCGCTTACACGGGACCGATGGTGCGAACGATGACGCGCTACAAAACGCGGGCGAAAGCCCTGACCGGCCTCGCAGGCAACGACGGCGTCCGCCAGCGCCCGACCATCAACTGGTTCCGCCGCACCATTCGCCTGGACTATTGGAACAACGAAAGCATCGCGCGCGACCGCCTGATGGACAAGCTGCTCAAGCTGTTCGCCCGCACCGGCCACGGCGCGATCGTCGACGCCGGATGGAACGACTACGACCTCGAAGTGCGCTCGAATCCGTGGACTCGCGTCGAGCTGAAGACCGCCGACGAAGAGCACGAGGCGGGCAAAGTCACCAATCACGTACTGGCGCGGGTGAAGCTCACTCGAATCAGCACGATGGCCCTGGCAGCAGGCGTAGCGAGCGCAACGGCCGTGGCGCTGGTGGGATTCCCCGAAAGAGCGCTCGGCCTCGGAGCGCTCACGATAGCGGGCGCAATCTGCATCGCTGCGAAAATGGTCGAGACCGGCAAAGTGGTATATCGCGCGACCGAGGAGTGCGCCACCGAGTTGAACCTCGCACCGCTCGGCGTACTGCTACGTCAGCCGTCGACGGCGCAGGTCGAAGCAGACGCCCGCAAACCAGCGCGCGCACAGCTTGCCCCGCAAGACCGTATCGCAGAGTAGAGATCAACTTCGCGCGGTCTTCGCGACGTACGCCTTCGCCTCTTGAATCTCTTCGAGGGTTCCAGAGCCAACGAATGCCGCGGTAAATGCGTCGTCAACGGAGTCGTCGTCCCCTCGATCGGCCGCGGCTGAGTACCACTTTAGCGCCTCGTCGGAATCTGCCTGTACGCCTATTCCGCGAGAGTAAATACGGCCAAGTTCTAGTTGCGCACGAAATTCGTATTTCGCCACGGACTTATAGAGGCGAATCGCCTCAGGCAGATCCTTCGGGACTCCTAATCCTTCTGCATGCATTCGCGCTAGGTTCACCACCGCACGCGAAGTGCCGGCCAGCGACAAAAGTCGAAATGCTTCTTTGTAATCGACCTCGACCTCGTGCCCGTACAAATAACAGATCCCAAGAGCTCCCTGCGCGACGCGGCTGCCGGAATCGGATCGCTTGCGAAGATCCGGAATATCCAAAGTTCTTCCGAAGAGCGAAAAATTTAGTCTTCTAAGATTTTGTGGATCGATTCGAGGTCGCGGCGGACTTCGTTCAGCACGCGGCGAGTTTGACCGTCTACTCCGGGCGTCGGCGCGGACGCGCGATCCGATGACGGCGGCGCCGGCTTCGCCACCGGCTTGCCACTCATCAAGGCTTCGATGCCGAACTCCTTGATGTGCTTGTTCGCGCCGACAATCGTGAAGCCTTCGTCGTGCAGCAGGCGCTTGATGAGGCGCAGCACCTCGAGATCTTTTTCCTGGTAGAAGCGGTGCTTGGTGCGCGTGTGCTTCGGCTTCAGGAACGGGAACTGGGTTTCCCAGAAGCGCAGCACGTAGGTCTCGACCCCTAGCGCTCTCGCTGCCTCGCCGATCTTCAAGCCCCGCTCCGGAAACATCGTCATCGTCGCGGACTTCGACGGGGCAGCTTTTGGCCGCGAGGGCTGGCGCGGCATCGCCGTCATGCCTCCGGCTTCGATCCGTTGTTGACGCGATCCTTCAGCACCTGGCTCGGCTTGAAGGACAGCACGCGGCGCGAGTCGATCGTGATGGGCTCGCCGGTCTGCGGGTTGCGTCCGCGGCGCGCATGTTTTTGATTGACGAGAAATGTGCCGAAGCCCGAAATTTTCACTTTCTCACCCTGGCGCAACGAATCCCTGATGATAGCGAACACGGCCTCGACCACTTCACAGGCTTCCTTCTTCGAGGAGCCTACCCGCTCGTAGATCAGATCTACGAGATCGGCTTTAGTCATGCCCTGCGGCGTAACGATCCCCACTCGCTCGCGTTAGGCACACTGCTTACTGCCGCAACTCCGCCCCTAATCGCATCCGCGCCTGTTCCACCAACACGGCGTGAACGCGGTTAACCTCCTCATCGGTCAGCGTGCGATCCTTTGCACGGTAACGACAAGCCAACGCCACACTCTTCTTGCCGGCCGCCACTGCCGTCCCCTCGTACACGTCGAAGACCTCGACGCTCTCAAGCAGCGACGCCCCGCATTCGCGAATGGTTTTGACTACCATATCCGCCGGGAAATTCCGATCCAGCACGAGGGCCAAATCGCGCCTGATAGCGGGAAATTTTGGCGGCGGCTGAAAAGTTTTGCGCGGCGTGAAACCATAGGAAATGAACCCACTCAAGTCAAGTTCGTAGACCGCGCAAGCCTCGTTCAGATCGAGCCGCATCGCTTCGGCCGGATGCAACTCGCCGATCAAACCGATCGGCGCATCGTTGAGCGAGACAATAGCGCTGCGCCCCGGATGCAGGAATGGCGCATCGGCGGGCTCGATCGCCTTGAACGCGACGCGATCTGAAATGCCCATCGCATCGAAGTAGGTCTCGAGGATGCCCTTGATCGTAAAGAATCCCGCGGCGACGCTGTGCTCGCCAATCGCGGAAACTGCGTACGGTCCGTAGCTGACGGCAGCGAGGTGAAGATGCTCGCTCGCGATATCGCCGTCCATGCGAAAGATCTTGCCGATTTCAAACGCGTGAAAAGCGCGCGCTTCGCGGTTCAAGTTGAACCTGAGCGAAGTGACCAGCCCCGGCATCAGGCTGACGCGCAGCTCGCTGAGCTCTGCCGACAGCGGGTTGGTCACTTTGACCGGGTGCGTCGCCGGTTGAGCTGGCGTGAAGCGCGCGTTGTCGGCCGGCGCGATGAACGCAATCGTCGCGGCCTCGCTCAGGCCGCATCCCAGCATCACCTCGCGCGTGCCCTTGATGAACTCGCGCTCGCGATTCACCGGCGCAAGCGCGCTCACACGCGGGGGCAAGAGCGCGGGAATGTCTTCGAGGCCGCCGAGGCGAGCGACTTCCTCGATCAGGTCGGCCTGCTCGACCAGGTCTGAGCGGAACGACGGCGGCACTACTGCGAGCACGCCCTTGGCGCGCGTGCTCACCTGAGCGCCGAGCGATTTGAGCCGGCTCCGCGCGACGCCCGGCGCTATCGCGGCGCCGAGCAGCGATTCCATCGCGCCGAGATCGAGCGCAATCTCGCGCGGCTCGGCTTTGCGCGGCTCGAAGTCGGCGATGGGCGACGCCTCGCGCCCGCGCGCGATTCTTCGAATCAACTCGGCCGCGCGAATCAGCGCGCCGACCTGTCCCGCGCGATCGATGCCGCGCTCGAAGCGGTAACTCGCTTCGCTGCGCAATCCCAGCCGCCGCGCCGTGCGGGCGACGGTCATCGGCTCGAAGTATGCGCTCTCGAGCAGGATTGTCGTCGTCGAATCGCTGACCTCCGAATTCAGGCCGCCCATCACGCCCGCAATCGCCAGCGGCTTGTCGCCGTCGGCGATCAGCAGGTCGCTCGCGTCGAGCGTGCGCGTGACGTTGTCGAGCGTGACGAACTCACGCGTCTCGCCCGCGCGCCGCACGACTATCTTGCCGCCGGCTATTTTGCCGTAGTCGAACGCGTGCAGCGGCTGGCCCAGTTCGATCATCACGTAGTTGGTCGCGTCTACGACGTTGTTAAGCGCGCGCATGCCGCAAAGTTCAAGCCGGCGCCGGAGCCACGCCGGCGAAGGTCCGATCTTGATTCCGGTCATCGCGAGCGCGGCATAGCGCGGGCACAAATCGGGCGCGTCGATCGCAACTGAAACCGTAAAGCGCGCACCGTCGGGCGATCCGGCCGAATGCGCCGCGCGCAGTCGAGGCGCGCGCAGCCTCGCGCCGAACAACGCGGCGACTTCGCGCGCGAGGCCGAGCACCGACAGGCAATCTCCGCGATTCGGTGTGATCTCCACGTCGAGCACGACGTCGTCGAGGTGCAAATATTTTGCCACGTCGCCGCCGAGCGGTGCGTCGGCGCCCAGTGCAAGAATTCCCGCATGATCCTGCGACAAGCCGAGCTCGCGCTCCGAACAGAGCATGCCCTCGGACTGAACGCCGCGAATGACGGCTGCCTCCAGCGGCGGCTCCTTGCCAAGCTGCGCGCCAACCAGGGCGAGGGGAGCGACCATGCCGGCCTTCACATTCGGCGCGCCGCACACCACTTTGAATTTTCCTTTTTCGCCCGCGTCGACGTCGCACAGGTTGAGCCGGTCCGCGTTCGGATGCTTCTCGACGTTGACCACGCGCGCTGCGAACACGCCGGCGAATCCGGGAGTCAGCGTCTCGACGTTCTCGACCACCAGTCCCGCAAAACTCAAGCGCCGCGAAATTTCCGCCACCGGCGCATCGACGCTGACGAAATCGCGCATCCAACTGAGCGGCAGCTTCATCGCACACCTCCGCTCAGCACCGGAAACTGGCCGAGGAAGCGCAGATCGTTCTCGAAGAACAGGCGCATGTCGTCGACGCCGAGTTTGAGCAAGCCCGTGCGCTCGACGCCCATGCCGAACGCGAAGCCCTGGTACTCGTCGGGGTTGTACTCGACCGCGCG
>Ga0209248_10000273_pt1 | contig 16764 bp, 13 predicted proteins | sample BogFormECP04_OM1_FD_188241 | JGI IMG/M metagenome (GOLD analysis project Ga0209248, IMG submission 188241) | Bog forest soil microbial communities from Calvert Island, British Columbia, Canada - ECP04_OM1 (SPAdes) (version 2) | ecosystem: Environmental > Aquatic > Freshwater > Wetlands > Bog ... | reverse complement strand
GCATTGTACGTAGCGGTTACTCCATACGCGGAATTGTAGTAGCCGGGCATCGCACCGATGAGAGTGGGATTCTTGAAGGTCCCGGTAGAGATGAGTGCCGAGACCGACGGGATCTTGAGGCTAGGATCGCTGGTGGGAACGGGCCGCGTCACACTGTTGAAGTCATAGGTCGGCAGAGTTTTGCCCACTCTCAGCACCAACAAGTCCTCGAAGAAACTCTGCCGCCACCACAGCTCGTATAGTTCTGTGCGATCGAGCGGCTTCGGCTCCGTCAAACCGTCGTATCCTGTGACGACACCCGCTTTCTGGTTGGCCGGCGCGCCATCGAATTGAAGCATCTCGACACCCAGCGACCCGCCCGGGATATCGAGCAACTTCGAGGCGTCGAGATTCAGATCCAGCATCAGCGCGCTGTTGAAGCTCCAGGTGCGCGGCTCTACACCACCCCTGATTAGATAATCAGCGTCGACGATCCAAAGCCCACCGAGCCGAATTCCGGGGATCTCGTCGAGACCGATCGTTCGGCCCAGCAGGCCTGTTCCGGTGATGATATTCACCGCGCCGGGATTTGAGCTGATGGGCTCGACGGTAGTTGAAGTGACAGACGGCGTGCTCGACGCGACGGGGCTGGCAGAGGCGACAGGTTGTGCCGCTCGCGCCAGAGCTGGAAATCCGACAGCTGCGTGCATCAACAGGACTCCCGCAAGAATGCGGTCGAGTGGAAGTCGGCAAGGTTCGCGCTTGAATCGTAGATTCACCGAAGTTTGCCAACGTGTCGATCGTCTTGTCAGCCAGGTTCAGTCGTGCCGGGTCTTTTGATCCCGGTGGCATCGTAAATCCGCTGAAAGATCCGGTCGGGCGTCAGCGATGAATCGTAGAAGCGAACGCCGGTTGCGTTGGTGATCGCATTGGCGAGCGCCGGTGCGATTGGATATATCGGCGCCTCGCTCATGCTCTTGGCGCCGAGTGGACCGAACGCGTCGTGAGTATTGGCGAAGTAGATCTCGGTGCGCTGAAGGACATCGGCATAGGCGGGGATGCGATAGTTGCGAAGGGTGGGATTGACCATCTCGCCGCCCGCATCGAAAACCATCTTCTCCTGCAGTGACCAACCGAGCCCCATCGCCACCGAGCCTTCGATTTGCGCTTTGCACTGCATCGGATTGATGATGGTGCCGCCGTCGGCACCGTGGACGCTCTGCAGGATAACCACTTCGCCGCTGTTTCGATTGACGGCGATTCTGAATCCCTGCACCTGGAAAGTGACGCTACGCGGCGAGCCGTAGGACTTGCGCACCGCCTCCAGTTTGCGGCCTGCCTTCATTCCCACGGCGAACAGCTCCGCCAACGGCACGCGCGCGCCGTTGTGGACGATCGCGTCGTGTTCCAGCCGGCACGAGTCGCGCGCGACGCCATAGTTCTTTGATACGAAGTCGAGAATCTTCTCGCGCAGCGCCTCGGACGCAAGCCGCACGGCGTTTCCCGCCACTACCGTTCCCGCGCTGGCAAACGCACCGGTGTCGTAGCCGGTGCTATCCGTATCGGACTGCACGATTCGGATGCGCGACAGCGTGCTGCCCAACACGCTCGCCGCAATTTGTCCATGAATCGTCGTGGTGCCGTTGCCGAACTCAGCCGTGCCGATTGCGACGTGATAGTTACCATCGTCGCCGAGACCGACCCGCGCCTCCGATCGATGCTCGGTCGGCGGCACCGCGCCATGCATCGAGATCGCCACGCCCTGGCCTTCAAGCCAGTCGTCGCCGACGGGACGCTTGACGCCGTTGCCCCGCGTCATCGCGCCTTCGACCAGGTCGATGCACTGGTCGAGGCCGTAGCTGCCGAATTCCGTATCGGTGACCTTGTCGTTGTCGGAGATCATCGGATCGCCGGGCTTGACGACATTGATCCGGCGAAACTTGTACGGGTCCATGTTGAGAGCGCGCGCGAGCTCGTCCATCGCACACTCGACCGCGAAGATCGTCTGCGTCATTCCGTAGCCGCGAATCGCGCCGGCCGGGACCATGTTGGTGTACGCGGTGTAGCCGTCGACCTTCTTGTTCGGACATCGATAGACAGCCACCGCTTCTCCGCATGCGGCGAACAGCGTCTCGCCACCGTGATTGCCGTAGGCGCCGGTGTTGGAGACGACGCGCATCTGAAAGGCAGTCAGGGTGCCGTCGCGCCTGGCGCCGACCTTGACCTGTGCGCGCATCGGATGCCGTGTGGTGGCGGCGATGAATTCCTCTTCGCGGGTGAACTCGAGCTTCACCGGACGGCCCGTCTGGAGCGTGGCAAACGCGCAGATATCCTCGGTCAAAACTTCCTGCTTGCCGCCGAATCCGCCGCCGACTCTTTCACAAAAAACGCGGACGCCGTCCGGCGGAAGGCCGAAGAGGTAACCGAGCTTCTGCTTGGTGATGTGCGGAGTCTGCGAGCTGGTGCGGACGTTGAGCCGGCCGTTGTCGAGCCAGGTTATCGAACAATGCGTCTCGAGATGAACGTGCTGCACGCGATGCGTCGTGTAGGCGCCCTCGTGGATGACGTCGGCCTCTTTGAATCCCTGCTCGACGTCGCCAACCTCGCCGTGGATTTCGAGCAGGATATTTCGTCCCGGAAACCGGATGCGTGAATCGCTGCCCTTGTGGTGAATGACGGGAGCGCCCGGGCTCATCGCCGCTTCGGGATCAAAGACGGCGGGCAGCACTTCGTAGTCGATCTCGACCTTGCGGCATGCTTCTTCGGCCGCGCCTTCGGTGTCCGCTACGACCGCGACTACCCGCTGCCCGACGAATCGCACGACGTCGTCGAGCAGATAGGTGTCGTTGGGATCGGCGTGATAGTCGTCGTGAGTGGCCGAGGTGTACAGCAGCCGCGGTACGTCCTCCCACGTGTACACGCCGCGAACGCCCTCAACCTTGAGCGCGGCCGCCTTGCGGATTGCCTTGATCCGCGCGTGTGCGTGGGGTGATCTCAGCAGCTTGAGATGCAGGAGGCCTTCGATTTCGGTGTCCAGCGTGTAGCGGACCTTGCCGGTGACGATCGCTTCGGCGGCGGGAGCCAGCAAGTCGGCGCCGCAGGATTCTCCCGGCTGGTCTTCGCCGATCGACGTGACGCCTTTGATCGCGTTTTCAATCGCGTGATAACCGGTGCATCGGCAGAGGTTGCCCTTGAGCACACGCGGGAGATCCCTTTGATCTTCCTCGCTCAGACTCGCCGCGGTCATGATCATTCCCGCCGTGCAGAATCCGCACTGGAATCCCGCCGCCTGCATGAACGCATGCTGCATCGGATGCAACTCGCCGTTGCGCGCAAGGCCTTCGATCGTCGTCACCTCGTGGCCGTCGGCGCGAAAGGCCGGGATAAGGCAGCTATGCACTGGCGTGCCGTCGAGCCACACGGTGCACGCGCCGCAGTCGCCAGCGTCGCATCCTTTCTTGACCCCGAACCATTTCAAATCGCGCAGGAAGGTGCGCAGGCACTGGCCGGGCCGCGGCTCCTCAGAAAACGTTTTGCCGTTTACGAGGTAACTCACAGCTGGGTTGAAAGCTCGCGCCGGATTTCTTCGGCGTAATAATAGGTCATGTGTTTTCGATACTCGGGCGTTCCATGAACATCGTCGAAGAAGACAGGAATCTCGCGATCAAGAGTGGCGCGGAGTTCGTCGGCGCCGGGAATCTGCGGGAACTGGAAGCGGAGTGGGCGCTCGGTGGAAGCGGACACCGTCAGCATGAAGACACCGTCGTGTGCGTCGAGTGTTCCGATCAGCAGCGCGGCCGAACGTCCGAGGTGAGTCAGCGATACTCGGCGAAAGGCGGAGCGCTTGCGCAGAGCCGAGGAAGGCAAATCGATTTTGCGAAGCAAATCGCCCGGCCGCAGTACGTTCTGATGATTGCCGGTGACGAAATCGACAATCGCCACGCGGCGCTCGTTGCCGTCGCTTCCCACAATCGTGCAAATGCCTTCGAGTCCTGCGGCCAGCGAAATCATCGGACCGGCGGGCAACGACATGCAGATATTTCCGCCGACGGTTGCGGTGTTCCAGATCTTGAATGACGAGAGGAACGAGCGGCAGCACTGACCAATCAGCGGAGCGGCCAGCCAGTCTGCCGGTGTCTTCAATGCGACCAGCTTGGCGATCTCACAGGTAGCGGCAATCTCCAAACCGTCGTCGCTCATTGCCAAGGGCTTCCACCCGAGGGCCTGCAGATCGATGAGCCTGCGCAGATGGGGCTGAAGTTCAGAGAAAAGCCACGTGCCGCCCGCCAGCCACGCGTCGCCATCGCGCCATTTGACCCCGTCCACGCCGGCTCCCGGGCGCACCACTTCCGTGATCGTGTTCAGATCCATTCACTGGAAAGGCTAGCAGAGAAGCTCAGCCGTACAAACTGTTTGCCTATCTGTCGTTCACAATTTGTGAACGAGCGTCGAGACAGATCGATTCCTTCTGTCGCTTCACTTTCGTCCTGTCGCGATCTTGCGGATCGTCTCGCGGACGGCAACCGCGGGGAGCGAGTGATGATTTTGTTTTATGTAGGCGGCGACCGCACGCCGGTGATGCGCGATCATGCTGCGAAGAAGCCAGGAAACGGCCTTCGTAATGACGATTGCCCGTTCCGACTTCAGCACTTCGATCGTTCTGAACCCCAGCTCGGCCAGTCTGTTGTCTTGCGAGCCGCGAAGCGGCCTGGTCAGGAACACCAACGCTGCGCGGCGCTTGTTGATGTTCTTGTGACGCGCCAGTGATCCGATGAATCGTTCCCATTCGCGCCGATTTGCCAGAATCTCCCCGGCTGTGAAAATGGTGCACAGCGAATCGATTTCCGCCCACCCAACCAGCTGATCGAGCCACGCGTTAAGCTGCTTTGGTCCGACAGCCTTACGCCCGCTCGCGTGACAGGCAAGCAGGATGCTGGCGAGGGTCTTCTCCTCATGCGATTTGCCGGAAAAAAGACTCCCGACAACCGCCAGGAATTCAGTGTCCGTGATACCCCTGTGTTCCTTGAGCCACTTCTTCGCCAGCGTCCTGCGAATGGGGACCGAGACGTCGTAGTAGAGATGCCCGCTGCCCACATAGCTGTCGTTAGCCTGGGAGTGGACGCGGTTTCGGCGATGCGCTTTCAGGCCGGCCAGCAGAGCGCGGTGGTGTTCGAGCGTACGCAATTTACCTGGCATGGGACTAAAGGGAATCGTGCGAGCGTCTGCTCCATCGCCAGAGCCAGATTGCGGGCACGAGGAACAACACGTAGGCCACGTGACCGCCTTGATTGGGCTGAAGCAGGTACGCGCCCAGCAGCAAGAGCAGACCCACGCCGAAGTTAAGTATCTGTGACACTATCGAGGTCATGGTGTGCGCGATCTCGAACGCGCTCAGGTGAAGCTCCTCGCGCATCCTGTAGGCATGCCAATACATCGCACCGAAAACCAGGTAGATAGCGGCGAACCCCGACCCGAAGATCATCACCAGACCGCGCTGATCACCCCAGACCATCAGCGTGCCCGGTCCGCCCGGAACGTCTTTGATCTGCATTGGACCGCCGATCAATGGACGAAGCCAGACATTGGCGAGAAACACGCTGACGAAGAACTTCAGCGGGTAAACGTAGAAGAGCACTAGGGTATTGAGAACGATAGTGGCGGGATCGTCGAGCCCATAGTAGCGAAAGAAGTAGTAGTGCCGCGCCCACATCGCCATCAGCACCGCGAAGGTGAGCGCGAAAGCTGGAAAGCCACTCATCACGTTGATGAGATCTGAATAGGTGTGCGGAGGCTGTAGCGATACTACCAGCAGGGTCAGCGCGAAACCGAAGACCACGTCGCTGACAGCCTCGATCCGATTCATTTGCTGGCCACGAGGCTCAAACTGCGACTTACCCATTACCGCTTTCCTTCGTCATTCCGTCTCATACAGAACGCTCTCTGCGTTGTAAAATAAACGAGCGGCGACGTATATCCTGAGCAGCTTAGGTTTCGGGGTCGGTCGTGGTTGTCACGACAGCCATTGCGCTTCAGGGGGCGCCGCCTCATAATCCCGCGGACAGTCGCTTTTTCCCTGAATCGCGGGAACGCGGGAGGATAACTATGCGGCGGATTTGGCTCTGGATGTCAGCGTGTTTGTTCTTCCTGTTGGCTGTTGGTTCAGCTCGTTCCGGCGATCAACCAGATGCACTGACGACCTTTGCAACTGCCACACTTGTAATCGGACAAAAGAACTTCACCAATTCGAAATGCGATAACGGGAACGGGAAGCCATCCAATAACGACCTATGCGGTCCGGAAGGTCCGGTGGCATCGGGCAGCAAGGCGTTTTACATCACGGATACCGGAAACGATCGCGTGCTGGGATTTAAGAACGTTCCCGCCAAGAACGGCGCATTGGCCAAGTTCGTCCTCGGTCAAAAGAATCTAAAGACCGCAAAAAATGGAGTCGGCACCAAGTCTTTCAAAACACCAACCGCGGTCTTCGTCGCGGGCAATCAGCTATTTGTCAACGACTACGGCAATAACCGCGTGCTCATCTGGAACAAGCTGCCGACCAAGAACGACGTACCGGCAAATGTGGTGGTCGGCCAGGCGGACTTCAATTCGAGCGACTCGGCGACGAGTCAATCGGGATTGGATAGTCCGGAGCTTGGATTGGTCGTGGCAGGCGGCAAGCTCCTGGTTGCAGATCGGAATAACAATCGGATCATGATTTGGAACAGCATCCCGACCACCAACGGCGCGGACGCTGACGTGGTGGTTGGCCAGCCCGATTTCACGAGTAACACCGAGGACGCCAGCCAGACCAGCCTCAACCAACCTGAGGAACTTTGGAGCGACGGCACAAGGCTGGTGGTCGCCGATGAAAACAACCACCGCGTCCTGATTTGGAACACCATCCCGACGACCAATGGCGCGCCAGCGGATGTGGTCGTTGGACAACCGGACTTCACCTCGCACGGCACGGACTCCCCGACGGCGCAAGGCTTCGACTCTCCCCAGGGCGTCACTTCGGACGGCACGAGTTTGTATGTTGCGGATACTCAGAACAACCGCGTCCTGGTGTTCAGCCCGTTCCCGACCTCGAACAATCCGACGGCCAGCATCGTGCTTGGTCAATCCGATTTCACCGATCGCGATAGAAACGCGGGCAACGCTTCGCCGAGTGCGCAGACGCTCAACTTTCCGCAGGGACTCTCTATCATAGGAACGCATCTGGTCGTCGATGACGATGGCGACGATCGCTATTTGTTCTTCAGTCTTTAAGGCGTTCAGGCCAAGCCAACGAATACGATATAGGCGGCGAGGATCAGAGCGATGAACAGATCGCTTATCATCGCGACATTCTCGTTGCGGGTCCTATCGCTCTCCGCAACGTGTCGGATGCCCGCAACGCCGTAAAATATAGTCGCACTGATTGCCACCGGCAGAATGAAGCTTGGCTTGGCTAGTGAGATAATGCCGACGACGCCAGTTGCGAAATTCGCCACGCCCAGTTCGCGCACGAGCGGTAGCGCGTCATCGCTCTTGATGCCGAAAATCTGCTCGGAGGTGAATCGCGGCTGGAAAAATTGCCGCAATCCAGCGAGAACCAGCCTTACTCCCGCACTCCAGAACACGAACCACTTCCCCACCAGCAGCATCGTTGGCGCTGTGCTGTGCAGATAGGAGTGCTCCACATAGATAGAGCCTGCCGGGAGCACCAGCATCAATAGAAGGACGATCAAGAGATACATGATTGTTCCAGGCAGTCCCCTTTCGACCAACTCCCGAGAGACCATAGTCCATCCGGCTCACCACCCGCCAGAACTGACTGCCCCCTAAGACGTTCCTCAGATTTGACCTAACGCTGTACGGGTGCGATACAAAAATACTGGATCGACCTATGTGGCGATCAGCCAGCTCTCCCGGCGTCGCGAAGTACTGCATTCGATGCGGCTAGCGACAATCGCCAAAGAGGCAGCCAAATCGGTTCTTCAAATGAATAGCACTGGAGAACTCCCATGGCAGAATTGGATACCGCGCAAGCCGCAGCGGCAGCGAGGCTGCTCGAACTAATCTTCATCCAACGCATTTCGCAAGCGATCCATGTGGCCGCCTCATTGGGAATCGCCGACTTGATCGCCGATGAACCTAAAAGCGCTGAGCAGTTGGCGAAGGCGACCGGTGTACAAGCGGCGTCTCTTCGGCGCGTCATGCGGACGCTCGCGGGGTTCGGCGTGTTTGAGCAGAGGGGTTCGGACCAGTTCGCGCTAACTCCAGTGGGCGAATTCCTCAAGGCGGGTGTACAGGGTTCCTTGCGTCCAGCTGCCCTCTTCTTTGGTGGCGAGGACGCGGCGAAGACCGAGGGTCTGCTGCTGCATTGCGTCAAGACCGGTGAGACTGCCTACGAAAAGCTATATGGCAAGAGCGACGCACTCTTCGATCGCTTCCAGAAAGATCCTGTGGCGGCGGAGTTGTTCAATGCCACGATGACCGGATTCTCGACGCTGCATCTGACAGGGGTGCTGGATGCGTATGACTTTTCCACGATTAAGAAATTGGTCGACGTGGGCGGAGGTCATGGCAGGAATCTTGCCGAGATTCTGAAACGCCATCCAAAAATGCGCGGCGTTCTGTTCGACATGCCGCATGCGTTCGACGGCGGGAAGAAGACAATTGCGCAAGCCGGGCTCAGCGATCGCTGCGAGGTCGTGAGCGGAGATTTCTTCAAAGCTGTGCCGAACGGAGCAGATGCGTATCTTCTGTCGCGCGTGATCCATGATTGGGACGACGAAACGTCGATCGCCATTTTGAAAGTAGTGCGGAACGCGATCGCGCCCGAGGGCAGGTTGCTCTTGTTGGAAACGATGCTGAGGCCGGACCAACGTTCGCTGTATCCACTGCTGTCGGACCTGAACATGATGCTTCGCACGGGAGGCTCCGAACGCACCGAAGAGGAATATCGGGCCATTTACCGAGCGGCAGGATTCGAGCTGACAAGAACGGTGGAAACCATCTCGCCGACTGGAGCAACGATCGTCGAGGGAAAGCCGCTATAGGTCCCCTTATTCGAAATCTAAATCCGGATACCCTTGCTGAAACCCGGCCGCGGTTTCATTACAATCAACTCGAAGTTATGTTGTTGAGTCCTTCAACTGAGCGATACGCATCCGTGAAGGAAGTCAATGGGGCGGGGGATGGATGATGTTGTGGGTCGAATGGATGTGGCGAATTGTCGATAAGTGATGTCGCTCTGACTCGGCGGCAGTTCCTCGCCAGCTCGGCTCGACTCGCCGCGGGGGCAGGGCTCGGTCTGAGCGCGCTGGGTTCTATTGGCTGCGGCGGCGGTTCCACTTCCAGTTCCAACAATTCAGCGTGGCGGGAATTGGCCCGTCGTATCTCCGGTCCCGTGCTGCGGCCCGGCGATCACGGCTTTAGGGCGACAGCGTTGCCCAACAATCTGCGCTACGCCTCGATTCTGCCGCAAGGTATCGCCAAATGCGCCAACGCGAACGACGTGGCGCAGGCAATCTTATGGTCGCAACAGAACGATATCGCGCTGATTACGCGCTCCGGCGGTCACTCCTATGCCGGGTTTTCGACCACCCACGGACTGATGATCGATATGACGCTTATCAATCAGGCTCAGTTCGCGCCGTCCACCGGCATCGTCACGATCGGCGGCGGCATCCGCAACGTCGATCTGTATTCCGCGTTGCAAGCCGCCGACGCGACCATCACTCACGGCCGATGCATCGGAGTGGGCGCAGCCGGCTTTGTGCTCGGCGGCGGGATTGGCTTCAACATGCGCCGCTACGGTCTCGCTTGCGATCAGGTGTTGAGCAGCGAGCTGGTCACCGCCGATGGGCAAATCCTGACGCTCAGCGCCACTGAGAACCCCGATTTATTTTGGGCGTGCTGCGGTGGCGGCGGTGGCAACTTCGGGATTAACACTTCTTTCAGCCTGCAGACCAGGCCGGCCGATGACCTGATTACCGTCTTCGAGATCATATGGAGCGGGCAGTCGGACGCGATTTATGCGGCGCTGGTCGATGCGCTGCAAGACGCTCCCCCCACCATGGGAAATCGCATCGGAGCTTCGGCCGTGACTCCCGCGCAGCTGGCTCGCGGACAGGACGTCACTATCACGCTGCTGGGACAGCTTGCGGGCACGCCCGCCGAGCTGGCCGATATTCTGGCTCCCGTCTACCATGTGGCGACACCTCTGTCCGCCGACATCCGGCAATTGGCGTACTGGGACGCGCAACTGAACTTCCTGGACGAGCCCGGACCGCCCGACCATTACCAGGAGCGATCGTCATTTTTCGGCGCGCCGCCGAGCGCCGAGGCAATCGAGGCGGCGTTTGGTTTCTTGCGCACATGGCCCGGCACTTCTGAATCGGCGAGCTTCGTGCTTTTCCAAACCGGCGCGCAGGTCAACGCAGTCGCGCCCGCGGCGACCGCCTTTGTGCATCGCGACAGTGACTGGCTGATGACAATCGCGCTTCACTGGGGCGCTCACGATAGCCGGTCCATCGTGCAGAACAATCTTGAATGGCAGGCGGGCTTCTATCAGGCTATGCGTAATTTCAGCACCGGGGCCTACGTCAATTTCCCCGATCCTTCGCTGACCACCTGGCAGCAGGACTACTACGGCGCGAATCTGTCCCGGCTGGAATCGATTAAGGCGCAGGTCGATCCGTTGCGGGTTTTCCATTTCCCGCAAAGCATCCCGCCAGCCACCACGATGGTGCGCCGATCAAACTTACGCGAGGCGCTGTATGCGTCCGCGCGTCGCGCCCTGGCCAGAGCCGCTTAAGAAGAGATCGAGATTGGCTTCAGCACGACCGGGATCCCTTTTGCGCTTGGAATGCCGGCAATGGGGTCGTGGAGAGCTAATGGAAGAAGCGGGTTGGTCTCTGGATAGTATGCCGCGCAGGAACCATCAGGGATGCTGTATGGGACGACCTTGAAACCGCGCACAATGCGCTCGATTCCGTCGGACGATACCGTGTGTATGTCCACTCGATCCTCGGCGGCCAGGCCGCGCCTTTTGATCTCCTTGTCGTTTATGAAGAGCACGTCGCGTTGATTGTACACGCCACGATAGCGGTCGTTGTTGCTATAGATAGTCGAGTTGTACTGATCGTGGCTGCGCAGAGTGCTCAGCCATAGGACCTCCGGATTATCCTGATGAGCATCTTCATCGAGACCTTGAAACAGCATGAAGTTAGCCCTGCCGCTTGGAGTCATCCAGACTCGCTCGCTGGCCGCATTGGCTAGACGAAAGCCACCTGGCTCTTTGATGCGTGCATTGAATCCCTGGAAAATCGGGAAGACCGCTTCGATCTTCTCCCGAATACGCGAGTAGTCTTCGACCATCCACTCCCAGGGCACGACTGACTTGTCGCCGAGTGTAGCTCGCGCCATGCTCGCAACGATCCATGGTTCCGAATGAAGCTCAGGGCTGGCGGGCGCTACCACTCCGCGCGATGCCTGCACCATCGACATCGCATCCTCGACAGTGACCGCCTGCACGGCGCCGGTGGGTGTCCGATCTATTTCGGAGCGAGCCAGACAAGGAAGAATAAAAGAATTGCGGCCATGCACCAGGTGAGTTCGATTCAGCTTGGTAGCGACGCTGACTGTCAGGTTGAGTTTTCGGAATGCATCATAGGTCAAGGGAGTGTCTGGTGCCGCTGCTACGAAATTACCTCCCAGACCTATAAAGGCCTTGGCCTCTCCACGCATCATCGCGTCGATAGCGTGCACGACGTCGTGCCCGTGCTCTCGCGGCGGATTGAAGCCGAAGACCTTCTGCAATTGATCCAGAAATTCCTTGCCAGGTTTCTCCGTGATGCCAACAGTGCGATCGCCCTGAACGTTCGAGTGTCCTCGCACCGGTACGATGCCGGCGCCCGGTCTGCCGATATTTCCGCGTAGCAGCAACAGGTTCACGATCTGCTGAACGTTCTGAGTGCCGCGAAAATGCTGGGTGATACCCATGCCGAAGCATGCCATGACATTTTTGGCTTTGAGATAGACCTGGGCCGCTTCTTCAAGTTGGGCGCGAGCGAGGCCGGACTGCTTCTCGATTGCAGGCCACGGCGTTGCCCTGAGATCCGCGCACAAGGCTTCGAACCCGGCCGTGTGACCTTGAATAAACTCGATATCCAGCACGCGCGGCTGATCCTCGCGCAGCGCTCGATCGTCGGCGTCGATAGCCGCCTTCATGATTCCCTTGAGCGCAGCGGTATCGCCGCCGATCTTGACCTGGTAGTAGTGCGTAGCGATCGGCGTCGAACTGAACGTCGCCATCTCGAGCACTCTCTGCGGTTGCTGAAAACGAACGAGCGCCCTCTCGCGCAATGGATTCAGCACGAGGATCTGGGCGCCACGGCGCGCCGCATTGTGGAGTTCGGTCATCATGCGGGGGCTGTTGGTTCCCGGGTTTTGCCCGATAACGAAAATCAGATCGGCGTAATTAAAATCTTCGAGCGTGCAGGTACCCTTGCCAACTCCAATCTGGGGAGGCAGCCCCTGGCTGGTCGGTTCGTGGCAAAAGTTGGAGCAGTCCGGGAAGTTGTTCGCGCCAAACTCTCTCGCGAACAGTTGGTAAAGGAATGCAGCTTCGTTACTCGACCGGCCGGAAGTATAGAACTCCACCTGCCTGGGATCGGACAGCGCGCGCAGTTCCTTTCCGATTATCGCTAAGGCCTTATCCCACTCGATAGCTACATAGTGATCCGAATCCGCGTCGTACCATAGTGGACGGGTGATACGGCCTTGCTGCTCGAGCCAGTAGTCGGACTGGCCGCTGAGTTCGGTTACCGAATGCTGCGCGAAAAACTCCGGAGTCGCGCGCTTGGCAGTGAGCTCCCAGGCGAGTGCCTTGGTTCCGTTCTCGCATATGACGATCGGGTCGGCGTTCTCCGGCTTCGGGTCAGGCCATGCGCAACTGGGGCATTTGAACCCGCCCGGCTTGTTCATGCGATAGAGAGCAGCCGCGCCCTTGAACAAGACCTTCTGTTCCAGCAGCACCTTGCCGGTCGCTATCGCCGCGCCCCATCCGCCGCCGGGTTCGCGATATGGCTTGATGCGCGGTTTCCGGCTCATAACTCTACCTTAGTCGCTCAGGTTGACTGAGCGGATCGTACCTCTCGCATCGCTTATCGCAACACCCGCTGCTTTGCCACCGCTTTGGCAACTTGATCGCGATATTCCGGCGGAGCCTTCTCACACCATGAAAGTCCGTCTTAACGATACCGCCGTGTCGATAGTGTCGAGGAAGTAGCGCCGGGAGCTGAACTTCCACTTATCCCCGATTTTTGCGTACTCGTCCTCGTAGTAGCCCAGGCCGACCCGCTCCATGCCGTACTTGGCGCTGAACAACTCGACGTAGCATCGGCCGGTCGCACGGTTTGCTCCAAGCAGATCGATGATTTGACTGTGGACGAACAGGCGAGGGTCCAACTCGTCGAGAGCCTTTTCGTACACCTTCCTGAGTTGGGCGCGGCCGTGTGAGCTGGCTTCAACCTCGAGGCCTTCAACTCTGAAAGTGCCGTCCTCGGTGAAGAGACTCACGAGCCCGTCAACATCCTTGCGCCAGATGCAGTCGCAGTACTGCGCGGAGAGATCGCGGATCGCTTCGCGAGCCGCAATCTCGCGCATCAAATCGTCGGTCGTTTCCATAACTACCCTTCCGCAGGCGCCGGAGGCGGAATTTGGTGCCTCCGGCGCACACCCCGAATCTTAACAGTTAATTCGAGGCTAACGCTCAGGCACGATCTCAGACAGGAACCAGGTGCGGCGCTCAGTCTCGTCGATCCAGACTTCGATCAGACTGGCGGTAGCAACGTCGTTGTACTTTTCACATACCTCGTGCGTTGCGCGCATATTTCGCGTCAGATCCAGATTATCCGCACGAAGCTCGGCCAGCATGTCTTCAGGGGCCACGCGTTCGGCGTTGTTGTCCTTGAGCCGCTGATGCTTCGAGACATCGCTGATGGACCTGATTGTAGTTCCGCCGATTTTGCGCGCCCGCTCGGCGATATCGTCCGTCATCGCGAAGATTTGAGTACCCTGATCGTCGAGCAGCAGATGGTAATCGCGGAAATGCGGGCCGCTCATGTGCCAGTGAAAATTCTTCGTCTTGAGATAGAGCGCGAACACGTCGGCGAGCAATGTGCGCAGCTCGCGGGAAATCTCGACGACGGCATCGCCGCTCAGGTCGGTTGGGGTTTCCGGCATTCTCTTTTTTTCCATGGTCCTGGCTCCTTTCGATTGTTCCGTGAATCTTGGAGATACAGTTTGTAAAGCCATGATGGTGATCCTCCGTTATCACCAAACAGGCGTGAAAAACGAGCGCACAAACAGGGTTGGGTTGAAACGGCGCTGGTGCCTCGTATTCGCGGTCCCGAAATTCAGCCCGAACGGCCTGCAATTAGGCCTTACGCCGGCTTGGTTTTTTCGGATCGACCAGCTTCAGACGCACCTAAGCTGGAAACAATTCAAAAGGAGGCTGCTGATCTCGCCGAACGCAATCCGCGACTTCGGCGCGGCTCGGCTACACTCATCAGGTAGCTCCGGCTCAGCAGGACTAGCTGCTTTCGTAGCAGGCTCACCATGTTGGGCGATGCGCCGGCTTCGAGAACCGCGCGAATCACGCCACCCATCGCCGAAAAAAGGATAAAAGTCGTGAACGTGAGGTCGGAGAATTGCGCATCGGAAGCGGTCGCCAGCATCGCAGCGCATGCAGCTTGCGATCGCTTTCCTACCTTGCTCATAAGCGCCGTTGCTTTCCGGCCAGTGGTCGTCGCGTAGAGGGCCGTCGATATGTCAGAACGTTTCAGCTTTGCGTCGACGAACGCTTGAACGACTGACTCGACCATGGTGGCCACCCGCTGCCCGTGATTGCGCTGACACGCCTGTACCATGGCGTCACCGACGTGAGTCAGGTGCTGTTCCATCACCGAAAATAGCAGCGACTGCTTATTGGGAAAGTACTGATACAGCGTGCCTACCGATACTCCGGCGCGCTCGGCGACCCGCGTGGTGGTCAGACGGTCGGGGCCGACCTCGAGCAGAACCTGAATAGTCGCCTCGAAAATGGCCTCGACGGTGACGGTGGAACGCGCCTGCACCGGCGTTTTTCTTGGTTCAAATGAGACTTGCGGATGGCTGCCCATAATGCGAATTGTGAACCTGAAGAATCCTTCATATCATTATCGGCAGAAGACAAGGTACAAGCAAGCTCAAGAGGAAAACAAAATGACGCAGCAGATGGACCTTGGCGGCAGCTTCACCCCTAAAGGTACTTCAATAGGTCTCAAGCGAATGGGTTATGGCGCGATGCAACTCGCCGGTCCGGCGGTGTGGGGACCGCCGCGCGATGTCGACGGTGCGATAGCTCTTCTGCGAGAGGCGGTTGCGGCAGGCGTCAATCACATCGATACGAGTGACTACTACGGTCCGCATGTGACCAACGAGATCATCAAACGGGCGCTGCATCCTTATACGAATGGACCGGTGATAGTCACCAAGCTGGGTGCTCGGCGGGGCGAGGATAAATCGTGGCTTCACGCAATTTCGCGCCAGGAACTCACTGATGCGGTCCACGACAACCTGCGCAACCTGGGCCTGGACGTGCTCGACATCGTCAACTACCGCGTGATGGGGTCGGGCCACGGCACCGAGGAAGGTTCTATCGCCGAGCAGGTGACTGTCCTGGCCGACCTCCAACGCAAGGGTTTGATCCGCCACGTCGGCCTGAGCAACGTGACTGCTGCCCAGGTGGCCGAGGCGCAAGCGATCACCGAGGTTGTGTGCGTGCAGAACCTCTACAACGTGGCTCTCCGCAATGACGAGGCGCTGATCGACGATTTGGCCCGCCAGGGTATCGCGTACGTGCCGTTCTTTCCGCTCGGCGGGTTCGCGCCGCTGCAGTCGTCCGCGCTGTCGTCCGTCGCCGACCGACTCGGGGCCACGCCGATGCAGGTCGCGCTGGCGTGGCTGCTTCAGCGCTCGCCGAACATTCTGTTGATCCCGGGTACGTCTTCCATCGGGCATCTTCGCGAGAATCTCAAAGCGGCAACGCTGCATCTTCCGGCCGAAATGATCGCTACGCTCGACTCGATTGGCGGAAATTAAAAAAAGGAGAAATCGTCATGCGTGTATTCGTCACAGGTGCTACAGGCTTCATCGGAATGGCACTCATCCCGGAGCTTATCAGCGCCGGCCACAAGGTGATCGGTCTTTCGCGCTCGGATGCGGGCGCCAAGTCATTGGTCGAGGCCGGCGCGCAGGTGCATCGCGGCGATCTTGAAGACCTCGAGAGCCTGCGCAGCGGTGCGGCCAAGTCCGATGGCGTCATTCACCTCGCCTTCAATCACGACTTCTCGAAGTACGTGGATAACTGTCTGGCAGACCGGCGCGCCATCGAGGCACTCGGATCCGTGCTCGTTGGATCGGACCGACCGCTGGTCGTCACTTCGGGGACCACGATGGCTTCCACGCCGGGCCGCGCTGCCACTGAAGACGATCCACCCGTTCCGAGCTCGATGATGCCGCGCAGCGCGTCGGAGGAAGCTACAACCGAGATGGTCGCGCGGGGCGTGCGCGCATCGGTGGTGCGCCTGCCGCAGGTCCACAACCGCTTCAAGGCGGGTCTCATCACGCCGATGATCGAGATAGCTCGCGCGAAGGGTGTGTCGGCGTACGTCGGCGACGGGAGCCAACGACGGCCCGCGGCGCACGTGCTCGATACGGTGCGCCTATACCGGCTGGCGCTCGAAAAGGCCG
>Ga0209248_10000272_pt1 | contig 16812 bp, 12 predicted proteins | sample BogFormECP04_OM1_FD_188241 | JGI IMG/M metagenome (GOLD analysis project Ga0209248, IMG submission 188241) | Bog forest soil microbial communities from Calvert Island, British Columbia, Canada - ECP04_OM1 (SPAdes) (version 2) | ecosystem: Environmental > Aquatic > Freshwater > Wetlands > Bog ... | reverse complement strand
ATCGAATTGATTCGCCTTCAGGGCCTTCATGATCGTGTTAGCCAACTCATTTTGATCCCATAAGACGATTACAAAACGAGTGCCGTTTTGCTCGAGCAAAGTTCGAGTCCTCTTCAGTACAGCCAAATACAATGGGAGGTCGGAGGGTTGCGATAGCTTCTCGGAATGATTTTCAAAAAACCGGACGATCCAGCTCCGGTCCAGCCAACGGCGGCAGGTCGCGTAGTCGGCGCTATGATACTGCCCGGAATAACAGGCTTCGTTATCCCGGCATAGGTTGTACTTCGGGCCATCTTCCCACGGCGCCCGCCCAGCGACCCGGCGCAGATGATCGGGGATTGCTTCATATATCGCCAGCTCGGGCGTGCCGGCCGCGCGGCGCATGAAGCCGGTTTCAATCTCCCTAAGCATCTGATGCGGGCCCCAGCCGTCGCCGGCGAAATTGAAGCCCTCGAAGGTGCCTCTTGCTGCTCGCACAAAGTAATAGGGCAGCGTCTGATCGTCCTCGACTCCATGACCAAACATAAAAGAACAACCGAAGAACGCTACTTTATGAGGTCCTCCTTGAACTGTTCCGGGGATTTCTCGAAGACCGCTGCCACCGAATCTGTACGTGACCTTATCAATAAGCCGACCGCCTAACGCTTCTTCAAATGTAGCAGTGGTGTTTGGCACCGGTTGAGAACCTATGTCGGTTTCTTCTTGGCGCCAATCTATCGGTATTGTCCGTGTGATGATGATCTCGGACCGGTTAGCGAAGTACATATAGGTCTCTACCAAGGCCATACTAAAGAACACCGAACTACAGATCAGTGCGCCATTCCGAAGTGCCTCGGGACGAGACAAGAGTGCGATCGTTGCTGCCCATGCACCAGCTACGAGAAAGTAAATGATGAAAGGAGCCTCGAGGCTGGAAGACCATCCTATCAACGCGATACTCGCTATCGCTAGAACCGCGACGAATAAGAGCCTGGACTTTCGCATGCCGAGTCGAGACCGCTATCCTGTGAGACGTTGTCCGAAGCCTCGCATAATTCGCACGGCGACCTCGGAAGAGTAGAAGACAGCCGTCGTCATTGAGGATAGCCCACTGGAGAGTGGCGCTGAAAGCGATGTCCAGGCCAGGGCTTTGGGCTGAGGGCGGATAACGCAGCGATTTCGGGCGCGTTTGGGTCGAATTGAGGCTAAGCGGCATCAGTGCTTGACGCGGCTGGGCCCCGGGATTCGCCTCGATTCCAGTCTCAGAGCTTGCAGTAACTACAGCCGCTTCGGATAGCCGACATTCAGGGAACGGTCACAAGCACTGCTGGTTGTCACTTAACTCTCAAACAGGAGAACGAGTCCGACCAGCGCGAAAATAACCGTGCTGACACACAACGCTAGAAGGACCGGGTCTTCAAAAATTCGACCTGGTTTCAATCTCATCGAAAGCGCAGCAGGCAACCTGGCTGCTATCGATTCCCAATCAATGGTCTTCATTCGTCGCAAGGTATCTGATGCAAACTGGCGGCCAGTTTCGCGACGAGCAGGCTTAGGGGCCTGGCCCTTCGCACGGATGCGATAACGTAGCGATCTTCCTCGATGAGCGTAGCAATCTGCCCCGTGACCAAGTCGACCTCCCAGGTCCGGGACGCCGACGTCGGATGCTTTTCATATTCTTTGGCGCGCTCCGCGTGGTGGCATGCGAAGTGCACTCAACGACGTATCGCTGCCCGGTCAAAAAGCCCCCGAGCGAGAATGCCGGTACATCAATGTGGGTCGCTGTTCATCAGAATTTCTCCTTGATCGATGGCAAAGCTGCCTCTTGATGGCTGGTATTCCACGCTGCCCCGGTGGTGAGCGCCGCATATCCCCGTGCGGCGCTCACCGCCACAATCAGATCGCGATCTTAGTTGTGTTTTATGCTGAATATTTGCGACCAGTGTGGAAGCGTCGTCAGCAAGAAGCTGCTGCGCTGCGGCGGCGGAATTTCAGTTTTTCATCACGAGTGTGCCAACGGCCATAAACGGCACAAGACGACCGGCAAAGAGGAACGGCCAACGACCGATTCGTACCGCTTGAAATCTTTCGTGATAATTGAGGCGTGCGATTGCAGCTAACGCGCCCGCTGCCGCGGCTGATGGCATGCGTTCATCGTTACTGGTCCGTTCCTTGCTCCACTTACCGGCGAAGAATCCCGCAGCCTTTTCGCTGGCTCCGGCTCGTGACAGTCAGCCTCCTTGAAGGTAGGGTGAGGCAGCCTGTCCGCGCGAATTCGATGCGCTCGTGAAAATTGGAACCCGCCAAACGCTGGCCATGCTCCTGTGCGTCACACCTGTATTGGCCGGCTATATGTATTTCAGCATCGGGCATTCGTCACGAATCTACGCCGAGGATCTCAAGCGCGAGACTCGAGCGACCAGTCGCGCGCTGCAAGCCGCGCTCGAGGTGGATATCGCCGAGGGTGACTGGAAGGCGGTGAGGAACGCCTTTGAGCGAATTCGGCACGAAGGGGTTGAAGCGGCGCTGCTCGATTCGAGCGGCAAAATCACATTTTCGTTAGCCGACTTTCCGCTGAACCCGCCGCCTCCAATTCCTGCGCTCAACGAGGTGCTCGGCGGCAAGCCGACCGAGTTCATGGGTTTCAGCAGAAACCTGTATTGGTTTTGTCGAGTCGCACCGTTGGGCGAGAACAACGGCCGGTCATCGGGCGTCCTGCTGGTCGCACAGGAGTGGAGTGATTTGCACGAAGACCTCCGCCGGCGCGTCGTTACCTCTGTTCTTGCGGGCGCCGTCGCCGTCACGCTGATCGCGATTCTGATACCGCTGGTGAGCCGGCGCTATGTGTCGCAGCCGCTGGCCGAACTTTCGCGCAGGATCTCCGAGTTTTCCACCGAAGCGGAGGCGCGATCGGACGCCGGCGGCGACGAAGTCAAACTCCTGACTGAAGAGTTCCAGCGCCTCGACCAGCAGCTGGCGACGGCCCAGCTGCGGTTGCGAGACGAAAGTGAACGCAAGCTGGAACTGGAACGCCGGTTGCGGCATTCAGACAAGCTTGCCACGATCGGAACGCTGGCGTCCGGCCTGGCGCATGAGATCGGCACGCCGCTGAATGTAATTCGTGGACGTGCCGAGCATCTGCTGCATACCGACTCCAATTCGGTGAAGACGACCGACGGGCTGGAGATAATCGTCAGCCAGATCGATCGCATAACAAAAATCGTACGCATGTTGCTTGATTTCAGCAGCCGCCGCGAGCTCGCGCGGCATCCACTTGACGTGAGAGAGATAATCGACGCCACCTTGAATCTGCTGCAGACCGAAGCGCAGAAACGCCGCGTCCTCGTTATTGCGGACCTTCCCGCAGAGCCACTAATGGTGAAGTGTGAGGCCGGCCAACTCCAACAAGTCTTCATCAACCTTGCGATCAACGCGCTCGACGCTATGAACGACGGCGGTGGAACTTTTCGCATCACTGCGGAGAAGGGCGGTCACGGCCAGTCCCAATATCTCCGGCTGCTGTTCGAGGACAGCGGATCCGGTGTCGCCGACGGTGATCGCGAACGAATCTTCGATCCCTTCTTCACCACCAAGGAGCCCGGCAAGGGCACTGGCATGGGACTAGCCATCAGCCAGTCGATTGTCCGCGAGCATGACGGCGCCATCGAGGTGGAGCGAGGGCCAACCGGCGCGCGTTTTGTGGTGACTCTCCCGCTATTGTCGGAACGAGACGACGACGCTCTCGAACCACGATGCCTGGCGAAGTAAGAATGGCCGCCATCCTTATAGTGGATGATGACCGCGAGATGGTCAGCATGCTGCGTGACGTACTCGAAGCGGCTGGCTATAGCACGGCGATGGCCTACTCGGGGACGGAAGCGCTCGCGGCGGTTGAGCGCGAAGAACCCGACCTGATGATCACCGACTTGAGGATGGCTGGAATGAACGGCTCGCAGCTGCAGAAGCAGGTGAAGCGGACCGCGCCAAGCCTGCCGGTCGTTATCATCACCGCCTTTGGTTCAATCGAGACCGCCGTCGAATCGATGCGGCTTGGTGCTTTTGACTACGTCACCAAGCCGTTCAGCAACGACGAGTTACTGCTGGTAGTTGCGCGGGCGCTCGAAGACAGCAAACTCCGGCGGGAAGTGGTCAGGTTGCGCAGCGAGTTGGCCCATAGTTTCGGCCTGGACCATATCATCGCGCGCAGTCCCAAGATGCTTGCTCAGCTCGAGGTGTTGCGGCAGGTGGCGGACACCTCGGCCAACGTGCTCATCACTGGCGAAAGCGGGGTCGGCAAGGATCTTTTCGCTCGTGCCTTGCACTATCAGAGCCAGATGCGAAGCGGACCGTTCGTCGCCGTCAACTGTGCGGCGATTCCGGAGAACCTGCTGGAGAGCGAATTGTTCGGCCACGTCAAGGGAGCATTCACCGACGCTCGACAGAATAAGGCCGGCCTGTTCCAGGCTGCGAACCGGGGCACGCTCTTCCTCGACGAAATCGGCGAACTGCCGGTCGCCCTGCAGCCGAAGCTGTTGCGCGTTATCGAAGACAAGCGCGTGCGACCGGTCGGTGCCACCGAAGAGACTCCGGTGGAAGTGCGAATAGTGGCCGCCACCAACAGCTCCCTTGACGACGCAATCGCCGCCGCAAGGTTCCGCGCCGACTTGTACTATCGAATCGCCACCGTGACGATTGCGATTCCACCATTGCGGGAACGGGCCGAGGACATTCCGCTGCTCATCAAGTATTTCGTCGCGCGAACCAGCAGCGAGTCGGGACGGCGGATTCCGCAAATTTCCGACGAAGCAATGGACCGTCTGCTGCACTATCCGTGGCCGGGGAATATTCGGGAACTGCAAAACGCGATTCAGAGAGCGCTGATCCTGTGCCGTGACGATCGGGTGGACCGCTCTGATTTGCCGCCCAAGGTCGCCGGTGAGTACCGGTCCTCGGTAAATCTCGAAGCCGCGGTTGCGCGCGGTATGACTCTCGAGGAGTTGGAGCACGAGTATATCGGCGCGATCCTGTCGTCGGTGGGGGGAAACAAAACCGAAGCAGCCGCTCTGCTCGGCATCGATCGCAAAACCCTGTATCGCAAGCTCGGAGCTCTGGACAGCGAATGACGGCATAGTGGGGCAAAATGCCCCGACAGGCGTAGCGTTCTTCCCCGTTTTCATAATCACTCGAGAGCGATCGGTGTCTCGAGGCGGATCCGTCCTCGCCTCTGAATCTCAAGACGAAGCTCGACCGCCAAGGCAGTTTCTCCTGACCTCCCGTTCGGAGCCAGGAGTACTGCTTCGCTGGCACCATCTCTGCTCTACAGTCCTCGCGTCCGGGTGATCCCAAGATGGCCAAAGGGAAGGAGCCGAGCCAAAGAATGAAACCGAATCCAGGCCGTCAAAATGGCGACGCCTTCGCAAGTCTTCGCGCGATCCTCAGCCGATTGAATGTGCCGCCCGTCTTGGTCGACGACCTGATCGAGCGCCACATAACGGTCAACTTTGAGAAGGGTGCGTGGGCATTCTCTGAAGGAAATACCGACGGAATGCTCGCCTACGTAGTGAGTGGCTATGTGAACGTTTATTGTCCGGTAGGCGATGGAAATCGGACCCTCGTGAGAATGGCTGGACCGGGCGAGATCATCGGTTATCCTGACTACGTCGACGAAAGAGGCCAGATCGCGCGCATGTTCGAAGCCCAGGTTGCGAGCAAATGCACGCTGGCGCTCGTCAGCCGCGATCACCTGGCGCGGTTGCTGGCCCGTCTTCCAATAGATCGATTGATCACGATCCTCACGGCACTGAATACTTTCTGGTCGAAGAATCTTTGGTTCTTTACTACCCTTTTGAGTCTTCCCCTTTTGGACCGGCTCACGATCGTCCTGAGCGATTTGGCGAAGCGGGTCGGCGTAAGAGACTCGCAGGGGATAGTGCTGATTCCTGAGATCTACCATGACGATCTGGCCGAGATGATTGGTTGCTCACGGCCAATGATAAGCCGGCTGATAGGCCAAATGGTCGAATCCGGACTGCTTGCGCGGCGAGGAAAGAAGTACGTCCTGCTGAAGAAGTGGGACTTTGACAATAACAGTCACACCCCCGAGAAGAGCCGCGACGCCGAGAAACCGGTTAGGCGACTGGAATCTGTCTCAAGAGGAAGTTCCTCAGCTTCGCGATACCAGCGCGCTCCGCAAATCGCTCTCTGAAGCGCACCTCACGGACGCGGAAAATGTCTGCGCGAACCGGCGCTGGTGCGTCCATGCGAACATCCGCGCCGGTTTGAACTGACTCAAGCTGATCTCTGTTGTTCGCCCTCCTAGAAGCAACTTATGCCAGCGTTGGCATTTTGTTGTCCCTTCAGTTGAAGGTGACTCTCGAGCTCAACCAACCTGGGTCACGGTATAAGCTACCTGGCTACCGTCGAAGTACGGCTTGTAGTAGGTCGATCCAGAGACGTAGTAAGTGCTTCCGTTGATATTGGTAGAGTACGCCCCGTTAGGCAGCGTATAAACATTCGCTCCGATGGGTGCGGTAACGATCTCGTATCCACTTCCATTTGGCTGGTAAAAGGTCCCGTTCGAATAGTAGAAGGTCGCGCCATAGGCATATGCTGCCGAGGCACCCGGTGGCAGATAGGGAACCGTCGTGCCGATCGCGGGTGCGCCGTAGTATGCTGGCGCAGGTGCGCCATAGTACGGAGCCGGGGCCGGGTTATTGATGATAGTAGTAGTTGACGGCTGGTTCATCGCCGAGCCCGCCACCATACCTACGGCCAAGCCACCTACCGCACCGAGTGCCGCGGCACCGGCAACGTCGCCCGAGCTATATCCCCCTCCGCCGCCGCAGCAGTAGTAGGGATTGCCTCCACCGCCGTCCCAGTTGGTGTTGCCTACATTGTTATTGATGGTGCTATCGGTCTGGTACTGCATGTGCTTCTCAGTATTTTCGTGGCTCTCCTGAAGAGAGTTGGCTTCATTGTACTGGGCCTGCTTTTGCGCCTCCTGGTTTGTGTTGTAGGTGTTGTAGTCCGACTGCTTGGTGGCCGACGAAGTGTTCTGCCAGCTATTTGATGAATGGTTCCATGATTGGCCGCCCGAGTAGCTGTTCGCATGACTGACGTTACCGCCGCCGAAGCCGTCGCCGCCAAAGCCTCCACCATGACCCCATCCGCCGCCACCGCCACCCCATCCGCCACCGCCATGGCCCCATCCGCCCCCGCCGCCGCCGCCGAACCCGCCGCCTCCAAATCCGCCACCACCCCGGCCGCCGAATCCTCCGCCACCGCCGCCCCATCTGGCGAAGCTTGGGTTGGCAGCGAGCAGAACAGATCCAGCAATAACTACAGCGATTCGAAACCCGAATCGGGGGCGAGTCGAAGGATTTGATTTCGCGTTCATGGCTTGGTCTCCTTCACTTTACCTATGTCGATCCGCTTGGCGTCCTTCGGCAGGTCTGGTCGAAAGACGCTCGCCGGAATGCTCCCCGGGAATTTCCAGTCCGACAGAACGGCGACGTACTCCGGCGAACCGGGAGCATTGCGATAGTTGATTACGACTTTGCGCGGGAGATGCTTTCCATTGCGTTGCAGCCAGATCTGCCAATCCACGTTGCTCTTGGAAAACGCCAGGTGATCGCAGTCTTCGCCGGCCGCATCGTTGACCCCGATGTACGCCGAGAAAATAACTCCCTTGCGGAACATCTCGCATGGATGACTGTACGCAAGGTCTGCCAGCGGGATTGTGAGGTTATGCGCTGTCTCGAGCTGTTCCATCATGCCGTCGATTGAATCCGGGACCTCCGTGCTCGCGTAGAACATGTGCGGTGGGTCGAAGATCGTAACGTTGGTTCCGTCGTACCAAATTTCTTTGCCGCCCAGGTCACTGTGATACTCAACTGCAAGTTGATTGGGTCGCTGAACAGCGTAGTCCGCGGCCGCAGCAAATTGAAGCTTGACGTTGTCCGGCAGCACCTTGTCGAATGTTATCTCGGCGTGAAACGTAAAGGCCTTGCTCGATGCCAGGTCTTCGCAGGAGCGACTGAGGAGCTGCTCCGCACGAGGATCAAGCTTGGGCGGAGGCGCGGGCTGGGGCGGCACCTGGGCGCTCGCGGGCGAAGCGGCGCTCGAAGGGGCGGCGGCGGTTTCCTGGCAGATTCCCGGATTCGAGGCGAGGAATATAGTTGCCACGATTGCTGCAAAGTTTAGCGAGATAGAACTTTTTTTCATCTTCCTACGGCTCCGCCTTCAACGGGTACCAAAACATACTCACGACGACCATCCCTGCCGGTTGTAGTAGTTCACCAGCATTTGGACGACCTGGTCGCTCGTCTTGTCCACGAGAAATCCGGTCGAGGATGTATAGCTCTTGACGCCTCCCGCCGCGACGTTCACCGCCAGTGATGCTGCCGCCGCTGCTCCGCCTGCTGCCGCGCCCGCGGGTCCCGTCACTCCCGCCCCCGGCATATAGCCGCTATCTGCGTGAGTGCTGAAGTCGAGTATCTCGGTCGAGCCTTGATTGGTTTTCTGAATAACCTGAACCACAGAGTCGAGCGTCGATTGCCCCGCGCCCAGACCAATTACCATCCGGCGCAGCCGGTTTCCTTCGTTGATGTCGGTGAACTGACCATCCAGTATCAGCACGTTGTTCCCGGTAGGAGGCACTCCGCGCTGCAGGCACGTGGTAGAGATGCCCTGTTGCGTCAGGTTCGCTGCGACCTTAACGCAGATGTTCTGCGCCGTCTGATGGGCGATTTCGAGTTGTTGGGCGCTTTGGTCTTCGCCTGACATATTTCTGTATGCAACTTGAAAGATGCCGGAATTGAGCGAGACATCTGCAGCATTCACTGCAAACGGATAAATGACAACTGCAGTTGGAGGTGTAGCCGTGATGGGTGCGGCTGAACTCTGTTGCGCGACCTGCGCCCCAGCGCATCCGAACGCCGCGAGAGCCAGCAACGCATACATAGGACTCAGGATTTTTAACCTCATAGTATTTCCCTCTTTGGATTCCTGTTGATTCTTGTGGTTCCGCTTCAAATTAAATTCTCTGCGTCGCTGACCTTGGCTCGCAGTTCGATTTCGGTCACTGAAGTCGCGGGCGCCCGCCGACAGCGGACGCCCGCTTACAATAACTGCTAGTCCGAGGCGGAGCGCTCGGCAGCTTCAAGTTTCTGCACATCCTCCGGTGACAGTTTCGGCGGTTCACGAACGATGGTCACTTTGTTGATCTTGCCGGTGAAGTCGAACGGCACCTTGTAGTCATGGTCATCCACCGGGCTGGCGCTGCTCAGACCAATGGCGAACGCAATGTCGAGGGGCTTAACCAGCGGAAGGGATGCGTCCAGCTTCTCGGTCGATACTACGTTGCCGTCGACCTTCAGCGTCCCCGTGCCGCCGCGGCCGACACCGCTCGTATTGTTGTAAGCGAGCGTCGCCTCGCCGAGCCCGTCGTACTTGAAGGCGTACTCGATCGTATGCCTGCCGGGGGTCAGCGCGTCCTTGCCCTCCCAGCGGGTCCGCTTGAGGTCGAGCAGGTTGTATGTGAATACCGGCTTGCCCTTCAGCAGGTACAGCGCGTAACCGAAAAATCGTCCTCCCTCGCCGACGATCACGCCATCGCCCTCGCTCTGCGGCACATCGATATCGGCCGTGATGGTATAGGAGGTGTTGAGCAGACTCGGCTGGTTGCCGTCCGCGATGCTCACGGGAGTACCAGAATAGTTGAACACGTTTCGGCCCGCCGCCAGGCTTGGACGCGGCGTGACGAACCGCGGCGACGCCGAGGCATCCAGCGGCAGCACCTGATACTTGGCGAATTCACCGAACATCAGGTCCTTCATCTCCTGCACTTTGACCGGATTGGCCGCGGCGACATCGGTGTACTGCGTCCAGTCCTTGCTCAAATCGTACAGCTCGTACTTGAAGGCGCTGGCGGGATCGAGGATTGCCTTCGTCTCCAGTTGCCAGGGCGCGCGGATCGGAACGCCGCTCAGCATCCAGCCGTCGTTGTACAGCCCCTGTACGCTCAGCATCTCGAAATACTGGATGTGGTGGCGCGACGGCGCGTCAGCGTTGGCCTTGTCGAAGGTGTAGGCCATGCTTACGCCTTCGATCGGCTTTTGCGCGATACCGTCGACCATGACGGGTGCCGGAATGCCGGTCACGTCCAGCAGCGTCGGCACGATGTCGATCACATGGTGAAACTGCCAGCGGATGCCGCCCTTGTCCTTGATCTTCGCCGGCCAGGAGATCGCCATGCCCTGTTTCGTTCCGCCGAAAAAGGACGGGATCTGCTTCGTCCACTTGTACGGAGTGTCAAACGCCCAGGCCCATCCGACCGCATAGTGCGGGTAGGTCATGGCGGAACCCCATGCATCGTAGAACGGCATCTCCTGTTCGGCGGTCAAGTTGATACCGTTGAACGGAATGATTTCGTTGGGCGTGCCTACGACCGATCCTTCGGCCGATGAGCCGTTGTCGCCGCTGATGAAGATGATGAGCGTGTTGTCGAGCTTGCCCATGTCCTGCACGGCCTGGATGACGCGGCCGATCTCGTGGTCCGTATAGGCGAGATACGCGCCATATACGTCGGCCTGGCGGATGAAGAGCTTCTGCTCGACCGGCGTGAGCTGGTCCCACTCCTTCAGCATGTCCTTCGGCCAGGGCGTCAGCTTGGCATCCTGCGGGATCACGCCGAGCCTTTTCTGGTTGGCGAAGATCTGGTCCCGCACGGAGTTCCAGCCCTTATCGAACAGATGCATATCACTGATCTTCTTGATCCACTCCGGCGTCGGATGGTGCGGTGCGTGCGTGCCGCCCGGACAGTAGTACAACAGGAACGGCAAATTCGGATTGATGTCGTTGAGCTCGTTCAACCAGTGGATTGCGTCATCCGCCATGGCGGTGGTCAGATTCCACTGCGGATTCCCGAGGAAGGGCTGGACATGCGTTGTGTTTCGGTAAAGCGAGTCCGGCCCCCACTGGTCAGCATCGCCGCCCAGGAAGCCGAAGAAGTATTCAAAGCCCATCCCCGTCGGCCACTGGTAGAACGGACCCGCCTGGCTCGTCTGATAGACCGGTGTGTTGTGATCCTTGCCGAACCACGACGTGCGGTACCCGTTCTCGAGGAGAATGCGGCCAATCGTGGCGCTGTCCCTGCCGATCACGCTGTCGTAACCGGGGAATCCCGTCGCGATCTCCGAGATGACACCGAACCCGACCGAGTGGTGATTGCGGCCGGTGATCAACGCGGCCCGAGTCGGCGAGCACAGCGAGGTCGAGTGGAAATTGGTGTAGCGCAACCCATTGGCAGCAACGCGGTCCAACGTCGGCGTCGGAATGACGCCGCCAAAGGTGGACGGCGCACCAAATCCGACGTCGTCAGTAAGGATCAGCACGATGTTCGGCGCGCCCTTCGGTGGGACCACGCGCGCCGGCCACGCCGGTTTCGAGTCGACGGCGTTGAGGTTGATCTCGCCCTGAAATTTTTGTGGCGGCGGCGGGATGTAGCGGCCGTCGATGGTAGTGGTGGCATCAGGCGAACCCGGTATGCCTGTGGTTTGCTGGGCGTGCAGAGTGCTGGCGGTCAACAACCACGCCACCATCAATGCTGCACCCATCGAGACGTTACGAAGAGTTCGCTGGCTAATGTTCATACATTCTCCGCGTACCTTTCTGTCGCGTTCAGGAACGCATCTCGCTTCATCTCGTCGCTTCCGACAGGTCGGTCTGAATCGTCAGCGGCATTCGATTTCGGTAGCCTTACCGCGGCAATATCTGTCAGCGCTGAGCGTGTGATTCTCCACAGAACCACACGGCACAATTACTCACAATCGTCCTTTTCATTCCAAATCGATTGTCATCCGGGCTCGCGTCGAGCTCAGGGCATCTTGGGAATCGTAGTCAAACTACCCGCTCCTGGCAGCTTCGAGGTCAAACCACCGGTCGCGTTGCTAGCGGCACACGATGCGAGGATGTCCGTGGCATGCTGCGACACATAGCCTTTCAGCAGGTCAGTCGCGCTGGATATCGGAAGCTTTGTGCTGCCTGCGAATGACGACGCTGCAGTGGACATCACAGCTGGGTCGCTTAGTGCGGACGGACCGGCAGAGGCAGGATTGGGAATATGACTTCCTATCGCCGAGCACAACGCGCTGTTCGCTGCCGTCTGCTGACCGCCGGTGAGCGCCTGGGCCGCCTGCGACGGCGCTGCTGGAATGTAGCTACTAAGTTGGGCGCGCGACTCAGTCGCGCATGCGATCAGTATCGCCAATGTCGCAACGAAAACCGATCGCTTCAGCCATTGAGTACTCATCTGTCGTTCCTCCTGTTCCTTGTTTGTGTAAGCGCCAACTCGCAGGCCGCGCCAAAGCATTTCCTGCAGTTGCCGATCTAGTCGCTGCTGTCACCATTCATCAGCTCTTGCATGGCGCGATCGATCGAAAAGCTGCCTGGCTTCTGTCGCGGTGGGAAGTCCCGGAAGGTGGTCAGGAACTGGCCCACTATCGCCTGCGCAGGAACCAGCACAAACAAATGCTCGATGAACCACTTATCGTAGTCACCGGCCTCGTGCTCTGCGCGCTCGAATGGATCAGAGCGCAAGTTGAATAGCTTGGGTGCGCGCAGCGGGACCAATGGCTGCATCCAAACCTCCAAGCCTTCCGCCGGCTGCTCCATGAAAACAACCTTGTATTGGTCGTAACGAAGACCTGCCAAGTTGCCGTCATCGGTCCAGTAATAGAACTCGCGGCGCTTGTCGGGTCCCTTTTCGGAGAGCATGTCGCGTTGATCGTAACCGTCGAGATGTACTTTGAAGGTCTTGTCTCCAACTGTCAGACCCTGCAGAAGCTTTGCTCCGACGTCGGGCTCGCCCGCAGCAGCGACCAGGGTCTGTACCCAGTCCTCGGCTGAAAAGATGCCATTGAGCTCAGTATTTGGTTTTACCAGGCCGGGCCAGCGCACCATCGCGGGCACGCGGTAGCTACCTTCCCAGTTGGTGTTCTTTTCGCCGCGGAATGGCGTGGTGCCGCCGTCAGGCCAGGTGAATGTCTCGGCGCCATTGTCCGTTGTGTAGACGACGATCGTGTTGTTGGCGATGCCAAGATCGTCCAGTTCTTTCAGAAGCTGACCCACCTGGCCGTCATGCTCTACCATGCCGTCCGGGTACACACCGAGACCGGTCTTCCCTTGCGACTCGGGTTTCAGGCGAGTCCAGATATGCATGCGGCTCGGATTGAACCACACAAAGAAAGGCTTCTTCTGATTCTGCGCTCGGTGAATGAAATCGATCGTTGCTTTGAGAAACTCCTCGTCCACCGTCTCCATTCGCTTTTTGTCGAGCGGACCGGTGTCCTCGCAGTTCTGCTTGCCCCATTTTCCGAAGCGCGGATCTTCTCCCGGAGTCTCGGTCGTGGTGGCCGTGCATCGTAAGACGCCGCGCGGCCCGAAGCGCAGCTTGAATTGCGTATTCTTCGGATAGTCGGGATGCTCGGGTTCATCTTCGGCGTTGAGGTGGTAGAGGTTGCCGAAGAACTCGTCGAAACCGTGAGCCGTCGGCAGAAATTCGTTGCGATCGCCAAGATGATTCTTGCCGAATTGTGCCGTCATGTAGCCGAGCGGCTTAAGCAGTTCCGCCAGCGTCGGATCTTTGTCCGACAATCCTTCCTTTGCTCCTGGCAGCCCCACTTTCAGGAGACCAGTTCGCAATGGACTCTGACCGGTGATAAACGCAGCCCGGCCGGCCGTGCACGATTGTTGGCCGTAGTAGTCGGTGAAGATCGCGCCTTCGTGGGCGATACGATCGATGTTGGGAGTGCGGTATCCCATCATTCCGCGGTTGTAGGCGCTGATATTCCAGTAGCCGATGTCGTCGGCCATGATGACGAGAATGTTGGGTTTGGTCGGTGAACCGGAATCTTGCGCAAAAGACGTTAGACCAAACGCGATCACGAAAGATGTTGCGAACAGCGCAATTGCGGCGAATCTCTTAAGTCGTTGCATAATTCTCCCTATCGCGAATCTCTGCTGGCGCTACTTACTGTGTTCCATCGCCTTGACGACTTCGTTGGTCGTCCACACCGCATGCGCGAGAAAAGCATAGTTGATGAGCGCCGCCGTATAGCCATAGCCCCATTCGGGATGCTTGGGCCCAGCAGTCGCGTCTTTCGCTACGGCTACCTCGAATCCTTGTTCCAACAATTCGCGCAGGTGAGATTCGACGCACATGTTAGCGAGCATGCCGCCGAGAATGATCTTGCTGATCTTGCGCTTGCGAAGTTGTAACACGAGGTCATTGGTCTCCGGTCCCCACACGCGATGCGGTGCGACTACGACGGTTTTGCCGTCCTCGATGAACGGCTTGAAGCGCTCGAGCCAGTCGGCGCCCGACCCTTTGAGACCATCAATAGTGTAAGGACCTTTACGCGCGAAATACCCCTCGTCAGCTTCATCCGTTTCGAGCGGCCCGTTGAATTTCCATCCTTTGTCGGTGGGATAGAAATAGTGCGGCGAGATGAAAACTTCGAAGCCGAGCGTCTTCGCGGCCTTGAAGATGCGCTCCATGTTCGCGATGGTACCTATCTCCCGGAGACTCTCGTGGACCGATGGCCACGCGAGTCCTTTCTCGCTAAGCACCTCATTTTGCGGGTCGATAAAGACTACCGCGGTGTCACTCTTGTCGATGTTCATAGTCCTCTCCCACCGTTCTGATCTTGCGATGGCGAAGTTGTAACAGCGCCGGATCGGTGTTCAATGCCGCAGCGGCGGGAGCATTTTGTCGAAGCGGAGACCCCAGGTGTAGTTCTCCTCGACCGAGCGCGCGCACCAGCACTGCCCGCATGCTGACTTGGTCAGGTTGGCGAACGCGCCTGCCACTCCCATCCGGGTCACGTTGTTGGATCGATCGCTGCGATCGCGTTCACCGCAATGGAACAGCACGCCTTCGGGATCCATCGTGCAGAGGATCCACCCGGCGGCGCAGGGCGGTCGCGCCTCGTATGGAAAGTTGCGGAAATGCCGCAGGCTCGACCATTGATTTGCCACCGCTCGACCGCTCCGCTTCGCTGCCTCGACGCGGGCGAAGGTTGCGAGGCTCCGCTGATGCTCCAGCTCCCAGGCCTTGCCGTCGCGCTGCGTGTACACGAACAGGCTGTTGCGCACGGGCTGGAAGAGGATACGGCAGCCGAGCCCTTCGACGATGTCGAGCAGCTGCTCAATCGCGTCCGCGTTGTGGCGACCCACCGAGCAGGTGAACTCGACGCGCACCCCCGCCTGGGTGGCGGCGCGCGCTCCCGCGATTGCGCTGTCGAATGAACCGGCACCGCGCATCGAGTCGTGGGCTTCCTTCGGTCCGTCGAGGCTGATCTTCACCTTCTTCAGCTTTCGGATCGTTTCAATCTTGCGCGGCACCAGGATGCCGTTGGTGTGCATCGAGACCTCGACCTCGCGCTCGACCAGGAACTGCACGATCTCCGTGACATTGGGATGCGCGAGCGGCTCGCCACCGTCGAGGCTGACGCTGCTCGTACCCAGCTCGACGAACTCGCCGAGCGCCTTGAGAATCTGATCGCGCTTCATCTCGTTGGCCATCGGAGTGTGTCGGTCGCAGTAAGCGCACTCGAGGTTGCAAAGCCATGAGAGTTCGTAGGCGAGACTGATTGGAGACGGCCGGATTCCCAGCCACGCCATCGCGCCTTTCGTAACGATTGAAGAGTCCATCGACTCGAACTTTTACGCGGTATCGGTCCGTCGGCCAATGGGTGCACGCACTTGCGTTACAGGCAAATGAAATGCAAATTACCCCCAGATTATTTTCGGACCACGGCTAACTGACGAAGGTTTCCTGGGACATACCTCTGTCCACCCACTTGGCTGGCTGATTTGGCAGATCGGGGAAAATCCGCCGCAAGAGTCCATCGGCAGCAGGCATTTCTGCTGACCGTTGCAGTCGAAACATTCAACGCCGAACTGCGGACGCGGGTGTATACGGTCAATCTCTTTCAGACCAAAGCGGACATTGAGCTGGCGCCGTTTTTCGATCTCGGTAAGTGAGCCAAGGATATTGCAACACAGGCGAGATCGCTCGCCACGCTCGGGGAGGGCCTGATGGCGGTCGATAAACAGTTTATGCTGACTGGCGCTAAGCGCGTGTTGGATTCCCGTCCTATGTATGCGCAGGTCGTTGTCACCGACGACTGCAATCTGACCTGCGACTACTGCGACGAATATACGCCCGGGGGTCCGATCGTCCCGCTGGCGGAGCTGAAGGCCCGCGTCGACAAGCTCGACGAACTGGGCGTGCTGGTTTACGACTTCCTGGGCGGTGAACCCCTGCTTCATCCCGGCCTCGACGAGCTGATCGCCCACACCAAGGCAAAGCGCGGCGGCTCGAACGTGACAACGGTCATCACAAATGGATTTTTCCTGGGCGAGCGCGGCATCGAGCGCCTCAATGCCTCCGGCCTCGACTTTATGCAGTTATCGGTCGATTCGATCGAACCGACTCCCCGCTCCGTCAAAGCCTTGAAGTCGCTGCTGCCGAAGATGGAGCTGCTCGCGAAGCGCGCCAAATTCCAGGTTGAAGTTCAGACCGTATTAAATGATGAAACATTCCCTGACTACGATCGCTTCCACGAGATGCTGAAGGACTTTCCGTTCGCCTTCGGATTTTCAATCATGCACGGCCGCGGCGGCCGGATTGCGATTCGCGGCCAGAAGTTTCTCGATATTCTTCGCCGCTACGGCGTCTTCGACGGGATGAACTTTTATGGCGAGCATTTGCAGGAGATGCTCCTCGGCGATTTTTCGAGAAAGTGGAAATGCATGGCAGGGTTCAAGTTT
>Ga0209248_10000270_pt1 | contig 16854 bp, 18 predicted proteins | sample BogFormECP04_OM1_FD_188241 | JGI IMG/M metagenome (GOLD analysis project Ga0209248, IMG submission 188241) | Bog forest soil microbial communities from Calvert Island, British Columbia, Canada - ECP04_OM1 (SPAdes) (version 2) | ecosystem: Environmental > Aquatic > Freshwater > Wetlands > Bog ... | reverse complement strand
GCACGAACACAACCACCGCCACCGTCACTCGGCCTTGGGCTACCGAACGCCGGCCGAGTACGCTGCGGCCTGCAGGCACGCTCACATCCCGGTGGCCCGCGAGATCAACTGAATCCGAAGCAAAAGAACCCGACTCTAAATCCGGGTGGACTCAGTAACGGGGACTCGCCACCGGGAAGCCAGCGGCATTGAGCAAAGCATCCACGACGTCGGTAAACGACGGGTTCTCGGGGGCAACGCCAAACGTGTACAACGAGTCTGCGAACGGCAGCAACGGCGCGACCTGGTCTTGGTAACTGACCGGGCTTTGCAGATCGTGGAGGGCGTCGGTGACTCCCTGCTGCCAGCCGTTGCTCAGTGCCTCGGAGAGCTGCGTCTGGTCGATGTCGGGGGATAGCCCGAAGGTGGTGGGCACATTCGCCGGCCCCTGGTTCCAGCCCTCGGTGATGCTGCCATAGCCCAGGTTCACCAGGATCTGGGTATCGGGTTCCAGCAGGTCATAGAGCGGCTGTCCGATCCCCGGGATCAGCAGCAGCGGCTCTAATATCGGCAGGTTGTCGTTCGGAATCATGTAGTAGTCGGTCAGCCCTTCCCCGGTGAGCGCCTCAGATCCCGGCAACAGAACCGCGCTGTTGATCTCTGCGGGGGTGATATTCAGATACGTGAAGTGCTCAAAAAAGAGCCCCAGCATGGCGTTGAGGTCCGACAGCAGGTTGGTCGTGTAGTGCGGGAAGTCGGCGTAACCGTCGTATTCGAGGGTGTAGATGTCGGTCGGGTAGAGGTCAGATGGTGTCGCGGGTTGGAAGGGGGCGTCGAAAGCGGCGAAGGCGGAGGTATTACCGGCTGGAAAATCGAAGGTGTTCTCCAGGCCGCCGTTAGGATTTTGAGGATCGCCGACCCAGCACGAAGTGCACATCGTCACTGGGCACGCCTGCGGCTTGGAGCTGCTGCATGATCAGCGAGGCGGCATCTGAGCTCTGGGAGTAGCCGAAAACAGCGACGGGATTCTCGGGGTTCACCCCTCCAGCGGCGATTTGGTTTTCGATATCGGAGACCATGATCTGCTGGTCCTGGCCCAGCGACGTGCCGAACCCGAGGCTTTTTACACCGGTAAGCGGATACGCCTCATCGGGTATAACCGAGGATTGGGCGGTGCCGGTGAAGCCGAGTTGCTGCAGATACAGCGTGTCGGCGGCATCCACATATTGCGGGGGCGGTATCGGGACACCGGTGGGGCCGAAAACCAATGCCGTACCGTCACCGAGCGGCGAATCGGCGGTGTCGGCATCCACAAGCTGAACCGCGCGGTGAACAACCGGTACCGATGGCGACACCGGCGCAACGGCGATCAGGCCGGCAACAGTAACAGCGACACTAATGGTGAGCGCCGCGACCGACGAATTTTGTGGACTCATCGTCGTTTCTCCATTTCGGTTCCGCGATGCAGATCGTCACCCTCAGTGGGGTAGGACCGAGTCAGTACTGCGCCACCGCAATTTCGCCCGGTTCCAGCACGCTGCTACTGCGATCGCTGTAATCCCTGTGCTCGAATGACGGCGGGCGTGGTGTGCGGGTCATGCGATGCCGAATCGCTGGAGAACGCCCGGGTTTGCTACGGCTGCGGCTCGCCCGTTGTGGTCCCCGACACCCATGCGGAGTAGAAGCAGGTGACCGTGCTCTTCGCTGATGTGGTCCATTCGATGGGCATCGCGGCCGCGGTGGATGTGGAGCGGTTGCGCGAGATCATCACCGAGCTGGTGGGACAAGCGCGAACTCAAGACCGCAATTGAGTAGTACAGCGCCGAAACCGAGCGAAACTGCGGTGGCGTGTTACTGAGTTCGTCCTACCCTACTGCGAGTGACGATTTCCATCGCGGAACTAAATCCGACAGCGCGGCCATCCTTCCGCCATGAGATGGAGAAACGACGATGAGTCCACAAAATTCGTCGGTCGCGGCGCTCACGGTTGGTGTTGCCATTACTGGTGCCGGCGTGATTGCCGTTGCGCCGGTCTCGCCATCAGTGCTCGACGTTCAGGCCCGCGAAATCCAGCTCATCGACCTCGACACCGCAGATTCGCCGCTGGGGGACGGTACGGCGTTGGTTTTCGGCCCCAACGGTGTTCCGATACCGCCCCCGCAATATGTGGATGCCGCCGACACGCTGTACCTGCAGCCACGCGGCTTCACCGGCACCGCCCAATCCGAGTTCATAGGCGATGAGGCGTATCCGCTTAGCGGTTTCTAAAGCCTGGGGTTGGGCGAGGTTCACCAGGATCTGCGTAGGATTAGTCGGCAATTCGGCCATGCTCGCGGACGTCCCAGCCCGTGCCGCGACGAGCCTGTTCGTGATGCGCTCGGCGTCGTCCGTGCACACGTGGTGGCCACCGTCGGTTCCTATTGTGCTGCAAGAGCAGGAGATCGATCGGGATAGCTTAGCGCGTAGGCCAATGACGCCGTCCCCTGCTGGTGAACGCCCTATCCTTGGGCAATTGGGGTAGTCTGGACCATCACTTTGCGATAGCGTCCATCACCAGCTTGTCGTCGCATTATTGCTCATCGTTTCTCCCCCGTGATCATCTGTTGGAATCTTTCAATTGCACTGTTCCAGTCAATATCTCGCGGTTGTCTCCTGCGAAGTTTTGTCGCATTGCGCGAGGCGATAGCGTTGACGCGTTGCTGGTCGTTTATGTCGTCGTGCCACCATGTCATAATCTGTTATCTCCAATCTCCTAATCAGACTTTCTACAGTGCGCCCAACCCGCTGAGCAGTGCGTCGGTTAACTATGTACCGGTCAGCGCCGACACGTCGAAATATGTTGTCATTCCGTCGGTTACCGGTGTGGCAGCGCCGATTTCGGCTGGCGTCAATCCGACCAACAGGTGTTCCCTTTGTGGGACGCTGCGATGCGTATCGACCACGTGCAACCTCATGGCTTCTCAGAGCCGCGTGCCCAGTAGGCCGCTACGCGGTGTACGTCCGCATCTGAACCCCTGACCTGTCGAATGACACGCAGACTCGGGTCGTAGTGCGTGGCGACCCAACCGATGCCGCCCTCGCAGTCGACGCGCAGCAGAGTGCCGTCCCTGGCCCATGTGTGGCCGGTCGCGTGTGGAGCGATCCTCGTTATCACGCCGCCGCGACCGGCGAAGTTTGCGTTAGACATCTTCGCTCCTTCGCGTGTCCCGCTCCGCGATTGGAATCGTCACTCAAGTGCGGTGCGACGAGCGCAGTAGCGCGCTACTGCAATTCGCCCGGTTTCGGCGCAGCACTCCCGAGTCGCGGTCTTGCGCCCGGCTTATTCCTCGCCCAGACGACAGGTGTCTGGCGTCCCTCACTGGACAGATGGGCGGCGCCGATTTTGCCGACCGCGACCTCAACGTGGTGCGCTCGGCTGCCTCACTGGCACCCGTCGGAGCGATCGTCTGTTGCGTTTTGCACTGCGCGGAGTTTCGCCTCGGCGATGCGGTAGAGGCCGTCCAGGGCGGCCGGCTCGACGTTGGTGTATTGGCAGATTACGTCGGCGGCGACGCCGGCGTTGCGCAGTCGCAATGCCAGCGAATACGGTAACGGCAGCCGGCGTAGCGCCTGCTCGGTCTCGCTGAGTTCATCGGCCATCTGAGCAGCATGCATCTGTTGTGGTCGTGCCGACTCAGTATGGCGATAGTGAAATCATCACCAACGCCGGCCTCCGCCACTGCGCGGTCAGCGAGTCGATGGCGTCCGGAATGGCCGCGTCGGGGTGTTTGTCGCGCCATTCGCGGACCACATCGGGCAGAAGTTGGATTCCAAAGCTAAGCACCACTCGTGATTTGCGTCGGCGGGCAGATGTCAGCGCATGCTCGCCTTCCGGTACCGGATCACCATCGGAGCCGTGCATACCGCGACGATGCCGGCCGACCATAACAAGGTTCCGACTATCGGCGTCACCACCGGACCGCCAAATGCCAATCCGCGCATCGCCTCAACGGCATAGCTCATCGGCTGATGTTCGACGACCGGTTGAATCCAGCTGGGATACTGGGCGAGCGGCACAAAGCCCGTGCAGAAGAAGAACAGCAGCGAAACCACCATGCCCGTCGCCTCAGCGAGCACGGTGTTGGCCAAGTACAACGCCGTCGTGGTGACAAGAAGTGCAAAGGCCACACCGAAGATCGCCGGCACCGCCACCCATGCCGCTGCTGCGGCGATTCCCTGCTTGAACCGGAAACCCAACACGAACCCGGTGCACATCACGACGACGGCAGTGGCGACAATCCGCACCGCCTCGGCTGTCAGCCGTGAGAGCAGGCCCGACGCACGATGGATCGGCAGAACCCAAAGTCGTGTCAGCAAACCCTGCTCGCGCTCGCGCATGAGATTCACTCCCGCTGCGGTTGATCCGAAAATGGCTCCCATGAGAGCGGCCATCGGAACGCTGCCGTAGAGCGCGCTGGTTCCACTCACAGTCGAAACAGGTTTGCCGAACACGAGATTCACCGCCACGAGCAGCATGCTCGGCAAGACCAGGGCCAGAATGACCGTCTGCGCGTCGTGTCTCCACCGAATGAGTAAACGCCGTGTCTGTAACCAGCTCTGCCGAACGAGCAGTTGGGGTGAAGTCTCTGATCGTTGTCTGCCGTCCAATCCGGAACTTGTGTCGTCATATAATGGCAGGCGGCCCTGCAGGGCATCGTCATGCGTGGCGGACTTCATCGCCGCCGCCAGATAGCCAAGGCGTACAACGGCCCTGCGACCACCAGCATGCCGGCCAACCACGCGAGGGCCGGCGCAATGTTCAACGTAGTCACCGCAGCGGTCGAGTGCCCAGCGTCACCCGCGCACGCGCGCAGCGCGTACAGAAACTGGGACGTCGGTTGGTTGCGCACGAAAGGTTGGAGCCACCCAGGGAATTGGTCCGCAGGCTGCAGTCCGACCGACACCATCACAAGGATCACCGCGGGAAGCACGAGAATGAACGTCATAGCCTCGGGATTCTTGGAGACCATCCCAATCAGGTCACCGACGAAGCAGAGTGTGAAGCCGATCAGCATTACCAGCAAGCAGAAGCCGATCGTGTATTCCGCGCTGCGGTAGAAACGGAACCCGATCAGATATCCACACAGAATCGCAGTCGCCAGCGCGGTCGCGCAGCGGTACAGGTTGCCTGACATGCGGGCGGCCACAGGCGTCATGGGCGCGATGGGCATCGAGCCGAATCGGCGATTGATACCGCTCACCGTGTCAGTCGACGATCGAAGCGCAGCGGACATCGCCGAGAAGTAGACCGCCAGCAATGCAATCACCGGTATCAGGTACTGCGCGTAGCTGCCGTGCACGAACGCGGCCATGAGGTTCTTCAGAGGCAGATACAAGCTGACGGTGAAAACCGCGGACAGGGACATCGCTATCAGCAGCTCCCCGTTGCGCAGACTTGGTGCGATCACACGGACGCTGAGTACCCACCACTGCCGAATCGGCGAGGGATTCGGCCGCATCCCCGTCCAGTCAGTCACGGCATGACCTCCGCTGCCGAACCGCCCGCCGCGCGCGTCGCGGGTTTCTTGGTCAACGCAATGAACACATCGTCGAGGGAGGGCCGTCGTAACGCGACGTCTGCCACACCGATGTTGGCCACATCCAGCCGGCGCAGTGCCTCCATGAGGGTATTCGCCCCGTCGGGCGCGGGGATCGCAATTCGATCCGACGCCAAGGTCGGCTTCTCGTAGGGTAACAGTGAACTCAGGGCTTCTGCCATGGCGGGCAACTCTTTTGAGTCCTTCGGAACGATCTCGCAGTACCTACTTCCCGTGCGCTCCTTGAGCTGCTCGGCAGTCCCTTCCGCGATGACGACGCCGCGATCGATGACGATGATGCGATCACTGAGCGCGTCCGCTTCCTGCAGATACTGGGTGGTGAGCAACGTGGTTATACCGGCGTCTTTGAAGCGGCCCACCAGGTCCCAAATGCTCTGTCTGCTCAGCGGATCGAGCCCCGTCGTCGGCTCGTCCAGGAACGCCACCTCCGGGCGCACGACGAGACCGCACGCGATGTCGATCCGCCGACGCATTCCGCCCGAGTAGGTTTCCACGCGCCGATTCGCCGCGTCCTCCAAGTCGAACTCGCGAATCAGTTCCGCTGCGCGCGCGCATGCGGCCGCCTGTGTCAGTCCCTGCAGCTGGCCGAACAACATCAGATTCTGGTGGCCCGTCAACAAGTTGTCGACGGCCACCTGCTGGCCCGTGAGCATGATCGACCGGCGCACCCTGGCCGGGTGTGAAACCACGTCGTGACCGGCGACCCGCGCATGCCCTCGATCCGGCCTCGTCAGCGTCGACAAGACGTCCACCATGGTCGTCTTGCCTGCGCCGTTCGGCCCGAGCAGACCGAGCACCTCACCGCGGCTGACCTCAAAACTGATGTCGCGCAAGGCGGCAACGTCTCCGAACGACTTGCTGATCCCGCTGACGATCACAGTTTTCTCAGACGTGGGCATGACGCAGTTCCGGTGAGGCGTTGTCAGGCATGCTCAACCCAGGATCGGCCAGCGGCGCTGGCGGGCCAGCCCGTCGAGTGCGGTCTGCATCACGGAGCGAACGTAGGCGTCCACCGCTGCCACATCGGGGTCGTTGCCGAACTCGGCCACAATGTCGATCGGCTCGAGCGTCTGAATGATGACCTTGCTGGGCAGCGGCAGGTTGAGTGGCGCCCCGAGGAGGCCGAACGGGAATCCGAACGCGATCGGGAAAACATCAGTGCGCAGAAGGCGTTTGAGCCCAAGCCACCGCGCCAGCCGGGTGCCGCGGGCCAGGAACAGCTGGGTCTCCTGCAATCCGATCGACACGGCAGGCACGAGAGGCGCCCCGGCATCGACGGCTGTCCGTACGTACCCGGTATGACCGGCGAAGTCAATGACGTTCTGTCGGAAGGTTGGGCGGTAGGCGTCATAGTCGCCGCCGGGGAACGTCACCACTACCGCGCCGTTGCGGAGCGCCTGCAGGGCGTTGTCATGGGTGGCGCGGATGAAGCCGGTGCGTGCGAGAAACCAGCTATTGATCCGGGTGAAGATCAGGTTGTGGCTGAGGGTGTACATCGGCCGTCCGTAGCCGAAGCGCTCGTAGAAGTGGACGCCGAAAATTTGTATGTCGAAGGCGAAAAACCCGCCGGAGTGGTTCGCCACCACCAACGCCTTACCGGGTGGAAAGTTGTCGAACCCGCGCACCTCCGATCGGAAGTACCACTTGAGGATCGGCCGGAATATGCCGGCCAGGCGTCTCGTGAACGACAGGCTCCAGCCCGCGATCTCCGAGCCGTCGATCTCGGCGAGGTCCGTGTCAGTCGCGGCCTGCTGCCGCTCTACGGAACTCATACGGGGGTGAACTCGATTGGCACAGCCGCCGGCGAGCGGAACGCGACGCCGGTAATCGTCGGCGTACGCTCGCTCGCGTCCAGGCGCATGTCGGGCAGCCGGTCGAGCAATGCGTTCACCGCGACCGTCGTCTCCATGCGTGCGAGATGCGCGCCCAGGCACAGGTGCGGGCCCGCGCCAAACGTCAGGTGCGCGATGTTCGTTCGGGTGGGATCGAAGCTGTCTGGGTCCGGATAGCGCGCAGGGTCGCGGTTGGCCGCCGCGATGCTGACATTGACGGTGGTTCCCGCGGGGATCTCGATACCGCCGAGTTCGCAGTCGCGGGTCGCCACCCGCATCACCGAGGTGATCGGCGGCTCCCAGCGCAGCGCCTCGTCGACGGCACCGTGCAGCATGCCGCGATCCGCCCGGATCCTGTCGAGCAGTGCGGGCTCAGTCAGCAGACCGACCAGCAGGTTGCCGGTGGCGCGGTAGGTCGTCTCGAACCCGGCGGGCAGGATCAGCAGCAGGAACGCGAAGATTTCGTCGTCGGCCAGCCGCGTCCCATCGATCTCGGCTTGCGCCAGCATGCTGATCAGGTCGTCTCGGGGGTCGCGTCGCCGCTCGGTGAGAACCTCGCCGAAATACTCCTTTAGCGATGCGGATGCCGCGATCCCGTTTTCCCAGTCGTAGAGCACGTTGAGCAGCGCGATAGACAGTCGCTGAAATCGCGCGCAGTCCTCCTTCGGAAGGCCCATCACCCGGGCGATGACCTCCACCGGGAACACGAAAGTGAACTCGCGAACCAACTCCCCCCGTCCATGCGCAGCGAACCGGTCGATGAGTTCGTTCACCACCACCGATACGAGCTCGCTGCGCCACCGCTCGAGCAACTTTGCCCGAAACGACGGCGACACCAAGGCACGGCTGATCCGGTGCCCGGCTCCCTCGAGTTCAAGCAGGGTACGGCCCATGATCGGACCCATGATCTGGCTGTAGATCGACGACGAGTACGTGTCGGGGTCGGTGAGCACCCGGTGGCACTCGTCGTAGCCGAGCACTGTCACAATCTGGTCGCCGATGGTCTCGCTGGTGACCTCGGTGAACGCGTTTCCAAGCATCACCGGGTGGCGTTCGCGGGCCTGGCGGAGTCGCTCGTGCACATTCCCGACGGGCGTGAGCAGCCCATCATGCAACTCGACCGAGTCCAACTGCCGCGGTGCCGGGATTGCCATGGCCAGCCTCCCAGAGGAATCCTTGATGACCGCGAGCGCGACGGCTCGAGTTCCGCCATGGGAATCCTGGCTCGCGCTACGTGGAACGAGCCCAGTAGTGCCCTACTGCAATCGCGCCCGTTTCGGCGTAGTACGACTTAGTCGCCAAACTTGAACTGCCGCTTGTCCTGTCCAGACGGCAGCGGCGATGGCTTCGGGCGCCCATGCTTGGCTGGTTGTTCTAACCTGAGAGGTAGGTACGCGGCTGGCGGGTGGTTGGCTGCCGAAGTGCGGTGTGGCCGCGGTGGTGATTGTAGGTGTGCAGCCAGGTGGTGAAGGCTTGGCAAAAGTGTGCGAGGTAGCACGATCCGTTATCGGTCAATACTCTGGCCGTTTCAGCTGGCCAGCGGGTGCGCACCTGCGCCAGCAGAGTCTGGCAGCCGGCAGCGTGGCGGACGATTGACAGTTGCGCCCTGCAGTCGAGAGCAGCTCGGGCACCGCACCGCAGCGCAGCTCTGGCAGGCGAACACGACTGGCACACTAGCCGACGACAAACGGCCCCCGGTGGATTTCAGTATCGCCACACTGAGTCGACACAACGACAGCAGATGCAGGCTGCTCGGATGGCCGATGAACTCAGCCAACGCGAGCAGGCGCTACGCCGGCTGCCGTTACCGTATTCGCTGGCGTTGAGGCTGCGCGACGCAGGCATCTCCGCCGATGTGATCTGCCAGTACGTCAACGTCGAGTTGGCCGCCCTGGATGGCCTGTATCGCATGGCCGAAGCGAAACTTCTAGCAGCTCAAAACGTAACAGACGATCGCTACCACGGATGCCGGTGAGGCAGCCGAGCGCACCACGTTGAGGTCGCAGGTCGGCAAAATCGGCGCCGCCCATCTGTCTGATTGCGGACGACCTCAGACCCTTTTCGTCTGGGCCGGGGAATAAGCCCGGCCCAAGACCGCGACTCGGTAGCGCTGCGCCGAAACCGTGCGGTGCGACGAGCGCAGTAGCGCGCTACTGCGCTCGTCGCACCGCACTCGAGTGACGATTCCTATCAGGGAGCGCGACACCCGGACGCCGTTGGCCATCGTTGCGCGAGGACACAGATAGAGGAACGACGATGACTACCGCAAACATCTCCGGCGCCGTCATCGTCGTGACCGGTGCCGGAAGCGGGATCGGTCGGGCGAGCGCGCTGATGCTCGCCGAGCGCGGCGCGACCGTCGTCGCGGTGGATCGCGACGGCGAGGCGATCGACAAGGTCACTGCCACGACCGGCGGGCTCGCGATCGCGGTCGACATCCGCGATCCGCAGCACGGCGACGCCGTGATCGCGCGGGTGCTCGAGCGCTACCAGCGCGTGGATGCCGTGGTCGCGAACGCCGGAGTGGGGTACGTCGGCTACTTCGCGACGATGCCGCCCGAGAACATCACGACGCTGGTCGAGGTGAACTTCCGCGGGCCGCTGCTGTTGACCCGGGCCGCGCTGCCGTCGATGACCGAGCGCGGCAGCGGCGCGCTGGTCTTCACGACCTCGATCGCAGGTGGCGTGCCGGTGCCGACCGAGGCGGCGTACTGCTTCTCGAAGTCGGCGCTCGAGACGTTCGCCGATGCACTGCGCGAGGAGCTGCGACCGACCGGCGTGACCGTGACGACGGTCCGGCCCGGAGTGGTGCGGACCGCGTTCCATGACGACCGCAACAAGCCTTACTCGCGGAAGCTCCCGCAGCCGGTCGAGCCGGAGGCGATCGCCGCCGCGATCATCGACGGGATCGAGACCGGGAAGTCGCGGCGCACCGTTCCTGGCTGGATCGAGATCGCGGTCACCGCTCAGCGGCGGATGCCGCGTGTCTTCGAGGTCATGTCCCGCCTCTTCGGCGGCAACTGACCGGCGATGCCGGCGTCACCTGGATTGGTGAGCGCGACCGGCGGCAACTAGCCCTTGTTACCGCCGGCGGAGATGTGGTGTTTTGCGATTCACCGTACAGAATCGGCTGAAAACTAAACGCTCCCGCCATGATTAAGCGCCCAACGGCATGGTGGCGTCGCCTCTTGACTTTGGCCGAACTGGCCGGCGAGGACGCGGCAGTCAACACGTTCCATTAAAAGCGCAGTCATTCCTCGCCCCCAAAGATGCGGCGGTGGTAGCGCTCACGCGACTCGGCGTCGGGCGTAACGAAGGCGCGGTCAGTGCCGGTGATTCGGTCCGCCCAGCGGCGCATCCGCGGCGGAGTCAGCGACATCGCAAACAGCATTGCGCCCAACCGGCCGGGTACCGGCACCCGGAATTTGCCGCTGTTAACCGCCGCGACCATTACTTTAGCTACATCCTCGGGGTCGACGGTGGCGACGGGTTGCATCCACTTCGGCCAGGACGCGCCGGCGGATAGCTCGGTGCGGACCACCCCGGGCAGGACGACGGTGACGGCAACGCCGTGATTGCGCATCTCAGCGGCCAATGCCTCGCTAAAGCCGATGACGGCGTGTTTGGTGGCGCAGTAGGTCGCCAGTGCGGGGATGCCGGTGACGCCGGCCAGCGACGCCACGTTGATGATGACGCCGCTGCCGCGGTCGGCGAAGCGGCGCGCGGCCAAGCGGGAGCCGGTGATCACGCCACGCAGGTTGATGTCGATAATCCGGTCGGTCACCGAGGGTTCCTCGTCAATAAATAGCCCGGTCGGCATGATGCCGGCGTTGTTGATCAGGACATCGATCGGTCCGAGCGCCGCCTCGGCGTCGTTGACGAATTGTTCGAATGAGGGCTGCTGTGTCACGTCGAGCGGAAGGCCGACGACTTGAGCGCCGGTGGCGTTGCCGATGTCAATTGCGGCCTTCTCGGCTAGTTCGACGTCGAGATCGCCGATCGCGACTTTTGCGCCGGCCGTCGCGAACTCGGCCGCGGTCGCGCGCCCAATGCCGCGGGCTCCGCCAGTGATTGCCACGATCTTGTCGTGAACGTTAGGAGGATTCATGCGCGCCATCGCTAGCTCCTCGGTTCTGATCGGCTGAGTTCATCGGCCACATGAGCAGCATCCAGATGTTTTCGTGATGCTGACTCAGTATGGCGATACGGCAATCAGCACCGGCGCCAAGCGCACGCCGTCAGGGCCTTCACTGTGTTGGCGCCGGGGGGCGGGGCAGCAGGGCGGCGAGTTCGTCGCGGCTGGTGGTTCCGGTCTTCAACATCGCCCGATAGACGTGGCTTTCGACGGTGCGTACGGACAAAGTCAGTCGCTCGGCAATTTCGCGGCTGGACAATCCCGCACCGATCAGCATCACGATCTCGCGCTCCCGATCGGTCAGCGGCAAGGGCTCGCCGGCCTGAAGAAGCGCCGGAGTACTGGCACCGCATTGTTCGGCCAGAGCGGCGGCGCGTGTCGAGCAACCCAACGCCGATCCGCGAAGGCCCTGCCGTCGATACGTCAGGGCGGCCTGAGCTGCCGCGTCGACGGCGGCAACAAGGTCGCCCAGACGCTCGAATTCTTCTGACACCGAGGCCAATTGGGCGGCGCCGCCGTCACGCAGGGCCTCGGCGAACCGCGCGGCCACGCCGACGCGGGGCCCCTCGACGATCCGCTCGAGCTCACGCAACCGAGGTGCGCTCGAACGGTCCCCGAACTGGGTAGCGGTCTGCAGACACATCACTTCCGCCGCGAATTGCCCGTTGCTGGCGGCCCTTTGGGCCGCCGACAACAAGACGGTGATCGCCTCGCTGACCGCGCCCTCGCCCGCGGCCACCCACGCCCGGGCCAGGCTCAACTCGTAGTCCAGCGACCGGAATGGACGTCGCACCTTGTCGAGCGCGGCAAGTGCGGCGGCTGCCTCGTCAGTTGACCCGCGTACGGCTAGCGCGGTCGCGCGTGGGATGTGATAGCGGTACCCCCAGCCCAAAGGGTGGGTGCCGGACATCCCTTCCGCTGCCTGGTCCAGCAACGCACACGCGGAATGAAGGTCGCCTGCACCGAGGGCGGCCCGACCCGCCACGGCAGCACCGAGTAATTGAGCCGCTCCCGGAAGGTCGGCTGCCTGTTGCTGTACGCGTTCGACCACCTCAGAGGCGTCGCCGATCCGCCCCGATAACACCAGCGCGCTGACGTGAGAATCAGCGATGTTGAACCTCATGTGCGGAGCGTCGAAAGAGCGAGTCGCAGCGATATATCCCGCTTCGGCAGTGCCCACAGCTGCGGTGGTGCGTCCGGCGTCCGCGGCTATGGTGGAGAGAGCCCAGGCTATCTCCGCACCGACCACGGCGGGCAAGTCATCGAATGCGAGTTTCTTCGACGCTTGCAACGCCTTATCGGGCTGATCCATCGCAAACCAGTACACGGTGAGGAAGGCGTCGATATAGGTGTGAACCTGCGGTGGTGTGGTGCGCGACGCGTCGTCGATGATTTCTTTCGCGCGTTCGGGGTCACCGAGCGCCCAGAGTAGGTTGCTCGCGCGAAAGAACGCAAATCTCGCGCGGTCGCCGTCGGTCAACTGGCCGGTATCAATCTCGGCGAGCACCGCGTCTGCCTCTTCGCCACGGCCAAGCCACGAAAGAGCATGCGCGCGAACAAAGTTCGGTTCCACACCCGCTCCGACGTGGATGGCAGCTTCCGCGAGTCGATCGGCCAGGGGCAGGTCGGCCAGCCAGACGGCGCCCTGAGCTGCCCTGACGAGCAGGTCAGCGTCGGGTGCGAGGTCGGAGTCAAGACTCAACGTCGCCCGCCGCACTACGACCTGGATGTCGTCACGCTCATTGGACCCGGCGAGTTCGGCGGCGACCAGCCCGCGCAGCCGCCGCAACTTCGTGGATGGCGCGCCTCTGCGGCGCACCTCACCGTAGAGCGGATGCGCCACGCGCACCTCCACACCAGCAACGCCGGGCTCGAGGGTGATCAGACCGCGGGTATCGGCCTCCTCGACCGCGGCCGGATCAGTGATCCGCCGCAGCGCCGCCAGTTCGATCGGCTCCCCAACAGCCAGTGCGTCGACCACATCATTAACCGGGGCGGGTAGGTCCCCGATGCGGGATTCGATCAGCTCGACCAAGCTGGGCGGCATGATCGGATCACCGATCCAGCGCCAGTACCCGTGCTGTTTCACGACGCGGCCGTCAGCGACCTCCTGCTCGACGATGTTCCATAGATACAAGACGTTGCCGCGAGTGAGCTTCCACAGCCGCTGAGCGGCAACCGAATCCACGGATCCGCCTAACGTCGCCGACAGCAGTGTGGTGGTTTCTTCGATCGACAGCGGCTGCAGATCAAGCCGCTCGAAGTGCCCACCCTTCCATATCTCCTGCACCGCAGCGGGAATGGGTTCACCGTCGCGAACGGTAAGCAGCAGTTTTGCCGCGCCGCGCTGCATGATCTGGTGCACAACGAATATCGACAAATCGTCAAGCAGATGCACGTCATCGACGCACACCACCACCACCGCGGTCTCCGAAGATGCGGCCGTCAGCGACTCGATCACCCCCCGCAGCAACTGAACGGTATTGCTGACACCCGATGGCGCCCATGCGGTGAAAGCGCCGAGCGGAATCGCCCGAGCCGAAGATGTGCCGACCGCCCATCGGCATTCGCATCCTTGCGACTCGGCAGCAGACAAGGCCTCACGGGCGATCCGGCTCTTGCCCACACCCGCTGCACCGTAGACAACGATCCCGGAAGCATCCGAAGCCAAGATGGCAGCCTCGATAGCTGCCATCTCCTCCGAGCGGCCAGTTAACGGCCAGGGCAAGCGCACCTGAAAAGCGTAGTGCGATCACCGCAGACGCTGGCGCTTATCGCAGCCTCTAATCATGCCGCTGATCGCTAACCGACCAAACCTCTTCTGGGAACCGTTTACCGCCCTATGCTGGTGAATTGGGACCTCGGGGGCCGGAGGCGGCGGAGGGTCTGATGACCGCAGCGACCGCATGCCGCACGTGTGGCACCGAGCCGCGCGAGGGTGCCCGATTCTGTGATGGCTGCGGTGCGCCGGTGACGGCGCACGATAGCCATGCCGAGTACAAACAGGTGACGGTGCTGTTCGCCGATGTGGTGCATTCCATGGACATCGCTGCGGCGGTGGGTGCGGAGCGGCTGCGTGAGATCATGGCCGAGCTCTCCGACCGCTGTGCGGTGGTGGTGCGGCGGTATGGCAGCACGGTCGCACAGTGGACGGGCGACGGGATCATGGCGGTGTTCGGCGCGCCAATCGCGTTGGAGGACCACGCCGTTCGGGCCTGCCGGGCGGCCTTGGGTCTTCAGCAGGAGGCGACGCGGCTTGCCGTCGATGTCGGCGAGCGCGACGGTATCGATCTGCGGTTGCGGGTCGGGCTGAACTCCGGTGAGGTGATCGCCGGTGAAATGGGTTCGGGACCGTTCGGCTACGCCACCGTGGGCAAGCAGGTCGGGATGGCGCAGCGGATGGAGTCGGTGGCACCGCCGGGTGGGATGATGCTCAGCGCGTCGACGGCGCGGCTGGTTGAGGGTGTGGCGAGTCTGGGTGAGTTGGAGTTGGTTCGGATCAAGGGTGCCGAGGCGCCGGTGCCGGTCCGTCGGCTGCTAAGCATGGGCGACGCGCATCGCCCTGGCGAGCGTGCGGAGTCGAATCTGGTCGGTCGGCGCTGGGAGATGGCCGCGGTCGAGGGCTTGCTGGACCGCGCCATCGACGGACACGGCGCGGTGGTCGGCGTGGTGGGGTCACCGGGCATCGGCAAAAGCCGCCTGGTGCGCGAGGTTGCAGTGCTGGCGGGTCGCCGCGGTGTCGAGGTATTCACCGTCTTCTGCGAGTCACACACCAACCAAGTCCCCTTCCATGCCGTCGCACGGCTGCTGCGCGCGACCACCGGCGTCGAGGGGCTTGACGGGCAGACCGCTCGCGATCGAGTGCGCGACCGCGTTCCCGACGCAGACCCCGAGGACTTGCTGCTGCTCCATGACCTGCTGGGCTTCGCCGATCCCGAGGTGGAGCTGCCGAAGATCGATCCGGATGCCCGGCGGCGGCGGTTGACGGCGCTAGTCAATGCCGCGTCGCTGGCCCGCACCGAACGGGCGGTCTATGTGATCGAAGACACGCACTGGATTGATGAGGTCAGCGAGGCGATGATCGCCGAGTTCGTCACGGTGATCCCGCAGACGCCTTCGCTGGTGCTGATCACCTATCGCCCTGAATACCGCGGCGCGATGAGCGGGATGGCCGGCGCCCACACCGTTGCCCTTGCGCCGCTGACTGATTCAGAAACCACAGCACTTGTCTCGCAGCTGCTCGGCCACGACCCCTCGACTGGTGTGCTGGGCCAGAAGATCGCCGAGCGGGCCGCCGGTAACCCGTTCTTTGCCGAGGAGATCGTGCGCGAACTGGCCGAGCGCGGCGTGTTGCGTGGCGAGTGGGGCGCATACCTGTCGGCGGCAGAGGTTGGCGACGTAAGCGTGCCGGTCACGCTGCAGGCGGCCATCGCGGCGCGCATCGACCGGCTTGACCCGAAAGCCAAGCGCACGCTGAACGCGGCGGCGGTCATCGGCTCAGGGTTTGGCCTGGACTTGCTGGAAACGCTTGGGACCGATCCAGCCCTTGAGGAGCTGATCGCAACCGAGTTCATCGACCAGATCACATTCACCCGACAACCCGAATATGTGTTCCACCATCCGCTCATTCGAACCGTGGCCTACGAATCCCAGCTCAAATCAGATCGCGCCGAGCTACACGGGCGGATTGCGGCCGCCATCGAATCACGTGACCCGGCAGCGGCCGATGAGAATGCGGCGCTGCTTGCCGAACATCTGGAGGCGGCCGGTGATCTGTACGCCGCCTACGGCTGGCACATGCGCGCCGCCACGTGGGCGACCAGCCGTGACATCACCGCGGCGTATCTGAGTTGGCAGCGTGCCATACGGATCGCCGACGCCTTGCCCGTCGATGACCCCAACCAAGCGACCATGCGCATCGCCCCGCGCACGATGTTGTGCGGGAACGCCTGGCGAGTCCATGAGCATGTGGCCGGCACCCAGTTCGAGGAATTGCGGCAGTTGTGCACCGCCGCCGGGGACAAGGCGTCCCCGGCCATCGCGATGGCTGGGCTGGTGATAGATCACCTGTTTCAGGGCCGGATGCGCGAGGCGTCGCAGCTGGCATCCGAGGCCATGGCCCTCCTCGACTCGATCGGCGATCCGACCCTGACGGTGGGGCTGTCCTTCGCGCCGATCTACGCCAAGGCCGAGAGGGCCGAGGTTTGTGACGCGCTGCGCTGGTCACAGCGGGTCATCGACCTGGCCGACGGTGACCCGTATAAAGGCAACTTCATTTTCGGGTCTCCGTTGGCGACCGCCCTTCTGCAGC
>Ga0209248_10000267_pt1 | contig 16910 bp, 13 predicted proteins | sample BogFormECP04_OM1_FD_188241 | JGI IMG/M metagenome (GOLD analysis project Ga0209248, IMG submission 188241) | Bog forest soil microbial communities from Calvert Island, British Columbia, Canada - ECP04_OM1 (SPAdes) (version 2) | ecosystem: Environmental > Aquatic > Freshwater > Wetlands > Bog ... | reverse complement strand
ATGGGCCGTGCTCTTCGATACATGTGCGGATATGCCCGCATATTTGCCATCGAAGGTCGTCACCGGCCCGGGGGCCTGCGCCGCGGCGGGCATCGCGAACACGAAGCCCGCGATAGTCAAGAATACTTTCGCCCGACCAGACATGGTTCCCTCCCTCTTGATCTTGGGATGATAATACATTGTGCGGACCCGGTTAGACAGCGGAAGAGAGCGCGGCGATGTCTTATGCGGGGAAGAAAATGGCGCTCGCCTCCTCGGGCAGCGCCATCAGTCCGCCGACCTGCGTGTCGCCGGCGCGCAGCAAGGTATAGGTCATGCCCGGCATGGGCATGTCCACGGCGTTCCAACCGATCACCTTGACGTAGAAAGTCTTTGCCGCGCCGACGTCACTGGTCATCAGCTCGTACCAAACGAAGGGACTCTGAGCGCCTGCCATGACAGTCTCCTATGTGGTGTTTTCCACATAGGCTAGCAGGCGCGGGACAATTAGCCTATTGCCGCCACAACATGAGCAGCACGTAGATCAGGGTGATCACGGTCAACCCCGCATGCCCAAGGCGGGAATGCACCAGCAGGTCATTCGACTGGCCTTCGCGGGGCTGCGCGATTCGAGCGATTGCGGCGAGAAACAACATCGAACTTTTGGTGGAGAACATCGATCCGGAGGAAAATCCGAAATATTTCCTGACGTCTTCCGCCGAGGGGTTTGAGATTGTGCGAGAGGTCGGGAATCCGCACGTCAAGTTTCTCTACGATTTTTTCCACGAGCAGATTGCCGAGGGAAACTTGATCGCCAAGCTGGCGAAAAATCTCGATGTGATCGCGCTGATGCATGTGGCGGACGTGCCCGGGCGGCATGAGCCTGGGACGGGCGAAATCCACTATCCCAATATTTATCGCAAGCTGGCGGAGCTGGATTATGACCGCTATATCGCGATGGAATTTATTCCGGTGGGCGAACCGGTGGCGGCGCTGCGCGCGGCTCGCGAGATGGCTATGAAGTACGGCGCTTTGGGGGCGAAGCAATCTTCTTCGAATGTTGGAGAATCGGGGAGGTTCCATGCAACGGCGTGATGCGTTGAGATTTCTTGCGGCGGGTCTGCTTGCGCCGGCTGGCGCGCCGGAGGTGTTTGCATTTTTTCAGGAGGCGCATCCTGCTTCGGGTTATGCGCTGCGCACGCTGAATCCGCACCAGAACGCGCTTGTGGTGCTGATGAGCGAAATGATTATTCCGGAGACCGATACGCCGGGAGCCAAGGGAGCGCGCGTCAATGAATTCATCGACGTGATTCTCACCGAATGGGCTACGGATGAGGACCGCAACCATTTTCTCGACGGGCTCGCCGGCGTGGACAAGCAGAGCAACGAGCTTTTTGGAAAAGATTTCGTGGATGCTTCCGCTGCGCAGCAACTTGCGTTGATGCGGGCGATGGATGAAGTTGTAGCCATGGCGGGGAGCGGACCAGCGCGTCACGGAAACACCGTTCCGGAACGCGACACACAACTGCGGGGCAATTTCTTCAAGGTCTTCAAAGGGATCACGCTGCACGGCTACTACACTTCCGAAATTGGATTTAGCCGCGAGCTGGGCTTGGTGATTATTCCCGGGGCGCAGCATGGGTGCGTGCCGGTGCTGGTAGCTGCCGAGAAAAAGGCTTAGGGGAGAATCGCATGGCGGCTAATACAAATAGGTACGACGCAATTGTGATCGGCTCGGGAATCACCGGGGGATGGGCGGCGAAAGAGCTGACCGAAAAAGGACTGAATACTTTGGTGCTGGAAGCGGGGCGGAGCATTGTTCCGGAAAAGGATTACGTGGAGCACGTTCCGGTTTGGGAGCTGAAGTACCGCGGGTGGGATGATCACGTTACGCGGCAGAAGACGCAGCTGATTCAGCGCGAGTGTTATTACGCGTGCGATGAGTATTCGAATAAATTTTTTGTGAGCGACGTGGAAAATCCCTATAGCTGCGAGGAGGGGAAACATTTTTCGTGGATTCGCGGGCGGCAGGTGGGCGGGAAGTCGCTTACGTGGGGGCGGCAGAGTTATCGCTGGAGCGATCTGGATTTTGAAGCGAACTTGAAGGATGGGATCGCTGTGGATTGGCCGATTCGTTATGCGGACATTGCACCTTGGTATGACTACGTGGAAGAGTTCGCGGGGATCAGCGGGCAGGCTGAGGGGTTGCCGCAGTTGCCGGACGGAAGATTTCTGCCGCCGATGGAGATGACTTGTGTTGAGCAGGATGTTCGCGAGGCGATGTCGAAACATTTTGATGACCGAATTATGACGATTGGGCGGACTGCCATACTTACGCGCGTGCACAAAGGTCGGGCGGCTTGCCACTACTGCGGGGTTTGCCACCGTGGATGCATCACGGGATCTTATTTCAGCAGCTTGAGTTCGACACTGCCTGCTGCGCAGAAGACCGGGCGTTTTACGATTCGGCCTTACAGCGTGGTGCACAGCCTGGTGTTTGATTCGGAGACGCGGCGAGTGAGCGGCGTGCGCGTGATTGATGCGCAGAGTAAAAATGCGATGGAGTTCAAGGCGCGGGTGTTTTTTGTTTGCGCTTCGACGCTGGAGTCCACGCGCATTTTGCTGAATTCGGCGACTTCGGAGTTTCCGAATGGGCTGGCAAATAGCAGCGGCGAGTTGGGCCACAACTTGATGGACCATCACATGGGCGCGGGCGCTAGCGGGCGGATGCCAGGGCATGAAGACAAAATGCCTTTCGGCAATCGGCCCAATGGGATTTACGTGCCGCGGTTCCGGAACGTGAAAACGAAGCAGGCGAATTTTCTGCGTGGATACGGTTATCAGGGCGGTGGAAGCCGCGAGGGATGGTCGCGCGGGGCGACGATGGCGGGACTCGGGCCGGAATTCAAGAAGGCGTTGAAAATGCCGGGGCCGTGGCGCATGAGTCTCAATGGATTTGGCGAGTGCCTGCCGAGCCACGATAACTACGTTGAGATTGAAAAGGGCAAGGTCGATGTGTGGGGCATTCCTACGCTGAAGATTCATTGCGCGTGGGGGCCGAACGAATTGACGATGTCGAAGGATGTTGCCGTGCAGGCTGCGGAAATTCTTGCGGCGTCTGGAGCGACGGAAATTTCCGTGTTTCAGCAGCCTTCGCCGCCTGGGCTGGGGATTCACGAGATGGGCACGGCGCGCATGGGGCGCGACCCGAAAACTTCGGTGCTGAACGAGCACAACCAGGCGCACGAGGTGAAAAACCTTTTCCTGCCCGATGGGGCTTCGATGGTTTCGAGCGCGTGCGTCAATCCTTCGCTGACGTACATGGCCTTGACGGCGCGCGCTTGCGATTTCGCGGTGAATCAGATGAAGAAAAACGAGCTGTAATCAGGGGGCAACGGGATGTCTCAAGTGATTCGCTCGCCGAAAATGTACGACGTGTGCGTGATTGGCTCGGGTGCGGGCGGAGGAACTGCCGCGAAAATCCTGACCGAGGGCGGGCTCAACGTCGTGCTGCTGGAGGCTGGCCCGCCGGTTTATCCTGAAAAAGATTTCAAGATGCTGATGTGGCCTTATGAATTGCCGCACCGCGGGATTGGTGTGGGCGGGCATGCGGCGGAGAATTTTGGCGAGTTTCTTGCGCCTAACGGAGCGTGGAACATCGAAGGCGAGCCGTATACATCCGCGCCGGGTGCAAATTTCAAGTGGTTTCGCTCGCGGATCGTTGGGGGCAGGACGAATCACTGGGGGCGCATCGCGCTGCGCTTCGCGCCGATCGATTTCAAGTCGGGCACGCGCGATGGACTGGGCGACGATTGGCCGATCACGTATGAAGATCTCGCGCCGTATTACGACAAAGTGGAGTCGTACATCGGCGTGTTTGGCACGCATGAAAATGTTTCGAGCGCGCCGGACGGGATGTTTTTGCCGCCGCCCAAGCCGCGATGTACGGATCTGATCGTCAAGAAAGCATGCGACAAGCTGGGGATTATTTGCATTCCGTCGCGGCTGGCGATTCTGACGAAGTCCGTGAACGGCAGGCTGCCGTGCCATTATTGCGGCCAGTGTGGACGCGGTTGCGTGACGGCGTCGAACTTCAGTTCGAGCCAGGTGATGATTCCACCGGCGATGAAGACCGGGAAGCTGACGATGGTCACCGGGGCGATGGCGCGGGAAGTCCTCGTCGGAAAAGACGGCAAGGCCCAGGGCGTTTCGTACATCGATAAGGCGACGCGTACCGAGAGGCGCGTGAACGCACGGGCCGTGGTTCTGGCGGCGAGCGCCTGCGAATCCGCGCGCTTGCTGCTGAACTCCAAATCGGCGCAATTTCCGAACGGGCTCGCCAATTCTTCCGGCGCAGTCGGCCGCTACCTTACGGATTCTGTCGGCAGCGATGGCTGGGGCATCATTCCGCAGCTCGAAAAAATGCCGCCGCACAATCACGATGGGGTCGGCGGGATGCACATGTACATCCCGTGGTGGAAGTTCGACCGAAAGAATGATTTTCCGCGCGGGTATCACATTGAATTTGGCGGCGGCCGCGATATGCCGGGCGTCGGCGAGTTCCATTATCTTTGTGACCATGAAGAAGGCTACGGGGAGGGCTTAAAGAAGCGCGCGCGGCAAACGTATGGGACCGGCATCGGCATGGCCGGGCGGGGCGAAATGATTCCCAATCCGGACACCTACTGCGAGATCGATTCGGAAGTGGTCGATCAATGGGGCATTCCAGTGCTGCGCTTCCATTTCAAGTGGAGCGAATATGAGCTGCGCCAGGCTGCGGACATGCAGGAAACTTTCCGCGCCGTCATCGAAGCGGCCGGCGGCGAGTACAAGACCAAGACTTCCATCGATGGCCAGTATCCTTTCGGCATCACCGAAGGCGGAAAAATCATTCATGAAGTCGGCACTGCGCGCATGGGAACTGATCCGAAGTCTTCTGTTCTGAACGGGTACTGCCAGGCGCATGACGTGAAGAATGTTTTCGTGGTGGATGGCGCGCCGCTGGTCACCAATCCGGACAAAAATCCGACGCTGACCATCATGGCGCTGGCCTGGCGTGCATCCGAGTACTTGCTCGACGCGGCAAAAAAAGGCGAGTTGTAGGCGCGAAGGAATTCAGGGAGACGCGACATGAGCGAGCATTCCGTTTCGAGACGAGACATCCTGAGAACGCTGGCCATCAGCGCGGCTGGCGGGTCCGTGCTGCAAGTCATTCCGGCCAAAGCGGCGGAATTTGCGCATCAAGCCGTACACAACGAAAAAGCCGTCTCAGCGGCGGGGAAGTATGTTCCAAAATATTTTTCGGCCCACCAGTACGAGATGCTGACCAGGCTCTGCGACACGATTATTCCGAAGGATGAAAAATCCGGCGGCGCCGTCGAGTCCGGCGCCCCTGAATTCATCGATCTGCTTACCAGCGAAAATGAAGACTTTCAGCTCGTCCTCGGCGGCGGACTTCAGTGGCTGGACAATTACTGCACAGACCGCTATTCCAATGTGTTCCTGGACTGCACGCCGGAGCAACGCAAAGAAGTGCTCGACTTGATCGCCTTTCGCAAGAACGCGAAACAGGATCCGTCGCTGAGCCAGGGCGTAGCTTTTTTCGCTCACCTGCGGAAATTCACCTGCGACGGCTTTTACACCAGTAAAATCGGCATCGCCGATTTGCAGTACATCGGCAACACCGCCCTGCGCGAATTCCCCGGCTGCCCGCCTCTTCCCGAAGCCTAAAAAGGTTCGGCGCGGCTCAACAACGCCGCGCCGAGGTTCTGTTCCCAGTTTTGCCTGACGTCAGTCCTTGTGTGGCTTTTCGGCGCTTTTCTGCGGTTTGCTTTCCGTCTTTGGCTTGTTCGGAGGCGGCGAAGAGCTCTTGGGTGGGGAAGAGGTGTTCGGTTTCGCGGTGCTGGTGTTCGGATGATTGGTGCTCGTCGAGGTGTTCGGATGAGACGTATTGGTATTGGCCGGCGTGTTTCCTTTGTTCGCCGTTTGCGCCGAAGGCGGACGATCGGTCTTCACATTCGCAGCGTTGTTAGGCTTATTCGAGTAGTTGTTCGGCGAAACGCTCTTCGCAGCGGCGGTAGCCGGTACGACGCCCTTGCCGGTAAACTCACCTGGCTTGGACGTGGCGGCAATCGCGGGTTTGCCATGGTTCACGGATGCCAACAGCGCCTTATTCTGACTAGCTGCTTGAGCGTGCTGTGTCTGCATCGCGGTCGGCGCTGTATGCGGTTCGCTTTCGGCGGCCTTTTCTGCCGCGGTCGGCTGCGCAGCGACTCCGCCAGTCCCGCCGTTATAGCTGACGTTGTTCACCGTCGTATTGTTGATAACCGTTTTGTTGACGTAGGTGTTGTGAATCACGGTGGTGTTCACGTTCGTGACCGCTGTGTTGTACGCGAACACGCCGTGGTTCCAATATCCGCCGCCGTAACCGACGCCGCCGTAGCCAAACCCATAATTAATGCCGCCGTAGAAGCCGATGTGCGCTCCCCAATATCCGCCATGAAACATGTATCCGCCGCCGCCCCAGCCCCAGTAACCCGGCGTCCAGAGCAAGCCAACAGAAGGCGCCACAACCCAGGTGCCAGGCACCCAGTAATAGCCATCGTCTCCATAGCCCCAATAGCCGGGCGCCCACATATAACCGGCGCCAGGGCAAATGGGCTGAACGTATACGGGCAAAGCCGGCGGTCCAATGTGCACGGAAATCCCGACCCCAATACCAATCTGCGCGGGGGTTGCGGCCGGCATCGCCAGCAGCAGCATCCCCAGCAGCAAGAAACCAAGAAAAGAAATTTTTCGCATAGATGACTCTCCTCGAGTCGATGGGCCAATTTGTATTATAAAACCCATCCTTTCAGCTTAAGTTGCGATGTGGCCCGAAGGTAACCGGCGGCAAGGACAGGCAGTTCGCGGGGCCTCAAGCCTCCAGCCTGACTCTGACCGGGAAACTACCAGAAGGCATGGCTCTTCGTCCATAGGGGGAATGGCGTAGCCTATCGCCAGATCCCAACTGATGGCCCGGTCTGGCGAATTCGCGTTTAGGCGTTCTTGATGGTGCCCGACGCCGCATCCCAGAGGACCGCGCTCTTGCGGAAGTACGATTCATTGGACATGTGGCAAGCCAGAGCGGCGTTGTTGCCGAAGACCGCGTCTTCCACGACCGGTACGCGGCTTTTTACGCCAGAGAAATATTTCCAGAGGTGCGGCCGCTCGTCGTCCCAGGAGTCGCCTTTGAAAGTGAAACCTTCGAGGACCGGTTCTTTGCCGGCAGGCGGGTCGTTCTTGGCGTGCCAATCGGCGACATAGGCGTCGCGCAGCTTCTGCGGATAGCCGGAGGTGTAATAGCTTGGCGCCGAATCTTCGCCAGTCTGCGGATAATAGGTGATCGCAAATTCGGTGACTTCGAGTATGCCCTTCGAGCCCTGGAAGCGGTAAATCTCCGGAGTCTCGCAACCCAGATTCAGCCGCAGGTAAACCGGGGCGCCTCCGTAATCGAAGAGCGTGGCGTGAACGTCGGGCATGTTGCGGCCGTCGGGGAAGCGCAGAATGGCGCCCAATGACATTGCCTTTTTCGGCGGCGCGTTCCAGCCGAGCATGTAGTTCATGCCACTGACGAGGTGCACGAGCAGGTCGCCGGCAAGGCCCGTGCCGTATTCCTTCCAGCAGCGCCAGCGCGCAAAAATATTCGGATTGAAGGGAACTTTGGGCACTGTGCCCTGCCAGGTGTCCCAATCGACAGTCACCGGAGATAGATCCGGCGGCGGCGGATACTCCCAAGCACCTGTTGGATCGTTGCGACCCAATGAGCCTTCGACGAGCGTCAACGTGCCGATGGTGCCTGCCGCGATAATCTCCTTAGCCTTTGCGCAAATCACGGAACTGACGCGCTGCGAGCCAATCTGCACGATGCGTCCCGTCTTTTGATAAGCGGCCACCATGGCGAGGCCGTCGGCCGCGGAGTGGGACATCGGCTTTTCGCAGTAGATGTCCTTGCCCGCGCTAACGGCATCCACCACGACTTGCTTGTGCCAGTGGTCCGGCACCGCGGCGATGAGACAGTCGATTTCCTTGTTATCGAGGAGATCCTGATAGCGCCGGGTGGTCGGAATATTGTGGCCGACAATTTCCTTCGCCAGCGTGTGCCGGCCATCGTACAGGTCGCAGGCCGCGATGCACTCCACACCGGGCAAGGTGAGCGCGGCCGTCAGCAAGCCTGAGCCCTGCATCCCGATGCCGATGATGCCGAAGCGCAGGCGGTCGCTGGGAGCTACCTTTTCCAGGGCCGACGGAATGTATTCCGGCTTCAGGAACATGCTCGGAGCAGCCGCAAGAGCGCCAGCAGCCCCGGCCGAGCTTTGCAGAAAATCACGACGCGAAAAACGGCTATTGCTCATCCCATCCTCCTGGTTTTGCCCTGCGATTCCGTTGCACTGCTTGATGGCTTTCTCAGCGAGAATCGCCGAGAGTTAAAAGCGCAGGCCGCTGAGATAGTCGTAACTGATCTTGATGTCCTCGAACGGCACTTTCGCGTCGTCGTTTTCGACGAAATAGTGCTTGATGCCCGCTGTACCCGAGTGCGCGAAGATCCTTTTCCAATCGACTATTCCCTGGCCCACATCAGCAAGCCGCCCCTTAAATTCCACCGAGCCGGTAGCCCCCGCGTAACTGCTGGTCGAATTGGGATCGTTCACGTAATCCTTCACGTGAACCATCGGGAAGCGTCCAGGATATTTGTCGAAGTAGCTGACCGGATCCTTGCCCGCCACGCTGATCCACCCCAGGTCCATTTCCATCTTTACAAACCTAGCGTCGGTTTGTTGCAGAAGAAGGTCGTACAAGAGTTTTCCGCCAGTGGCGTCCGACGGTGCGAACTCAAAGGAGTGATTGTGGTAGCAGAACTGGATTCCCGCCTTTTGGCTGGCCTCGCCTGCTTTATTGAAGAGTTCCGACGCCCGCTTGTAGCCATCGGCGGTCCGCTGCTTTTCATCGATCCACGGACACACGAGGTATTCGTTCCCCATGATGTGCGCCGCGTCCAGGGTCTCAGGCCACTTGTTCTCGATCGTGACGTAGTCAATGTGTGCCGAAGGCGCGACGAGTCCATTCTTTTCAAGCAGTGCCCGGATCTCCTTGGGCGAATGGCCGCCGTATTCCCCACCGAAAAGCTCGACTTCTTTGTAGCCGGTGGCGGCAACTTTGGCGATGGTTCCGTCGAAGTCTTTCTTTATTTCCCCGCGAACGGTGTAAAGCTGCAATCCCACTTTCTTGATCTGGTGCGAACTTTCGGCGGCCCAGGAAGGGCGCGCCGCAAAAGCAGCAGCTGCGGCAACCGACGTTCCAATAAAAGTGCGGCGTTTCATGGCTTTTTAAAACCTCCTCGACAGGCGGAGGGAGTATACAAAAAAGCGATGGACAATATCAGAAAAAAAGGCGGCGCTCGAGAAAAAAGCGCCGCCCTGAAACACGGGAGAATGGTTAGAAGAACAACCTCAGCCCGAACTGCATCTTTCGAGCAAGGTGTGTCGAGTTGGCATAGAGAAACCCGCTCGATCCGAAAGTGGTGTTGATGCCATTGAATTCCGCGTGGTTAAAGAGGTTGAAATTCTCCCAGCGGAAGTCGAGGCCGGTTTTTTCGGTGAACTTGAACTCTTTAAAGAGCCCGAAGTCAAAGTTGACGTGGTCCGGCAGGTACAGCGAGTCGCGCCCAACGTTTCCAAAAGTAAGGCCTGTGGGAAGCGCAAACGCCGCCGGATTGTACTCAAGCGGCCCTGGCGCCTGGGGCGCAGTATTTGCGGGGACGTTGTAGGGGCTGGCGACCTGGTCAGGTCGTGAACCGGCGGCGGCGACGCCGTTCCCAACGCCGGCGTTGTCCCCAAAGTTTGTTCCGTTTGTCAAAGTGATCGGATTACCCGATTGCACCACGGTGATGCCGGAGAGTTGCCATCCGCCCAGCGCCGTACGCGCGAAGGCCGACGAAGCGTGCCTAAAGAGCGGAATGCCATAGACATAGCTTATCGACAGAGCGTGGCGCTGATCGAAGGTGGAGCTGGCTCGATCGGCCGCGAAATCGTAGGAGTTTACGAATTGAGCGTCCGAACGATCGGACGAGTCGTCAATGGAATGGCTATAGGTATAGGCAAGACTCAGAGTCAAATCTCCCACTGTGCGCTTCGCCGAAACCTGCAGCGCGTTATAGATGGAATTGGCAGCATCGCGAAGGAAGGTGATGTTGCTATAGCCAGGGTACATAGTGCGAAGGGGATCGGGGCTGAATCCGCAAGCGGCCACCAGGACGTTGTTTTCCGCGGGGCCAGTAACGGCCACGCCGTTCACCATCGGGGCTCCCCCGGGGGTAGTCGGACAGATGGTGTTAACGCCTGTCCCGCTGGTAATGATCGGCTCTCCCGCAGTGTAAGGATTCGCGATGCCCGAAGGGCAAAGGTCGCCACCAGTGATTGGACAAAGCTGATTGCCATCGCTGAGCTGGGTGAGATGCGTGCCCTTACTGCCCACATAGGCAACAGAAAGGACGATGCTGGCAGGCAGCTCTCTTTGGACGTCAAGGTTCCACTGCTGAACGTACGGCCACTGAGCCTTGTCCGGTACGGACACCACCGACAGTGGAGGGAGCGGTACGGTACCGCTGCCAGAACCAACGTTTGTATATCCGACTATGTTGGACTGTGTGGCCTTCAGGACGAGCGGTGCCGAACCTTCCAGCGACTCGGAATTGCCCTCGTTGCCGTTCGTGTGTTCGAAGAAGATGCCGTACCCTCCACGAATGGCCATTTTGCCATCGCCTTTGGGATCAAAGGCAAAGCCAATGCGCGGCGCCGGGTTGAAAAGATGCCCGGAGAGACAGCCGGCGTTGGAAGACCCACCAATGCTAGTGGTTGTGAAGAGGGAGTCCGGCAGAAGAGGCAGAGTCCCGCCTTTTCCTCCGCACTGTACAACGCCGTTCAGGGGATTGGCGGTGTTCCCAGCATTTTGCGCCAGGTTCCCGTTCGGGTCGAAAGTAGGTTCATTGGCGGTCACGAACGCTTTCGGGTCGAAGTTGAAAGCCTGCTGGAGCTTTTCTCGGTAGGTTCCGAACAAGCTGACGCGCAGGCCCAGATTGAGCGTAAGTCGCTTGGTCACGCGCCAATCGTCGTTGAAATAGGGTTCGACAATCTTATAACGGTTGTAGTACTTGGTGATTTCACTCCATTGGGTATAGCTGGAGATGTTGCCCAGCTGGAGGTCAGCCAAGGCATTGCCGGTGCTGACCTGGGTGTTACCGGCGTCAAACGTCAAAATACCCTGAACGTTAGGAGAGTTCTCCTCGTTCTTCTGGGCGAATACAACGTAAGCGCCCATCTGGAACGTGTGATTTCCGAAGATTTTCGTCAGGTTGTCACGATAGGTGTAAGTCGGGTTTGCGTTGTTCCACGGGAAGTAACCAGTATCCTGCCCGAGCCCGCCGTAAATATCAGCGTTGCCGTTCAACTGGATGGCCGGGAGCTTTCCGCCAAAGCCGTTGTTGAAAATAGAGCCCATGGCTCCGGCCGGAAGCGCCGCAGGTTCGTTCGTTCCATTCAGGAAGATATGGTCGGCGGTATAGCTGGCGACAAATTCGTTCAACACGGTTGGGGTGAAATTGGCGTTCAGGCGGGCGACAAAGCTTGTGCCGGGGCCGACGAAGTTCGTCTGAATATTCTCAAAGCTGGAAGTGCCGTTGCCCCAGAGCGGATTTGGATTGATCGTGCTCCAGGAGTCATGAATGTACCGGAAGGTGAGGCGGTAATTATCGTTGATGTTGTGATCGACGCGAATCAACTCTTCGCGCCAGGTGGTCGGCAACGATACTGTTTGTTCGAATGCTGGAAAGCCGCCAAGGGTAAAACCGGGTGTTGGCTGGGGAATCAAGGCTATCAACGCTGTGCCAACTCCGGTTGGCGTCACGGTATTGTTGGGGAAAGCTATCCCGCCGCTTCCCACCTGCGTTGGGCAATCTGGAAAGGCCGTTGTATTCACTGGTGTCGCGGCGGAATACGCCGGACAAACATCAGAAAAGTTTCCACCGCGCTCGGCCACGGAAGGCACGTTGATCGGGGCGATGGTAGCTGGATTCTTCTCGCGCCGCCATTCCTGCGACCAGAAAACGAATGTCTTTTTCTTGTCTGTGTTGTAGTGGTGCGGTATGTACACCGGCCCGCCGATGGTATAGCCAAAATCATGTTTTTTGTAAGGCGGGCGAGCAATTCCAGCGGCGTTGTTAAAATATTCGTTGGCGTTGAAGAAGTCGTTGCGAAGATATTCAAAGGCGCTTCCGTGGAAGCTCTGTCCGCCGGACTTGGTCTCCACTTCAACCGTGCCGGAACCGTTGCGCCCATACTGCGCGCCATAATTGGAAGTCAGCACCTTGAACTCAGCAATCGCTTCTATGTTGGGATATACGTTCAGCGTGGAGTTGGAGCCATTGTCCATGTTGTCGCCGCCGTCGAGTTCCCAATTGTTGTATTCGGTGCGGCCGCCGTTAATGGAGAACGCGACGTTGCCGGCAACACCCACTTTCCCTTCGTCCTGCCCCGTCTCATTCACCACGCCGGGCGCTAGCGTGGCAAGCTGGGTGAAGTTGCGCCCGTTCAATTCCAACTGTTGGACTTGCTTGCCGGTGATGGCGTCGCCAAGCGCTGAAGATTGCGTCTCTACCTGCGCCACGCTCTCGCCGGTAACAACCACTTCCTCTGTAATCGCGCCGACCGTGAGCTGGACGTCTACGCGCGCTTTCTCCGCGACGTCTAACTTCACTTTCTGCGCGGTGTACTTTTGGAAGCCTTTGGCGGAGATAGTCAGGTTATAGGTGTCGCCCGGGAGGCCGGCAATAACGTACGCGCCGTCTCCGTTGGTCGTGGTGGCGTGCGTGATGCTCCCGGATATATTTGTCAGCGTGACTTCCGCACCGGCAACCGCCGCGCCAGACTTGTCCGTCACGGTGCCGCTGATGTAGCCGGTGTCCTGCGCCCTGGCGACGAAAGCGGTGCAAAGAACCGCCAGCATTGCGCAACCCAACCAACGCGCCGCTTTCGGAAGAATTTTCACAAAATTGGCAGGAAGAAAAGAATGACCGTGTCCCTTCACTTTGCTACCTCCCCAAAATTTTAGAAATGGAAAGCCTGCCTGATGTGGGCAAAATTACGCCTTCTACCGCGGGCACCACTGGTTCTGCCGCTCGCAGAAGGCCACTCATTGGAGACAGCCCCCACCACTCGACGTTGGAAACGCACCGAATGCACTTATTAAATCGGATTAATATGGCATTCCGGCGCTGCTGTCAAGCTGAAAATCGAGCTTCCGTTCTGAAAAGTGATTTCGCTGCCGCCGTGTACGCACCCGCGCGCCCTTTTAGCCCGACGCTTGTATTCCCATTCCCTGTGCTGGACACTACAGAGCGAACTCTATGTTCATCTTTCCTGGCCGGGTCCGCTTGCGATTAACCCTCTTAGCAGCTGCGTGGGGCCTGGGCTTTGGTTTCTTTGCCGCATCCACGAACGCATTTTCGGCTCCCGCTCTCCAGCAACCCGGCCCCACCAATTCCTCAGCGCCAAATCCGGCTGCCTGGTTCTCCGAGGGACAGGCTGCCCTCCAAAATGGGGATCTCGCCGCCGCCGAAGCCGCTTTCCGCCGCGTTCTATCGGTCGATCCCCAATCCGCCGCGGCTTACGCCAACCTCGGCGTGATTGCCATGCGCCGTAAAGAATGGGACCAGGCCCTGACCTTTCTTCAAAAAGCCGAAAAACTGGAACCCAAAATGTCCGGCATCCGCCTCAATATCGGCCTCGTGAAATACCGCCGAGGCGATTATGCCGGAGCCATCGCGCCGCTCTCTTCCGTCGTTCGCGACCAGCCCGACTCGCAGCAAGCGCGCTACCTCCTCGGCTTGTGCAACGTTTTCACCGAACACTATGCCGACGCGGTCGCCGTACTTGAGCCCCTTTGGCCCCAAATGTCCAACGACTTCACCTATCTATATGTGCTGGGAATTGCGGCTCACAGCTCCGGCAGGAACGACCTCGACGAAAGAGCCCTAAGCCGTCTGCTGGAGGTCGGAGGCGAAACGCCTGAGTTTCACCTCATCCTTGGAAAGGCCTACCTGAACCGCGAAGAACCAGACAAAGCCATCCTCGAACTGGAGCGCGCCGAGGCCGCCAACACGAACCTGCCTTTTGTCCACTTCAGCCTTGGCGTAGCCTACATGCGCCAGCACGATAACGATCGCGCCGAAGCTGAATTTCGCAAAGACATCGCCATAGAGCCGGATCTCCCGGACAATTACGAGCAACTCGGCCTGCTTTATCTGGATATGCAGAAGGACGACGAAGCCGAGCATTCCTTCCGCGAAGCCCTGGGTTACAATCCGCGTCTGCCGGTTTCCTTGCTGTCGCTGGGCCGACTTTACCATCGGCAAGGAAAAAATCGCGAAGCCTTAGCTTCCCTGGACGTTGCTGAAAAGCTCGCGCCCGGCAACGAGAATATTCGCTACGTCCGCGGCCAAGTCCTTCTCAAGCTAGGCCGCCGCGAAGAAGCCCAAGCGGAACTGGCCGCCGCGAAAAAAATCCTCGAATCCAGCCTCAACAAACAAAGGGAAAAGTTCGGCGACACTCCAGTCCCCAACCCAGAACTAAAGCAACCGTAGGGGCGGGGCTGCCCCGCCCGTCGATCCAGGAACTCGATTGCGGCGTTACATCAATATTTCTTTTCGCGAAACAGACAAAGCCGCTAAGAATTTCTACGTCAACACGGGAGGCGCCAACCAAGGCCCGCGCCCCCTCTCAATCGCCTCCGCCACCGCCATCACAACCTCTTCCTCATGCGGCCGACCAATCACCTGCACCCCAATCGGCAATCCCTGCAGCGAAGTCCCGAGCGGCACCGCCATCCCAGGAAACCCGGCAAAATTCAACCACTGCGCAAACCGCATCGTCTCGCGATAACACTCTTTCTCGCCTAAACGCCAGTTGCCCTCCCCATGCCGGAACGCCGGCCCGGAAGACACGGGCGACAACAGCACCCGCGTTTCCTCCAGTTGCCGCAAAATCACAGCACGCAAACTATCCCGTTCCGCGCAAGCCTGCTCAAAACTATCAAAAGCCATTGGCGCGTCCGCCGTCGCGATCGCCACGAACTCGCGAAGCATGGGGCTCATCTTCGATTCCTGCCCGACCGCTCCCTGCTTGATAAGGTATGCAATCACCGGCCCGAAAAAATACCACCACAACTCAATTGCCCGATCGAGCCCGTTCAAATGTTTCGTCTCAACCGCGAATCCATGCTCGCTCAATATCTTCGCCGCGCCTTCCAGCGCCGCCTTGGTCTCCGGCGTGGCTTTCCCAAGCGCCGCACTTTCCAGCACGCCAATGCGCAATTTCCGAGCATCATTCTCGCTAACCTTGCGTATAGGCACGGGGGCTGACAGCGCATCCCCGGCATCCGGTCCAGCGATAACCTCAAACAAAGCGCGCACATCCCCCACAGTCCGTCCCATCGGCCCGACCACGCCAATCCAACCAAACGCCCCGCCACCCGGAGGATAATGTCCCGTCCCAGGAACGCGCCCAGGCGTCGGCTTCAATCCGCAAATTCCGCAAAAATGCGCCGGAACGCGCACGGAACCGCCCCCGTCGCTCCCCACTCCGCCCACCGAACATCCGGACGCAATCGCCGCAGCCTCTCCGCCACTCGATCCGCCCGATGACCGCTCCAAATTCCACGGATTGCTCGTTTTCCCGCTCAAAGAATTGTTCGTTTCATACGCCATCAAATATTCCGGTGTATTCGTATTTCCCAGAACAATCGCTCCCGCCGCGCGCAGACGCGCCACAAGCGGCGCATCCTGCAAGGGCACATAATCCTTACGCATCAAGGAACCGGCGGGTGTGGGCCATCCAGCCGTATCAATGCAGCTCTTGATCGTCACCGGCACGCCGTGCAGCGAACCCAGCGCCGCTCCGTGCAAAACCGCGGCCTCCGCAACCCGAGCTTGCTTACGAGCATCTTCCGCGTCCAGATGTACAAACGCATTCAATTTCGGCTGAAGCACGGCGATTCGATCAAGATGCGCCTCCACAAGCTCAACTGGCGAAAGCCTCTTCTCGCGAATTCCCGCAGTGAGTTCCGCAATCGTTCCATAAATAATTTTGTCCGTGGCCATGCAATCAAGGGTAGGTGCCCGTCCGGCGCAGGTCAACCGCGGGCGAATCTGCGGAAATCAACTGAAATCGGAAAAAACTATTCGTATCGCAGTGCGGTCAAAGGATCCACCGTGGCCGCACGACGCGATGGTATCCAGCACGCAAGCAGCGCCACACTTGCAAGGAAGAGAGGTACGACGGTGAACGTCAACAAGTCATGCGGAGGAACTCCGTAAAGAATGCTGGTAAACAGCTTCGCCACCGCCAGCGCTCCGCCCATCCCAAGCACCACGGCGACCAACGTAAGCCCCATGCCCTGCCCCACAATCAGGGCCTGTACTCCAGTAGCCTGCGCTCCCAGCGCCATGCGAATCCCAATTTCGCGCGTGCGCCGGCTCACCGAATAACTCATCACGCCATACAATCCCACTGCCGCGAGCAACAGGCCCACAAATCCGAAAACGCCGAACAGTGTCCCCGCCAGGCGCGGCAGAAAGAGCGCATCTCGCAAATGCTCTTCCATGGTGGCCACATTAAAAATAGCCAGCGTCGGGTCCAACGAACGGATTTCTACGCGCACGGAACTTGCCACCATCGCGGAGTCTCCCGCCGATCGAACGACCACCGTATATCCAAGAAAGGACGGATCGCCGCTCACACTTTGCGCGAGCGAACGGTAGAGAACCGGTCTGAGATCCTCGCCCAGTGTCCGTGATTTGATGTTCTTCACCACGCCGATAATTTCGATATCGCCGCTGTGCG
>Ga0209248_10000260_pt1 | contig 17107 bp, 18 predicted proteins | sample BogFormECP04_OM1_FD_188241 | JGI IMG/M metagenome (GOLD analysis project Ga0209248, IMG submission 188241) | Bog forest soil microbial communities from Calvert Island, British Columbia, Canada - ECP04_OM1 (SPAdes) (version 2) | ecosystem: Environmental > Aquatic > Freshwater > Wetlands > Bog ... | reverse complement strand
CCCCTGGATGCGGACGTGGCCGCAGCCGGCATCGAGGAGTTCGTGACTGAGTTCCTGCCTGGTCTCTTGGACTCGTGGACCGACAGCCCCTCGGGGAAGGTGCACCTACTTCTCACCGATGCGGCGCCAAAGCGGTGGCTCGATCTCGACGAGCTCGGCAGCGACGAGCCCGTCGACGCACAAGCTGATGCGACCGTTCGCGGGACGGCGTCCGACGTCCTGCTATGGCTGACCAACCGCCGAGCCGACTCCGTAGACGTGCGCGGCGACCGCGGCCTGCTCGACGCCTGGACTCGACTCAAGCGCTGAGCGGTGCTACTTCTTGGCGCGTCGACTACCGCCGTGCCAGTCCTCCACGATACCCGTACCCTCAGGGTCGACGCCGTAGCTCGCGAGCTGCGGACGCTCGCGCAGGCTGCGCTTGAGCTCGGCGAAACCGGGAAAGGTGGCCAAACCGATCACGTTGTCCCAGAGCTGGCCTGCCTCCTCCGGTTGAGGAAGGCGGCTGATCACCGGGCCGAAGAAAGCCACGCCGGTGGGCGGGCGAAAATGCAGGATCGGGGTGCCGACATCCTTGCCGGTCAACGTCAGCGCTTCGTCGGTCTCCGCGCGCAGCACCCCGTCCAATGTCGTGTCGTCCAGCGCGCTCACAAGCTCGACCGGCAGGCCGGCGTCCCGCAAAACCGGTTCCAGAAAGGCTCGCAAGCCCTGGTCGATTAGGGAGTTAGGTCGGCCGTCGGGTGCGCTGTCGAATATCCGTCGTCCCATGGCGAGGTAGAGCGGCCCGACCGCTTCGGGCCCGTATTCGATCCTGGTGCGCGCGGCGACCCGCAGCAGCTTGAGCCCCGCGGTGTGCCCGTCCTCGTAGCCGGCCGGAAAATGAGCGTCGTAATCGATGTGCGCGTTGATCATTCGCAATGAGATGAAGCGCCAGTCCACCGCGTAGTCACGCTGCTCGGCCACCATGCGGACCCACTTGCTGGTCATCCAGGCGAACGGGCAGACTGGATCGAAGTAGAAGTCGAGGTCGGCGCGGTGCCCGTCGGCAGAACGCGTGCGGGCCTGTGTGCTCATAGTGCTCTCCTCGTCGAAAACGGTGTCGAACGTCGCGGTATCAGCCTGGCGTGGCTTGGCCACGGGACCTGTCAAGGAAGCGATGGATCGCCTCGTAGGCGTGATCTTGAGTCGCCTCGTCGGCGAAGTCGGCGACGATGCCGGATTGGTCGAAAAGCGGACCGGTGAGCGTCTTCGCCGCGCTCGCGTAGAACCCTCCGCTTTGCAGGCCATCTCCCGCCAGGGCGTCGACGAGCCGCTTCGCGCCGACTTCCAGCGAATGCGAAATACCGAACATCGGTCCGACATAAGGCATCACGACGCGCTGCATGATCACCCTGGGCACGGTGGCCATGTCCCTTAGCGCGTCGGTACCCGAGGTGTTCCCCGGGCTCACGGTGAGCAGTCGAAGGTCGGGATGTTTTCGTGCCAGCGCAGACATGCACAGTGCGCCGAGATACTTCACCTGGCCGTACGCGAGCATGGGATCGAACTTGCTTCCGTTGAAGAACGATCCGTCAATCACCGACGCGAACTCGTCGACCGACCGGGTGGCAAACGTTGGCCGCTTCATCCGCAGTTTGGGTACCCCACGTGCGGCCTCACTTCCCGTCAGCACAGCCGTCGCGCTCAGCAGTCCCGCATCGACGAGGCCTTCCAGCAGAACCGTGTGACCGAGCACGTTGGACGCAAAGATCGTCGTCGCCCCTTCGACCGTGCGGGCCATCGGCGTGGGACCGCCAGTGCCACCGGCGTTGAGGAGGACCGCCTGCACGGGCCGGTTAATCGCAGTGAGCGCCGCACGCACCGAGCCGAGGTCTGCGGTATCCATGATCAGGATCTCGAAGACCGGCCGGCCGGTAATCCGTTGCAGGTCCGATCGCGCCGCCTCCGCCCTGGCCTGGTCCCGGCATGCCAGATAGATGGAGTCAACGTCGGCACGCAGCGCCAACTGCCGCGCGACGTCCTTGCCGAGCCCGCCGTTGGCGCCGGTGATGAGGAACGCGTTGCCCGGCAAGGGTTTCAGCTCACCGCGTCGACGGCGGCCAGGATGTCGGGCACCTCACTGCGCGTGGTGTAGTTGGGGTGCACGTCGATCCAGCCGATGATGCCCGCCGCGTCGACGACGACGACCGTGGGCATCGGCAGGGTTCTGCCCCCGTCGGCGTTCACCTCGGTGAGGTCCAGCCCCAACTTGACCTGGGCGGCAACGGAATCGGGGGATGGTTCGTTGAGAATCCCCAAGGCGATCGCGATCTGATTGCCTGGATCTGACGCCACCGAGTAGGTCAGTTCGTTGGACTGGGCGGAGGTGAGCGAACCGTCGGGTTTCTGCGGGCTGATGGCGATCAACTCGAAGCCGCGTTCGGCAAGCGCAGGAACCAGTTCAGCTTGGTAGGTGCGCAGCGCGATGTTGCAGTACGGGCACCACGCCCCGCGATAGAACACCACAACCGCCGGCCGGCCGGCCCGTAACCGGGTCAGCGAGGCCGGGGCACCGTGCACGTCGAGCAGGTCACCGTCGGGCATGACGGATCCGGGTGCCACGACGTTCTGTGGCACACCACGAGTTTCCAGTGCGGCCTGATCGGCAGCGAAGGCGCCGATGACATCCGCGGGCAGGCTCGCCGCAGAACTAGTCGCCAGCGCGCGTGCCTGGTCACTGATCGTGGGTGTGTGCATCGCCATCAACGCCTCCGAAAGGTCAATTGGATTGATGACTCCACAAAACTCTCCGATTTTTGGATTGTCAACTCCAGAATCGTAGACTCAATGAATGATTACCCGGAAGGGCCAGGCCACCCGGGATCGCATCGTGGCCGCCGCAGCGGCCCTGACCTATGAGCGTGGGGTCGCCGGGACCAGTACCGAGGATGTCCAGGCTGCGGCTGGCGTCAGCGCGTCGCAGGTGTACCACTACTTCGGTGACAAGCGCTCGCTCATCCGTGCTGTCATCGACTACCAGACAAACGCGATCCTCGGCTTCCAGGAACCCCTACTGGCCCGGCTCGACTCCCTCGAGGCCCTCCGCAGCTGGGTCTCAGTTATCGTTGATCTCCAACGTTCCAACGGCTTCCGCGGCGGATGCCCCTTGGGCTCGCTGGCTGGCGAGCTAACTGAAAAGGACAGCGCGGCAAGAGAAGACGTCGCGGCGGGCTACCGCCGGTGGCAGGATGCCATCCGCGGCGGCCTCGCCGCCATGCGCGACCGCGGTGAACTCGTCGAAAGCGCCGAAGTCGACAAGCTGGCTACGACGTTGTTGACCACGCTGCAGGGCGGACTCCTGCTCGCTAAGGCGCTGCGCGACGGCGGACCTCTAGAAACCGCACTCAACACCGTGATCGACCAGATCGCAACTTTCGCCGCAGAGTAAGACCACCCGATCAGGCACAGCCACAAGGGTGATCGGTTACGCTGTGCAACGCGGTGACCGGTTCGCCACTGTGGCGGGGTCCCTAGCAGCGCACATCGGCGGCGTGGTCGCCGAATCGCTGTCGAATCCGATTGCACACTCCCGCGAGGTGCCCACGATGGCGAAGGTGATCTGTGGTCTGTGCTTGGTCGGTGAATTCGCGACACGCCGTGGTTTCGTTTGGTGCCGGTTGGCGTTATATCGCCAGTTCAGAACAATTTTCGGTACCACCACCGGGAGGGCTTGGAGGCTCTCCTAAAGCCGGTGTCGCAGGTTCGAATCCTGCCGGGGGCACTCTCGTGAAATGATGCGCGATGTGTTCGCGCGCGCAATTCTCGTCGCGGCAGCTATTGCCGCGATCGGCTCGGCTGCGTCTTACCAGCCGGCCGGCGCGACGCCGGGTCACAGCCCGTCGTATCAGAACGGCTATGACACCGAGCATGCCTACTACTCGACGCCACAGAACCACACGTTCCTGAAGGGCGAGATGCAGCGGGGCTATAACACCGCGACGGTCTGCCGGCTCGAGTTGGATGGCGGTGCGCCACCTCCTGACGCGACCGACTGGATGCGCGGCTGCATGGACGCCCTGCACGATCTGGGATTCGCGCCGTGAGAGTGACGTGGTAGACGCACGCGCGCAAATCCTGATCACCGCCGCGGCGTTGGACGATCTCATTCGCGCGGAGCGCCCCGTCACGATTCTCGATGTGCGCTGGCGACTCGATCAGCCCGATGGGCGCGCGACGTACTTGCAAGGCCACATCCCGGGCGCGGTGTACGCGTCGCTGGAAGACGACCTGAGCGACCACGCCGTCACCGGCCGTGGACGACACCCGCTGCCGTCAGGGCGCAGCGTCGAGGCGTCCGCGCGCCGCTGGGGCATCCGCGCCGGCGTGCCCACCGTCGTCTACGACGACTGGAATCGGGCGGGGTCGGCGCGCGCGTGGTGGGTGTTGACGGCGGCTGGACTGACCGACGTGCGCATCCTGGACGGCGGTCTGGCGGCGTGGCGGTCGGCGGGAGGCAGCTTGGCCACCGGCCCGGTGACGCCGCCACCGGGCAATGCGGCCGTGCTGCACGATGATCTGTACGCCGGAGCGCTACCGACGTTGACGGCGGAGCAGACGCTCGCCGCTGACCTGACGCTGCTCGACGCGCGCGCACCGGAACGCTTCCGCGGTGACGTTGAGCCGGTCGATCGGGTTGCCGGTCACATCCCCGGCGCGAAGAACCTGCCCAGCGGAAAGGCGCTCGCCGACAACGGCACGTTTCTCAGTTCGGACGAGCTGAACCAGTTGCTGACCGGCCACGGCATCGCGCGCGATAGCCGACTCGGTGCCTACTGCGGCTCGGGTGTCACCGCCGCCATCACGCTGGCCGCGCTCGCCACGCTAGGACACCAGGCGGCGTTGTTCCCGGGGTCGTGGTCGGAGTGGAGTTCGGATCCGTCGCGTGCCGTGGCGCGTGGATCCGAGTAGCCGTCTTCGACTACAAGGTTTGTCAATCGCCGCCGACGGTAATGCGGCTATGCAGGCGGGCTCGTTGGTCGACCTGCGTGTCCGCTGAGGTCTCGTCGGTTCAGCCGAGAGCCGACGAGACCGACTCCTTCCTTCAGGCACTTGGAGATCCAGGCGTTCGGCGGAAGCGTCCGGCAAACCGGACATGGTGTCACTCTTTTAGTTGTAGTAACGTGCGGCTATGGACACCGACGTCTGGATTCTTGGCGGCTACCAAAGCGATTTCGCCCGCAACTTCACCAAAGAAGGCCTCGATTTCGGGGATCTGACCCGCGAGGTCGTGGACGCCGGGCTCGCCGCGGCCAAGGTCGACGCCGCCGACATAGCTTCCACAGGCGTCATTCACGTCGCGAACGCGTTCGGCGAGATGTTCGCCGAACAGGGCCACCTCGGCGCGATGCCGGCGACCGTGTGTGACGGGCTGTGGGACACCCCGGCGTCGCGGCACGAAGCCGCCTGCGCGTCCGGCAGTGTGGCGACCCTGGCGGCGATGGCCGACCTGCGATCGGGCAACTACGAGACCGCGTTGGTCGTCGGCGTCGAACTGGAGAAGACCGTGCCCGGCGACACCGCGGCGCGTCATCTCGGCGCCGCGGCGTGGACGGGCCACGAAGGGGCCGACGCGAAGTTTCTCTGGCCGTCGATGTTCGCTCAGGTCGCCGACGAATACGACCGCCGCTACGGCCTGGACGACACCCATCTGCGGGCCATCGCGCAAGTCAACTTCGGCAACGCGCGCCGCAACCCCAACGCGCAAACCCGGGAATGGACGGTGCCCGATCCGATCAGCGACGACGACGCAACCAACCCGGGCATCGAAGGCCGGCTGCGCCGGTTCGACTGCAGCCAGATGACCGACGGCGGCGCGGCCGTCGTGCTGGTCACCGATCGATATCTGCGCGATCATCCCGGCGCGCGCCCGATCGCCCGGATCACCGGCTGGGGGCATCGCACCGTCGGCCTGGGCCTGCGGCAGAAACTGGACCGCGCGGCCGACGACCCTTACGTGCTGCCGCATGTGCGCGCGGCAGTGCTCGACGCGTTGCGCCGCGCGCAGGTGACGCTCGATGACGTCGACGGGATCGAAGTCCACGACTGCTTCACGCCGAGCGAGTATCTGGCGATCGACCACATCGGGCTGACTGGACCGGGCGAATCGTGGAAGGCCATCGAAAACGGTGAGATCGAAATCGGCGGGCGGTTGCCGATCAACCCCAGCGGCGGGCTGATCGGCGGCGGGCACCCGGTCGGCGCGTCCGGGGTGCGCATGCTGGTCGACGCGGCCAAGCAGGTCAGCGGAGCGGCCGGCGACTACCAAGTGGAGAACGCGAAAACCTTTGGGACACTGAACTTCGGCGGTAGCACCGCGACCACGGTCAGCTTCGTCGTCACCGGGGCGCAGGGCTGACCCGTGGATGTCGAGATCGTCGGTAAATTCCTGTCGACGCTGCCGGAAGACGACGACCACCCGTACCGGACCGGTCCGTGGCGACCGCAGACTACCGAGTGGGACGCCGACGACCTCACCGCCGTCGAGGGCGAAATCCCCCACGACCTGGACGGCGTCTACCTGCGCAACACCGAAAACCCGTTACACCCGGCCATGAAGACCTATCACCCGTTCGACGGCGACGGGATGGTGCACGTGGTCGGCTTTCGCGACGGAAAAGCCTTTTACCGCAACCGCTTTATCCGCACCGACGGTTTCCTGGCCGAGAACGAAGCGGGCGAGCCATTGTGGCCGGGGTTGGCCGAACCGGTCCAATTGACCAAGCGCGAACAGGGCTGGGGCGCTCGTACCCGGATGAAGGACGCATCCAGCACCGACGTCATCGTGCACCGGGGTATCGCGCTGACCAGCTTCTACCAGTGCGGTGATCTGTACCGGGTCGACCCCTACTCGGCCGATACGCTCGGCAAGGAGACGTGGGCGGGAGACTTCCCGGTCGAGTGGGGTGTGTCCGCACATCCGAAGGTCGACTCCAACACCGGCGAACTGCTGTTCTTCAACTACAGCAAGCAGGCCCCGTACATGCACTACGGCGTCGTCGACGAAAGCAATCAGTTGGCGCACTACGTCGACATTCCGCTGCCCGGGCCGCGGCTGCCGCACGACATGGCCTTCACCGAAAACTACGTGATACTCAACGACTTTCCGTTGTTCTGGGATCCGAGGCTGCTCGAACACGATGTGCACCTGCCGCGGTTCTATCCCGACATTCCGTCCCGCTTCGCCGTGCTCCCGCGTCGCGGCGGACCCGGAGACATCCAGTGGTTCGAGGCGGACCCGACATTCGTGCTGCACTTCGTCAACGCCTACGAAGACGGTGACGATATCGTACTCGACGGGTTTTTCGAGGGAGCTCCCCAGCCTCTGGACGAGGGTGGCACGCTTGGCGCCCTAGGAACCAAGTGGGACAAGCTTTTTCGCTTCCTGGCGCTGGATCGCCTGCAGGCCCGGCTGCACCGGTGGCGGTTCAACCTGGTCACGGGCGCGGTGGCCGAAGAGCAATTGTCGGAATCGATCACCGAATTCGGCACGATCAACCCCGATTACGCGACCGCTAAGTATCGCTACACCTACGCCGCCACCGGCAAGCCGGGCTGGTTCCTGTTCGACGGGCTGATCAAACACGACCTACACACCGGCGGTGAAGAGCACTACCGGTTCGCCGACGGCGTCTACGGAAGTGAAGCGGCGATGGCGGCACGGGTGGGCGCCACCGACGAGGACGACGGCTACCTGCTCACGTTGACCACCGATATGAATGCGGACGCGTCCTACTGCCTGATTTTCGATGCCGCGCGGGTCGGCGACGGTCCGGTATGCAAACTTGCGCTGCCCGAACGGATTTCCAGCGGTACACACGCCACGTGGGCACCGGGCGCACAGTTGCGGCGCTGGCACACCGCCGACTCCCCCACCGGCGCGATCGGGCTGTAGATGACCTCGGCCTCCGACGCGGTGACGCCGACGACGCTGGGCCCCGGTGGCACGAACGCCGTCGGGCGAATCCTCGGGCTGCTCGGCGACGAGTGGACGCTGCTGATCGTCCAGCAGGCGCTGCTGGGGGCAACCCGGTACGGCGAGTTCATGCAGCGCCTGCCGATCTCAAACTCGGTGCTCACCAACCGGTTACGCACGCTGACCCAGGACGGATTGCTGGTTCGCACGACGTACCGAACCCGGCCCGTTCGCGCCGAGTATCTGATCAGCCAGCGCGGACGGGCCCTTTGGCCGGTGCTGTTGTCGATCTGGGAGTGGGAACGACGCTGGGTGCCCGAGCATGTGCACCGGCTTCCGGGGATGCATCACACGTTGTGCGGCAGCGACTTCGCGCCGATGCTGACCTGCCGATCGTGCACCGAAGTGGTGACCGAGAAACAGGTCGCCGCCCGCTGGGGTCCAAGCGGCTCGTGGCCGCGCTCAGTGCCCGAGGCGGTCACCCGTCGCCGGGCGAGCGCCGACGGCACACGCCATCAAGCGGGGTTATTTCCCGAGACCATGAGCGTCTTCGGAAATCGTTGGGCTGCAGCGTTATTGGTGTGCACTTTTCTGGGAACCAGCCGCTTCACCGATTTCCAAACGCAGCTTGGGGCGCCGCCGACATTGCTGGCCGGGCGGCTGCAGACGTTCTGCGCCAACGGTGTGCTTTCCGCGTCGCGACAAGCCGGGCAGGCACACGCTCGTTATCAACTCACCGAAAAGGGGCGGGCGTTCTTTCCGGTGATCGTCACCGCCCTGCAATGCGGCCAGCAATGGTTCCACGCGCCGGAGGGTCCGGCCGTGATGATCACCCATCTCGGCTGCGGCGAGCCGTTCACCGGCGAATTGACCTGCGACCAATGCGCTCAACCGCTGAAAGGCACGCAGGTCAGCGTGGGCTAGTGGGATCGACCGGCACGTAGCGACGATGCCAACGCCCACAGCGAGCACAGCACCGCGGCGGCCGCGGCCACACCACCGACGTAAAGCCCGTAGGCGGCCGACACCGGCGGCTTGACGTTGACGTCGTAGTACCACGCCGTCAGCGCGACGACCAGCAGCGAGATCATTAGCGCGGCAACCGATGCCGACCTCACCGACAACCCCCTGCCGACCATCGCGCCCGCCACCAGCAGCGTCGAGGACAGCAGCACGATGAGCTGGCCCGGCCCGAAGCCGGACGGAAGATGCAGGCTGCCGATGCTGCCACCGATGGCGTTGGCCCAGCCGCCACCGTTGCTACCCGTCGTCAACCACGGCAGCCACACGCTCACCGACACCGTCGCGGCGAACAGCGCAACCAACCAACCGGGGCGTAGACGGCTCATGCTCAGGCCGGCGCGAATACCGTGACGAACTTGTTCAAGGACTCGCGGATATCGCTGCGCAATGCGGCGGCGACGATCATGCCGATCGGTCCGAACAGCGCCGGACCCCCGAGATGCACGTCGAGGCTGACGACCGAGTCATGGTTGTCAGGGCCCTTCGGCGTGACTTTCGCGATCAACTTGACTTTGACGCCGCCGACGCCGACACCGTTGAGCGTCATGGCCTCCGGCGGCTTGTAATGCACGATCGTCCATTGGATTCGGTTGGGCATGCCCTTGACTTCGACGATCGACTCGATGACGGTGCCCTTTTCCAACTGCTCGGGCAGCTTGCTCCGCCACACCCGGTGGATGGTCAGCCACTCCTTGAAGCGGGACAGATCGGACGCGTTCTCCCAGGCCTTTTCGCGCGGCAGCGGTACGTCGATGGATACGGAGAGCTTGGCCATGAGTTAACTCTGCTGCTCGCCCTTCTCGCCGTCGTTCAAGGCATTCTTCGCCGCTTCCTGCACCTTGCTGACGGTGTCTTTGTACTTGCCCTCGGTCTTGGAGTCGACGAACTCGCCGGCCTTGTCGATGGCGGCGTCGACCTTGTCAATGTTGTTTTCAACGGTCTGCGCCAACAAGTCCTTGGCCTTGTCCAGGAATGCCATGTTGCTCCTTCCGCTGCAGCCTTCCGCTGCAGCCTGCTTGTCTATCGTTCGCGAATCACGAGTTGTCCGCCAGTCGCCACCATGGATTCAAATCCGCGGTCGCGGTGGGATCTACCCGCTCACCCGGCTTTGGCACGGCCACCTTGATTTGGGCTTCTTCGGCGGCGGCCAGCAGCCGCTCGATCGGTTCGGCCCATGGATGCGGCGCCAGCCGGAACGTGCACCAGTGGATCGGAACCAGAAGCCCGCCGTCGATGTCCAGGTGCCCCTGGACCGCCTCCTCGGGATTCATGTGAATATCCGGCCACGACTTGCTGTACGCACCGATCGGCATCAGCGTCACGTCGAAGGGTCCGTGGTCGGCGCCGATGTCGGCAAAACTCTTGGTGTAGCCGGTGTCTCCGCCGAAGTACGCCCGGTGTGCAGGACCGATGATCGCCCATGACGCCCACAGCGTGCAGTTGCGGTTCAGGAAGCGACCGGAGAAGTGCCGGGCGGGCGTGCAGATCAGGGTGAGTTCGTCGATGTGGGCGCGCTCGTTCCAGTCGAGTTCGATGATGCGGTCGTCAGGGATGCCCCAATCACGCAGGTGCGCACCGACGCCGAGCGGAACGACGAACGGGGCCCGCTGGCTGCGCGCCAACGCGATGATGGTGTCGATGTCGAGGTGGTCGTAGTGGTCGTGGCTGATGACGATCGCATCCAAGGCGGGTAGTGCTTCCAGCGGCACCGGCGGCGGATGCATCCGCTCCGGGCCGACGACGTCCGAGGGCGAGCAACGATCACTCCACACCGGGTCGGTCAGAACGCGATACCCGTCGATCTCCAGCAGCGCCGTCGAGTGGCCGAACCAGTTGACCGCGATCTGGCCCGCCGGGGCTTGGAAGGCTCGGGGCTGTGGTGTGACCAACGGGATTTCCGCCCGGGGTCGGGTGGCGGCGCGCGCACCGATCACCTCCCACAGGATGTTGCGCTGTTCCTCGCGGTCGATGCTGAACTGGGAAGCCGGTTCCAGGTTGACGAAGACGCCGTCGTGAAAATTCGGTGACCGCTCGGCCACACCGCGGATGTTGGACGGTTGAGCGCCGAGCGCGGCCGGCGCGCCATGCAACGCGCGCAACACCCACCCGCCCGTCGCGAGCGATACCGTGCCCACCGCCAGTCGCAGCGCCCCACGCAGCATGCGATCAGGCCCCCTGGAAGTTCGGCGGCCGCTTCTCCACCCGGGCCACCTGCGCTTCGATCACATCTTGACTGGCCCAGGCCCTGTCGAAAAGCTCCTTTTGAACCGGCGACGGCTCTTCGATGGAGCCGTCGTCGTTCAGCACCCGCTTGGCGTGCGCAAGGGCCAGCGGCGCCAGGCCGGCGATCTCGGCGGCCCAGGCCTGCGCGTCGGCCAGCGTGCCGATCCGGTTGGCCATCCCGGTCTGCAGGGCTGTTTCGGCGGTCAGCTTCTCCGCGGAGAGCAACATCGCCCGGGCACGGCCATGTCCAACCAGTTTCGCGAGCCGGTGGATACTCCAGTTATCCAGTGCCAAACCGTATTTCGACGTCGGAAACTGAAAAAACGCATCCGGTGCGACGACCCGCAGGTCGCATTGCATCGCCAGCTGCAGACCCGCACCGATGGCGGGTCCGTTGATCGCGCCGATCACCGGGATCGGCGCGGCGTCCAACACCTTGTGCAATTCGATCAGCCGGTCGGGATAGTCGGCGGCGAACGCGTCGCCGCTCAGGTCGGCGCCTGCGCAGAACACGGTGCCCTGCCCCGTCAGCACGACGGCGCGGACGTCCTCGCCGGCCGCCTTCTCTATCGCCTCGCGCAGCCCCTCGACGAGCTCGGAGTTCAGCGCGTTGCGCCGTTCCGGACGCTGTAACTCAATGGTCAGGACGTCTTCGACGCGGGTGACACCGATCATGCCGCCAAGCCTATTAGTGTCGGCCGGGCGGTATCGAATCGACGGTAGCCGGAACGTTCCCATCGGCCGAAACACCTGACAGGATGCTTGACCGTGACAAGGCCCAACTTCTTGGTGGTAGTGGCGGACGACCTCGGGTTCTCCGATATCGGCGCCTTCGGTGGCGAGATCAGCACCCCGAACCTGGACCGACTGGCCAACGCGGGGATCCGGTTCACCGATTTCCATTCGGCGCCGGCCTGCTCACCGACCCGGTCGATGCTGCTCACTGGAACCGATCATCACATTGCCGGCATCGGCACGATGGGCGAGGTTCTGCCGCCGACATTCAAGGCCGCGCCCGGCTATGAGGGCTATCTCAACGACCGGGTCGTGGCGTTGCCCGAGTTATTGCGCGATGCCGGCTACCTGACGCTGATGTCGGGTAAATGGCACCTGGGCAACACTATTGACAGGTCGCCGTGGGCCCGTGGGTTCGAGCGCTCGTTTGCGCTGCTGCCGGGCGGCGCTAGCCATTACGGCGGTTCGCGGGCCGTCGTTTCGCTGCCCGGCCCCACGCTCTATACCGAAGACGACCAGTTCGTCACGGTTGGCGACGACTTCTATTCGTCGGACTCCTACACCGACACCTTGCTGCGCTACTTCCGCGAACGCCCCGAAGGCGACGAAAGACCCTTCTTCGCGTATCTGCCCTTCCAGGCGCCGCACTGGCCGCTGCAAGCACCGGCGGAATTGATTGCACGCTATCGCGGCCGCTATGACGCCGGCCCGGACACACTACGCGAAGAGCGGTTGGCCACGTTGAAGCGGCTAGGCCTGTGCCCCCACGACGTCGTGCCGCATCCCGTTGTAGCCGACGGCGCCCCCGAGTGGGACGACATGACGGACGAGGAACGCGCGATCTCGGCCCGAAGCATGGAGGTCTACGCCGCCATGGTGGACCGGATGGATCAGAACATCGGCCGGGTGATCGACTACCTCACCGAGACCGGCGAGCTCGACAACACCGTGGTGATCTTCATGTCCGACAACGGTGCGGAGGGAGCAATCGTCGAGGCGATGCCGATCCTGGGTGACCTGATCGCGGCGCAAATCGAGCAGAATTGCGATCACAGCCTGGACAACCTGGGCGCGCCCAACACATTCATCTGGTACGGCCCGCGCTGGGCGCAGGCCGCTACCGCGCCGTCGCGGCTGTACAAGGCGTTCACCACCGAGGGCGGCATCCGCGTGGTCGGGTTCGCCACCTGGCCGGGATTTGCCCGGCAGGCCCAGATCGGCACCGCGTTCGCAACCGTCATGGACATCGCTCCGACGCTGCTGGAACTCGCCGGCGTCGCACATCCCGGCACCGAATACCAGGGCCGCGAAGTCGCAGCCATGCGCGGCGGGTCGCTGGTGCCGTACTTGTCCGGCGCCGCCGAGGCGGTACACGACGACGTCACCGACACCGGATGGGAGTTGTTCGGCCGTCGCGCCATCCGGCGAGGCGACTGGAAGGCGCTCTATCTGCCCCAGCCGTACGGACCGGGCGCCTGGCAGCTCTACGATCTCTCGGCGGACCCGGGCGAGATCGACGACCTGGCCGCGTCGCGTCCGGACAAGCTGGCCGAGCTTCTCGCGCTGTGGGATCGCTATGTTGAGGACACCGGCGTAATCCTCGATCCCTTTTCGCTTTTCGGCCCCTAACCGATATGTAGCCTCAGCCGAGTGAGCCGGATCGGGACCGATGAGCTGCGCGACGCGGTGCTCGACGAGGAGACGTTCATCAGCTGGGACACCACCCCGCTGGTGGTGCCGACGAACGCGGCCTACGCTCGCGAGCTTGCCGACGCCCGGGCCGCCAGTGGCCGTGACGAATCGGTGCTGACCGGCGAGGGCCGGGTATTCGGGCGACGGGTTGCGGTGGTGGTCTGCGAGTTCGAATTCCTCGGCGGCTCGATCGGCGTCGCGGCGGCCGAACGGATCACCGCGGCCGTGCAGCGCGCCACCGCCGAGCGGCTGCCGCTCCTGGCGTCGCCGTGCTCGGGAGGCACCCGGATGCAGGAGGGCACCGTCGCGTTCCTGCAGATGGTGAAGATCGCGGCGGCCGTCACGCTGCATAAACAGGCACATCTGCCGTATCTGGTGTACCTGCGCCACCCGAGCACCGGCGGGGTGTTCGCGTCGTGGGGTTCGCTGGGCCACGTCACCTTCGCCCAGCCGGGCGCGCTGGTCGGCTTCCTGGGGCCACGGGTCTACGAGCAGCTCTACGGCGAACCCTTCCCCGCCGGCATCCAGACGGCCGAGAACCTGCACCGGCACGGGGTCATCGACGCCGTCGTGCCGCTCGCGGAGCTGCGCGGCATCGTCGACCTCGCGCTCACAGTGGTCGCCGACGACGCGGGGCCGGCGCCGGATCCGCCGCCGGCCGAACCGCTGCCCGACGTCGGAGCCTGGGACTCCGTGGTGGCATCGCGACGGCCGGACCGGCCTGGGGTCAGGCAGCTGTTGCGACACGGCTGCACCGATCAGGTGCTGCTGTCTGGTACCGAGCGGGGTGAAGCCGCGACCACGCTGCTGGCGCTGGCCCGGTTCGCCGGTCAGCCCGCAGTGGTCCTCGGCCAGCAGCGCATCGTCGGCGGGCTGGTCGGGCCCGCCGCGTTGCGCGAGGCCCGTCGCGGCATGACGCTGGCCGCCGGTCTGCGGCTACCGCTGGTGCTTGTCATCGATACCGCCGGCCCGGCGCTGTCGGCGGAGGCGGAAGAAGGCGGGCTGGCCGGCGAGATCGCCCGCTGTCTGGCCGAGCTGGTCACGCTGGACACCGCGACGGTGTCGGTGCTGCTCGGCCAGGGCAGCGGCGGCCCGGCCCTGGCGATGGTGCCGGCCGACCGGGTGCTGGCCGCGCTGCACGGCTGGCTCGCCCCGCTGCCGCCCGAGGGTGCCAGCGCGATCGTCTTCCGCGATACCGCGCACGCCGCCGAACTGTCGGCCGCACAAGGCATTCGATCGGCCGACTTGTTGAGGTCCGGCATCGTCGACGTCGTGGTGCCGGAGCACCCGGATGCCGCCGACGAGCCGAAAGAATTCTGCATGCGGTTGTCGGCGGCGATCGCCGCCGAGCTGCATGCGCTACGCGCTGTGCCCGCTGCCGACAGGAGGGCGGCCCGGTTGCGGCGCTACCGGGAGATCGGCTCTGTCGGATCCCCCGCACTGCCGCGCGACACTTAACCTGTTGCGACGACACGCCGGGTCGAGTCGCAGTGGTTTAAGTCTCGACGAGTTCAGCCGCAGACAGACTCCGGCAGACCGAGATAACGCTGAATCGTCGGCCCGACCGAGTCGACGATCTCGGCCCGGGTCATCGTGACCACCGGCGGCAACTGCAGGACGAAGCGACACCACGCCACGCCCAAGATCTGAGTGGCGATCAGCCCCGCCCGCCGGCCCGATTCCGCGCCTTCTAGGGCGTCTGCGGCGGGCACCAGGCTTTCGACCAGCGGCTGCAGCTGCGTGGAAAAGATTTGCTGCATACGCTGTGCGGCGTCGTCGTTGGTGGCGCTGGAGCGTAGCAGGATCACCAGCGCGTCGTCGCCCTCCCAACGGTCCAGGAAGTGACTGACCAGCGACCGGCCGACCTGCGCGCGGTCTATGGCGGTGAAGTCGGGAAATCTCAGGTCGAACTCCGCCACGGCGGCGAACAGCTGGTCCTTGCTGCCGAAATACCGCATCACCATCGACGGATCTATCCCGGCATCGGCGGCGATGGCCCGAATGGTGGCGGCCTGGAAGCCGGCCGTGCCGAATCGCTCACGCGCCGCGGCCAAGATGGCGGCCTTGGTGTCCTGCGACGTTCTCCGCATGTCAACGATTGTAGGCCAACAACTGTTGACATACGTTGCCGACAGGCGCACGATAGATAATGCCAACAAGCGTTGACTTTCTAACTGGAGGATCACCATGATGGACACCGACGTCCTCGTTGTGGGAGCCGGGCCAACTGGACTCACGCTGGCCGCATCGCTGCTGCGTCGCGATGCAGACGTCATCGTCGTCGACCGGCTGACCGCCGGTGCCAACACCTCGCGCGCGGCCGCGGTCAACGCCCGCACGCTTGAAGTACTTGAAGAGATCGACGTGACGAGACGCATGGTCAAGTCCGGGCTCATCGCGCCACGGTTCACTATGCGGCAAGGGGCGCGCACGCTGATCCCGATCGATTTCTCGGTGCTACCCACCAAATACCCCTACACACTGATGATTTCGCAGGCCACCACCGAGGCGCTGCTCGTCGAGCGGCTGGCCGAGCTCGGCCGCGAGGTGGTCCGGCCGAAAACGCTGACCCGGGTGTCGCAGGACCGCGACGGCGCGACGGCCACTTTCGACGACGGAGACACCATCCGCGCGCACTTTGTGGTGGGCTGCGACGGCGCGCGCAGCACCGTGCGCGAGCAGGCCGGGGTCGGCTTCGCCGGCGGCGAGTACGCCGAATCCTTCACGCTCGCCGACGTCCGGCTGTCCGGCGACGCGCCCAATGACGAAGTGATCCTGTTCTACGCGATGAACGGCCTGAATGTGCTGGCGCCGTTACCCGGCGGCATTCACCGCATCGTCGCGCCGAGCGCCCACGCGCCAGAGCTGCCGTCGGCGGAGTTCGTCCAGGACATCATGGACACTCGCGGCTTCGGCCCGAGACGCAGCGTCGTCACCGAGCTGATCTGGGGCTCGCGATTCCACATCCATCACCGGGTTGCAGACACCTATCGGGCGGGACGCCTGGTGCTGGCCGGCGACGCCGCCCACGTCCATAGCCCCGCCGGCGGGCAGGGCATGAACCTGGGCATCCAGGACGCCGTGGCGTTAGCCGACGCCCTGCACAATGCGCTCGCCGGCGGGTCGGACGCGGCACTCGACGCCTACAGCGCCGGCCGTCGGCCGATCGCGCGGGAAGTGCTGACCACGACGGGTCGGTTGACCCGGCTGGCGACCTTGCCCAGGATGGTGCGCCCGGCCCGCAACGGGTTGATGCGACTGGCCGCACAGATACCTGCGGTTCGCAGCCAGCTCGCCTGGCGGCTATCGGGCCTCGTCTACCGCTAATTGAGTGCGTCGGCAGCCCAGCGGTGCGCCCAGGTCTGCAGCGGTTCAAGTGCCGCCATCAGCGAATGGCCATGTGGCGTGAGGAAATAACCGGCGCCCCCGTGATCCACGATGTGCAGTTGCCGCAGCTCCTTCAACCGGGTGTTGAGCGACCCG
>Ga0209248_10000259_pt1 | contig 17127 bp, 18 predicted proteins | sample BogFormECP04_OM1_FD_188241 | JGI IMG/M metagenome (GOLD analysis project Ga0209248, IMG submission 188241) | Bog forest soil microbial communities from Calvert Island, British Columbia, Canada - ECP04_OM1 (SPAdes) (version 2) | ecosystem: Environmental > Aquatic > Freshwater > Wetlands > Bog ... | reverse complement strand
TCCTCTCAGAATCCATGGCAACCAATCGAGTCCGTGCTCAAGTTCGTCACTAGCGTCGTAATCAGGGCTGGGACCAAGCGGAGCGATGTCATGCTGCGGCTGTTTGCCGGGGGCAACTTGCTCTACCTGTCGCGGCGCGATATCGAGCGCACTCTGTGCGGGGCCGTAGACCGCGACCACAACGGTCCGATCAGGACTGTTTTCCGACCAGACCCCCATCTGCGATTTGGTGCAGTCGGACATAATGGCCATGTAGCCGGGGTTGGAGTACCACTGATTGATCAGTTCAACGCCACTGATGGCCACGGCAGGATTGATTGCCACCGTTTCGGCAACAGGTCCCGGGAAGCCGGCAGCCTTGGCCCGGGCTTGCGGATCAGAGCCATCCGATCCGATATCGCCATCGAGGTTACGATTATTCAAGACATCGAGCGCGTGACGTTGTGCCGCCAGTTGCAACTGGGGATTGCGTCGGACATCGTTCTTGCAGCCCGCTTGATGCTGGATCGTGTAAACATTGGCGATGACACCATCGTTGAGGCGATGGTTGTTCGGTATGAGAGTGTTGTTGTCGCCGTCGGCGTATGCGACCGGCGCGCCCAGCAGGACCCCAGCGGTGACGACCGTTAGAGCCGGTAGACGTCGTGTTCGATGTTGCATCTCGATCTCCTCCTTGGCCAATAATCCTGATGAACGCTTCTGTGAGTTCTGGCTGCCACTGTGAGCGGATATGTTGTTAATAGCGCGCAGGTTTCAGCAAGCGACGCTGATGGTGAAATCGACTGACTTCAGTCGGTGACGATGATCGCCTACGAAGCCGTCGTCGGTGCCGCTGATGTTGTACGTCGACTCGACTACGAGCGACTCGCGCACCGCCAACGGGACCGTCGTTAAAAAGCGTCAGCGGCAGGGGCTCGTCAGTCATTTGTGCCGGCGCCACCCCACTGCGGGAGAAGCAGTCTTCACGTGTGGCTTGAGCTACTCCAATACAATTCATGGCGTCAAGGCGACGCTGAGGCGCTGCGAAGCCAAGCTGGTCGCAGCGCCTCGGTGCCTGCCGCGGCCGCCGCAGGCACCGAGGTCGAAACTGCTTGACGCGCAGAGGCTGTCGGACGTCGCAAACGAAATGCCGACGCATGAATTGCTTGTCAAGGATGGCGACCACCGTTCCCGCCGTTATGTTGTCTTGCTGGTCTCGCATGATGGCGGCCACCTTGAGCCTCAAACCGCGATTGACCCTGCACGATACGGGGGTGCACAAGCGACGGGGAATCAACATGACACCTGCAGCGCAAATTTCTCCGTAATCAATTCGCTGGGCTTCCCAGTGTTGAAACCCTCGGCGGTCCCCGAGATCTGGTATGTCGACCCGACCATCGTGACTCGCGCGCTTCCAGCAAGGTCATGATCGTAGGAGCCGAAAAACCCGTCGGCGTCGTGGAGTCTCACCCACAGAGCGGAAAGTTGATCCGCATTGGACACCATCGCCGTCGCGACCGGAGACTGATCGCCGATCTTAATCGTCGTCAGATGCTCCACGGTTGCGCACTGCACTTTGGTGGTCGCAACCGCATGCCCGTCATTGACTGTCAGCCGAGCGTTGCCTGGTGGCAGCACATTAGGTTTCGATTCCAATGATGCCTGGGCCGATGAGCATCCGACGCTACCGACGACGATCATCAAGCCGACGACCACGAGAAGTCCTTTTTTCACAGCTATCCCTCCGCGAGTCAGATCGGATCGAACGAGGAAATCAACCACCGGTTTCCGACCTTGTCCAAACTCACCCGGACCGTCGATGCGGTGTCGGTCGGCGCGTCGGTGCCGATGATCGCGGTTTGGTCGACGAACAATAGGACCACCGCGTGTTTCGGGTTGGCCGTCACCGGTGCCGCCGCTGGAATGGTGGCGACCGCCGAGATGTGCCGCTGTTTCGCTCCCGGGATCACCACATCGTGGATCAGTTGCGCGTAGGAAGTTTTGAAGCTGCCGGTCAACCGACCCTGCGCTGCACCCAGATCTTTCTCGACGCTTTCGGGCTGATAAGATAACATGGCAACGGCCGAATCCTTGGCCGCCGCAACCGATTCGATGCTCGCAGTCTGCGACATGCGCGCCGAAGCGTCGTGCCACTTCAACCAAGCAGCCGCGACTGAAAGCACCAGAACCAAGCTAGGCAGCACGCCGAATGCCAGCACCCGTGCCCATGGAATGCGGCGCTTCTTCTCCGGTCTAACATTTTCCGGTTCCGGTTCGTCAGCAGACTCGTTGTCGGCGGCGGTATCTTCTAATTGCGCACCAAGCTCTTTGGTCTCTGCAGTGTCCGAGTCGACGGCGTTCTCGGCGCTTCGGGACTCGTCGTTTTTGCCCTCGGAAGTATCCTTCTCGGCGGTCAATGTCTTGGCGGGACCGGCCGCAGTGTGAGTGGGGATCGGCACGTCATGGCTCCTTTTCTGCGTAATCGCCTCGGTCGGCAATGTCGTCGCGGGAAAGCTACTCACGGCACGAAAGCGACGTTGGAGACCTTCACTCCATCGTCGGTCTTATGGACAGTGATCCGCATCCGCCAGAAACGTGGTTCCTGTTCGGGTGCACCGCTGTTCGATGTCTTAACGGATACCGCTACCAATACCTGTGCTTCATCGGCGGATTCGGATTCCATTCCGGCCTCCGTGATGGTGCCGATGGACTTCGCCTTCGCTTTCTTCACCACCTCAACGAAGGCTTGTGATCGCTTGGAAAAATCGTCGTAGAACGCACCCGTCGCCGAATGCTGAATGCGCTGTACGTCGGTGTCGGCATGTTCCCAGTCGATCGTCGTCAGATTTAACGCACCCTGACGGCCGACTTGCAGCAACAGGTTGCGCTGCTCGCTGGCCTGATGAGTTTGGGAGTCTCGATACCCGAGCCAGCCAACCAGCGCCGACAGCCCGATGAGGGCAACTGACCCAACTGCCAGCGCTAATCGGACCGCCCGCTTCGTCGACGTCGCCACCGTGGCCGCGCAATCATCGCCGGTCTCCGCAGCGGCGTCGTCGTCTTCGGCCGTCGACGTGTCGGCGTTCTCTTCCCCCGGCGTGTCCACCGACTCGAAGTCGGCCTCGTCGAGAGACGCCGTTGGACTCTCGGCCGCACCAGTCGAGACAGGCGAAACGCTGTCCTTAGACTTCATGCTTAGTTCTTCACCGGCGGTGTCAGCATGCTCTGCCATGTTTTCTCCTTGTTAGCTCCGCGAGCCAGGTCGTGTTGGGCGTACATGTGCCCGTCAGGTCCCACGTACATGCCGGTTGCCGGGTCGTACTGAACTGCCGCGATTGGCGGCGGTTCCGGACCAGCCCCGGGCGGTGGCTTCACCGGGTCCAATTGGGGGATTCTCTGACCGGTGTATGTCCCGTTCGCGTCACCCCGCCAGTTGAAGCCGTCGTTAAGCGGGATGTATGGTTGGTCGCTCTCACACAACTTGACCGTGGCGGCCCGCTTTCCTGGCCGAGTCTCACATGGGAGGTTGCGCGCACCGCGCACCGCGGTGAGCGGAGAGTCCTGCGGTATCCGGCAGTAGAAGTTGCCAGCGGGAACATCTGGAGCATCCTGGTAGCTTGCCGATCGCCGCTGCTCGGCTGGCAGGAATCCTGTGGTGCACGGCGGCGGCATGTTGAGGTTGAGGTTGAAGCTCAAATAGTCGCCGGCGTAAGGGCTTTTGGTGTCCTTGTCGGCAACCAATGTCCCCTGGATGACGGCGGTGCCATCTGGCAGCTCCACCAGTAACGCCTCGAGATTGTCGCGATACGTGATGCCGACCTGGCCGATGCTCACCAAGTTGGCCAACACGATCGGCAGCGTCGGCTGTAACCGTTCGACCAATTTCCGAGCCTCATCGGCCGCAGGGGCGCCCCTCTGCAGCAACCCCGCCACCGCGGAGTCCTTGTTCCGCAGCTCGGAGGTGACCGTCGCCAAGTGTGATGCCCACGCGTGAATCGCATCTGACGATTCGATCTGGCTGTCCAGCAAGGGCTTCGACCCGTCGATCAGGGTAAGGATGGGGTCGAGGTTCTTCCTGGCGTCGCTGGCGAGCGTCGTCGAGCCCTTAATCAATCTGGACAGATCGGGGCCAAGTCCGGCGAACGCGACATACCCATCGTCGACCACTGCCTTCAGGTTGTCGCCTGGAATCGCATTCAGCCCTCGCACGGTTGCGGCCAGCAACGAATTGATGTCTGGCGGTGTAGAGGTGCGGTCCGCGGGTATCACGCTGCCGTCTTTCAGGACGGGTCCTGCCCCAGTGCGCGGCAACAGTGCGACGTACTGCTCCCCGACCGCCGACACACTGTGTACCTCGGCACTCAGATCAGCGGGAATATCGATGCCTCTTTTAAGGCTGAGCACCGCCTCCGCCCCGGTAGTGGTCAGACGAACATCCTTGATTTGGCCGACCTCGACACCCCGGTAGACCACGTTGCCCTTTTTGTAGAGGCCCGCCGCCTGCGGCAGCTGCATAGTCACCGTGTACCGGCCGATCCCGAACAAATCTGCCGGCGCCTGCATGTAATGAAGCACCATGACCGAGACCGAGAACACGAACACCACAGAGAAAATGGCCAATTGGATCTTGATCTGTCTATTGAGGCGCTCGAGTATTTCCAGCGAATTTGCGACACGCCCGCTCAGCCGTCCCATTTCACCGTCCTTGGTCAAAGTGGTAGGGAACAACCAGCGGGTTGCCCCGATTATAGGGTCCGCCAGCTGTGCACGGGCTAGGGATCTGGCCGATCGTGCGGCCCCACTGCAACTCGAGTTCAGTCAGATCGCATTCCCAGCGGGTGCCGGTGAAAAGTGCATTGTCGATTCGACTCAGCGTCAGATCGATCACAGCCGACAAGTTCGCAGCGTCGCCACGGACCCAGTTGCCGATTGTGGATTTGGGGAACGGGAAAGTGGAAAAGAAATCCAGGGAGCGCGTCAACGCCGGACCCGCGTCGGCCAGCGACTGCAGAACCGGTCCGAGATCCTTGAGTTCCTTGACGAGGTTCTGCTTGGTCTGGTTGACGGAGTCGGCGGCTAACGCGCCGAGTTTGCCCAGCTGGGCCGCAGCTTCGGCGAGGTTGTTGCGCTCGTCGCTCAGCGCCGCCAAAGCTTGGGGGATCGTCTTCAGGGCCTTGTCGAAAACCGGCCGCTGCTCGGCGAATTGGCCGACCAACCTGTTCAGGCTGTCCGTCGCGGCGATAATGTCGTCCTTCTGGTCGTTGAGATAGCCGACAAAGCTGTCGAGCTGTCCGATCAGGCTCCTCACGTCCTGTTCGCGACCGCTGAAGGCGGTGCTCAACGCCGTCGTGATGTCCTGCAGATCGCCCACTGAGCCGCCGTTGAGCACCATCGAGACGGCAGCGAGTGTCTGTTCGGTCGACGGAAATGAGCGAGCCGACGCCAGCGGGATCAGCGACCCTTGCTTGAGCTTGCCCTGGGGTGGAACACCTTGAGGTGGAGCCAATTCGACGTGCAGAGAACCGAGCAAACTCGTCTGCCCCAGTGTCGCGGTCGCGTTGGCGGGCAGGTCGACATCCCCGTTGAGTCGCATGGTGACCAGCGCATGCCATCCTTGCAGGTCTATCCTGGTCACGGCGCCGACGTTGACGTCATTGACCCGCACCCGGGAATTACGTTGCAGCGTAAAGACTTCGGGCATCTGAGCTTGGACAGTGTAGGAGCCTGTGCCGCCGCCCTGAGTGCCCGGCAACTGCCACGTGTTTGCGCCGTAGAAATCCTTGGCGACGCCGCAGCCGGCGAGGGGCAACGTCAATAATGCCGCCACCAGCCATGAAGCCACGTTGCACTCAAAAATCGATCGAATCACTGTCCGCCCCTGGGTGGTGTCATCATTCCGTCGAGGCCACCGGCCGGATTGAGCGGCTGCGGCTGTCTGGGTTGCGGCGACGTATTCGCCGGTGGTGGGACGTAATCAGGACGCAGCCAGTCCTCGCTGTAAGTGATTTCGTTAGGACGAGCCGAGGCTCCGACGAAAGGGTTCCCCCCCACCGGCAGGAAGTTGTACTGACGGTTCTTGATGATCGGCGCCAGATACTGCACGCAAAGCTTCGCCGACTGCTCGTTGCCCAGTCGCGAGGCGGCCTGAACCGCGCTGCAGAGGAATTGGATCGTACTGGCGAAATTGTTCAGGCCGATGACGCCGGACAAGGTGCCCTGCGTGGGTTGATAGATGTTTATGAAGTTCTCGAACGTCGTGGGGGCGATATGCAGGGTCTGCTTGATGTCGTCGAGGTTCTCTGCAACCGCTTGTGACACCGAGGCAAGCTTGTCCGACGTTGTGCTCAGCGACTCCCGATTGTCGGCCACGAAAGCTCGAACATCGTCGACCACGTCGTTCAGGTTGCTTATCGCATTTGCAACCTCATTCGGGTCGTTGGCGACCAACCCGGTCACCGCGGCAAGGTTTTCGTTGAGTTGCCTCAGCAGGTCACTGCTGCCGCGCAGCGCAGAGACGAGAGTCGCGAGACTTTTCAGTGTCGAGAAAAAGTCGCCGCTATGATCGGCGAGGGCCGAAATCGCCTGGGAGAGCTTGACGATCGACTCTCGGATGTCCGGACCCTGGCCGCGTAAGTTCTCTGCCGCGGTGTTGATGAACTGCCCCAAGGTACTGACACCGCCGGGCTTGGTCGGCTGCAACGTCTGTGTCAGCTTGTCGAGCTGCTGGCGCACATCGTCCCATTCCATCGGAACCGCCGTGCGCTCCTGCGGGATAACCGCGTGATCCGGCAGGACCGCACCCCCCGTATACACCGGCGACAACTGGATCGCTCTGGCCGTCACCAAGGTGGGCGAGATGATCACTGCTTTCGCGTCGGCGGAAACCTTGTATTTGTCTTTGAACCAGAACACGATCTTGACGCGCTCGGGCTGCGGTTCGATCTTTTCGATTTTGCCGACCGGGACACCGAGAATGAGCACGTGGTCGCCGACGTAGGTGCCGTCGCTGTTCGCGAAATACGCTGTCACGTAGGTGCGCCCGCCCGCACTTAGGGCTCGGATCGCCACGACGGCGCCACCGATCAGTGTCAACGTCAGTGCCAGTGCCAGGCCCACCCTGGCTCTACGAGAGTTCACTGCCCACCTCCCTGAGACGGCGGAGTCGGACTCGGAGGAACCACGGCTGGCGGTCCGGGTGGCGGACCACCAGGAGCGGGGGCCGGGGGCGGTTCCCGATAGGGATAACGCGGGTCACCCGGCTTTCCGGTGATTGCATCGGGCAGGTTCCGTCGCGGTTCTCCGCCCTGGCCGGTGCGTGGATACGGGGCGGGTAGTGGCGGCGTGCCCGGCTGACCAGTCTGCGGATCAGCACGCTGGGTCGGCAGTAGCACATTGGGATCCAGACCCAGATCGGAGAATGCCGCGTCGATGAAGGGCTGCACGAACTGCCCCGGTAGCAGGTTGACTATGTATGCCTTGAAGAACGGGCCGGAAGCGACCGCCTCGCCCAACCCCAGCGCGTAGGAGTTGAGCTTCTTGATCGCGCTCAGAACGCGGTCTTTGCGGTTGTCGACGATGGTGAGCACCCCGTTGAGCTTGTCCAGCGCCGGCTTCAATGCATCCCGGTTCTCGCTGATGAAGCCCTTGATCTGCTGAGCCAGGTTTGAAAGGTTGTTGAAAATGCGGTCCAGCGCGCCGCTCTGGCTTTTCAATTCGACCAACAGTGCGTTCGCATTGGTGATGAGACCGACCACCTCATCACTGCGTTCGGCTAGCACCTTCGTCGCCGCGTTGGCATCGCGCAAGAGGTCTCGCAGCTGCGCGTCGCGCTTGTCAAGCGCGTCAGACACACGCGCCACACCTCGCACAGCCTCTCGCAGCTGTGGTGCAGTGTCGGAGAACGTATCCGACAGCACCGCAAGCGAATTCGACAATTGATCGGTGTTCAAACCGCGCACGGTCGTCGACAGGTCGCCCAGCGCATCAGGCAACTCGTAGGCCGGTGTGGTCCGATCCACCGGTATCGGGCTGGTCAACTCCCGATCTCCGCGTGGAGTCAATTCGACCACCCTATTGCCTAGCAGCCCCGTCAACTTGACTGCCGCCTCAGTGCGGTCACCCAGGTGCACATCGTCGACGCGGAAAGTCACCACCACCTTGGCGCCGTCCAGTTCCACACTCGACACCTTCCCAACCTGGTATCCCGAAACTTGGACGGCGGTGCCGGACGTCAAGCCACTGGCCTCGGCGAAGTACGCCGAATAATCCCTGCCTGAGTTGAAGGGCGGCAAGCTGTCAAAGTTCAACCCCGCCAACACTGTTACGGCCGTGACACCGACGCCGACTGCCGCCATGAGATAGGGATTTCGTTCGGTGAAGCTTTTCATCGCGGCGTGCACCTCCCCGAGGCCTGACCGGCCAGCTTGACATACACCGGTTGACCGCCCTTGCCATTGACCTTCAAAAGCACGTCACACAGATAGAAGCTGAAGAAGTCCCCGTAGAGGGCCAGCCGGTCGAGTTTCTGGTACGCGTCGGGCAGCGTGTTAAGCAGATCGTCGACGTAGTCCTTGTCGGCGAGCACGACCCCGGCCGTCCGGTCAGCCTCATGCACCACCTGCTGTGCGGGCGTGCGGGCCTGTGTCAGCAGATCGGCAATCGACCCTGCGGCCGCGTCGACGTACGCCACACCATTGCGAATGTCTTCCTTGCGGGCTTCGAGACCGGTGACCAGCTTGGACAACGAGTCGACGGCTTTGCCGAATTGGTCGCTTTGGCCACCGAATGAGCCAAGCACCGCATTCAAGTTCACGATCACGTCGCCGATCAATTGATCACGGTTGGCCAGAGTGCTGGTCAGGGATGCAGTTTGAGAGAGAAGCGAGTTGATCGTCGTGCCTTGGCCTTGAAATGCCGCGATCAGCTCGCCGGTCAACGAGTTGACTTGGTCGGGATTCAGCGCCTGGAACAACGGCCGGAAGCCGCCGATCAACGCCTCCAAATCCAAAGCCGGAGACGTTCGGCTCACCGAAATCGTCTGTCCTGGCGCGAGCCGTCTCATTCCGCCGGCTCCTTCAGCCAAGGTCAGATATCTCCGGCCGATGACATCTTCGTAACGGATTGCGGCCCTTGTCCCCTCAGTGATGACCACCGAGTCGTCGACACCGAATTCGACGAGAACCGTGAAGTCGGGTTGAATCGAGATTTTCTGCACTTTGCCGACCTCGACGCCGGCGACGCGAACGAAATTTCCGTCCTTCAGACCGGACACGTTGGCAAACACGGCTTTGTAGGTCTTCTGCGGCTGAAACCGCCATTGGGCGAAAACAGCTAATATGGCAAACATCGCGAGTAAACACGCGACCCCGTAGATTGCGAACCGCCACATGGCACTTCGCAAATTCGTTGGCATTCTCGTCTTCCTTTGTGCGTTGGCTGCTTACGGCGCCGGCGGTGGCCCGGGCAGTGGAGTGGGCTGCAGCCCCGGGTATGCAGGCACGAATGGCTCCGATCCCGCCGCAGGGGGCGCTGGCTCTGGTGCCCTGCCGGGCGGAGGTGCCGGCGGCAGACCCGGATACAACGGTGTTCCGTCCGGCGCGTACAGCTGTGCGCCGGTTGGCGGGCCGCCGGGGTAGGTGCTCGGGCCCGGCGCCGGCCCACCCGGATACCGGAGGGTTGGCGGCTCGGGAGTCCCACGTGTCCAGGGGAAAAAGGTTTCTAATCCCGGAAAGCCAATTCCAGGATTGGGCCGCAGGTCCATCCCCCCACCCCATCCGGAGTTCGTGACGAGATAGCGCTTCGGCCAATTCTTTGAGACGTCGGGGAGCGAACCACAACTCGGGGCTCCTCCCGGTCCGCCTTTGATGTCGTTGATCGGCAGATTTTCTGGATAGCGGTATGGGTCGTCGCCAAACATTAGCGCGGCGTCGACTAGGGCGGAGTATCCGTTTCGGCCACCGATAATGTCGGCCCAGTTATAGTCCTCGTCCAAGAGTTTTTTTCCGCCGACGAGCATGCACGTGAGTTCGGGACTGTACTTTTTCAGCAAGCGGGTCGTGGGCTCGAGGATGTTGATGCTGTGAATCAGGTTTTCTTTGTTCGGGCCGATGAGGTTGATGCCGCTGTCTGAAAGCCCGATGGTGCTCAAGAGAACCGAGTCGAGCGCCTTCGAATTTCTGGTGATCGTTGCGCTCGTGGTCGTTGCCGCATCAACCACGGAAACGATGTCAGGCGCGGCCGCACTGTAAGCGTCAGCGAAACCCTTCAGTGCGCGGTAGTCCGCTCGGACGGTGTCGGCGCGGGGATTGACGGCCAACAGCACCTGGTTGAAATCGGTGATGGCTCGACCGATGTCGTCGCCTTTGCCGCGAAATCCCTCTGCGAACGCGGACAAGATAGCGTTGAGTTTTGCTGGGTCGATCTTATCGAGCAGTTGGACCAGATTTTGGAATACCGTGTTGGCTTCGATGCTGACCTTGCCCAGATTGATCACTGCTCCGGCGGCGAGACGCTTGGGGCTTGGGTCCGTCGGGATGAGTAGTTCGACGTATTTGTTGCCGAAGGCGGTGGGCGCGGCAATCTGGGCTCCGACGTTGGCCGGAACGAATTTGAGTTGCTCGGGGTAGAGCTCGAGATGGAGTCGCACCGGATTGGCCGACTGGATTGACGCAACCCGGCCCACCTGAACTCCGCGGAACTTGACCTTGGCGCCCGGCTCCATAACCAGGCCAGCGCGGTCGGCGGTCACGGTCACCTTGGCATACGTCCTGAAGTCCCTATTGAACATGCCGGCCGTTAGCACCAGAATCGCTACGACCCCGGCAACCAAGATTGCCGTCCATATCGCCGGGTGTAGCCCGGCTTCGCCCTGTTTCTGTTCCATCGTCGCTATCCCGAGAGGTTGAAGTCGCCTGTTACGCCGTACACGGCCATCCCGATCACCAATGTGGAAGTCACCGCGAGGGCCAGCGAAGCGCGCACAGCGCGACCAACAGCCTCGCCCACTCCCGCCGGGCCGCCTGACGCATTGAACCCGTAATACGTGTGCACCAGCATGATGAGAAACGCCGTGACGAGCACTTCAATCAGAGACCAGACCAGATCGGTGGGTTTCAGAAAAGTCGTGAAGTAATGGTTGTAGACGCCAACCCCCTGGCCGAAGCCAAGGGCATAGACAACACGGAATGCCAGATAACCCGCCTCAGCGCCCATGCAAAACAACGGGATTGCGACGGCGACAGCGGCCATGATTCGAGTAGAGACCAAATATGCGATGGTTCGAATGCCCATCACCTCAAGGGCGTCGATCTCCTCGGCGATGCGCATCGCACCGATCTGCGCTGTGGCGGCGGCGCCGATAGTCGCGGCTAGCCCCACATCGGCAATCAGCGGGACAGCAATACGAGTGAGAAAATACGCGGAAAAGAATCCGCCGAGAGCGTCGACCCCGACATGTGCCAGCTGCTCGTGCCCCAAGAGGCCGGCTGCGGTGGCGACGGACCCAACGAGGGTCATGATGATCACCACGCTGCCGCCGATCACTATGAGCATGCCGACGCCCATGCTCATACTGGCGAGCACCCGAAGGGTCTCTAGTTTGTAGTGAACGAGAGCATAATTGATCAGCCTGATGGCCTTCGCGTAAAAAGCCATTTGGCTGCCGACCCGATTCCAGCCGCGAGCGAAACCCTGGAAGGAATTTTTCAACCGAGGAAAAGGATAACGAGCGGGAACTGCGGTCACAGGACCATTTTCCCTTCGATTGCAGTGAACAAGATATTGATCGCGAACAACGCGATGAAAGAAAAAACCACTGTCTCACTGACTGCATTGCCAACACTCTGTGGTCCACCGCCTACTGAGACTCCCTTGTAACATGCAATGAAGCCTGCGGTAGCACCGAACACGATGGCTTTGACGATGCCGAAAAGCGTCTGGCGAAGACCCGTGAGCAATGTCAGGCTTCCGGCGAAGGCACCCGGGGTGACGTGCTGGAAATAGACCGCGAACACGTAGTCGGCGACAAGGCCGAGAACGATTGTCAAGGCAACCAATAAGAATGCGTTGACCGTGAGGGCCGCCACTCTCGGCACGAGCAGCACTCGGACCGGGTCCTTGCCCATGACCCGCATCGCGTCGAGTTCTTCTCGGATCGTGCGAGCGCCGAGATCGGCGCACATCGCCGTAGCGCCCGCGCCGGAGACCACCAGCACCGTCACTGCCGGACCTGCTTGGTTGACCGCAGCAAGGCCAGCCCCCGCACCTGCGATGTCGGCGGCACCTATTTCTAAGAGCAACACATTGAGCAAGAAGACGACGAACGCATTGAGCGCGGTTGCCAACAAGATCGCAGGAACAATCGACACCCGAGCCACGAACCAGCTCTGCAGCAAGAATTCACGCCATGCGAACGGTGGGCGCACCAACTGCACCATGATGTCGAGCGACAGCGCGAAAAAGTCCCCGAGGCCACGCGCCGGCTTACCGAGTGTGGCGCCCGTTAAACCCATGACGCGCCGCTTTTGTAGCCGTTCGTGACGAGGATCGTGGCATTGCGCACCTACCCCCAGCGGTCCGCTAGGGGATCCGCCGCGTTGAGTCCCGCTTCGACGCCGTAGCTCAACGCCGGGGGCCAGAGTCCGCGAGGGCCCGTCCGTCCAGCTACGCAGGTCCACGGCGTCCCCTATCATCAGCCCAGTTGCACACAAACGGCAAGCCAGCGCTTACCTTAGGGGCATCCAGACGTTAAAATCAACGCTTTTCGCCAAGAAAGTTAGTTAGCACTTATGACAGATCTGCCTCACCCAGAGCCAGCGGGGTGGCGATCTAAAGTGGTGACGAGAAGCGTAGGACCTCCCGATGCTGGTGCGGGCTCGCTATCAGAGTTGCCATGCTAGGGAGCCAGCTGGGGAGGTCCTCAGTTGGCGCTGACCAGGCACAGAACCACCCTCCGCGGCGGCGGGTGGCCAGCGGCAGAAGCGATGCTGACCAGGTAAGATGCGCCCGCACTGCGGTGATGGCGTGTTGGACCTTCACATGCGGGCTCGCCGAGCCGTCCCGGTCGATCGGCGAATCCTGGCAGCGGGTCGGCGTGCCCGGCTTCTGCCGTACTAGTTAGCGCGACGCAGCACGCGCTGCCTACTTCTCAGTGCTGCGGCCAACAGCATACGATCGGCAAACGCCGCGATTGAGTTATTAAACGTTAATATAACGATGCGGCGGCCCGTCCGCGGCGACTGTCGGACGGGTTCTAGTTAACGGACTGTGACGGCAGCAACCGGGACAAAACCGAGGGCTAGCCGGGCGCCGGCGAGACATCAGCGACGCGTCCAGCGACACAGGGCAAGGGGCAGTCGGTGACTTTTACTGGCCGTGGTGCTAATTCACGGTGGCGCGCATTCCGCTGATTGTTGGGATCTCACGACCAGGCAGCTGAAGGCTCAGGAACCACGGCTGCAGATCCTCGCTGTTGACTTATCCGGCCGCGGCAACAGCGCAGCAGCATTGGCCTGTGTCACCATCGCCGATTTCGTCGACTCCGTTGTCGATGCAGGGCGTGACTCCAGATTTGACGACGTCATCGTGGTCGGTCACTCGATGGCGGGGCTGACCTTGCCGGGAGTCGCCGAAGACCTTGGCGCTGGATACCTCGGTGCGCCAGTTCCTTCGACGATCGTTCCATCCTTGATGGCTACGGCGAAGTCAGCCATGTTCCATCCATCCTCACTTTCACCGGTACGCCCCCGTCGCGTAGGAGAACCCTTAGACAACCGTCAGCATTGGCTGCCGATTCAACTCAGCAATAATTAATTAACGCTTAGTTACTAACGGTTCGCAAGGTGCCCCCGACGACGTGGGCGTTCCATTATCACAGAGGGCACGTCAACCAAGCACGGCAAACTGCGGCGTTAGCCACGCTTCGCGCGGATCGCTTAAGGCTCGTCCTACGACGGTCACTGGCCTTCCGCAGACCCGATTTGTTCGCCGGGGTACCCATGGGCGCATTACTTTGCGACGTTCAATCCCGACCGCCGCCCGCACTAGCAGTCGGGACGGTTGTTAGTTAGCGAGCTAACTAACATGGAACCAGCAAACGTCGATCGCGGCGATTCTCGGCCGCCCGATCAAGTGGAGCTAGGTTCCGGCTTGAACCCGTCTAACTTGTTGGTGGACACCGCACTCAAAGCCATCGCGCGTAGATAGTCGCGTACAACCTCTTGTTCCCAATTCTGACCGCGCCGGTTCGCGACGGAGTTGATCATCGCAAGCAGCGCATGGACGGTCACCTCGCACTGCAGACGTGGCAGATCAGGTCTTGCTCTTCCCAGTACATCCGTCCAGACACTCAAGTGCCGTCGATTCTCCACCCGGAATTCAGCGGCCTCGTTGAGAGGTAGGTGGCGACCCTCGCTATCCACGATACGAATCTTCTCCGGCTCCTCCACGGCCAGCGTCACCTGGAGGTCGATCAATCTTTCGAGAGACTCCCAGGAGTCCGCCTCCTCGCTGAGGATGACCCCGATTCCGTCGCTGAACCGCTCATAGAGGCGCTTGTAGACCGAGACCAGCAACGCTTCCTTGCTTGCGAAATAGCGGTAGATGGCAGGCCCGGTGATGCCCGCTGCGATCCCGATTTCGTTGATTGAGACGCTGTCGAAACCGTTCTCGGCGAACAGCTGCGCGGCGACCTTAAGGATCAAGTCGCGTCGTTTCTCCCCCCGCAACGTTTGGGCGCCCCGGCCCGGTCCTAGTTCAGGCACGGCCTGCTTGTTGCTACGTAGCATGCCAGCGCTTCACCGTCCGCGCGGTGCGACACATTGCCGACTCCGGCGCTGGCGGGTCGCCACAAGCGGCAAGCAGGGCAATGGGTACCGAGAGTTGCATCTACTTAGTGTAAACTAATTTGTGAAGCATCGGGTTTCACGCACCGTCGGGGTTCTGCGAGCTGGCCGGTCGGCCGGTCACGTGTTTGGAATAGTAGTGGTCTTTGGCCTCTGCGAGTGGAACACGGCCGGGGCGGCGCATGAGGCGCAGCTGGTTGTACTAGGCGACGCAGTCGACGTTGATGTCGGCGAGGTGGCGCGGCGGGCCGCGGCGAATGCGCGCGGGTTTCTGCCCCGCAACATCGTCGTCACCAACATGCAACCCGAACCCAACAACTTCGCGGGAGCCACCGTGGCCGCTTACAACGGGGTTAAAACAACACCCCCTGGGCCGATTGTGCTGGTCGAGCAGGGAGGGCACTGGCTGATCACCCACGACACCGCGAAAACCTCGCTGGACGCGTTCTGGCACAACTCAAACCGCCGATTCGTTTCCGGCAACTCGATTTAGTCAGTGCTGCTCAGCCAGCTGACACCGCTGCGCCCGGCCTGCTATCCGTTTCTGCGTGACCTACTCCTGGTTCACCGCGATCTCGCCGGCGACGAGCTATCGCTAACGCCCGAGCCGAAAAGGCAAGCGGGAACATACGACCGACCAGACCGATCATTTCCAGCAAGATCCGATCTTGCCCAACCCGACGCCCGCACCTAGCCATCACCTAAGAGGGCCGCACGACTCGTCAGACCCACGGAATCATCGGACACAGCGCTACAGACCTCCGATGCATGTAATTGTCAAGTCCTAAGAGTTCGGCCTTGGCCCAGGGCGTGAGCGACGTGAACGCAAATCGGGCCCGAAGGGGCTGGTGTCACGCCGACCCGAAGGCAGACAAGCTGTTTGCTGCGCAGCTCAGAAATCCTGAAGACGCCAGTCACTGCCAACCCCCGTTGACGGCGCGTGAGGTCCCACCGCGTCGTCGCGGACTCAGTGACAGCACACGCGCCAGCACCGGAACGGAGGTCGCGAAAAGCCTCCCGATTTACAGCTCCGCAAACGACAGCCATGACCCGGTGCCGGGCTGGGGTCGGTGTCACAATCACCTTGGGGTGTACTGCTTGCCGGCATTGACGTAAAGCTCGTTGACATCGATTGCGATCAACCTGTAGGAAGCACAGTCACAGCTTCTTGGGGCCTAGTAAGGAAATCGTCGGGCATGGTCGCCTGTGTGCCGGTCCAGGTGAGGATCAATGGTGCGTGTCGACGTGTTCGGTCAACGTCACATGCGCACCTACCAGCCTCGCTGCAGACCACCTCTCGGTTAGAACCCACTCCGCCAGACTAGTTAACGCTTATTCATGTCAGCGCGACATGGCTTACGCAATTGGTCACATGCGACTGGCGACACGCGGTCGCGCTAGCGAGCGGCGAAGCCGAGTGGATATCGTGTTGATCTGCGTGATGATCCGTCATTCGAGGATTCGGGCGAGGTCCGGTTGTCAAAATCAGCCCGAAGGACCCGGAAGGAGGGGCCGTCCGCTTGCCTTGAAACCACGATAAAGTTAATGTACCATCACTAACATGTTGCTAGACCCTTCACGAGAGAATTCGTGGCGGCGACAACAACGACGGTGCCCGATCCGTCCAGCTGCGACGATTTCACTGGTAACCAAGTCACCGACGATCTGTGGACATACCCCACGATCCCGGCTCGGGGCTCCGACGTCAGGCCCCATCCCAGTCGGCAGCGACAGACTGGTGGTCCCACAATGAGCACAACCCCCGTGTTGCCGGCCTTCGTCACCACCACCGACGACAACGGCGGGCAACGGATCAGCGTATTCGGCACCGACCGAGTAGAGATCTGCGGCGCATTCAAACCGGTCGACCGGCCCTATTGGCTGATGTATGCCACGAAAACCATCGCCGACGCCGCCGACCGATCACAAGCCACTGTGATCCCGCACCACATTCAGCTGCCCGCACAGCGAGATGCGCAGAAGTGGCTTGAACTAATCGCCGGCCTCTACATGAAAGCGGCCGACCAATGAGGCGGCGCAGCAAACGGTGCTTGTCATACTCGATGCCGAACCGCCCACCCAACACACAGGCGCAGGCGATCACCGACCTCGACGAATTAATCGTGGCAACGCAATTCGTGGCGTCGGGAGTGACTGAAAGGTAGCAACATCAGCGGGAGGGTTTCGGATGGGTATTGGTATCCAGGTCGAGGGACTGACCAAGTCCTTCGGATCCCAGCGGATCTGGGAAGACGTCACACTGGAGATCCCGGAGGGCGAGGTCAGCGTTCTGCTGGGCCCGTCGGGT